>JAABVA010001360.1_pt1 | contig 26554 bp, 27 predicted proteins | sample 5560331 | NCBI WGS metagenome assembly JAABVA01 (sample SAMN12812661, study PRJNA571458) | rock metagenome | isolation source: Antarctica rocks | place: Antarctica: Victoria Land, Mt New Zealand sud | collected 2016-01-07
AGGGAGTGCTTGGCACCTCAGGGCGGCTTCCGGGGCAAATTTTAGCCCTGGAGACCGCCAGGGGCCGCCGGGTTTGCCCAAACACATATAATATATATTCGTTCAAACGGAGGCGATGCCCGATAGCGAAGATCTCGTGAGAGGGTTTGAGCAGGAAGAAGCCAGAGGAGAAGTAGGAGCCGTATTCTGGGGGGTAGGGATGCACGCGCTGGTTCTGGATTGTTTGGGCTGCTAGCATGTATTCTGCTGGAAGGTGGCCTTCATCTGCCGTTGAAGAATCTGCCAACGGCTTTAATAGGTTTGTCGCTTCGTCGTCAAAAATGCCATCAAGGCGCTTGACGAGTAGCATATCTGAGTCAATCATCAAAATCTTTTCGTACTGTGTCAATTCGAAGACCCGCAGCTTGGCGAGAGCGTCACGCCATCTCGGCTTGTCTGTGGTTGCCCAGTCATTCTTGGGTACTGAAACAGTAAGCACCGTTGCCCCATCCTTCTCCAGTCTTTCACGTTTACTTTGCGAGACATCTGGGGTGGCAAGGACTATCAAATCGATGAAGCTGTTGATGCGGGTTTCCGGGGAGTGACGGAGCTGATATACGAGGGTGCGAGTGCCGATATAGTAACTGTCTTCGTCATCGGGGACTGGACGATTTGGTCCAGGATACTGAGCTTGAAAGGTGACAAAAGCGAATCTGGCATGGTTCGAATTTGCTGTATGCGAAGTGGACGGAAGACGTAGATTCGAAAGAAAGTGGGAGGAAGAAGTAGCGGCTCGCTGGTTTAGGAAAGTGAATGAGGCAAGTATTACTATTAGGGCGAAAAAAAGACAAGGAAGAAGTCGAGGTGTTAATTTCGACAGCATCTTTCTACCAGTGCAACAGCTGACCAGAACCGTGGCGACTTGCTCACTGTCGAGTTCATGAGAATGGAGTGTGAAGTTGTAGATGGTGAGGCACGCGATTCCAGAGGTTCCACTACGAAAACAGTCCCATCGGTAGGTGGCATTGAAGTCTTCTTCAAATAGCTCTTCGACCTACCTATTTGCGACTACCGCTACTCTAGGTGGAGAAGACGCCAACATTAAAGAAAAATCTTAAAAGCTTTCTCGCGCGCGATTAATTATTTTCGAAGATTTTCGAAATGTTTAAAATAAATTGATAGAGCCGAGTGCGTTGGGAATTATGTGGTCCACTAGATCTAGTCTCTTACCATGAAGCCGGCCCACTAGTAAATAGCTACATGAAGTATTGAAAGGTTATTAACTGTGTAAATCTATATCTTATTGTGCGGTTAACAATGGAGGTCATTCAAATGTATATAACAACGAGGTAAAACAGTGATCCTATCTGTCGACATTCAGCGCCGGAGCCTCAAAGCGTTGTTCGACAATACTCAAAGGTCTACTTCCGATCATGAGATCCCGGAAGCTCAACCAAACGATTTTGCACGCCGATGCCATCAATTTCCGTAGGTTCGGGTATTCCGGTATCCATCTCTGCTCGGATGATACGATTGCATCTTGTGTTCTTCTGGTAACTGTGCCGCTGCGACCGCGGCTTCGAGTCTGATTACCCTTCGCCGCTGCCTCCATATGAGAAATCTAGCGATAGAGGCGATAACAGCAACAGCCCCCACCACACCCCCAACAATGCCTTGATATGGGATTGGCTTTGGTAGCGCTGTTGATGTAGAACTCGTAGTAGGAGCGACTGGCGCTGAGGAGGTAGACGATGTCGCGGAAGAGAGACTTGTAGAATTCACTACAGAGATTGATATTGAGCTGGTCGTAGAAGTCGAAGTCGCGCTGGTAGATGAGGAGGACGATGTAGACGTTAGACTTGGCAATGTGGTGACGACCACACCATTTCCGTTTAATACAACACCTGTGTGGTTCAGGCAGCATGCGGGCTCATTGTCGCAACAGTAACTGCCATCGGAGCACTGGACTACTCGTGGCAGAAAACCGGTTCCTGTTGCTGTCGGAATCGTGAATATAAGATTTCCTTGGGGTACCGTATTACCTACAATAGAGACACAATGGAGAGCAATCATTCCATCCCATATTGTTGCAGGGAGCCCGGACCAGAGTGTTGTTTTTCGCGCAGAGCCGGTTTGCTGTGCATTGTTTTGCGTCTCCGCAGCAGACGTTCGAGCCATCGCATGGCACATTGGTAGTAAAGGGAGAACCATCGTAATCGTAACAGACAATGCAGCGTACAGTTCGGATGAGAAAAACATACAACACGAAGGCCAGTAGAACGTCTTGAAAGGTGGCCATCATTTGTAGCTTGAATAAACAACGGAAAAGATCAGATTACAGTGCTTCGTAGGACACGCTTGCCTATGGCTGAGAAGGCAGTTTTGAGAGATCTTATGAGCTTGACCAACAGGGTAAAAGAACGCCGCTGAGAGATTGCATCAGAGAGTCTCGAACACAGATAGCCTTGAGATGAGTGATTCGAAATCGCAGAGATTGTGCAGGGAGAGGATGGCTTTTAGAGGCGGGAGATACAGGGGCGTGTTGTCTTGGGCCATATTGTTGAGTTAGGGTACAGGGAAGGGAGGGGGAGATGTTGGTGAAAACTGATGTTGGCTGGCTTGACCGAGAGAGTGAAGAGGAGTATGGGGAGTAAAGTTTGATAAGACTACTTCTAGTCCTCCGTTGATTGACGTTCAGCCCATCTAGTCCATCCTCTGAGAGCTCTCAAATGCCTTTATCATCGTTAATATCAGTGATCCGCAAAGCAGTCCATAAGAGACACTCAATTCATTCGGAAGACCAGTTCACAATGAAGTACATGCTCGCGAGTAGCTACGGCAGAGAGGATATCATCGATACTGATTTTCTGACGCATACCTCAGTTCCCAGCAAAGGACGGTCGTACTTATGATCGACATAACTTCTGTCGTTATCATTGTCAACTCTTCGCCAATATGTTACCCACGATACCGATCGCTCGACAGAAATGTCTTGATGTTCGGTCGTTCTTCCACGGCATTAACGAGCTGCTTAAGTCGGTGATACTGTTGCAGCCCGTTCCCGCCCTCTTGCGTGAGATTCTCGTCGTGTGCAATCTGGTACAGCACAATATCTGCATACGTGAATGCCTGACCTAGAATAAATGGCCCTGCTTTTGAGAAGTCATTGCTTGTCAGGTGCGCCTCTAACCCTTCAAGAAAGCGTTTGCGGTCGCCTTCATTATGTTTGGGGTACGTTTCCTGTTGATCAGGATTAAGAAAGGCTTGGAGGAAGAGCGTGCGCCCTGAAGATCAACTGTTAAGGACGATAGGCGAATATTCCGAGTTTGAAGCTTACAATCGGATACAATGTCACACAGCGCATCGACCCAATACTGCTCCTCTGGAGTCTTTCCGTCGTATGATTTCAAAATCTTTGCAAAGTATCTGAGAATGGCATAAGATTGCGTCAAATTCTTCTCATTCAACTTGACAACAGGAACCGTCTTGACAGGGTTGAGCTCAACAAGCCCCGTCTCCCTCCACTCAGGGTACTCTTGGAAGCTGTAGCGCGTATCGTCGTACGCTATCTGGGCATCTTCCAGCAACAAACGAACAGCTTGGCCGCGCCCACGTGATTGCAAGTCGAAGTACAGGATTTCAGGCACACCTCCCAGAGTCTCGTTGCCCGCAGATGGGCGAAGAGCGCGTTGGGTTGTTGGCATGATTAACGTATCAAGGTGCTTAAATGTCTGTTTTCTAGGAACGTGAGACAGAGTTCAAGACTAAGAGCAGAGGTAGCGAGGAATCGAACATTAAGAGGAAAAGAAGCGAGAGGATCAAGACTAGGAGAAGACGACGTCGCAGGATTACTCTTGACCTGCAGATACCTACAGCCTTGAAGCAACGGACGGCACACGTAGTGCCATCCCACATCCCACATCCCACCGGATGCTACTGAGACTGACGGAAACCTAGCTCTTCCTTTAGCCTAACTCGATTTGGAATGACGCCCAAAACCACAGGAATACACAGCAAAGCCTTGGAGACCCACTGAGGGCCCGGTGGGTTGCACCACAACGCCCCTCGGAATCAGGAGAGGACCCTCGTGTTTGTAGCTCTTGAGGACACGGCTCACGGACTGTTCATGTCATAGTGGCCTGGGATGATCCCACGCAGCGACAGATATAACTAGCAGTGGTTGGGCACGACGAATTGTCAATATCTGTTCCTGCATGATCTTCTTACAATTGAAAATGAGATCACTCCTCGCCTGTCTTCTCCTTGTGCCTGTACTATTCTCATTCGTCCGCGCTCTTGATGCGACAGAAGAACTGAAGGTCCGGACGACGCTTTCTCAATTCACTATCTTTGTCGACGACGACGACTTTGATCACCTCGACCAGATTTTCACTCAAGACGTCTTCGCAGACTATGGTTTCGCAAAAGCGGACGGCCTCCCAGCATTCGCAGCATTCCTCAGGCGGGGTCTAGAAGGAATTGTCTCCCAGCATGCAGTCAGCAGTACCGTCATTGAGGACCTGGGCGACTCGCTCAACTCCACCGCGTACATCACCGCTTCTTTCCTGGGACCGGGCGACAACAACACCACCTCGGTTGGCACCGCTGTAATCTTGTATGGGAAGTACTTAGACACATGGACGCGTGTTGAAGACGGTTGGAAAATCAATCAGAGAATCTTCAAGGCATTCGTGAGTATCATCTAGACTTTTCCTCGCCTGTTTTTACACTGACGAGAGATCGTAGCCGCCTGGGTTCGTTGGAAATCGCGCCCTCATCCCGCCGTTGCCGTGAAAAATGTTGGGAAATGTTGGGAAATGTTGGGAATTAGGGCTGCTAGGATTCCTGATTACTAAGGTTGGCAATCTAGCCTTTCAAGGCTAGCCCATAGGGCTGCAGAGTTTTCGCCTCATATTGGTTTCCTTCTATCCAGCTAGATAGATAATCAATATACAATCCAATATGATCGCTCTATAAACACTGCTATTCCATCTTTCCATCTCAGCATTGTCTATTAATATAGTATCGATGTATAGAGACAAAAGGAAGGAAATGATTCCTCGCCAGGTGTACGCTAATATAAACTCTTCTGACATCTGATGATGATGAGTTATACACGAGCCATAAAGGCCGTCGTTTTAAGATCTATGTGCACAAGGAGATTTTCCCTGCTCACTAAATACGCCGGCGAGTCCTACGAGCTCGGCTCGTGGGCTTGAAGGTCAGGTGGTTACTATAGCTACTACAGTAGAGCGACGACGACAATGAAATATCAACGTATAGTGCCCGCACGTCATTGGTATAATGCTTACGAAGGCGTTATAGAGTGGCTTTTGATTACTATTGTGTGCTGCGGTAAGGTCTGAATGTGTGCTGGCTCGATGCGACTTGCTTTTTAGACTGTCTGTTCCAGCCGAACAACCAGCATATCATCCAAAACTTTCAAAGCTTCCCTGGTGTCTTTGGTAAGGGCAGTCTCGAGGATCGACTTCCCAGCCGTCATTGTTAACCGCTCTGGAGCAGGTTGCTCCAGGTATGGCATTACTCTGGCTCTATGAGATGTTCTGAATACCTGCAGCACGTTAGAAGGGTTTTCTGATGGAAGACAGGAATGAATCTTACCTTCAAGTAATTGACGATCTTTCTGACTTCTTCCTCAATCGCAACATCTTTTTCCCCATCGAACTTGTTGCGGAAACAATTCTTCTTGAGCGAGATGCACAATTTTCTCTGATTGACGGGAATGTATCTCTCCATATTCTGGTCGGAGAGATAGCGATCCATGCCCAAGAAAGCATCTAGCGCTTGGAAGAACAAAACATGATTGCCAGACAATCCATCATACTTGATGTACTCGCCGTTGATCATGCTGCCGACACCCCACCCTTGGAAACCTTGGACATAGCTCAACCACACCGAGTGCGACACGCGGGACTCAGTCAGGTTTTGGTAAAAGATCCTAAGGAGCTGGCGGACTCGGAAAGACATGCTTTCTAAGTGTCTGAGACACATCTTCTTGTCATTTCTCTCGAAATAAATATTTGCTTGAACCATGTCGTAGTAGATGGGGAAGGCCTGATACATTGTCAGTGACAGCTAAGGATATCTACAGATGAGAAACTGACCAAGACTTCCAAATCGTAAAACATGCGGAAGAAAGTCTCTTCCGATGAAGTGATCACGTCCGACATACCAGCATTAATCTTATAGATCCTTTCACCTTTTTCATTGAAATTGTGCAGAACGTTAGATGTGTTATTCCCACTATCAGCCTTCACACCGAAGCTTCGTTGAAGGTAGAGCCAAGGTACATTGAGTGCATGTGGAAAATCAACAATCTTTTCGATCTGAGCGACTTTCACGACAGGTATTGTTCCCCATCTGAAGACATTAGCGATCATTAACTAGATCCACTTACTAAAGGTAGATGAAACTCACCGATAGGCATGGCGACAGACTGCAACGCAACAATAGACCGCGTTGTAAGCATCCCTCGGACAGGCATCCCAATTTCCAGCCTCAACGGCCTTCATGATTCTCTCGACTTCAACAACATTGATTCGCTTATGCAAAAGTTTCCGCATTAAAGAGCGGTATTTACCGCGTCGCTCCTGATTTACGTCGTCATCGGTTGAAGGATCTGCCGCCGGCAAGAGTGGGAGGCATTCGAGGTAGATGGCTTTGTATGGCTTGAGAGCAGCTGGCCATAAGTCGTGATTTGCTTTCGGTGGCCATGCACCAGCACCATCCTTATCGACGAGATCTGATAAGATAGCAGCAGCCTCGTGCTGGTTCTTGAGTACTCTGAGGTCTTGATACTTCCGGGGGTTACCCGTCTCATCAACATCTTTTTGGGGTTTTCGAAGCTTTCGCCATGACAGAACGCCCAATGGAAGAAGGAGAGCGGCCAAGAAAGTGACAATGCAGAACGCTGTGTAGGGGCTGCCTATTCGAGGCTTAAGGGAAGCAAAGCGGAGCATGCTCAGCTGAAGGTACAAATTCAAAGGTGCCTGGGCAAACGACTTCATGGTGGATCTAAGAAACCTCCACCATCTGGGATTCTTGAAGACTTGGACGACTACGGACTTTAAGGCTCCTAGACAAACAACATAGAATATGGTGGAGATCACATCTCTAAGCGACGCCTTGAAAGAATAACGAAGCATCATTGATGAAGTGCCAAAGAAAATTGGACGGAAAGTCAAGGCAAACCCGGGTAACTCGTTCAGACAAATTTACAGCCAGGAATCTTGGACATCACAATAGTTGACACAACGAATATACCATGGAACTGACATGCTATGACGTACAGACAAGGGCGTCAACTCATCTCTCGGCATGAAAACTACGGCATCACATTATTAGCATTTTGCTGGGTACGACAGAATCACTGGTCCTGGTGTGCTGGCGCATCACCCATCAGTCATTCCGGTAGGAATGTCTGTGGTGACAAGGTCATCAACGCACGTTGCAAGAATGTCTCAGTGAGAGTCAAGCTTGGTTACAATCCGCAGTAGGTAGTCTTAGAAGGGAAGACTCTGACTGAAAGGCTACCACTCTTAGCTCTACAGTGATATCCCACATGCTCGCAAGGCATACAAAACACCGGAGTCAGCCATTTCTCCATAAGCTAATATCACAGCATGTGGGATGCTCTAAAAGGATGCAACATTCTTCTGGCCTACAAGGCTCACGCGGCGCCGCGCCCTGTTACTAAAGAGCTTTCTTTTTCCTCGCAAAGAGCCAATGGGAGATATATGGCCCCAACGTGCTCATGAGTTAACTCGAATGCATGCATGCATCGGACCATCAGTTTTCACGCCTGGTTGCCTCGTGGAAATAGATCTATCCTAGACGGTCGAATTCTCCGGTCGGATTGATATGCGGATTGATAGGCGAATTGATATGCGGCTACACTAAGCTAAGTCTCTACTCATCAAGCACTTCAGAGTGGGTCTAAAAATGATATATTTTTACATAAGAGAGTCTTGGGTAATAGGTGTTCGTCTGATGAGCGGTCAACGTGCTGAGATATGGTGGTATCAAAGGGCACTAACTATATTGTGTTGAGAGGTTGTTACTTGGCTATGGGGACTATCTAGGAGGTAGAAGGGTGAAAATTTACTAGCGGGACCCCAGCCCTATGAGGCGGAGATTTCCAATTCCCCTATTTCCGATACAACGTGGAGTATACCGTTGTGAAGCTTGAGACGAGATGCTGCACGCCAAGAATCCCGAAAGAGCCAATCGGGTGGCTATCGGGCATCGCCTCCGTTTGAACCAATATATATTATATGTGTTTGGGCAAACCCGACAGCCCCAGGCGGTCTCCAGGGCTAAATTTTGCCCCGGAAGCCGCCCTGAGGTGTCAAGTCTTGGTATACGAGGACACGAGGGTAGATAGGCATATAGATATATTTGACTGAACTATCTAGTAGGTAGAGCATACCGAGGAAGAACGAAGTGGGAGGAAGGATAAATACCCCTAGCGCCAAGCCGCTTCGGCCGGAGCGGAAATAACTAACCACCGGGGTATACGTATGTGCATACGTATGTGCATACGTACCCCGTTTCCAACATCAAGCACTCCCTCTATCTAAGCGACTGAGTCTATGGAGTGGGTGGGTGGGGCGAAAGCGCGTTTCTGGCTGAATCTTAGGGGATGGAGAAACAGGAAGAGATGAAGGGGGAAACAGTAGGGAGGACGGCCTATTTATTCCCCTTTTCCCCGCTTAAATCTCCTTGTTCTCTAGCGGCCGAGCTATTAGCCGAGGCAGCGACCACCTTCGCTTGCCGATAGCCTTCAGTCAAGCTGGCCCTTATTCAGCTGTGTTAATACGTAAGCATTTTAACTTTGTTGAATTCTTGGGAGCAAGGTGGAAGTAATAGCTGACGAGGCCTGTCTGGTTACAGAAGACAGCTGGTAACGATTTGCGATTTTGCTTGTATGTCTAACTAAATTGGGAACAATCTCTTGTGCTCTGATAACAACCACCGCATTCTGTCTCTCACGGCTTCTTTCCAATCGTGATGGTATACTTCTGATGCAAACCCTCCTCGGATGCGAGGTCCCGAAGAGCATTTCCAGTCAGTCTCTTCAGTTCCTCTTCAGCAATACCTTCCGCACCCAGCATCTTGCGAAGTAGCTCAGGATATTGCGGAATCAGTTTCGCCTGGACATATTCACCCATAGCCTGGCTGTTAGGGGTCTTGCTCGTCGGAACAAATGAAAACTCAAACTCCTGGGTGCTGATGACCTCCAATCCAGCCTCTTTCATGAGAGGCGCTGCGTTAGAACCAGCGTCGATGGCAAGTCCAGCTGTTTTGGCGGCGGAGACCACACGGCGGTGCCATTCCCATTTGTCGCTGAGGCACTCGGATGTGCCGACACGGTAGAATTTCCAGTCCAAATCCTGGTGCTCGATCATGCCGCCAGACTTCAACGAGCGGGCAGTCGTAGAAAAGTATTGGGTCCAATTGTTGATTCCCAAAAACAGCATTCTGCCGAAAATGTAATCGAGTCCACCTGGTGTGAAAATCCTTCTACTTATTCCACTACCGCTTTGGTCGTCGTCACGATCTTTGTCAGGCTTCCCATGATCGAGATCCAACACGTTTCCGACGGCCCAGGTGATATTTTTGGGAGCCATTTGTTGCGCAGAGTCGGGGACCTTCGAAATGTCGAGTCCGTAGACTTTGGCAGACGGGAACATGGCAGCGAGCTGCAGTGTTGCAACACCAGTACCGCAACCTACGTCGACCACCTTTGAGACGCTGGTCATGGATTGAATTGGTGCGAGACAAGGAAGGCCGCCAATCATCTGCACAATAGCAACCGCCTGAGCATCAAGCCGATTCTGTTCGACGGCACTATGCAGAACGCGTTTGTGAGAACAAGTTCTACTGAAACCGAATAGAAATATTTACTCATTCGGAAGGACATAAGCAGAAGCGGTGCTGTGATACTTGCGCTCGCTGGCGCTGAGAGTCTCCATGGTGGTCGCCATTTTGAATTATTTACTACCGAGTAAAATGATTGAAAGATGATGAGAGAAGTTCTGGAGGTCTGCCGGGCATGTTTCAACGCCGCGAGAATGGCACATGTATGCTCTCATGCGCGGCAGAAGGTGGGATTCTGAACCACACCACGGGAGACAAGTGCACCGGGAACATGACAAAGGTAGTGTGGCCTTCCGTCCGCCTTTGACGTAATCCTAGCTTTCGACATCAACTGGGTTCGGAGTGGTGGAGTATTCCCCGCGGCGATTCTCAGGAAACATCAAAAGCTGAAGGGTGACTTGACCTGCGAACATGGAACGTTTCTTTTGCCTCAGTCTGGTTGGCTCTCTCGCACACACGCGGACAAAAATGCCGAAGCGAACATCAGGCAATGCAGGCACAAGTACGCTGATATCCGTTTTCTCGCCCGATATTATAAGCTTGTCAGTTGTGATATTTTCAGCGCATCAAGCGAACCGAAATGTGACATGCCACGCCGTTGAATAGTCTCATGCAGCTAACGTGATTCTCCATTCTTCTCCCACAAAGGCCGAAAAGCGAGCTAAGGCGCGGAGGAACCTCCGCAGCATCTGATTTTTACTTGAGCAATGAGTGCGTCTGCAAAAGGAAAAGAGCGACATGGAACTTGGCGCCCAGTGCACCCTCTTCTGGAATCATTAACCCGAAGAAGGAAGCACGCTCTCACCTACTTCACTCTCGTTATACAACCCTTTCAATTTCTACAGCTTAGCCGTCACTTTCATCACAACGCTCGCATACATGTCGACGCCGAGCCTTCCATCTTGTCCTGCGACAACTTGTAACCCATCAAGTGAAGAACTCCGCGATGTATCAGCAACTCCACCTCAACCCAAAGACCTCTCACCTCGAGGCGATGACGAGAAAGAGAATTACAATGCGGTGCTCTGCACCGAGCCGGCAATGAAGACCGGCCCGGTCCCTCCAAGCGAACTGCGACAGAATCTATTCATGATATTCATCACTTTGACTCAACTTGTGCAGATGATACCGCTGGGTGTCGGCATCAATTCCGGTCTAGCTATCGGAGAAGCACTGGATGCACCTCCCATAAATTCAGTATGGATTGTTACATCGTACCCTTTGACACAAGGCGCCTTTGTCTTGATCGGTGAGTACTCGACAAGCTCCTTTGTCCCTGTTCCTCGCAAGAAACCCCAAGTTGAAATGCTGAACCAGGAATGAAGGCGGCCGTCTTGGCGCAGTATTCGGCCATAAAGTAATGTTCACCGTTGGCTGCATATGGTGGGTTCTTTGGGCTCTCTGTGGCGGATTCTCCAACAATCTGGTCTCCATCTGCATCATGAGGGCACTCTGCGGCATCGGCGGTGGCTTGATGGTCCCGAACATCGTGGCCTTGCTGGGTATCACGTTCCCGCCAGGGAAGAAGCGGAATCTTGCCATGGGGCTCTTCGGAGCGATGGCGCCTGTCGGTGCCGTGGGCGGATCTCTGGTCGGCGCTGTCATCATTCAGCTGTCGGAGTGGAAATGGGTATTCTTGTGGCTGTAAGTATGACGGATCCTATGACTCGATCTGCAGACTGAATTTCCTCAGGGGCTTGATGGGCTTTCTGGTCTACGGTGCCGCAATCGTCATTGTGGAACAAGACCAAGCAGTAGATCCAAATGGTTCAATTGACTGGGTTGGTGCTTATCTGGGGGTCGCCGGACTTATTTTGTTCAATTTTGTCTGGAAGTAAGAGAGACCTCTTGATAATCTACGCGACCTGAGAGGCTAACATCTTCGCAGCCAAGCACCAATCGTTGGATGGGATAATCCCTACGAGATTGTCCTTCTTATTGTCTCCATCCTCCATTTCGCCGGCTTCTCATACTGGGAACTGAAAGTCGCCAAAGAGCCGATCTTACCTTTCAACATCTGGAAATCCCCGTCATTCGGCAGCCTCATGCTCGTCACGCTCTTCTCCTTCATGAGCCTCGGCATCTTCTTCTGGTACATGAACATCTACATGCAAACGATTCGCGGCGACAGTCTTATCCGAATAGGCGTCCAGTATCTGCCGCTCACTATCATGGGTTGCGCAAACGCCTTCTTTGCCGCCTGGCTTGTTCCTCGTGTGCCAGCGCAAGTGATCATGGGGATCGGCTGCTCCGCAATGATCACCATCAACGTCCTCTTGGCCACCGTCCCCGCCAAACTGACATATTGGGCAATGTGCTTTCCGGCCATGTTCATATCTGCGTATACGATCGACTTGATCACCACAAGCGCCCAAATAGTGGCAAGCAATACCGTGTCAATGAAGCACCAGGGTGTGGCAGGATCCCTGGTTGGAACGTTGCTCAGTTATGGCATGAGTCTTGGTATTGGCTTTGCGGGGACTGTGGAGGTCAACACGTTCAAGAACGGCACGGACTTGCTGAGAGGCTATCATTCTGCTGCGTATCTGGCCGTGGGGCTGGCGAGCACAGCACTGACACTTACGGTGTTCTTCATTCGCATACCAAAGGATACGCGGGAAGGCTGGGCTGTAGATCATGTACCGGAGGGAAGGAGGTGAGACTGCAATTTAATGACGGGTATGACCGTACATAAAAAGTTAAGAACTGTATGATTCGATCCGAGAATTCGATTCGAGTATACACTTTCTGTGCTATGACGTATCATAGCGCTCGGCGACAACATGACGCAGCATCAGGGGGTGTCAGACGTCGATAGATAATAAACGATTCCGGTAATCTCCGCCATTGGGCTTGGGACGCTAGCAGAATCTTTACCTTCTGGACCCCCTAAATACTCAGTTATCAACAAGTGCCCCAATGTGACGGTGTATTCCAACAGTAATCTCCACCCCCGCCAAAACATTGGATTTGGCTAATCACATCAGCCATCATCATAAATCTGAGGTCATAACTGAACAGGTTGGAGGATAGGTCCGTAGGTAGAAAGGGAGGCTGAAGAGGGACATACGCCAAATGCGATGTTTTGATGTGGGTGGAGCTGAAGATACCTCGCTAACCCCTGAGCCGCTTGTTGTCTATTGACTTTTGACACCCCCTAATGCAGTTTCGAACAGGCGATGAAAGCCATTGATTGGTAGGTCTCAACGTGCATCACGACAGTGATCCAAGACTTGACGCATGTCATTGTCATCGTCATTGCTGAAGATTGCCACCACAGCCACCGACAACCCTACCAAGTCAGCCTGCCACGCTGGTTAGGCTCAAGCTGTTTGTCGATGGCCCTATATTTTAAGATCCCACATCCCACATGGGCCGATCCACGTGGGCCGATCCACATGCCACAACCGAAGATTCGTAAGTGTGCAGTAGTACCTTTGCCCAAGGCCAAGGCCTTGACGCAGGGAAAGTTGCTTTATTGGGCTTAATGATGACGGGGGCGAGGATCCCGGCGCTAGGGTAGGCGAAGTCGCATTAAGCCATTGAACGTGGTGCAATGGCAGCTCTGACAATGACACTGAATGGATCGACCTCTCGTTAAAAATCTGTATCTGTTTAGCTCTGCGTAAGTGTGCAGTATGGCACTCTCGATGCCTCCTAAGAAGGATACTAGATGGCGAGTCTCTTCATGCTCTTCTCTGATGTCCTTTCTTTCCGTCCTCCTCCAATATCTCATCTCCATGAGCTGTTCTGATGCTCCTGACTTGATAAGCCACTTGCCATTGGACTCGTTCTCGTTTTCTCCTGCATGTGGGTCGCAGAATCAAACTCGCCGAATTAATTCAGATGGGGTCTGAGCTTAGTCACCGTACCTAGCCCACCTCGCCCGAAGACGATGGATCCGTTGAGGCAAACAACAGTCGCCCAACCAGCGGTGCGGCGCGTGGGATGTACTGTTCCGGGATGTGACAAGATGTTTAACCGCAAGGAACATCTTAATCGTCACCTCAAGTCCCATGATCCGCAGCGTCCATATGCCTGCCCTATCTGTGGACGGCGATATGCACGAAGGTAAGCTCGGCCCCCCTCTCCTCCTCCCCCCACATTGACAATCTGCCTCACGGGGAGTTCAGACATCGACTCGAGGGCTAAGTTTAATATCTGTTGGATGCAGCGATGTGCTGAAGCGCCATATCGAACCTCATTCCCAGGATTCCAACACCAATCGCTGCCTAGTCGCGTGCGTTTCCTGCCACAAACGGAAGCTCAAATGCGATGACAATACGCCCTGCCAATCATGTACTCGCAATGGCACCGAATGCAGCCGATTCAGTCCAAGTCAGGAGACCAGGACGAATATGGAAATCGATACCCTAAATGCTAACAATCAGATGATAACAACGGATATCGGCAACATGAACGAGATTACTGATATACCACCGAACAACGATGGCCAACAGGCTTGGGTTGCATTAGCGGAAGACTCTTGGTCGGCACCATTCTCAACAGCCGGATTTGATGCAACATTTCCAAGCGTCTTGAGTGCGACTGGTTTCGAGCAGTGGCCTGTATATACCGTTACAGGCCCGCAAAATCCCGATACTTTTGCTGCTTCAACGGCTGCGGATGATGCGTTTATGATAGCCACCTCTACTGGGCCACAGATCGAGCGCTTAGAGAGCACAGCCAGGGCTGATGTAGAGCCGCATTATAGAATTGAGTCATCAACTGCAGCGCAGTCACCTGCATCTTCATCCAGATCCCGTAAATCGTCCATAGCAGACCATATAGCAGATCATATAGCAGATCTAGAAAATAGCCTCACAAGAGATTCGCAGGCAACCAAGCAGCTTGTCCAGGTATTCTTCTCAGCTATTCATCCACACTGGCCTATCCTACATGCGCCAACGTTCATGATAGAAGATGCGTCACACCATCTGTTGGGCTCCATGCTCATGCTTGCCAGCTGGCTGCAAGATCGGTCAGATCACGTAAAGCTCGCTCCTCTCGTATTTGATACGGTGACCGCGACCCTGTTGGTACAGTTGGACCTGTTTTCGTCACTTATGGGCTTTGATTAACCATGGTATGTAGGGATCGAGCCCTTCTGTGGGCAGTAATATCCAACCAGCACCGTTGCATACTTTGCAAGCCTTATTACTATGTATTGTGTACACAATCGGATGCCGCGTAAGTGTACACGAGGCTACAAAGGCGCCAGGGCCGAGGAATGTCCTTTGACTAACGTCGATTCAGACCACAGAGGGAATGCTGGCAAGAGCAGTCCATCTTAATGGCATTCTCATCTCGCACTGCCGTCATCAAGGAGTTTTTAACGGTCAGTACACTGACTACGAAACCGAAGAATCTTCTGCCTCTTGGCTGGCCCAAGAACAGCTGCATAGGTACCTCACCCACTCATCCGCCTTGAATTCGAGCCACTTGATATGATCAAAGTTTTTTATGCTGATCCTTTCAGGCTTGCGTTCTCTGTTCTGCGCATTGATGCGTACCTCTGTCTGCTCGTTGATTACCCGCCTTCGGTCCGCTATCAGGAAATCTCCATTCCTCTTCCCAAGTCGACTCATCTATGGACTGCTGCTAGTAAGGATGAGCGACGGACACTTCAATGGAATGAGCCGGCAGGACGTGAGAAGGCACGATTCTGCTTTCTTGTGCGTGATGCCCTTGAACATGAATATCGCCACCAAACTCCCTATCACCTCACAGAGATAGACTACCACCTCTGCCTCTGCTCGTTCCAAGCTGGTATATGGGAAACGGCACACGAAGCCCACAGTTGCGATTCCAACGAGGTCATCGCCAATTCACGGCCGAGAGATCACGTCGTAAAATGGCGCGCTCATCTTGACCTCTGGCGAGCTAACGTGGAGAATAGCTGCCAGCTTTGGCAAAACTACTTCTCCGCCTCCACAAAGAGAGCTGATCACAATTGTGGCCCTCTCAGCATCATATTGTGGCACTATTCTGCCCTCATACTCCATGCTCCGCTCAAGCTACTTCAAGGCTGGGGCTGCTGCTTCCAGTGTCGCTCTGGTACACCCGGAGCCACGAGAAAAAACAAAGCACGACATCGAGGCTGGATCGAGTCCTCGTACGCGCGCATTGCTGTGTGGAATGCCGCTCAAATAGTCAAGGTGGTGGCATTAGAGTCTGCCAACGCGACGTCTGCAACACGCCTCCGTCTCAACCCGCTAGCTATCGCCAGCCTGCTCAAGAGCGCTATAGTTGTTTGCTCATATGCTTTTTATACACGTGGATGTCCTGTATGTACCGGTGGACCGCCGATGGATCTGGTGCATTTGTTCGATGCCGCAGATGACAATGAGAGATTGGTGAAATGGAAAGAGCACGGCGAGGGGCTGGCGGATTGGAGACCTTTGTCTGCACCTGTGTGCAGATGCAAACTCTCTCTTTTGGCGGATTGGTTCCTTCAAACACTCGCGAGAGAAAAGAACGCCGAGGCAGAGTTTAGAGCCTTTCTCGAGGGACTTGGTAAACCGTGGGATTCTTTGAGATGAGGACTGTCGATAGACCATCGACCGTTGAGGCTCGGCAGAAGATTGCAAGCTGTCTGTGGAACGAAAGAGTGTCAACTATTTTATATATAGGATGATAATAGAACGACATCTTCTAAGGAGTTGCAAAAGATAACGAATGACCATTCCAGAAGTTCCAGAGTCGTAAAGCCACTTTATCCGCATGGAGGCTTCTTGATGACATCGTCCTCAAAGCGATAGCACCTCCAATCACAATGGGGCCCACGTAACCTATTAACCCTGAACACCACATGTAGGGACAAAACCTCGACCACCACATAACTGCAGCTGCAATTGTTCATCTCCCAGGTACATACCCAATGGAAAGCGGTACAGTCCAGGGGCCATACGAGCGGTCGCCTTGTTGATCGTATATATCCTGGGTGTGTATAGATGTCATGACGACTGTCCCAATTATCAAAAACCACTTGTTGGGTGGCCGTGATAGCCAAGATTGCAAATCTGTTGATGCAGCAACTTCTGCTACCCCTGAAGCGAAACAGACAAAGCCGCATGCGTTGATGAACTTGCAAAGAATACAGTTCCTATCTCCACCACCGAGGTCGTTATAACAGTATCCCAGCACGGTGAGGCATCGGCACTGCTTCAGTCCCCCGAGGTAAGGGTTCGCTACAAATGCAATAGCGTAAATGGCTCGCATGAGGCTTGTGGCTTGCTCCTGTGAGAGTCTTCTCGAGGGTAGGGGCCGCCATGGTTTGTTGGTGGCATCTTCACGGATGGCATATGCCAAGTGTTGATGGCCGATCGTAAAGGGAAGAAGGTTGATTCATACCCACAAGGCAATGGACGAGCTTTTGCCGAGGTAGATGGCTGTCAGAGGGAGTTCGAAGCTGCTTGTGGATGATGGGTTGGAAAGGACGCTGAGAATACCAAAGACTCTTTGAGGAAAGACAATGGGCTTCAAATTGCTGCGGGTGAAGAGTCAGATGATATTGATATGATAAAAGAAGGGATTCAACAACCGGTGGACGGATATGTTCTAGGGAGCGGTCAGGATCAAGCTTCTACTATGCTTTGGGCTATTTGTCTGAACAAAATATCTCCACAGTTGCATCCCAACCTATACTTCTGATGACGGACGTGGCACCTAGATCTGAATTCCATCCTGCTTCTACACATTTAACGGATTCGCATTTATTGTTTCTAGATAGAAACTTGGCGATGATATTACATTTTATATCAATTACATTTAACGAGACTCGGGGAAAAGGATTGAGTTTACAATCCTCACCCGAATATAACCCAACGCTTACACGAAGTAGACAAAACTAAAATCGCGATGCTCGAGCACTATACTAACCAAGTCGTCTAGCTACAAAAGCGCGGGAGACTAAGGGCCAGCTTGACTGAAGGCTATCGGCAAGCGGAGGTGGTTGCTACTCGGCTTGACTCGACCAATGTCGACCGCTAGAGAACAAGGAGATTAAGCGGGGAAAAGGGGAATAAATAGGCCGTTCCCCCTTCTGTTTTCCCCTTCATCTCTTCCTGTTTCTTCATCCCTTAGGATTCAGCCAGAAACGCGCTTTTGCCCCACCCACCCACTTCATAGACTCAGTCGCTTAGATAGAGGGAGTGCTTGACACCTCAGGGCGGCTTCCAGGGCAAAATTTAGCCCTGGAGACCGCCAGGGGCCGTCGGGTTTGCCCAAACACATATAATATATATTCGTCCAAACGGAGGCGATGCCCGATAGTCCCAAAATTCTATCATTTCTTCACCCGTGGAGGGCTCAGGCGTCGTCCTCATGAAATCTTCAAAATTGCCTCTATCAGCGAATTCGAGAATGATGTTGTATGTGTCGTTATCAATGAAACTTCCGTAGTAGGCGATGACAAATGGAGACGGTTTGCTATCGTATCTGAGATTCATGAATGCATTGCGCTCGGCTGTATGCTGTTCTTTGGCATCGGTGCCTCGGTATGTTTTGAGGACAAAAGTATTTCGGAGATGAGGAGGACGCTCCTAGTTTAGTATTAGTAATTTGAGAATCAAGCGTGGAGCAATCATGACCGTACAGGCATCTTCCAGCGCTGTGGGACTAGCTTGTTGTATTCTCCATCAACATTAATCTTGTAAATGATAGCATTTCCACCATGTCCAATTTCTTCCTTGCGTGTTATTGGAAGTATCTCCTCCTTGTGCAGATGAAGATTCATGTTGTACTCGAGACCTGCGGCACAAAATTGCCATTGATGGTCGTGGAAACGTTTGAAGAAGTTTGGGTCGGAAGAGAAGGGGAAGTCTTCTGGGCGACTGCGATAGGGCAGTCGGTGATCCTGTAGACTTCGATACTGAACAAAGTGCTTGATCATGGGACCTTCCCCAATCAATAAGAGAATCACCAGCGGTCGAACATAATGCTCTCGAACGACGTCTGCATCTATGGTCCTGGGCGCTTCCTTGCCAAATAGCGATGTTAGGAGACACTCCACTCGCCGATCAGCTCCGAGATACGCTTTGACAGCAGAGGGAGGTATAAAATCACAATGAGTGACATGACTCGAGCCTCCAATGCCCGGTCGCCGCGTCGTCGAGGATGCGATCCACCTGTGAAAGGCCTGAATTTCGTCATCTTGGTCAGGCTGGGTCTCGCGCATGGTCAGGCGCGATGTACGTGGCTATGAGCATAGCGTTAAGAAGGCAAAATGGAGGGAAGGGACAGAATACAAATCCAATAACAGTGTCTCATCAACGACGAAGTCCACGGACGGACCTCTTGGGTTTGGTGGCTATACCTCAGGCTTTCAGCTCCTCAGCCACTTTAGCTCCAGATCATATTATTAATCAGAGCTGAACATGAATTGATTGGATGGGTTAACAGCGCACTCATCATGGTGATTCTGCCGATCTGGTAAAGTTTTGATCAGGCTGCCACGGCCTTGCCTGAGCCATTGAGGGGATCTTGCAACCGAACCAGCATCTTTCCGGGGAACGAGGACCGAACAGAGGAAAGATAAACGGCTAACTTTTTGAGACATGACACCACTATAAATCCAGAGAGAAGAAAGACTGCTGACTTCTTCTGCTGAGGAAATAGGATACACTGCTGTGGAAGTTGCGACTGTCACTACTCGTACGTACCCGTCAAAGTACAGGGGGTATCAGAAGACATTGCACCACTTGAGCAAGATATTTCCAGCAAATGGTGCAACGACTTTTTACACCTCCTTGTGACAGGGCAAACCCCTCAACGACAGCTAACCCTGAAAGCTCTAGTCAAACCTAGCCCTAGCCCTAGGCGGACTGTTCCGTCTCAGTGCGGCTCAACTGTTGACAACTGTAGCAGCGCCAACGGGATCATCACGGGATGAGGCAGCCCCCGTCTAGGTACCTATCTAGAACTTGCGCAGCTTTCCATCTATCTATCCACATGCTCGAACCAGTTCCAGTCAATGCTCCCTGGCAATTTGACTCGATTGAACAGTATAACCTGAGCGAGGAAATCATTAACAACTATTTGAATACGATTTGGGGCAACTATAAATATTTTGTCGAGGTAAGTCATGAACGCGACAGGAAGCTCCATGGAGGCACAGGCGCCTGACTCCTTATAGCGCCGGGGCGACGACTTCGTTACTGCATTGTTCGTTAACATGCAAGAAGAAGTAATAGCCTTGTGCGAAAATGCCAAGGCTTTCCCTTGGAATTTCAATCAGCAGAATGCATTCTCAGCATCTGAGCCTATACGAACAGCTAGATATCAATGCTACGAGACTTTTCTCGGATGAAGATGAGTCCGCCTTGAATTTTCTGGAACTCAGCAGTAGAGGAAAAGGTACGGAACCTCCTTGCACTCTAACAGTCTAGAAAGGAATTCCTAACCTTCGATTTCAGATTTCTGGCCAACCTGTATTAGGACCGAAACCCGACTAAAAGCACACCTAGGTCTGACCCCTACCTCGAGACGCCCTGACCCGCGATGTAGATTTCTGTAAGTCCCACAATGTTTGATCATATGGCGAAATGCTAATAGTCTTCTCGATTCGTACGCGCCATCCGTGGCAGCTCTCGCGAAAAGCTAAAAACAAGTCGGGAGATGCTAATGCTGTGCTTTACCTATTTCCGAGTCATGCCAGAATTCGTTGACTTTTTGTTCTCGTTTGGATATCAGTCTCATGCTCAAGATCCTTATTTTAGTAGCTTCCGCCAGCGCACCTGCATATCCAATTCGAGTTAAACCTACAACATCCCTGGGCTCGCTTGGTCAGGCAGTGAGATACAGATGTGCTACAATCTGAGATCAGCAGAGCGATCCGGGTCAGATCCGAACGACTGGTTGATCCGGCACTGCGCTGTACATCATACTTTCGACGTGAAAAATGTACGAGCAAATTGGATTATTGTCAAAGGCAACGACGTCATGAAAGATCGTATTGAACGAGCAACAGCCGGTCGCGTTCGTGGTGACCTGTCGTCATTTGAGACACTCGATAGAGCTTTTGCAGCATCCCTCGCTGCGCATCTAGTCTTTTGCGACTGGGGAGCTGAACAATGGCGTTGGTACATCAACAACCTCGAGGACCAGTTTCAGAACACATCACGAAGAACGCTTACAGCATCTGTGACCCTTCCATCGAGTCCAGTAACAGCCAAAGATGAATTTCAAATGCACCCCCGCACAGACACCCAGAAAACCAATGGATCAATCGTCGCTCGAATAACTCGAACACAAACGGCATTAACAAAGACATTCTCGATCTCGAATCCAAAGCCAAAATCCCCGGTCCAGCGCACATACACCGATCCTGAAAGTGGACTCAGCCAGCCGCTGCCTCCACACATCACGGTGAATAATGGTCCTGGTCCTGGCCCGCAACCACCAGAACCAACTTTTGAGAACTCAGATAAGCAAGACTTCTCTTTTGCCAAATTACAGAAAATCCAACACATCGGAGAGAAGGCTCACGAAGCGTTATTGATACTGAAATTCAACGTCAGCATCATGCGCCAACTAAAGCAGTACTATAATACCACCTTTAAGTCAAACCATTCTCCCCAGGAGGTCGTCCAACTCTGTCAAGACGATATTGAGCAGTTCGTGCTTCGAGTCACTGGGGTACTCAACGATCTAGAGATACAAATATTGAGATTGGAAACCCTACTACGTCTGCTTGGAGATCGCAAAACCCTGGTATCTTAAATCATTTCTTCGGTCTAAAACGTCAGGCTAAAGCATGACTAGCTCCATAGTATCCTCGAATATCACAACACCGAGATCAACAAAATTTCGACGAAGAATATGATTTCAAGGACCACAGATATGAACGATATTGCACGGGAAACAAAGATTGAGACCGTCTCGATGAAGGTCATCACGGTCGTAACCCTGTTCTTCTTGCCAGGAACATTCATCTCCGTATGTGAACTTTTCCTTTATGTAAATTTTTCCCGTCCAGATAACATAACGGCCAGACGGGTCCGCATATAGGATTAAAGTGCTCGTGGAAGTAAACACCGCCATAAGGCTCGACGTTGATGGCTAACGATCGTCCAACGCGAAATAGACACTCATGAGTACCGACATCTTTCATTCAGCCAGCATCAAACACCCAGGGCCAGATCCCTTTGCTTACCTCTCCCCACTCCAGCTATACTTGGCTGCAAGCCTCCCGCTTACCTTGGTGACAATACTGATCTGGGCCGCCCTCCATTGGCTGGAGAAGCACAAAGAAACGGTCAAGGCACAAGCTCAGCGGCTCGAGTCATTAATCATAGTCTGAAAACATAGGGGCAGAAAGCCTTAGGAGATGTAGGTCATGTTGGAATACGATGTTAGATGGGGCACATTGGTAGATATGTTGATGTTGTTGTTAGAGGTAGGTGTTATCTTGGGGGACAGAAAGTGAAAATTCTGCTGGCGTCCCGAGCTCTATGGCGGTAAACCCCTGATTTTAACAGGTTATACACTTGAAGTAACGAGAAGTGAGATCTCTTGATACTGCATGACGCAAGAGATTTTGGATTCGCATTTGCCACCTCATCATATATAAAGAACATGGCTTCGTCCAGTAGAAATTTACACTACATATATTATATATAGATTTCCCCCGACTGAAGGCAGCAATACGGACCCCTGCTGGCACATGTCGGCTTGGCTCACCCCACTGTGTATTGAGAAATTCAATGGGAGATTCAGTGAGGGATAGTGACGGGGGAAGGGAATTCAACAGGGGAAAGCAATTCAATGAGGGAGGGCGATTCAATGAGGGAAGGGGGTTCAATAAAAGATTCAATAGAGGATTCAATGAGGAAATCAATGGCGGAAGAGGACTCGATAAAAGAAGACAACTCGATAAGAAAAGACAATTCTGTGAGAAAGAGTAATGAGGAAGAAGAATTCAATGATGAAAGGTAACTCAATGAGAAAAGGAGATTCAATGAGAGAAGACACTTCAAAGGGAAGACAATTCAATAAGGGAAGAAAATTTGATGACAACAGGGGAGGGGAGCGACGACGAGAGCAGGCAGCGAGATGAGATCTTCGATTTGAAGGCAAATGATGCGTATAGCATCAAATTACGATATCGGGCATTTTACAACTAATTAAACAAGCAGATGGTGGCTGCAGTATCATGAGCAGTGTTTTTGATCTTTTTGGTCTTTTGGGGCTTCTCCCCGATTTCTTTTTTAGATTTTTTTTGTCAAAATCTGATCAACCAATTTGCACACGGCGATAAATGGTTTTGCATGCAAAACCACCGCGGACTATGCTTGAAAATTTTCCTGTTAAGGTTAACAGATCTCTCATCCTTCGACGCCGGAGACTATGGTAGGAAGTCGACGGTCAGTAGCTGCTGACATCTTATTGACTTTACTTACAAAAACATGACTCTCACATGTAAAGCAGGCAACTATGCGGCCGGGAAGGAAGCCGAAGCGTGGTGCTGTCAGCTGAAACCTCTTGGAGGGAAAGCTGGTCGTACACATCCCCCCTCAGCATCTGTGGATCAAGTCGGAGTAAAGTAAGGCGGTTTGTGTTCCTGTGACACTTACTCGCTCTCAGTCCTTCACAGGCCATCCTGATCAAGAAGGTTGAGAATTAGGAATGAGTATCCATGAGTATTATACCGCTCAAGCCCCACCCATAAGTATCATCCCGCTCGCATCTCATAAGTGAATAGCCTACCATTTACATCCAATCATCTTAAGACGAAAACACAACGCCAACACCACGGGGTATATTGGCCTATGCCAGCTTCGCCTCTGCAATCTTCTAATCAATTTTCTTAGCGTTATTCACGCTGGCTTGAATGATTTCCGTCTCTTCTCGAGAAACAGTCTGCGCTTTCCCATCTCTCATACAACTCATGTCGGGCTTCGTGGCACCTTTCTCCCAAGTGGCATCGATCATGAAGTGGGTCGGGACGTCAAACAGGGTATCGTTTACAGCTTTGTTCTTTAGTAGGCTGCCGTTGTACCAGAGTAGATTGTCCTTCTCGTCCGTGTGGGCGATTGTGAGACCGCAGACTTTGGTTTTCTTCCCTTCGCCTCGGATTTCTCCAAGGACTGCCCCGTAATGCTCCTCGAAGGTGTAATTAGCACCACTGAGCTCGAGACCAAACCACCAGCTCTCTTTGTCTCCGTAACCCATCGTATAGGTAAAGGCTTTACGGACACTGAGTGTGTTCTGCCAGCAGACATGGAGAAGACCAAGGAAAGTTTGTAACCGGCTTTTGTCCATCACAACCATACCCGAGTCGCATTCTTCTGCATAGCCCTCGTTGTAGACAAGGGATTTCGCTAGCGCTGGAGATGGTGTGTGATGCTCGAGCTCTTTTTCCCACCATTGGTGGCGTTCTTTGAAAGCGCCCTGCCATAGGAGTCGGTCATGGAATAGTAACGTGCCGGTCTCTAGATACCCAGAGTGATTGTCGAAGATTACTTCGGGTGCTTGTAGGAGGACCGCATCAGCGTCGAGAAGCATGCTTTGCTCGAACGTTGAGGTTAGCAGGACAAAAGGCTTGATCGCCCACCCGTCGTTGGCCAGCTCGAGGGAATCATCGTTCACAGTCTTTAGCACGTCCAAGGTTTCTACATCTGCTGCCAATTTGGTGATGAACTCCCGAAATTCAATGGGTAGGTCACCATTACCAGCATATGCAATTCGGATAGGCAACTTCGAGCGCAAGACATCTCGTAAATTACTAACAAGTTGACAAGCAAACCTGAAAGAGCCTTTCCCCGTGGGAATGACCACCCCCTTCGACCCATGTTCGTAGCTTTTTCGCAAATCAGTGAAGACGTGTGTGTTCTCAGGCTTTAATGGGTTCTTCAGGAAAGGAAACAGTGAAAGCGCCGTCTTCTCGATGTCTGCCAAGAGCTCTATCGACTGTGTACTTGTTGAATTGTAAGATAATGCCTCGATGCTTTCTATCCATCTACCCAGTATTTGGAGCCTTTTGCCCAATTCTCCGAACTGGGACGATTTTAAAGGATAGTCGATGAAGTATTGGGAAGCCTGAGAGATGGATTCGAGCAGCTGGGACGACACTTCTAGTGTACTATGGGGTTGTATTGACGTCTCTTCTGCAAAGCTAGATGATGTTGAGGCTATTGAAAGTATCGAGGGTATCGAGGGTATCGAGGGAGTCGCAGAAACGGAGGGTATGGCGGGGATCGAAGGGGTGGCAGGTATAGAAGGTATGGGTGGGACTTGAATTATTGAGGGTTTCGAGCCTTCTCCAGATTTGTGTATGTCGTGGGGCGCGTTGTGCTTCCATGGTAATGCTTCAGAACGCGTATACTGCTGCCAGAACAGTAGCACAAGCGATAGGAGAACCAATGCACCGAGGAAGAGGCGAAACCTGAGCTGCGACAGCAGTGGTATATTCATCCCAGCAATCATCGCCTAGATGTTGGTGGGTGTGAACGAGGATACGGCACAGACAGCAGCCTTTCCGTCCCTCGGGATTTTGTTCAAGAGTGCTAGCAGTAATACTGCTTCAGAGCATCACAGACTGATGAACGATGATGGGGCCGGTGGGGGTGATTGAAAGGCTTCATTTTGAAGAGATTCTGAATGTGAGAGTAATAGAAGAATGACCATCATACCCCTGCTTAGCTACTAGACAGACTACTGTAGCTTGCCGCCGTGTGAGCGATACTTGCTTAGCTACTACATAGACAGACTAGAAGGGTCCACCTAGCAACCGGCTAAACCTAGCAGTCGGACAGCCCTATAGGGCTGAAAATCCACATTTCATCTTTTATTGCTTCAAACGATGAACTACGTAGCTAATATGACCTCTTTGAGACTCTTCTGATACGCATGCCTCGCTCTAATTGATCAGTTGTAGATATCTCATTATTTCTTTGCTTCTGCTTCTGCTTCAGCTGTCTGATCTGTAGCTTAACTATCAGCTGTGTCATGACGTCAGATCATCAACTCAATTTAAAACATAAATCATTGATATTTTAAATAATCTTGATTCATTGAATCTGTTTTGCAGTTCAATGAATCAAATCATCAATCTAATCATCATAATCTTAATTTAGTCTCAGCAATTCTGTTTTGATCATTTCAGTCATGTGCATGAACTTCTGCAATCTTAAGTCAATAAAACTACTGTCTAGTCTTGATTCTGCTCGATTCATGTATATAAAAGTTAAGCTTTCATTCTTTTCTTTTACTCTTTGTCTTTTATCTTGTACATTATTTGATGTATTGTCTTGTATTTAAATTCTATCAAGTCACTCAAGTTGATCATGATCATCTTGAATAGTAATAATAATATCATTCTTTTATATTGATAGTTTTTAATTTAGTCTTTGACAAGCTGCTTCTGCTTCTGCTTCTGCTTCTGCTTCTGCTTCTGCTTCTGCTTCTGCTTCTGCTTCTGCTTCTGCTTCTGCTTCAGCTGTCTGATTTGTAGCTTAACTATCAGCTGCTTTTTTTTTTATCTAGAGCTTAATGTTGAAGTGAAGAGCTTAAAATTTAAACATAGTAAATTATTGATCTTTCTATTTCACATCTTTGTCTGTTGAGCTGAAGTTACAACAGCTCATTTTTGAATAGATAATTTTGAAGTAAATAACTCAGAATTTAAATTTAGTAAAGAATTGATCTTCTTTTGTCATATCTTTGCTTATTGATT
>JAABVA010001362.1_pt1 | contig 26513 bp, 25 predicted proteins | sample 5560331 | NCBI WGS metagenome assembly JAABVA01 (sample SAMN12812661, study PRJNA571458) | rock metagenome | isolation source: Antarctica rocks | place: Antarctica: Victoria Land, Mt New Zealand sud | collected 2016-01-07
CCGGCCGGAAGCCGCTCCAGCACCTCGGAAAACCGGTCCGTCAGAACAGATGCTGCATCTTGCATCTGCCTCCAAAACCAAGCCGCTCCGAGCGGGTCAAGCACAATTTTAGCGCCTATGGCGCATGTGGCTCTCCCTTGTCCTTGGAGAGGCTTAGGCCGTTGCAAATGCCATCCGCCCATGACGATCACACGATCAGTGTTGAGCGCTTACCCTGCGCGCAGGCGCCTCAACTCTTCGACGAGATGCTTCCCAGACTCCAGGGCCTTCTCGGCCGCTTGCGGCTCAATCGTCAAGCCATGCACCGCCTCGTTCATGGTGCGTAACGCCGCGTCGAAGTGTAGCATCCTCTCCCATCCGGCAGCGTGGAGTTCGAGTTGGTGCAGCATCTCGCTAATAACGGACGTGTCAGCCCGGACACCGCACGACGTCACCGCTGCACGCAGTTCGCGCTCGACCTCGATCCGCAACTCGACCAGCGACATGAGGGGGAAACTCCCGGGCGAACTACTTCGGCAGTCGGAAGGTCGGCCTGGAGCTGCAGGGGTAGCGCTGGCGACAGCCGGTAATCGGCGACGCCCATCGGCTTGGCCGCGCCACGCAGCGTATATTCTACCACCATGGAGTTCTTGCCCTTGCACAGGATCATGCCGATGCTCGGAGCGTCGTTGGCGTGGCGAAATTGGTCGTCAGCCGCCGACAGATAGAAGTTCATCTTGCCGGCGAACTCGGGCTTGAACTCCTCGATTTTGAGGTCGATCACCACGAAGCAGCGCAGGCGGAGATGGTAGAAGAGGAGGTCGATGTAGTAATCCTGACCGGCCACCTCGAGGTCGTATTAGCTGCCGACAAAGGCGAAGCCCTTTCCAAGCTCGAGGATCAGGGCGCGGATGTGTTCCAACAGGCCGCGTTCAAGTTGGCGCTCCGACACCTCGGGGCCGAGTGCCAGGAAGTCGAAGCTGTAGGGGTCTTTGACGAGCTGCTGGGCAAGTTCCGATTGCGGGGGGCAGGGTGCGGTCGAAGTTCGTGACTGCCTTACCTTGACGGTGGAACAGCCTGCTCTCAATCTGATGGGTAAGGATATTTCGGCTCCAGCCGAACGCGATGGCTTGACGCGCATACCACAGGCGTTCGGCCTGATCCTTAACCGCCTCGACGAGGCGGACGTAATGGCCCACGACAATCGTGCAACAACCTGTTGCACAACTTCTTGGTCCGGATGAGCCTCCGCGAATGCGCGCATGCACTTCAGGTTCCGGGACGAGAGACCCGTCATCTCGGGAAAGTCGCGGCGCAGGTCGGCTGACAAGCGGTCGATGACCCGGGCGCCCCAGCCTTCGTCAACTTGGCGGGCGAGGATGTCGCGGCCAATGCTCCAGTAGAGCAGCGTTAGCTCCTGGTTGACGGCGAGGGCGGCACGCAGCCGCGCTGACCGGATGCGCTTCTTCAACTCGCCCAGCAGCACCGCATAGCCGTTGCTCTTCTGGGGATGGCTCGGTGTGGTCACGCACGGGATAGAACACATCGCATGCGCGCTCCTTCGCCCTCGGCATCCGGTCTCCGATTGTGGGATCAGCGGCTCGAGGTTTCTCGGCTTCTAGGTAATGTGCCCCACCTTGATATCGCACAACTCCGACCGCCGTAGCGCGCCTGCAAAAACAAGCTCCTCCACCTCCGCCGCCGTCAAGGCGCCCAGCACAAGCCACGGGCATTCGCTCGACCGCATCGATACAAATTGACAGTGCCTGCTAAAGCGCAACCGCCGTCGCCAGCCGTTGCGGCGTAATTGCCACGTCGGAGAGCTTGGCTGGGTCGACAGGTCGCCCGGCCCGGATCATTCCTTGCCCAGCTCGCACTTCCCGAGGTGCATTCACGCCGGCGACGCCGATCGGAACACCCGCCGCATCCAAGTACCAGGCTGCAAATGCAGCAGCGCCCAGCTCGCCCCGCAGGATACGTGTTGCCGCGCCCTCGCATACTCCCGCCACCTGCAGGTTCACGCCGAGCTGGTCGGTCCAGAACCACGGAACATCGTCATAGGGCACGCCGCTTCCCGCCATGGCGCGACCCACGGCGGTGCCATGATCTTGCGCATGACGCCACGTCTCAAGACGCATGCGTCGCTGCAGCCGCGGCACCCAGAACGCCGCAACGTCCCCTGCGGCATAGACGCCGGGCATGTTGGTGCGGCCAAACTCGTCAACCTCGACGCCGTCGTCCACCGCCACGCCGGCTGCTTCTGCCAGGCTGGTGTCGCGCTCCATGCCGATCCCTGCAATCACGACGTCAGTGGGAACAAGGCTGCCGTCCGTGCAGACCACATGCTGCGCGGCCACGGCTGCAACTCCGGTTCCCAGGCGCACCGTGACTCCCGCCGCCCGGTGCAGGCCGGCCAGCCACGCCGACATCTCCGGGGCGAGCGTGCGTCCCATCACCCGGTCGGCCGGTTCGATCACCGTGACCGTGCAGCCCCGCTCATGGGCCGAGGAGGCGATCTCCAACCCGATCACCCCGGCGCCGATGCACGCCACTCGGGCGCCGGGCAGCAGCCGCCGGCGCAGCTCCCGCGCATCGTCCAGAGTGCGGAGCGTAAGGACGCGGTCGCCGCCCGGGACGGTAAGCCGACGCGCCCGGCCGCCCGTGGTGAGCAGCAGCTTGTCGTAGGCCAGCTTTCGGCCGTCATGTAGCTTGACAATACGGTTTTGCGGATGGATCGAGGTGACGGCGGTTCCGAGCATCAACGTGATGCCGTGCTCGGCATAACGCGGTTCCGCGTGGAAATAGGCCACAGGCGGTTCCTCGGCCGCAGTCAGCATTTGCTTGGACAGCGGTGGGCGCTCGTGCGGACGCTCCGCCTCGGCGCCGATCAGCAGGACCGGGCCGGCATACCCTGAACCGCGCATGGCCAGTGCCGCATGCGCCCCGGCCTGGCCAGCGCCGACGATGATCGCGGTATCATTCATATAGCTTGCCAGGCTGGACGAGTGGCTCTGCACCAATAACGTCTGTATCCACGCATTCGTGCTGTTGTTCGATGGTCGGCTTGAGCGGCACGTGATCGAGTGCCCGCTGCACGCTGTCCAGTTCGACATATGCACCGGAAAGGGTCTGGGCGACCCAGTCGAAACCGATCTGCAGACCTTCGCCGCATGAGTCGAGGGCGATGCCGTGATGAGTCCCCTGCCCTGGGACGCCCGAACTCCGTCCGCATCGCCTGAACACAGATTAGAACTGGGCTCATTGCGTTCGCCCTACCGATCTATGCAACAATGCTCCTCCGGCTGCTGTTCGTTGTCCTGGACTCTACTGCCCGGTAGAAATGCCGTCCATCGGTAATCTTTCTCTTGCACTCAGTTTCGCCTTTGGGCACGATCAAGACGGGAAGGAAACACGATGCCGCTGGCAAGCCGGGTGAAGAGCCATGGGCTACGGACGTCGCGCTGCGTGCGTGACGGATCGAGGCTGGGATAGTGAACGCGCTTGTCGAGCAACTGCTGCAGACGTTCTCGGCAGGCATCACGATCGGCTGCATCTACGGCCTGTTATGCGTCGGCCTGGCTTTCATCTTCGGCATCATGCGGGTCATCAACTTCGCGCAGGGCGACCTCATGATGGTCGGCATGTACCTGTCGATCTTCATCGCGAGCTACATCCTCCCTGCCACGGTGTTTGGCTTGGCAACCCCGTTCCTGTCCGCACTCCTGGCCGGGCCAATCCTGTTCTGCGCGGGGTTCCTGCTCAACCGGTTCCTGATCTCGCGCACGACCGGGCTGCAGGCGAGCGGTTCGACGGAGACGGAGGCGCACCAGGCGCAGCTGATCCTGACGCTCGGCCTGGCCCTCGTGCTGCAGAACGGGGCGCTGTACCTGCTGGGATCGGCCCCGGTCTCGGCCGCGACGCCGCTCTCCTCCTCGGCTTGGGAGATCCCGCTGCTTTATGACGAGTTCAGCGCCGTGTTCCTCAACAAAGCGCGGACCATCGACGCGGTCCTCGCGGTCGTGATCGCGCTCGGGCTGTTCTGGTTCATCGGCAACACAAGGCTGGGCAAGTCGCTGCGCGCGGCCGCGATCAACCCAGAAGCCGCGCTGTATATGGGTATCGACGTGACCCGGGCGCACCACATCGCCTTCGGGCTCGGCACCGCTATCGCGGGCGTCGCCGGGGGCTTGATCGTCATCTACTACCCGGCGCAGCCCTATGTCGGCGTCGAGTTCATCATCGTGATGTATGCAGGCGTGGTGCTGGGCGGCATGGGCAGCATCGTCGGCGCTTTCTGGGGCGGCATGACCATCGGCCTGGTGCAGCAGCTCTCAACCATCGTGCTCCCGCTGCAACTGCAAAACGCGGCTATTTTCATAGTGTTCGTGCTGATTCTGCTGCTGCGGCCGCAGGGGCTGTTCGGCCGCAGCGTGGAGAGAGCCTGAGCATGCGCCGGCGCCCAACAACCTCGCTTGCCGTGATCCTGGTGCTTGTCCTTGGCTGGCTGGCGCTCGGCTTCCTGGTCGAGAACACCTATTACCGGCTGCTGCTGATCCTGGTGCCGATTTGGGCCGCATTCGGCGTGTCCTGGAACATCTTCAGCGGCTATAGCGGGCTAGTCTCCTTCGGCCACGCCGCCTTCTTCGGCATCGGCGCCTATACGGTGACGCTGCTGCTGGTGCACTTCGACATCACGCCCTGGTTCGGGCTGCCGACCGGCATTCTGGTGGGCGCCGTCGCGGGTGTGGCGATCGGGTATCCAACGTTCCGGCTGCGTGGCAGCTACTTCGCGCTTGCGATGCTCGCCTATCCACTGGCGCTCGTGTACCTGTTCGACTGGCTGGGCTACCAGGAAGTCACGCTGCCGATCAAGCGCGAGGCGTCCGGCTGGTATATGCAATATGCCGATCAGCGGGTCTATCTGGCGCTCGCGCTGGGGCTGCTGACCGTATCCCTGCTGATCTCGCTCGCCATCGAGCGGTCGCGCTTCGGCATGTCGCTGCTGGCGATCAAGCAGAACGAGCTGGCGGCCGAGGCAGCCGGTGTGGACACGCTGCGCTGGAAGCTCCTGGCGATCATGGTCAGCGGTGCCATCGCCGCCGGCGCGGGCGGCCTTTATGCCGTCATCCTGCTGGTGGTGACGCCGCAGAGCGTGTTCGGGCTGGTGACATCGGCGCAGGCGATGATCCTGCCGCTGTTCGGCGGCGCCGGCACGCTGTGGGGGCCGCTGATCGGTGCCGCGATCCTCGTGCCGCTCAGCGAGGTGCTGCACGCGGAACTCGGCAGCCTCGTCCCGGGCATCCAGGGCATCGTGTACGGCGTCGCCATCATCCTGGTCATCCTGCTGGCGCCGGAGGGGATTTACTGGCGTGTCCGCGACCTGCTTCGGCACCCTCCGCCGCCCCTGCCGCCGGTCGCTGCTGCGCCCGTGTTCGCCGCACCCAGGCCGGAACGGAGGCCGCCCGCCACCGAACCGATCCTCGAGGTGCGCGGCATCTCCAAGACCTATGGCGGGCTCAAGGCCGTCCAGGATGTCTCGTTCGACGTGGGACGGGGAGAGATCCTCGGCGTCATCGGCCCGAACGGCGCCGGCAAGACCACGCTGTTTAACCTGCTGAACGGCTTGGTGCCCCCGAGCGCGGGCCGGGTTCGCTTCGACGGCGCGGACATCACCGGGCTGAAGCCCAACCGGATCTGCCATGCCGGCGTCGGCCGCACGTTCCAGGTCGTCCGCACCTTTCCGCGCATGTCTGTCGCCGAGAACGTCGTGGTGTCAGCCTATGCGGCGCATGACGGCGACGACGCAGCCTGGGCAGGGGCCAGAGCGGCCATCGCGCGCGTCGGTTTGGCTGCAAGCGCGGAGACTGCGGCGGGCAGCCTGACCAACAAGGAGCTGCGCCTGCTGGAGTTGGCGCGCGCACTTGCCGGCAGGCCGAAGCTGGTGCTGATGGACGAGCCGCTGGCCGGGCTCGGTGCCTCGGAAACGCAGGAGATTATCGCCCTCACCAGGGCCCTGCCCGGCGACGGCATCACGGTCGTCATCATCGAGCATACGATGCACGCCATGGTCAACACGGTGGACCGCTTCGTCGTGCTCGACCACGGCCAGCTGCTGACCGAAGGAGAGCCGGAAGCGGTGATGCGGGATCCGCGGGTGGTCGAGGCTTATCTCGGCCGGAAATGGGCGGCGACCTATGCTGCGACTTGAGGGCGTCAGCGCGGCTTATGGCGGTTTGCGGGCGCTGTCGGAGGTCTCGATCGAGGTCGGCGCCGGGCAGTTCGTGGCCGTCGTCGGACCGAACGGGGCGGGCAAGACGACCTTGTTCAAGGTGATTTCGGGCACGGTCACGCCGACCGCCGGGCGCATACTGTTCGAGGGACGCGACCTCGGTGCGCTCGGCCCGGCTCAGCGCCCGCACCTCGGCATCGCGCACGTCCCCGAAGGCCGCAAGGTGTTTGGCGCCATGACGGTGCTGGAGAACCTGGAGATGGGCGCCACCACCAAGGCCGGCCAGGCGCAGTGGAACGCGAACCTCGATCGGATCTACGCCCTGTTCCCCGTGCTCGCCGAACGCCGCGCGCAATATGCCGGCACGCTCTCGGGCGGGCAGCAGCAGATGCTGGCGATCGGGCGCGGCATGGCGTCCTCGCCCAAGCTGCTTATGCTCGACGAGCCCTCGATGGGGCTGGCGCCGGTCGTCACCGACGCGATCTTCGAGCGCATCCAGGAGCTGCACCGCGAGTTCGGGCTGACTATCCTGCTGGTCGAGCAGCGTGTTGCCGAGGCGATCCAGCATTGCGACTACGGCTATGTGCTTGAGACCGGGCGTGTCGCGCTGAGCGGAAGGGTGCAGCAGCTTTCGGCCAATGACCGCGTGCGGCAGGCCTATCTTGGAATGTGACCGCTTAGGGAGACCAACAATGAAGCGCAGAGAGTTCATCGCGTCCGCTGCCGCCACCGCCGCTATCGGGACAGGGGCCGCCTGCGCTCAGCCGGCGGAGGTCAAGGTTGCCCTGATCACGCCGCTGAGCGGCGCCTGGGCGCGCTCCGGCGACCTGGCCCGCAAAGGGTCGGAGCTTGCCATCGACGACATCAACCGCGCCGGCGGCATCAAGGCGCTCGGCGGCGCCAAGATGAAGCTGATCCTTGCCGACACCGGCGACAGTCCGGAGAAAGCCAAGAGCGCGGCGCAGCGGCTGATGGCCCAAGAGCCGGACCTGGCCGGGGGCGCCGGGTCGGAGATCAGCTCCTTCACGCTCGCAGTGACCGAAGTCACCGAGCGGGCGGAGCTCCCCTGGCTCACCCTGGCCTATTCGGACACCTTGACCAACCGCGGCTTCAAGTACGTGTTCCAGACCTCGCCCACCGCCGACCAGCAGGCCGAGGCCGCCATGCCCACCATCCTGCAGGTGGCGCAGGCCGCCACCGGGTCGAAGCCGACCAAGATGGCGATCATCATGGACAATACGCCCTCGCCCGCGAGCTTCTCCAAGAACATGCGCGGACCCGCCCTGGAGAAATTCGGCCTGACGCTCGTGGCCGACCAGATCTACACGCCGCCGATCTCCGACGCCGCGCCGATCGCCCAAAGGATTCGGGCCGCCCGGCCGGAGTTCCTGCTGTTCCTGCCCACCGCCACCCCGGACATCAAGCTGATCATGGAGAAGCTCTCCGAGGTCGGCCTGGGCGGCAAGCGCCTGCCGGTGGTCTCCAACGGGGCGCCAATCGGGTCGCCGGACCTGCTCAAGCTCGCCGGCAAAGACATCATGGAAGGCACGATGTTCATCATCGCCAATTGGGGCGCCAAGGGGCTGGAGGACCTGACCAAGCGGTTCAAGGAGCGTACGGGCGAGCCTTGGATCACCCAGGACAGCATCTCGAACTACGGCCACATGTGGCTGCTGAAGGAGGCGATGGAGAAGGCGGGCTCGGCGGATCGCCGCAAAGTTGGCGCGGCGCTGCACGCCATGGACCTCAACGAGGGACCCGGCGCCCAAACCTTCCCGGGCGGCCACATCAAGTTCGACGAAGATGGGCGCCGGGTCGGCGCGCCGCTGGTCATCGTGCAGTGGCAGAACGGCGAGCCGGTGACGGTTTATCCGCCGGAAGCGGCGTTCTCGAAGCCGGTCTGGCCGAAGCAGTAAGCCGACAAGGAGGACATCATGCCAATCCTAAGACGTGGCGTACTGCAAGCGGCCGGGCTGGCGGTGCCTGCGCTGTGCACGCCTTCATTCATCCGGCCAGCGAGGGCAGCCGATCCCGTCCGCATCGGCAGCCTGGCCGATCTCAGCGGCTCGAGCTCCACCGATACGGGGATGCCGACCGTATACGCGGCGCAGATGGCCATCCAGGATTTCGGCGGCGAGGTGCTCGGCCGGAAGGTGGAGCTGCTGTGGGCCGACGACCAGAGCAAGCCCGATGTCGGGCTCGCCTTGGCGCGCAAGTGGCTGGATGAGGACGGGGCGAGCGCCCTCATCTCCAACTCGCTCTCGTCGATCGGCATCGGCATGAAGCACCTGTGCGAGGAGCGGCGCAAAGCCTTCCTCGTCGGCACCTCCGCGAGCTCGACCTTCACCCAGGAGCAGTGCTCGCCGTATACGGTCGTGTTCGGCGTCAACACCTATTCCATGCCGAAGGGCCTGGTCTCGGCCCTGGTTGCCAAGGGCGGGGACAGCTGGTTCTTCATCACTGCCGACTACGCCTTCGGCTACGCTCTGGAGGCGGACTCCGCAGGCTTCGTGACGGCGGCTGGCGGCAAGGTGCTGGGGTCTATCCGCTGCCCAATCGCGACCGCCGACTATTCCAGTTTCCTGCTGCAGGCCCAAGGTTCCGGGGCGAAGGTGATCGGCCTGGCGGTCCAGGGCGTGGACTTCCAGAACCTGGTCAAGCAGGCGACCGAGTTCGGGCTGGGCCAGCGCGGCCAGATCCTGGCCGGGCTGTTCGTGCTCGACAACCAGATCATCGGCGCCGGGCTGGAGAACGCCGCGGGGATGGCGGCGGCCGGCGCCTTCTACTGGGACACGAACCCGGCCACCCGCGCCTTCGCCAAGCGCATGATGGAGCGGACGGGCGGCCTGCCGCCGAACGGCGTGCAGGTCGCCCCCTACAGCGCGACGACGCACTTCCTGCGCGCCGTCCAGGCCGCCGGCACCACCAACGGGCCGGAGGTGGTGGCGCAGATGAAGCGCATGCCCATCGAGGACTTCTGGAGCAAGAGCGTGGTCGTCCGCGAAGATGGGCAGGCGATGCGCCCGATGCACCTGATGCGCGTCAAGAGCCCGGCCGAATCCACTTCGACATACGACGTGTTCAAGATGGAGGGTGAGGTCGCGCCGGCGGACGCCTGGCGCCCGCTCGACCAGAGCGCGTGCCCGTTCATCCGCAAGAGCCGATGACCGCGCAGCCCCGGCTGATCCGCTTCGCGCAGCTCGAGCCGGCATGGACGGTCAAGCAGGCGACGGAGCCCGGTTTCATGCGCTGGCTGGTGAGCTGGATGGGCGGGCCGCCCGGCTTCGTCAATTTCAACCCAGGGATCGCCGCCGATAGCGACCGGACGGCGATGGGCTTCATGGCGATGCCGCAGGGCAACCGGCAGGCCGGGCTGCACAAGCACGGCGTGACCGAGATCTACGTGATCCTGAAGGGCGAGATCGAGGGTTTCGACCATACCGGCGTGCCGCACCGGGCGGGCCCGATGGATTGCATCTACATCCCCGCCGGCGTCCCGCACGGAGTGCGCACGCTAGGGACCGAGGACCTGCATCTGGTCTGGGTACACGACGCGCCCGAGCGCCTCGGCGTCTCGGTCTACATGGATACGGCCCAGCACAGCGACAGCAACGAGCGCATATCGGTCGTCCGCCTGAAGAAGCAGGAACCTCGCTGGACACGGCAGGGCGGGGCGACGCGCTGGCAGGTCGGCTATGTCGGCAGCGGACCCGGCGAGGTCGACAACCCGCTGGTCAGGCTCGGCGCGACCTTCATACCGTCCGGCAACCAGGACCGGCTCGAACCCGTGTCCTACGCCCGCCTGTTCCTGTGCGTCGGCGACCGGGTCGTCGCGCGCAGCAGCCAATGGACGGAGCCGCTCGCCTATCTCGACGCCGTCCATATACCGCCCAGCCGCTCGCTGACCTTCTGGAACTCCGGCAACGCCCCAGCCTGCGTGCTTTGGCTAGAGGAGCAGGGCCGGACCGCCCGATGACCGAGGGCCTGCACCGGCAGGACTACCGCCCCGACGCAGCCGGCCCGCTCGAGGGCGTGCGGGTCCTCGATCTTTCCCGCCTCGTCGCGGGCAACATGCTCACCCATGTGCTGGCCGATTTCGGCGCCGAGGTCATCAAGGTCGAGGACCCCAAGCGCGGAGACGATCTGCGACACTGGCGTGTCGAAGGCGTCTCGACGTTCTGGAAGGTCTATGCGCGGAACAAGCGCAGCCTTGCGCTCGATTACCGGTCGGCGGAAGGGCTGGCGATCCTGCAGGACCTGACCGCGACGGCGCATGTCCTGGTCGAGAACTTCGTGCCTGGCAAGCTCGAGCGCATCGGGCTCGACCCGGCGAAGCTGCTGGCGCTGCAGCCCGGCCTGGTGATCGCGCGCATCTCCGGCTGGGGCCAGACCGGGCCGTATCGCGGCAAGCCGGGCTTCGGCAGCCTCGTGGAGGCGATGAGCGGGTTCGCCTCGATGAACGGCTTCCCCGACCGCCCGCCGGTGCTGCCGCCGCTGGCGCTGGCCGACATGATCACCGGACTCTACGGCTCGACCTCGGTGATGGTCGCGCTGCGCCATGCCGAACGGACCGGCGAGGGGCAGGTCGTGGACCTTTCGCTGTTCGAGCCGATGCTGTCGGTGCTGGGTCCGGAGGCCGCCAACCATGCGCTCACCGGGCAGGTCGCGCCGCGGCTGGGCAGCCGCTCGAACATCAGCGCGCCGCGCGGGGTCTATGAATGCAGCGACGGCGCCTTCGTGGCGATGTCGGCCTCGATGCAGGGCATGGCCGAACGGCTGTTCCGGGCGATCGGGCGCGAAGACCTGATCACTGATCCGTGCTTCCTCACCAACGCCGACCGAATCCGCAACAACGACGTGCTGGATGCGATCGTCGCCGACTTCATGCGGCAGCGCACCCGGCAGGAGATCCTGGACCTGTTCGAGGCCGCCGGCGTCACCGTGGGTCCGGTCTGCGACGCCGCCGACTTGGCGCGCGACCCCTATGTCATCGAGCGAAAGAGCCTGGTGGTGCTGCCGGATGGGGACATGGGCGGGTTGCCGATGCACAACGTGGTCGGAAGGCTAAGCCGCACGGCGGGCGCCATTCGAACGCCGGCCCCCGGGCTGGGCGAGCACACGACCGAGATCCTGGCCGGACTCGGACTGGACGAGGCGGCTTTGGCCCGGTTGCGCCATGGCGGCGTAATCCGTTGAAGGAGGCACCGATGCAGCTCCGCTCCCTGCTGTTCACGCCCGCCAATGGCGGCCGCAAGGTGGAGAAGGCTTTTGCGAGTGCCGCCGACGGCGTGATCCTGGATCTCGAGGACGCCGTCGCGGTCGGCGAGAAGCCGGCCGCACGGCGGGCTGCCGTGCAGGCCCTCGGTGGCGAGCGGACGCGGACGGCCTGGGTTCGGGTGAACGCGCTGTCGACGCCGTTCTGCTTCGACGACCTGCTCGCCATCGCGCCCGCCGCGCCGGACGCGATCGTGCTGCCAAAAGTGGAATCTTGCGCCGACGTGCGGACGGCCGACTGGCTGCTGTCGCAGCTTGAAGCGCGGTACGGGCTTGCGGCCGGGAGCATCGGCCTCACCCCGATCCTTGAGACCGCGACCGGGATCGCCGCGGCCGGGGACATCGCCCGCGGCAGCCCCCGCGTGCAGCGCCTGATGTTCGGCGCGGTGGACCTGGCGCTCGACATGGACCTGGACCTCGACGACGATCAGGGTGCCATCGCCCAGGCACGGTTCGCGATCGCGCTCGCCTCGCGCGCCGCCGGGCTGCCGGGTCCGATGGATACCGCGTTCGTCGACATTCCGGCGCTCGACCGGCTGCGCGCGTCGGCCGTGCGGGCGCGGGCCATGGGATACAGCGGCAAGCTGTGCATTCATCCCGCGCAGATCGAGGTGGTGAACGAGGTGTTCACGCCGACCACGCGCGAGCTGGAGCGTGCCCGCCGCATCGTGGACGCTTTCGACGCCGCCGAGCGCGCCGGGCTGGCGGCGGTGTCGCTGGATGGCGCGATGATCGACTATCCCGTCGTGCTGAAGGCGAGGCGCGTGCTGCTCGCGGGCGGGGCCGCCACTTGGCTGTCACGCTGACACTGGTTTCCTATAGCGTCAGCGCGGCTTGAAGCGGGGCAGCGTGGCTTCTGAGGTCACGTCGTCGAACACGACCTCGACCGGCAGCCCGACGCGCAGCGCCTCGTTGGGACCGCCGACGACGTTGCCGGTCAGCCGCACCCCCTCCTCCAGCTCGACCTGGACCGCGTTGTAGGGGATGTCGGCGGCAAAGGCCGGGAGCCAGGCTTTGTGAACGACCACCCAGGACGAGACGACGCCCCGGCCGCTCGACTGTTTCCACGTGAGATCGTCGCCGAAGCAATAGGGGCAGACCGGGCCCGGCGGCCAATGCGGCCGGTCGCAATGCCGGCACCATGGCAGCATGATCTTGTGCTCGCGACAGCCATCCCAAAACACCCGGTTGTCTGGGGTGAGGCGCGGGAGTGGTTTCGCCGGGTCATGAATGTCCATGTCGCGCCTTCTTTCTATCGCCGCATGATCACGGAATCACCCCAGCAAGTGCCCCATTGCAGGGCCTCAGCGTCGGCGATCTGCCGCGGTCCTGCCGTCCCGCGAAGCTGCCGCACCATCTCACAGATCGAATTCCAGCCGCAGACATGGGCCTCGGAGAGCAGCCCGCCGGACGTGTTCACCGGCAGGTCGCCGCCCAGCTCGATACGGCCGCCCTGCACCCAGGACGCGGCCTCACCGGGTCCGCAGAAGCCGAAGCGCTCGAGCGCGAACAGCACCAGCGGCGAGAAGGCGTCGTAGGTATAGAAACCCTGGATCGCATCGCGGCCGATGCCCGCCCGACCGTAGACCGCGAGGTCGCGCTCCCGTGGCGTCGTGGGGCTGGACGGCTGCTGATTGATGCCCAGGCCCGGCGGCGCGAAGATGAACTCGCAGCGCCCCGACCGCACGCCCTGCATCCCCGCGACGTAGACTGGCACGTTCGGCATGGACCGCGCACGCTCGGCGCTGGTCAGCAGGACCACGGCCGCGCCGTCGGTGGTCAGGCTGCAGTCGAACAGATGCAGGGGATCGACGACCATGCGGGAGGATTGGTGGTCCTCCAGGGTCAACGGCTTCTTCATGACGGCGTAGGGGCTGAGCAGCGCGTGCTTGCGGAGCGCGATCGGCACTGCGGCCAACTCCGCCGAGGTTGCGCCGTAAAGCGCCATGTAGCGCTGCAGCGCGAAGGCCGCGCCCACCGCCGGGGAGGTCAGCCCATAGACGGGGTTCTCGCCGTGGGTGGCGCCCTGCTCACGCATGCCCTCGGGGTCGCCGGGTCCGCCTAGGATGCTCAGCTCGCGCGTGAAGCTGATCGCCGTGATGCAGGCCACGATGCTGGCCATGCCGCAGGCCACCGCCATCGCCGCGTGCTGCAGCGAGCTGGTGACGAAGCGGCCGTGGGTCCAGCTCTGATGGACGTAATCCACCTCGAGCCCGTAGACCTCCGCCATTCGGTCGTAGTCGGCGCCGAGGGGCCAGCCCATGTGCAGCGACAGCCCGTCGATGTCTTTGCGCTCGAGCTGGGCGTCGGCCAGTGCGGCCTGCAACGCCTTGGCGCCGAGCCCGAGCTGGCTGATGGGCAGAAAGCGGCCGAACTCGCTCTGGCCGATGCCGACGATCGCAACTTCGTCCCGCAATTTGATTGCCTTTGTCTTTCGTCGAGACAGGTAGATAGGCCCTGTTCCCGTTTGCCTGTCCAGATCGGGCGTGCACGAGGTGGATCCGGGCCGCGATCCCGCGCCTCTCGCAATAAGGGAGTATTAAGTGCCGACCAGGGGACACCCGAATAGAGCCGGTGGCGGATAGGCGTCCGGGGTCGGAACCGTGCTCACCCGCTTGAACATGTCCCATTTGTGGTCGCCTGCGCTGTGCGGCTTGACCTCCCAGACGTACATGGTGTGCGGGACGCAGCCATTGGGCTGGATGCGGACGTTCTCGTTGTAGAAGTCGTTGACCGGCGTCTCGCGCATCGTCGTCGCCACGGCGTCCCCGTCCAGCGTCCCCGCAGCCTTGGCGGCCTTCAGCCAATGCATCACGCCCGCATAGGACGCCGCGTTATACTCGTTGGGCGGCTTACCCATCTTGGCAGCGTAACGGTCGGTCCAGGCCCGCGTCTTCGGCGACAGCGCCCAATAGAACGAGTTGGTCAGGACCAGGCCCTCGCAGACGTCCTGGCCCAGCGACAGCACGTCGGAGACGATCATCAGCAAGGTGGCCAAGCGTTGGCCGCGCTTGACGATCCCGAACTCGGCGGCCTGCTTGATGCAGTTCTGCAGGTCCGTGCCGGCATTCGCCAGGCCGATCACCTTGGCCCCCGACGCCTGGGCCTGGATGAAGTATTGCGAGAAGTCGGTCGTACCCAACGGCGCCCGGGCACTGCCCAGCACGCGGCCCCCAGCCTGTCTGACGAACTCCTCGGTGTTGCTCTGCAGCGAATAGCCAAACTCGTAATCGGCGGTGATGAAGAACCAGGTGTCGCCCCCGGCCTTAACCAGTTCGCTCCCCACGCCCTTGGCCAGCGCATAGGTGTTGCAGGCGAACTGGAACCCGTAGGGCGAGCACTGCTTGCCGATGAAGGCCGTGGAGGTCGGCGTGCTCATGAGGTAGATGCGCTTGCGCTCGCGGGCGACCTGCTGGATCGCCAACCCGGCCGAGGAGCCCGCCCCGTCCGCCAGCACCTGCACGCCGCGGTCGTCCAGCCACTCGCGCGCCAGGGCGCTCGCGATGTCGGCTTTGTTCTGGTCATCGGCCTGCAGAACCTGGAGCGGTCTGCCGAGCAGGGCGCCGCCAAAATCCTCGACTGCCAGCTCGGCCGCGACCTTGCTGCCGGGGCCGCCCACGTCCCGATACGGACCGCTGACGTCGCTGAGCAGCCCGATCTTCACGGGCGCGGAGACGGTTTGCGCGCGAATGATGCCGGGCCGAGCGAGCGGGAGCGCCGCAAGCGCGCCGACCATGGCCCGCCGTGTCACCTTGATCATGGTTGTCTCCCTGCCCTTGAGGCTTATTGGTTTGCGGTCAGGCGATGCGGTAGACCCGTGCGGCGGTGTCGTGGAACAGCCTGGCCTTGTCCCCGGCCGACGTGCCCTGGGCGATGCGCTTGAAGGCGTTCCAGAGCACGGGGTAGCTGAACATCGCCTTGTCCACCGGGAAATTGCTCTCGAACATGCAGCGCCCGGCCCCGAAGGCTTCGATGCAGGTTTCCATGTAGGGGCGCCACGCCGCCGCCAGCTCCTCCGAGCTGGGCGGGCGCGGCCGTTCATGGAACGCGAACCCGGCCAACAGCATGCCCAGTCCGCCCAGCTTGGCCGAAACGTTTGGGCACGCGGCCAGCTCCCGCATGCTCGCCCGCCACGTGGCGAACACCTCGTCCCGCTTGCCCTCATAACGGCCGATGCCCAGCGGGCCGCCGATATGGTCCAGCACAATGGTCGTGCCCGGGTAGTCCCGCGCGAGGGCAGTGAGTTCGCCGATTTGCGTGTGGTAGAGCCAGGCGTCGTAGCTGAGCCCGAACCCGGCCAGGCGCGAGAACCCGGCGCGGAAGCGGGCGTCGCCCATCATGCCGGCGGGCGGTGGCGGCGCGATGCTGGCCCAGAACGTCTCCTCTCGCGCCGTCAGGTGCCTGATGCCGCGGAAGCGGCCCTTCGCCGCCTCGATATGCGCCTGCAGCACCGGGTCCACCCGCTCGCCGAGGTTGAGGTCGGCGTAACCGACGATCCCGGCGCAGACGCGGGTCTTGCTGCCGCGCCGCACGGCTTCCTCGGCCACGGCGGTGACGAACTCGGTCTCGCCGACCGGGCGGAGCTCCACTGTGCCGTCGGTCCGATGCGCCCAGCTGCACTGGGCGAACACCGTGGCGACGACATTGTGGCCGCTGCCGGTATCGGCCAGCAGCTCGTCGAGGAAGTAGCGCTGCCCGCCCCGCTCCCACAGATGATGGTGCGGGTCAATGATCGGCAGCGCGGGCTCGATGATCTCCTCGGTCGCCAAAGCCAGCCAGGCCGGCCTTGGACTGGGGTGCTGGAAGACGCGGGGCGCTTCGGTGGCTGACATGGCCGGGCCGTCAGGCTGGGATGACGGGCTCGGCGCCCACGATCGTGGTGCGGTGCATGACCCGGCGCTCGCGCGGATCGAAAGGCGTCACCGCATGCATCGTGCAGCGGTTGTCCCACATCACGATGTCGTCGGTCTCCCAGCGGTGCGAGTAGACGAACCGGTCCTGGCCCGCAAAGGCGGTGAGTTCGTCAACGAGCTGCTTGGCGGACGCCTTGTCCATGCCCTCGACCTCGTCGTTGTAGATCGGGCTGATGTACAGCGACTTGCGGCCGGTGACCGGGTGGCGGCGGACCATGGGCTGCCAGATCGCCGGCACCTTGGCCTTTTCCTCCTCTGTCATCTCCTTGAGCTTGGTCAGCGTGTGCAGGTTGCCGAAGTTGTGCCGGGCCTTCCGCCCCTCGACCTGCTGCTTGAGGCGCTCGGGAAGCTGCTCGTAGGCCATGTACATATTGGTGAACTGGGTCTCGCCGCCGGTGCGGCTGACTTCGACGCCGTGCAGCAGCGCGCCCGTGCAGGGAACCTGTAGATACGAGCTGTCGGTGTGCCAGAACTGAGCCAGCGCCACCTGCTTGGCGACGGGATGGTCGGGCGGCATCAGCACGCCCCCGTCGTCGACGTTTGAGACGCGAAAGATCTCGGGGACGCGCGCCGACTTGATGATGTTCTGGTGGAAGATCTCGGGCTCGCCGAGCAGGCGGGTGAAGGCGACGTGCTCCTCGTCGGTCACGTGCTGCCCGGGGAACACCAGCACGAGGTGCTCCATCCAGAGGTCATGCACTTCCTTCAATAATCCAGGGTCGGCGTTGCGCATGTCGATGCCGCGGACCTCGGCGCCGAGCGCCGGGTGCAGCTTGCGGACGGACAGGCGGGAGCGGGTCGCTTCGGCTGTGGCGGACATCTGTTTCCCCTTGTTTGTCGTTGAGCTCGATGACTCCTGCGAACTCGGTTAGCCCGGCTGTTCGGCGAACTCGAAACCCATGGTGCGGGCGTGGTAAAACAGGCCGCCATCCTGCACGATGAGGAACATGGCCTGCTCGTTGCCGCCGTTATGGTGCGAATGGACCGATACCGGCGGCGTAATGCTGGTGGCCCATGGGGCCCAGTCCTTGCGCTTGCCGTCCATGATCGAATAGCAGCGCTGGCCGCGGATGATCAGGCTGACGGCGACGGCATTATGGCGGTGCGGGCGCTGCGTGGCGCCGCCGGGGAGCGAGTTCATCGCCAGCGTCAGGGTCGGCAGGATGTTGCGGGTGGCTTCCTGCCGCTCGGCCGAGAAGATCAGCGCGGACCCGGCGATCCCCTCGTCGCGGCCGACCTTGTAGATCAGCTCGATCTGGCGCTGGATCTCGTCGCCGGTGAAGTGGACGATGTCGGTCGGCGCTGCGTCGGGCGCGGGCGGGCGCAGGTTCTCGAACGCCAGCTGGGGCTCGTTGGTCACGACCCAGAGCACGGCGTCGGCGTTCCCCGCGGTGTGGCTGAAAGGGCTGCCTCCGGGGACGACGAAGAGGTCCCCCGCGTTCCACTCGATGCTGGCGCCAGCGCCCGAAGTGATGCCGCTGCCCTCGATGACGTAGCAGATGACCCCGCTCGCGGCGAAGTCGGTCTCGAGCGTCTCGCCGGCACGGATGCGGGCGTAGCGGGCCAGCACGAGCGGGCTGGTCGCCGGGAAGGGGCAGGCGAGCTCCTGTGAGAGGTCACAGGCGATCAGCCCGGTGGGCGTCGCCGGGTCGAGTGCCTTGAGGGGCTCGGCGGTGAAGATGTGGTCGGGCACCGGCGGCAGCTTCACGTTGAAAGCGTTGCCGGTGTTGAAGAAGCGGCCGCGCGCCTGGGCAGGGCTGGACGGTGCGCTCGCGTGCTGCGCTGGCATGTCGGCGATGCTTTGCGGACGGCTCGTTTCGAGCATGGGGTCCTCCTGTTTTTTTAGCGGCGTTCATTCGCCTTGACGACTAGCCTAGACCGAAAACATACTGGCAGGTAGAAAACGCTGCCCAGAAGAATCTTGGCCCGCAAGCGGCCAAGAAGGAGGAACGTTGCGGCGCTATCCTAGCATTATAAGCACGTGTCCGGCCCTGCGCCGCCAAGCAGCCCACGGTCCGTAGAGATGGGGACGGGCACACAGAAGCGGTTCGCTGTCATCGGCGCCGGGGCCGCCGGGCTCTGCGCGGCCAAAAATCTGATCGCGGCCGGCCTCGATGCCGTGATCTTCGAGGCGGGCTCGCAGATCGGCGGCTTGTGGGTGTACGACAACGACAACGGGCTCAGCTCGGCCTACCGCTCGCTGCACATCAACTCGGAGGCGCGGGTCAGCTCGTACGGCGATTTCCCCTTCCCCCCGGACGCGCCGCTCTACCCCGACCACGCCGAGATGAAGCAGTATTTCCGCGAGTACGCCGAGCATTTCGACCTGGCCCGCCGCATCCGCGTCAACAGCCGCGTGGCCTCGGTGACACAGGAAAGCGCTGGGCTGAAGGTCACGCTCGCGAGCGGCGAAGCGGAGGTGTTCGACGGCGTGGTCGCCGCCAGTGGCCATCAGAGCACGCCCCGCCATCCGCCCGAGGTCAAGGGTTTCACCGGCGAATACCTGCACGCCCACGACTACCGCGTCCCCGAGCCGTTCACCGGCAAGCGGGTCATGGTGATCGGCCCCGGCAATAGCGGCGTCGACATTGCCGCCGACATCTGCACCGTCACCGAGCACACGGTACTCTGCGCCCGCTCGCCCGTGCTCATCATGCCGCGCATGATGTTCGGCGTGCCGAACTCGCGCACCCTCGTCGCCATCGAGAAACCATGGGTTCCCTGGCCCGTGCGCATCTGGGCGCGCGCCTTCCTGACCCGCATCTTCCAGGGCAGCATGGAGCAATGGGGCTTCCGCACGCCGAAAACGCGGACGCACCCGATCAGCCATCCCACGCTGATCGCGCACATCGCCTGGAAGCGGATCGGCGTGAAGCCCGGCATCCAATCGATCGCGGGCCGGGAGGTGCGCTTCGTGGACGGCACCACCGAGACCCTCGACAGCATCATCGCCGCAACCGGCTACCTCACCCAATACCCCTACCTGTCACCAGACATGCTGCCGCTCGCCGGCACGCGGCCGGTCCTCTATAACCGGGTCGTGCACCCTTCCGTGCCGGGCCTGTTCTTCATCGGGCTGTTCGACGTCAGCGGCGGCAGCAACATACGGATGATGGACGACCAGGCGGAGTACATCACGGCCATCGTCACGAGCCAAATAAGGCTGCCCGACCAGGAGAGCATGATGAGGGCAATCAAAGCCGACCACGCCTGGGCCGCCAAGCAGTTCCCCGACAGCCCGCGCTATGGGCTTGAACTCGACCCACGGCGTTACCGCGGCCTGCTCGCTCGCGATTATGCGCGGAACGGCGTGGCAAGGCGGCCCACTACGCCCGCCGTCGTGCAACCGAGCCGGGCGGCCTAGGCGATGTACGACCTCGGGGGACAGGCGGCCATCGTCACCGGCGCCGCGAACGGCATCGGCCGGGCCATAGCGCTTCGGCTGGCGCAAGAAGGTTGCCGCGTCGGCCTGTTCGACATCGACGGCGCGGGCGCGCACGCCACCGCCGAACTCGTCCACGCAGCGGGCGGCACGGCCGCGGTCGCGATCGGCAACGTGGCAAGGCGCGAGGAGGTGGACCGGGGCGCGGCCGAACTGACGCGCGAGTTCGGGACCATCGATATCCTGGTCAACAATGCCGGCATCCTGCGAACGGCGCCGTTCCTGGAGCTGACCGACGCCGCGTGGCACGACACGTTCGGCGTCAACCTTGATGGCGCATTCTACTTCTCCCAGGCGGTGCTGCCGGCCATGGTGGCACAGGGCGCAGGCGCGATCATCAACATCGCGTCCTTCGCCGGCAAGAAGGGCCTAGCGAACCATGCCGCCTACAGCGCCAGCAAGTTCGCGCTGATCGGCCTGACGCAGTGCATGGCGACCGAGTTGGCCGAGCACGGCATCCGCGTCAACGCGGTCTGCCCCGGCATCATCGTGGACACCGGGATGCGCGACGTGGCGGAGGCGTCGGCCAAGGCGGAGGGCCGGCCCGGCGTGGAGGTCCGCGCGCAAGCGGTGCCGATGCGCCGGGCCGGCCGCCCGGACGAGATCACCCGCGTGGTCGCGTTCCTGGTATCCGGCGAGGCCGGCTACATGACCGGCCAGGCCATCAACGTGACGGGTGGCCTATGGATGAGCTGAAAGAAGCCTGGCCTTGATCCCGCGCACGCTGTTCTCCGCCGAGCACGACCTGTTCCGCGATCAGGTCCGCCGGTTCATCGCGGCCGAGATCACGCCCTACCACGCCGCATGGGAGAAGGACGGCATCGTGCCCCGCTCGGCCTGGCTGAAGGCCGGCGAGGCCGGGCTGCTGTGCACCGAGGTGCCGGAAGAGTATGGCGGCGGCGGCGGCGACTTCCTGTTCGGCGCCATCATGATCGAGGAGATGGCCCGCGCCGGAGCCACGGGTCCGACCTTCTACCTGCATTCCGATATCGTTGCGCCCTATCTCGTGCACTATGGTACCGTGGAGCAGAAGCGGCGCTGGCTGCCGCCCATGGCCACGGGCGAGGTCATCGTCTCGCTCGGCATGACCGAGCCCTCCGGCGGCAGCGACGTGCAGGCGATGCGAACCACGGCGATCCGCGACGGCGACGAGTATGTGATCAACGGGCAGAAGGTATTCATCACCGCTGGGTTCAACGCCGACCTGGTCGTGCTGGCCTGCAAGACCGACCCGAAGGCGCGCGCGCGGGGCGTCAGCCTGATCCTGGTCGAGACCGACCGGCCCGGCTTCGAGCGCGGCCGCATGCTGGAGAAGATCGGCTGCAAGGGCCAGGATACGGCCGAACTGTTCTTTGCCGATCTGCGCGTGCCCGTATCCAACCTGCTCGGCGAGGAGGGCCGCGGCTTCTACCAGCTCATGAAGGAGCTGGCGCAGGAGCGGCTGGTCCAGGCGATCCGTGCGATCGCGTCGTCCGAGGCGGCGCTCGAGTGGACGCTCGAATACACGCTGCAACGAAAGATGTTCGGCCAGACGCTCGCCGATTTCCAGAACACGCAGTTCAAGTTGGCCGAGATGAAGGCCGAGCTGACCATGCAGCGCGTGTTCGTGGACCGCTGCATCGAGCTGCACCTGGAGGACGAGCTGGACGCGGTCGATGCCGCGATGTGCAAGCTGGTCAGCACGGAGCTGCAGGGCAAGGTCATGGACCAGTGCCTGCAGTTCTTCGGCGGTTGGGGCTACATGTGGGAATACCCGATCGCCAGGGCCTTCGTGGACGCGCGGCTAGGGCGCATCGGCGGCGGCAGCGTGGAGGTGATGAAGCAGATCATCGCCCGCTCGATGATGCCCGACAACAAACGCAAAGCCGGTTGACATGGGTCCGCTGGACGGCATCCGCGTGCTCGATCTGTCCTCGGTCATCCTGGGGCCGATGGCCGGCCAGTACCTCGGCGACATGGGCGCGGATGTGATCAAGGTCGAAGGACCGGAGGGCGACGTGACCCGGTCCATCGGCCCCCGCCGATCCGAGGGCATGGGGTCGCTGTTCCTCGCCAACAACCGCAATAAGCGCAGCATTATGCTCGACCTCAAAACCGCCGAGGGACAGGCGGCGCTGCACCGTCTGGCCGCGACCAGCGACGTGCTGCTGCACTCGATCCGCGCGAGTGCGGCGGCGCGCATCGGCTTGGCCTATCCCGCGCTCGCGGCGGTGAACCCGCGCCTGGTCTATTGCCATGTCCGCGGTTTCCAGGAGGACGGACCCTATGGCGGGCGCCCGGCCTATGACGACATCATCCAGGCGCTGTCGGGCCTTGCCATGCTGCAGAAGATCGCCGCCGGCGAGCCGCGCTACATGCCCTCGCTCATCGCCGACAAGGTCAGCGCCGTGCACGCGGCCTACGCCATCGCGCTCGCGCTGTTCCACCGCGAACGCACCGGCCGGGGCCAGGAGGTCGGGGTGCCCATGCTGGAAACCATGGTCGCCTTCAACATGCACGAGCACCTCGGCGGCTCCGTGTTCGAGCCGGCGGTCGGACGCATGGGCTACAAGCCGATCCGCGAGGGCATGCGCCGGCCGTTCCGCACGAGTGACGGCCATCTCTGCCTCCTGCCCTACACCAACCCGCATTGGCGCCGCTTCTTCGAGCTGATTGCCCGGCCCGACCTTGCGGCCGACCCGGCGTTCGCGACCCAGCACGGGCGCCAGGCCAACGTGGGCCGGGTCTGGGGCGAGGTGGGCCGACTGGTGGCGCTCCGCAGCAGCGCGGAATGGGCCGAGCTGCTGGACGGGACCGACATCCCGCACGCCGTGCTGAACGATCTTGAAGACCTGCTGGACGACCCGCATCTGGTCGCTACCGGGTTCTGGCAACGGCTGGAACATCCGACCGAAGGGGCGCTGCGGCTTCCAATGAACCCGATCCATATGCCGGACTCGCCGCCCAGCATCCGCCGTCTGCCGCCGCGCCTGGGCGAGCATACGGCGGACGTGCTGCGAGAGCACGGGTTCGACGCGGCCGCGATCGCGAGGCTGACGTAAGAAGTATGTCGGCCGCACGGACGCCTCAGGGAGGGCACACAAATGCCGACACGTCGCGACATAATAGCCGGCATGGCGGTGCTGCCCGCCATTAGGCGTGCCGCCGCCCAGGCGCAGCCGACGATCCGCATCGGCATGCTGCAGGACGCCTCGGGCGCCAACAGTATCCTCGGCGGCCGGCTCTCCATGGAATGCGCGCGGCAGGCGATCCTAGATCAGGAGGGCACGACCGGGCTGAGGGTGGAGCTTATTTCCGCCGACCACCGCAACAGCCCGGACCTCGGCATGTCGATCGCCCGGCAGTGGATCAATGAGGGCGTCGATGCCTTCATGGAGTTCAACAACTCCGCGGTGGCACTCGGGATCAACACGCTGGTCCGCGACACCGACCGGGTCATGCTGGCGAACAACGTGGGCGCGGCCGCGCTGAGCGGCCAGTCCTGCACGCCCAACATGACCCATTGGACGTTCGACACGGCGATGCTGGCCCGGGTGGTGGGCAACGCGCTCTGCGACCAGGGCGGCGACACCTGGTTCTTCATCCGCGCCGACTACGTGTTCGGCCGCCAGCTGCGCGACGACACCGCCGCGGTGGTGCAGAGCCGCGGCGGCAAGGTTCTAGGCGAAGCCGCGCTGCCGCTGGGGTCGACCGACTACGCCTCCGCCCTGCTGCAGGCCCAGTCCTCGGGCGCGAGGGTCGTGGCGCTCGCCCTTGCGGGCAGCGACCTGCAGAACTGCATCAAGCAGGCCGCGGAGTTCGGGCTGATGCGGGGCAACCAAAAGGTCGCCTCACTGGTCATGTATCCGCAATACGTCCACGCGCTCGGGCTCGACGTGGTGCAGCACACCTATCTAACGGAGTCGTTCTACTGGGACCTGAACGCCCGCACCCGCGCCCTCGCCGCCCGGGTGCTGCCGCGCACCTCGGGCATGCCGCCGCACATGGGGGCGGCGGGGGCCTATTCCGCCGTCCGCCACTACCTGAAAGCCGTCGCCGCCCTCGGCCCGGCCGACGCCAAGCGCTCCGGCCGCGCCACCGTCGCCCGCATGAAGCAGATCCCGATTGAGGACGACGTGCTGACCAACGCGCGCATCCGCGAGGACGGGCGGGTGGTCAGCGACGTCTACCTGTTCGAGGTGAAAACGCCCGCCGAGAGCAAGAGCGAGTGGGACCTTTATAACCTGCGGGCGACGCTGGGGCCGGACCGGGGCTGGCGCCCGATGTCCGAGGGCGGCTGCAGCCTCGTGCACGCCTGACCGGAGGCGCAAATGATCAAGATCGAGCCGTCAGCCTACACGATCCCGGAGATGTTCCAGGGCGACGTGCTGGAGCACGACGCGAAATGGATGCCGGTCGGCGATCTCGGCCACAGCCGCCCGTTGCTGTACGACACCAGGAACGGCGGCTGGATCAGCGTCCTGCGCGCCCGGGGCGCCGGCACGATCCAGCGGCACCGCCATGCGAGCCCGGTCACCGCCTGGACGCTGGACGGCAGCTGGGGCTATCGCGAGCACGACTGGGTCGCCCGGGCCGGCAGCTTCGTCTACGAGCCTGCGGGCCATATCCACATCCTGTTCATTCACCCGGAGCCGGGGCACATGACGGCGGTGTTCCACATCTTTGGACCGCTGATCTACGTCGATGCGAACGGGGTGGCCGAGGACTACAAGGACGTCTTCGTCCGCATCGACCGCTATGCGGCGTATTGCCGAAGCGTCGGGGTCGGCGAGGACTGGGTAAGGTCGCTGATCCGGTGAGGGGTGGGGTTTGCTGCTTGATGCGGTGTTTTGGGTTGGTTCGTGGTGGGGACCTGACCTTGCGTCGTGGCGGCGATTTCGACCGGTCTGCGCCCATCTTAGCCACTCAAGCCAGTGCTCATGCTTCCACATAGCGGACATGCTCGATGTTTTGCGTGCTTTACCGGTGGTTTCAGCGCTGGCCCTCGCGCCCCGAGCACGCGTCCGTTAAGGAGACTCCAAGCATCACGAGAACTTAGTATGACAGTTTCTTCTCCGAACGACGAGGACGTGCTTCCGGACGACGACGTGCACGCGGTGCGAACACCCGCACGCATCGAGTATTTGCGCGTGGAAAATTATCGGGCACTCAAAAACCTTGAGCTCAAAAAGGTCACACCGTTAACGGCGCTTCTTGGCCCGAATGGAAGCGGTAAGTCCACAATCTTTGATGTGTTTGCGTTTCTTTCTGAATGTTTCGATACAGGGCTTCGGAAAGCATGGGAGAGACGTGGCAGGGCTCGAGAGTTAAAGACACGCGGTACTGACGGACCAGTGATTATTGAGATCAAATACAGAGAGCCGGGTTATCCAATTATAACCTATCATCTTGCAGTGGACGAGAGGAGAGGCAGTCCAGTTGTCGTTGAGGAATGGATGCGGTGGAAACGTGGGAGCTACGGCCAACCATTCAGATTTTTAGATTTCAAAGAAGGAGTAGGTTGCGCAGTAAGCGGCGAACGCCCAGATACTGAAGATACAAGGAGCGAGACAAGGTTAAGTGCGCCAGACTTGATAGCGGTCAACGCTCTCGGTCAATTTTCAGAACATGCACGGGTAACAGCGCTTCGGCAGTTTATCACAGGTTGGTATGTATCCTACCTCTCCATAGCTGATACTCGAGGGCAACCTGAAGCAGGTCCCGAGGAGCGACTCTCGCGGACTGGTGACAACCTCGCCAATGTCATTCAGTTTCTGAGTGAGCGGCATCCTAAACGCCTCGAGCAGATATTTCGAGTTCTCAGGCAGCGTGTCCCACAAGTAGAACGGGTACTGGCCGAAATTATGCCCGATGGGAGGCTACTGCTATCGATTAAAGATGCGCCGTTTGACCATCCAGTTTTGGCTCGCTTTGCATCAGACGGCACGTTGAAGATGCTAGCCTATTTGGTTTTGCTCTACGATCCTACACCCGCTCCGTTTATTGGTTTGGAGGAGCCGGAAAATTTTCTACATCCAAGGCTTTTACAGGAACTCGCGGAGGAAACGAGAAGAGCAACAGCTCGAAGTCAGTTGCTAGTGACGACACACTCTCCGTTCTTCATTAACGCTCTTCGAGCCGAAGAGGTGCGTGTCTTGTACCGTGACGATGCTGGTTACACCCAAGCCGTTCGTGCAGCCGACGTGCGAGGTATCCCCGAATTCATGGCAGCTGGCGCTGCTCTAGGTCACCTCTGGCTTGAGGGCCGCTTCGGTGTAGGCGACCCACTGGTGCGGCATGGACGTCCATCACAGGTACTCGCGAGCCGCCCATGATCGCTGAGCATATTGAGATCCTGGTAGAAGAGGCTTCGATGGAGGCGTTTCTACGTGCATCGCTCCCCCACCTGCTCGGTGAGGACAAATCATTTGAAATATACCCCTATCAGGGGAAGAGCGATCTTCTCTCTCGATTAGGAGAGCGATTGAGAGGCTATGCAGCTTGGTTGCCAGATACATGGCGCATAGTGGTGGTAGTTGATCGAGACGACGATAATTGCCTTACCCTCAACTCGACTTTCCGCAATTTAGGTTGCGTAGCAGAGGGTGTCTGTCAGTCTTTGCAGGAGAGTGGCAGGGATTTGGACGATCTCCGGGCTTGACCGGGAGGTGGATAAAGTCGGTGGGAACCAGAGCGC
>JAABVA010001363.1_pt1 | contig 26507 bp, 26 predicted proteins | sample 5560331 | NCBI WGS metagenome assembly JAABVA01 (sample SAMN12812661, study PRJNA571458) | rock metagenome | isolation source: Antarctica rocks | place: Antarctica: Victoria Land, Mt New Zealand sud | collected 2016-01-07
GCTAGTACCTGAAAAAGACACGGATAATCCCCAGTACACGAAGGAAAAAAAATTAAAAATAAAAATACGCGCTCTGATATTGCTTCTTCTGCACCACACGCACATGCACACCCTCATAAACAAATCTTCCGCAACCCCCTAGATGCCCTGATTCTCCGTCACCTTTCTCCCTACTTACCCACCCTCAACCATCCCTACTCTCCACTCCCCTCCACCCACCCACACACACACCCACTCTATCCCTCCGGGTTTCAGCTGACGAGGGTTGAAAAAGTTGAGCCGGGATTGGAAAAAATTCTTGACGTCGGGTTGAACTTTAAAAATTGCATATGCCTCGCACATTCAAGATCTGACGTCGAGTTGGAAAAGCTTCGAAGCCTATGCGAAGCATATGTCAAGAGCATTAAGCGAGATCACAAAAAAATTGACATCTGATCAAAAAGATCTCGACTGTGCATATGCGCAGCATCAACAGAGCTTAAAGAAACATCGATGAACGACAAAAGCATCGACGCTGAAAATTGAGCGAATGAGATAACAGATTGACTAAATGATTTGAAGATGAGAATTGCAGTTCGCATATGTCACGCATATACTAAAAAGAAACTCAGCTCGCTCAAGATTCATTCAATGCAAATGTTGAAGACGACAAGAAAAATGATGATGCAAATCATGAGTTGAACGACGAGAATGAAGAAAAAAACGCACGAGAAAGATCTGATGAGAATAACGTGAGCGATAGCTTGTTAATGAGCATGTTTCAAGTTGAGTTCATGATTTCGCATGTTTTGTGCATATGCTAAGCATATGTAGAAGAATCTTCGCTCGTCTTTGCTATTCATGATATATGCGTGGCCTGTGATTGTGCTGTTTTCTCGATGTTTCGCTCAAGCTGTGCATATGCACGGCTTCAATACTTCGCTCTTGCTGTTTGTCTTCTGGCTACTTTAGCTAAATAATATCAATTCTTGAGCTCATGATTAGCATATGCAGAAAGCTGAGTCGGGGTTGAAAGTTGAGCCGGGGCCGGAACCAAAAAAAAAAATTTCCGGCCCTGGCTCAACTTTTCCAACCCCCCGCCAGCTGTACACACACCCTCTCAATCCCTCTATCCCTCCATCCCTCCATCCCCTTTCTTTCTTTCTTCTTTCTTCTTTCTTCTTTCCCGCGCTCACCTCCTTACAGTACGCTCTATAGTTCTGGATCAGCCTAGACTTAGTGGGTCCTTTGATATTTCTGGGTGTCGCGTTGGTGGATTTGGTATTGGATTTGGATTTGATTTTGTTGGTGTGGTTGGTTGGTTGGTTGGTTGGTTGGGGGAGGGGTGGTTAGCGCGGTTGAGTGTGGTTGGTTAGTGCGAACGAGTGCCTCGAGTACTATGTATGTAGTGAATGAGATGCGGAAGAAGAAGAAGAAGAATAACAATAACAATAATAACAATATGAAAGGTTGATTCGCGGGACATGAGATACAAAGTACAAGTATCTTACATAACGAATGGGTTTGGCGTGACGCCTTGTCATATATATTCTGTACCAACCAGCTCGAACGGGGGCCAGCGAAACGCGTTGTGAGTTGTGACTTTTCACCAATGTCTCTTGCTGCTGGATTTAAGCGGAAGGTTAGTTCGAAAGGGTGGGTGGGATGTCGGGAGGTGTACGGAGGTACGGTTGGGAAAGTTGAGGGATTGCCTTGCCTCGGGGTGGTTTGAATTTATTATTTCTATGAGATGCTGGTTTTTGTAATAGTGGGGTGTACACGAAGAGGAAACACTCAACTAATCCAATGCAGGACCCACGCCTTCTACTCACCATACGAAGCATCTCTCATCTTTTTCTCCGACTCCATCTAAGCAAACCCCTTCACAATCTCCCTGCCAACCGACTCCCCGCCACCCTTCCCTCTTCCGCCTCCATTTCTCTGCGGCGGCAACGGCACACTGGTCGCGCCATTCCGATTTACCGCCCCCCCACCGCTCGCACAACTCGGCGGCGGGCAAAACCCCTCCCCAATAACCTTCTGCGCACTGCCCCTCGCACCCGTGATGCTATGCGTAATCTTGCAGTTCCCGCCACAGGGGTTGTTGAACTGGGAGCAGACTTGGGCGCACTGGCGGCCGCAGCCGGCAATATTTTCGCAAGTGAAGCCAGGGCCGCAGCTGCCGGTGCAGGATTGACCGGGTTTGGTGGTGGAGGCACTGCGGGAGATGTCGTGCTGTTGGCTCGAAAAGGCCAGCGGGTTGGCGCTGGTGCCGGCGGCGTTGAGAACGATCCCGGTGAGGTCTTGGGTTGTGGCGGTGGGGGTGAGGGAGCTTCCGGGGAGGGGGCCGGGGAGGTCGGAGATGGTGGTGTTGGAGGCGGAGGTGGTGGAGTCTTTGACGCAGAGGGAGGGGGTGGTGAAGATTGCGTTTGCGGCATAAGTCCAGAGGGCGGTGTAGTTGAAAATGGTGCTGGGGGTGTAGAAGATGCGGCAGTTGGCGGCTTCGTAGACGAATTGCAGGGGCATGGTTTCGCCTTTGCGGATCTGGTCGCGGAGGTTGAAGGTCAGGTATGTTATGAATACGTCCTCTTCTCTCGGGGGAAGAACTTCGTTGGCGGTCTCGTTGAGGTCGATGGCGGTGGAGATGTCCGAGTCGAGCAAGTCGGACGTATAGTATTGGGCACCGCGAGCGCCGCTGACGGCTTGCATAGGTCCGGTGCTGGGCCGGCCGCCGGCGACGACGGTTCGGACGCCGGCCTCGTGGTGCATCATTTCTGCGAAGAGGGCGCAGGTAGAGGAGCAGACGGAGTCGGTGAGCTGGATGGGTTAGCACACCTACAGGGTGATATGGAATGGGATTGGCTTACAATGACAATATCTGTAGCTGCATATGGTTGAGGGGTTGTTGCGGGGCGATTGTCATAGCCGTACACGACAATACCTCCCGAAGCCACGATGTCAAAGATATAGCTGGATAGATTATAACGTTCCTGAGATACTTGTTAGCAACAAATTCACCAGGTATTGATCTACAACAACGTACTACGCTGGAGAAGGAATCCCCATTGTACTCATGCGGCCCGAAAAATTCTCCCCAAGATGTAAAGTTCTGCTCAGTATCCGCACTCAGACGGTCTGTTACAACCCAGTCGCTGACAGACAGCTCGTCGTAGAAGGTCTCGTTCAGATTTTGTGTATTATAATAACCAGTGAATGTGGTCCCCAATACATCTGCTGTCGGATGTGCACGCATTCGGCTGCCGCCAAAAGGCTCGATGGTCGGGAAGAACTGCTTGAAAGTGTCATATGCCAGGAGCGTGTCACCGCCAGAATTCTGTTGTAGATCAATAAGCACTTTCGTTAGTCCAGCTCTCTTGGCCTTCTGGAGGAACTCGGTAACAGTGTTTGAGAAATCCTCGACAGCAGTATCATATGCTGAAAAGCTGGGTATGCTGAGTACGGCTACCGATATATCGTGGAGGAAGTATCCAGTAAGGACACCGCTCGCCCCAAGATCAGGCTGTACGACATCGGGATCCTGTGGGTATGCAAGATCGGGCCAAGAAGTAGGTGTAGGGGTAGCAGTGGCCGAGCTCGAAGTCGAAGAATCAGTAGACGTCGCCGAGGGGGCGGAATCCGAGCTCGTTGCTGTAGCATATGGATCGTACGATGCAGGGTAGAAGCCCAAGACGAAAAAATTATAAAAATCGCCGCCTGTTTCCAGCGGTCCAGTGTCTCCCGGACTATTGTAAATCGCAAGCCAAGGTTCGGTGATTTCCGTGCCGTTTTCAAAAGCAAATGTGAGATTCTCACCCGGGTAGAACGATGTGTAGCCCTCGAAGATGCTGAGAGCGTTTGTGATGTTCAAGGCCGAACTTGACATTAATTGATTCCAATCCGCGTTAGGCTCAAGCCCGCCGATAGCGTTCTGGGCTGCGAATTCGGTGAGATAATCGGTGACAAATTGACCGTTGATCGAGGCGATTGCTGATGCTTCCCAGCTGGCGCCGGTTGTTTGTAGCTCGACAAGATCGTCTGAGGTTTGGTTAGCTACAACGTCAGTCAAGGGCTAGGTCGATCACCATACCCGTAACGTAAACTTTGGGAGTCTGCAGGCCATCGGGAGACACCGACACAATCCCGTAGACACTCGCAAAAGTGAATGCGGAAAGGACACCTGCGTTCAGGTTGAGATGAGCGTCGTGGGCGGAGATTATCAACTGCTGCAGAGTAGCCTCGAAAGCGTATTGATTTGGAAAGACTCCAGCATCGATATCTTTCTGGATCTGGTCGAGGCCACTGAACAGATCGGACGACGGTTGCTGATAGCTTGTTGGAGGATTCTTTATGTAGGCCGTATTACTTTGGAATTGAAGGGTATCATTATAGTATTTCAGGAATCGAGTTGCGACAGCGGGGTTAAAGGGCACACTCGTGAGACAGTCATAGGCGTCCTTGGCAAGAACAACGATATCTGAGGCAAGATCAATTGGGGAGTCTCGGATAGCACAGGCAAGAAGACCGTACTGCCCGAATTGACTATGTCACCGCATATTGTTGACTGCGGGGGAGCTGCTGTGGATGTTGGGGAAGCACCGGAATCTGCTGTCGGAGCTGATAGAGATGTGGTAAGGAATGCCAAGGAGGCAATGAGTGACAGGCGCATATTGACGCAACGCAAAGCAGAGAATTAATAAGAAGAGGCCGTATATATATGGTACAAAACCGGAAGAAAACGAGGAGAGAGAGATTGATCAAGGTGCCGGAGCACGGGGTGGGTGGGTGTAGTTCTATATACTGTAGCAATTAATGCCATTGTCGACTGTCGACGACATCGTTATTAAGCCCAAGCTAATAGCCCTGTTTCTTACCTTACCGTACTTGCTGTGCCTCTTCAAGCTGATGAGCTGATGAGTTAGAGAACCCCTGAGCGGGGATTACAATGTAAGGTACATATTCTACTGAGTAGTAATCGAGGCTTTCAAAGTCTTCACCACCCACGGTTCCAGCCCTACCAGTTCCGTCTTCGTGGTTCGGCTGAACATGACTAGCTTGGACTAGCTTGGAAGATGCCTAATCCAATCTGCAAAAAGGCTGAGCAAGCGCGCCATTCATTGGACATGTCTTCGCTTAACCCTGACTCAGCGGTGAGCTAGTCGTTCTGTCCCGAAAGCCTATTTCCCGACTTCCAAAACGAAATCAAAATGATGGAAGGCATATTCTACATATGCTGCGGCGACCCCTTTTAAATCTGACGCTGGGGCTGAGCCTGTATGCATGCATAGTAGTGCTTCTCCCAGCTTGAGGATTCCTTTCCTTCCTGCATGCTGATACATGCTGATGAATGCTGCCTCATCTTCAACGATTCTGTATTGATGTTCCTGTACACAGTATGGAGTAGATCGATCATCATGATGAGCTAGCCAGCTGACACTTGACCGGCCACAGCGTGATTAGCGAAACATACCTACCTTAGGTACCTACTTTAATTAAGGTACGACGGTCCTTCACTCGTGCCACGGTCCTTTTAAGGCGTCCCACGCCAAGTCTTCAGGCGTCCCATCCGTGCCCATCCTAATCTTAAAGGCGTCCCAAGATAGCGGAAGCTACTCTTAACCCCCCCCCCAATCGAGGGAAAGGGTGAGCGCCGTTCTATCGTACATATCATAGCGCGACGTAGATAACCATCGCGAGATGTGATGTAATTGTACGAAAGACTATCATAGTACTGAGGATTGCGATTCTTTGAAAAACCTCATGTATGTTTGTAGCATAATAATACAGAGATTCTTTATGTTTAGAGCAATATAATAACCTAACGAGGACAAAACATGCTTAACTTCCGCTGCAACATCCGCATGCCTGGCTTGTGCGGTCCAGATATTTGACGTCCAGTCCACTTGCCCGCAGCTTTGCTCAACTCCCGGTTCCTGTGAATCTCGTCATGATGGATGTCGTGCGCATAATGCTCTCCCTCGAATTTTCTACCTAATCGCCCTAACAGGTGTGCCGTCTTTCTCGATCCGCTCTGTGTCGCCCATCTCCCAAGGCACCGCTTTGCTATGCAGCTCGTGTGTCGCATGGCTACCGGCTCCAAGTTCCTTCGCGGGTGTTTCCTGCTGTTTCCTTCTCCGTGACCGACGAAGGCTCAAGACAACGATAGCGGCTAAGATGGAAAGAGCAGCAAGACCCCCAATGGTGCCGCCGACTATAGCACCTATATCTGATTTCTTAGGTGGCACAGGCGTTGCCGTCGCTGTTGGAGACGTCGTAGAGGATGTGCCGTTTGCGCTGGTCTCAAGGAGGGTGGTAGGTGTGGCTTGAGACGTCGAGGCCGTCCCGTTCGCCTGTGTGATTGTCCCATCGTGGAGGAAGAAACCATTGCCCTCCTGACAACAACGCGTTGCAGTCGCATTTACAGCCTGGTTGTCGGTGCCGCAGCAGTAGGAACCGTTGTCACACTGCTTTACTTGCATGTCTGTTAAGTTAGTTACATTGCCCATGTAATTTGGAATGCCATCACTCAACGAGTACACCCCATCCAAGTTATCAAATAATCAGAAGAGACGAAGCTCGAGACTCACAATAACCTGGACTACACAATTTGATGCAACTCGGGCTTTTCCAGCTCTGATCCGTGCATGAAGCCCTAAATATGCCCACTTGCAAGCCCAGTTTAGGAATGGTTTCATTCTGCAGGCAGAGGCCGTTGCCAAGGCAGACATTCGTGAAGGGGTACTTGGTCTTGCAGCACATGGAGAAGCCATCGTTGCCGAGGGAGAGGGGGCAGGCGTCCCAGAAGTCGTCTGACGGGTCACCTAGGAGGGAGTGGTTCAGTATCAGGGGTATTGGGCCAAACACATAGAAAAGAAGAGCGGGCAGAAGATAAACACAGGTCGGGAAGGCGTACCGCTATCCTCCCAGCATTTTGTTGAAGCGGTTGTAAGTAGAAAGCAAAGTATAAATATCAATATAGGACAATGTTTGCACAGCAATGATGTCTGTTCACGATACATTCTGTACACGGTCCGGAGTCGCACAAGGTCGCATAAAATGAGAGGCTCAGCGCGTCGATTGCATCCACCGACTGCAAGACATCAAAGGAAGAGAGAAGTACTCCGTACTTTCGGCCATTTCCCATCATTTGTCTTCAGCCTCCAGCCTCCAGGACGTAAAGGATTCTGGGCTAGCAAGCTAGCCTAGAACTAAAAAGTTCGCCGACTCCTGTTATCCCGTCTTTGCACCATGACTGGGGTTTCTTGAAGAGCATGAGAGCGCGCTGCTGAGGTTTTCATCTCGACGAAGTATCATTCCAACATCTCAATGTGAAGGTCGCATTCATCTTGATAACTCGGTTTGACTGTCTGTCCGCTGACAGCGTAGTCAAGGATAGTGGGATCGTGTCACGTGCGTGCCGTCTTTGCCCGCCAAGATCTCACTTACCACATCTGGTATAAGGTCCCCGAGTCCCCGACTCTTTATGTACTGTCTCTTTTGAACTAAGACCCCTCGACCCGTAAGGTACCTTAGCTTGTGTGTATCGCAAATTCTTGGCGCGTCGGAATAACAAATTCCACTGTCCTCATAGTGACGAGGATGTGTGCTACCACTACTGTATCATACATATCAGTTACCGTTGCTACTCTGCGCTTCATGTGGCAGAGCGCCATTTACACAGTACGTTGAGTAAGCATGAACATGAGACTGGACCATCTGTTGGGGTCGTTACTCCTGATAGAATCGTCGTACACATCATAGCAGCGAGCCATCTGTACCCTTTATAAAATTCTGTCATTAACGTTCCCAAAGGCCTTCTTCGATCGTTGTTGCATACCTTCTCGCGACCATGGACCCACTCAGCATTTCTGTTGCGATTGTTTCTTTGATCGATTTCACTGAAAAAGTTCTGACAATCGCAAATGACATCAAAAACGCCAGAAAAGACCTCCAGAAGGTTGTCGATGGACTGAAAAGCCTTGATTATCTTATCAAACGACTCGATGAACTCCGGAAAGAAGCTAACGAGCATGATCCTTGGTTCCAAGGTCTACTGGAACTGGAAAGGACAAGTGGAACACTGACCTCGGATTGGAGATATGTGCCTAATCCAAAGCACAAACCGGAAGGTGCACTGGCACAACTCAAGATTACTATGGCGGAGTTGCATGCTAAGTTGGAACCTCATGGTCTGAATAAGTTCCACTTCGTTCAAAGAGTCCGTTGGCACTGGGAAAAGGACTCCTATGCGGGCATGCTCAATGATATAGCAAGGTCTCGTTCCGAGATTAGTGACATTCTAGACCGAGATCATTTTGATCTGTCCAAGCATCATTTAAAGCTCACTGAAGCGGTTAAGGAAGAAGGTAGGGATACCAATCTACAAGTTGGGGAGTTGGTGAATTACAAACGGAGGAGAGAGGACAAGGAAAGAAGAGAAGAGGACAATGAAAGAAGAAAAGAGGAGAAAGCAGAGAAGGAAGCCATCGTGAGATGGCTGTCGCCCCTTGAAAACCTGGCGAGGCAGAAGAAGCTTTTTGCAAACTCCTTTCCCACCGGTCAATGGCTGCTGGATTCACTTGCTTTCAAGCATTGGATTACGGGCAGGCCTTGGTATCTCCGCTGTTACGGGGAGGCAGGTTCGGGGAAAGTAAGCCATATGATATCATCTCGCGTTGACTTATCCAGTGTCTGATGGTCGTATTAGACGACACTCTCTGCCATCGTGGTCGATCACCTTCAGCATGAATATAAGGACCAAAATATCCCTGTACTCTGTTTGTACCTGGAACACAAGGAATCCAAGACTCAAACCCGGGAGAACTTACTAGGCAGCTTGCTCAAGCAGCTGGTTCAGTTGAAAACGTCCAACGCCATATCCTCAGGTCTCAAGGAAGCATACGAAACCGCGAAAGATATAAAAGCAACCCCCACTTTGAAAGAGCTCCGCGAACTCCTCCAAGCCGAGCTGGTGAATTACAGCAGAGTATTCCTCGTGGTAGATGCATTAGATGAATGCGACCCCTCGTCTCGTCGCGATGAGTTATTGGCTGATCTCCGCGAGCTTCAACAGCAGAACCTGAGCACGATGGTCACATCAAGAAGGTTCGACGGCGAAGAACCGCCCAGGGTGGTCGATTGCAGCGTATGCGGAGGCGAGGACGTCAAAATATATTATCGATGCACAATCTGCGATGAGGGTGAATTTGATATCTGCCAGGATTGCAAAGAACAAAATACTCCTTGCAGAGATGTGTCTCACAACCAGTTCGAACCCTATGAAAGGGTTGAGGTTGAAATAAGAACACCGGATGCGGAGTTGACGCGGTATGTAGAATGGGAGATCGGCAAAGACATTAATGATTACGGTGTAAAGCAATGGGATGAGCGAATCTATACTAGTCGCCCTGACTCGACAAGATTCTATAGGAAGCTGAAAAAGGACCCTGATCTTTTGGAAAGGATCCCAGCCGTCATTGTCAAGAAATCCCAAGGCAAGTTTCTTTACGCAAAACTCTACATAGACTCGCTCAAAGCGAAGCAAACGCGATACGAGATCGAGAAAACATTAGACAGCTTCCCCGATGAATTGGAGAACATCTACGAAGAGGCGATGGATCGGGTCCGCAGCCAAGCAGATCACAAAGATCGAGATCTCGGGCTCAAGGCGTTGGCATTTATTGTCTGCGCACACCGATATCTCAGTCTTGCAGAGCTACAGCATGCTCTAGCGATTAGGCCAGGAGACACTAGCTTCAACAAGAAAATGGACTACGACAAAGAAGACATTTTGCTCAGCACTACTGGATTGATCACTATCGATAGCGATAATGCCGTGCGGCTCGTCCATCTCACGTTACAAGTATACCTTGATGCTATTCGGAAGGACTGGTATCCAGAGATGGAGGTTGAGATGGCCAACGCCTGTTTAACATGTCTGAACTATGACACTTTCTCGAAACCCTGCCAGTATGCTGAGGATTTTGAAGCCAAAAAAGAAGAAAGCCCTTTCATTGCGTATACGTCGCAGTATTGGGGCGATCATGTTCGCGATGCAGGCCCTAATCCTGATCTTCGAGATAAGACTGTACATCTTGTCGGCCAGCCTCTCCGGATTGATGCGTACATACAAGCGGCATGGTTTACAAACAATGGAGCTGACAACAGCTGGGATGTACGCAGGGACATTGACGGTCGCCACGTGTGTGCATGGTTTGGGTTGACTACCATAATCACTGAGCTTGAGCAGATGGAGAAAGATGTCGATGTCCAGGAGCTGACATATGGTCAAACACCCCTAATGTATGCTTGTAGGAAAGGGCATGTCGAAGTTGTGCGCGAGCTTCTAGATCTTGGCGCTTCTATAGACCTTGTCAGTTCGCTAGGTCGCACTGCACTGTTGGAGGCCATTGCACAGAACCATGAAGAGATCGTGGGTGTTCTATTGGATAGGAATGAGCTTGACCTCAACTCTATAAATCTGAAAGACCATAGCCGTTCGGCACTTATGATCGCCGCGAATCTAGGCCATTTCAGTATTGTTGCACGCTTACTCGAACACAAAGAAGTTACAGTTAATCAGCAGGACTCGGATGGATTGACAGCACTCTCCCTTGCTTGTCTTAAGCATTCCTTTTTGACTGTCAAGCTATTGCTGCAGAGGCAAGGGATCGACGTCAATTCAGCCGACTACACAGCAGAACGTTCAGCCTTGATCCTCGCAGCGGAGATCAATGACAGCGCTATTGTCGAGCTCCTGCTACAGAACGGAGCCAACCCAGCAAAAGAGGACCGCGGCGGAGGTACAGCGGTCTTACGCGCAGTTGACTATGGGAGTCTCGACGTAGTTGAGGCTATGCTAAGATCCGATGTGGGTGTCGACTTCCATATCCTGGATCATGATTATCGCGGTCTTATGCATAGCGCTAGTGTAAACGGGCAACCAAGTGTCATCCGTCTCCTGAAAGAAATTGGCCTTGATCCAAATATCAAAGATAAAAATGGGCTAACGCCGTTACATGACGCGAGCAGGAGCGGCAAGCCCGAAGTCACTGAGACACTACTCGATCTGGGAGCGGATGCAAGCATCGAGGATAATAATGGTAGGACCGCTTTCACGGTGGCATGGCAGTATGGCCAGATCAAAATCATGAGCTTGTTAAAGGGCGAAAACACTCTTAGACGAGGCCAGCCTATCCCCAACGGGGATCAATTGCCGGTTTGGTCGCTCGCAATGTTGGGTTTGTCTGACCAGCTGGAAGAGGCGATCGCAAAAGGTAGAGTTGACCTGTCGACGAAAGAACCTGGTAGCGAGTATACCGCTCTTCACTGGGCGGTTGAAGCCAAACAAATCATCATTCTACGGCTGCTCCTCGACAAAGGCCATATGCCTCCCGACGAAGTCAACCACGAGTCACGTACGCCCTTGCACCTTGCTGCCTATTGGGGCAACTTGGAAGCTGCTGTAGAGCTACTCAGCCATGGTGCTAACCCCAATTCAGAAGACCGATGGGGCACTACCGCTTTGTTCATTGCTCAATTTGGGAAGCACTTCACCGTCGCGGTCGCTCTGATAGAGAAAGGTGCTGCTATTGACAAGGAGAAAGTAGATGTCAAGGAGCTATTGTTCGCAGCGATCAGACTCGACAACGTCGAGGCAGTTGCATCGCTGCTCAAGAACGGAGCAGACGTACTCAGCAGGAACTCTGAAGGCGTACCTGCGATACAGCTTGCAAAGCAGTCGGGTAATGGTGAACTGATGAAGATGTTGCGGTCACACCCGAGCTTTCTGTATGGTGTCAGAAAGGCTACCGAGGATAAGGATCAAGCTGCGCCGAGTAAGATTGACGACATTAGAGAAGATGAGAGTGAAGATTTGGGTGATAAGGAGGATGAGGGTTATTCGAGCCAGGTCTCCGATAATGGGGATTCGACTTCTTTTGTGATGCCGAATGTTCCTCGGGAGGTTCTGCCGTTTCGCTCAAGACCTGCCAAGGAGCCTGTAGCAGCGTAGTGGCACCACTGGGCGACGACGGCCCTTGAAATGACATGATGAAAGACATTGTCTATTTTTGGTTTGCCAGCAATGTGAGTGTATACGCGTTATTTCTTTAGACGACTTCTTGATCCTTCATCAACTCCTTTCTCATATCACGCAGCCTAGTACAGATTAGCTATTACAACCTTTCTCTATGTCCTCCGGTGAATTTTCTAACTATTCCTTGATTCAACAACACGGTCGAAAAGTCGCAGCCTTTAAAGTGAACTCCAGTTGGATAAAGAGAAGTCGCCTGTTAGTGAGTAGTATCACATGTATTGATAACAGCTCTACATGTAATCTTTGCCCGAGCAGTCGCCTTTTGGCTCAACGAATGGGAGGATGTTCGCAACAAAAACGGACATCGAGGCTAGAACAGCATTCTCAAAGACAGGCAAACTTATCTTGTGTCAGCCAGCAGAGACACCAAAACCCCCTTGCAATGCATCACCGCTCATTACTGATGACCCTTCTCATTCATCAGCGAGCCTCTCAACACGAATTACAATTCCCTCACTATTCACCGTTGGTGCTACATACCATATATTCATCCCCTTCTTTGGCAATTCCCGCTTATATATTCTTCATCTCCCGCCCAATCCATTACTTTCCCCCACAACAATCCACTTGCCACCGGAATACATCTTCTACCCATCCTCAATCCTTCTGTCGATCAGTATCATGTACCACGATCTCTATATACATTTCTACCTGCTATCAAACTTAAAATCCGCATCCGACCAACAAGTGCTAGCGCCTAAGCTGTGAGAAAGCCGAGCAAATACATTACTTCGGATTCTTTCCACTGCCCACTTTTCTTCACCGCCCCGTCTTTCCTATATGAAAAATTCATCGCTGCACATCTTTGTTAAGTTAGGGCATCTTCTCAAGTAAATACCCTCTGTCGGCAGGAACACACATATCTCCACCAACACACTACTGGTGTGGGCCTCTCGTCTCCTCATCTCTCGACCACCATAGTCCGCAAGTATGCTAGTAATATACTAGGATTAAGGGAGTGACATGCCTTCTTTGATGCCCTATTCTCTTCGGTGAGGTTTGGCGCAGAAAGACATGACCGCGGGATGAGATGGCGGAATATCGAAAACTCTAGCTTTTGCTTACGACGAGATACTACACTCCGAAGCGGTTTTGCAGAGAGACTTTCACCCGAACTTTTGTTTAAGAGGTTATTTGGTGTTTGCCTGTCAAGCATAACGTTTTTTAATGAGATAGCTCTTCATATCATCAATACTGATATTCTCCGTACATGCCGTCGCATCTATTTTGAAACTCGTTCTGCTCCTGCTGCGCCATAAAAGCTATCACCCGGCGAGGTACCCTCATAGCAGCACAGAACAGCAAAGCGTTACCCCCTCAGATGACTTAAATTCATCCACAAGAGAATATGGACTACCTGGTTCAAAAAAAGGCTTTTTGAAGTTATCTAGCAAATCTGCATAAATGGTTTAGTACGCGACCTCTTCAGCTCAGCCACCAAATCTCGATCAAGAAGGCGGATTAATCACTTTCTACCTCAAAGGCCTGACAGATACTATTGCAGCCATGCGGGCACCTGGCCTCCTAACAGCCATGGGAGAGCAGCAAACCGTGCACATGTTCCACGACGACTACAGAACGAAGTTATCGAACTTCATCTTTTCGTAATTCTGTCCAGGAACACATGCTTGAAGAATGCCCTTGAAACTCCGTCAACTTACGGGAAACAATACAGTACAACTGGAATCGTTCGAAAGCTTACCTGACATCGGATCGTGGTAAGATCGTTCTGCGCCCATAGGCTTTGAAGAATTTTCAGAGTGGAGATGCCTGTGTGATAGACATTGAGTATATTGATTCCATTGGGACTGAGTCTTACTCAGTCTCTATAAAGCATTCTCTACGGCTCAATGGCGAATTTTTTAACTACAGGAGCGAATCTACCGTGTTATTACCCCAGGGACAATAAGAAGAGTACGGCGACCATACAGGCACAACGTGTCAAGCACGTTGTAGGAACAGCCAATGGAAATGTATAATGAACGCTTACGCCACGTTTCATTCTACCTGCTTCGAGAAGCGTTCAATCCGGTGCTGAGAAATGACTTTGGCACAGGTTGCATGCCGCAATCTGCACCAGTACCTTGTTCAGACGCAGTGGAAGCTTATGGTGAACAGATTTTAGCCATAATTCTTGAGGATTTACTGTTCTAGGTCGTGTTCGCTGTGTTATCAAAGTAAGCTTCACTATTCTCACTAGTTTTTCGTTACGAACCTTTACAAAATATAGTCTCTGAGACTACTCGGCATTAGTTGCTGCAAGAAAATCTACTACGAAGCTCGGTTTCCTACTACAACAGGTCAGTCCTTGTATCCTTCTCCAGCCTAAACTAGTGATCTTCAAAACTTGGATCAACTCAACGTCGACAAGCTTCTCGGCAAGTCCTCACGCTGTTGAACATCCACGAGGTCAGTTGAAGAGCTAGAGGATGCGGTAAAAATTGTTCAGAGAGACCAATATACTCTGTTTCTGTGTGTGAGATGGTCGCACGTTCTTTCGCCAGACGATTTCGTGGGTCTAAATCAATTAATGGTGCATCATTGACATCAGACCCAGAACCGACTTAGAAAATCTGGTAGATCATGCGGAAGTAAGCTGTTACCAACAACAATATGAGGGGAAGGAGCTATGTGAAGAAGTTGCTTATTGTCTTCGAGAACACCTGACTGCTCGGTTTTATCTTGTGAAAAAGATCATGGACCTTCCGCACCTACGAGATGTTTGGACGCAGCGTGTTTGACCTTCGCAACGTCCTTCAGTTAGCGCTCCAGCGGCGCAATGAAGAAAGCTCCTGACTCGTCGATATTTAGTGGAATCGAACTTGATCTCGAAGATGACATGCCTTAGGGCGCAACCTTCATTTCAGACCTTACATCAACCGTTACAACGCACAACAGAAGATATTTCGCCACGCTTATGCTAAGCTGCCTAAAGAGTTCTCAGGTCTTAAATTCGAGCGCATCTGCGACTTTGTTGCTGATACCTTTCAGGTGACGAGGAGCTTGCGCAATTGCTGATTCAGGCGGCACCGACGTCCTTGGTTTCACTAACAAGAAGGGGCGTGACTGTGTGACGCAAACTAGTGAAGAGGACTTCATACTGTAACTGCCATCGGTAATCCTACCAATCTCCGAACCAACAATATTCGCAACGGTCCAGTTCTAAAGCAAGGCTTTAATAGTTCCTTGTACTTCTTTCCTAAACCCTTCCGCATATGAAGGCTATGGGTTTGAAAGAATCGTCACAATAACCATGCGTTAGCTTCTTTACCTGGAAAATAATCATTGATAATTTCTTAGATGCTGTTGAAAGCCTCACTCTCATGATATACTAGCCGCTATCCTAAAGTATTATGGTCTTCTCTGTGTGGTACGGTCAGCGACTCACTTCGTCAAATTGTCAACTAGTAGCATCTTCAATTCGCGTTTACTCAATACTACGTTACTTTGCAGCTCATGGTCATATTTTCTTTTTCAATTTAGTCGAGACTTACAGATGAAGAAGAGATTAAATTGTAAAAATCTTGTGCAAAAGATGAATACTAGCGCTTCGAAATACTTAAGTATCCTTCTATACAGGGCGCTGAATCCACAGCCTTCAGAGTCTACTTCTTACCCCACGTCCGCAAGATTGATCAAAACAATCGCTCCTACTAACATGCTTCTATCGGAGCCGTGGGTAGGTGGGATTGTCAGTCAATTCTGCGCTCATAGACACCGCACATAACGTCGATTACTCCATCACTCTTTTTGTCACCTCAGCCTTCAAACGCTCTCTCAATGTATCGCGCGAGAAGCGGTTCGAGTCGATTAGACATTTATGAATAGACATGAAAATATATATGTATATGGCGGTCCTGACAAAGTAAATGCCTACAGAATCGTGGGCATTGATCCTGCCAAGAAAAACCTCTACTCTGGATGTCGCCTTGACGGGGAGGCTCACCACTGGCATTCAGAGCATAATGCACAATGTCAGAGAGAAAGTTGTGTTACCAATGAGTTTAGTATACAGCGGCCTCAGGGTTCCCTACGTCACCACAATCAAGGTCAGAGTTGGGGAGATCGACTGCAACAACCATGAAGGCTGCAATCGGTGATCGAAAGTCGAAGGAATATATGCACGCCACCATAAACACTGCCTACAGGCCCGCCCTAATCGTTCTTTGTACCCGCTTCTTCAATCACTAATGGTCAACTTTCTTGTGTGATTCAAGAATACATCTACCCTCAATGAAGACTATACCTATCGCAAGACTTGTTTTCTGCTGTTGCCGTTTTGATCCTCGTCTTCCGTTTCAAAATATACCTACGGTGCAAGAATAGAACACTTCTTCATTTTCCTTCCTTCATTTGTGAAGGTCGTCGTCAAAATCGGTAATGTATTCGGGGTTTTCTTAGAGGTCCACGACAGGGACTATTGGCTCGAAAATTGGCTATGTTGAGCTGGTGTCGGAGAAGTCCATGAAGAGACTATAAGAGCAGAAGTCAGGGTTGTTGTGAGAGGGAATATCGAGAGGCGAAAGATCTGAAAGAAGGGAACGAAGGAATTCGAGGCTTGAAGATGTCCGGTTTAATCACCATTTGCCCAGGGCCATTGGAACGGTATTCCACAAGAGAGTGAAATTCGAAGGAGATTATTTGGGAGACGGTATGGGGCTTGGAAAGGTACATACTCTTCGGTGTTCCCCTGCGGATGAGCTCAGGCTGACAAGAGCTGATTTTCTAGACCGTCACCAGTCTCCTTCACGTCTATATTGAATGTTGTCTGCACAAAGCCTGGGCCTCGATTGACAGATTGCGAACAGAATGCAGCGCAACCGCTTACATATCTGCTATCACCACTTACAACTCGTCAACAAACGCGTGACGATATATTTCCGAGCCAAGACTAGCTGCCGCTTACTTGTCCTTGCGTCCAGCGGTCGCCGATATCGAATTTTGGATGCAAATTAGAACTTCGCTGCTCATTGTGCCATCTAATAACGTTTCAGACTGGGTAAATAGAATCATAAACTCTTCTGGTGAGGACTGTGAATCTTCAAAATTCGAACCATGAAAACCTGAGACTGGGCGGACGACTCCTTTCGATGATACTAGTCACGAATAAGTATCTAGATCTTAAAGTTCATGATTAATGGTGGCCCACGGCGTGCCAGGAGATTTTTGCCAATACAATACGTCGCAGAGAAGAGTCAAGCTCGAATTTACAATAAATATTAGCATATCAGTGATGTTATGAGCATTTTTGAATCGTTTGGACAATGTCCTTCGATTTGGCCAACAAAGCCGTATGGATGGTGTTTTCGCACCGCCAAGAGTGTCAAGTCCGGGCCATCTATATCTTGCTTTTAAAGAATACGTACTTAGGGTTTCGTCTTCAAACCACCTCGAATTAGACAAAGCCTTGAGAACGGTTTTGGATGTGATTCTCCGTTCGTTCCACCGGCCCAAGGTTCATCTCTATTATTCAACAAAGATAGAGTCTCTGATTCATTCGTACCTTCAAAAAACAAACCTTACGATGAATTTTCATGATCAAAGCATCACACTCGAGGCTCTCACCACAGATACCAAGAACTTATCGACGACGTCAATAACGAAACTCATAAAATCTGTTTTATACTCCTTAGTAATGTTTCAGAGTGACAGTGAGCCAGACGAAAGCCAGCAGGCGGCCAAGAGATGGAGCAACTCTTGCTCGGGCGTCAGAAATAAATCGACATGGGTATAAGAGACAAAATACAATTACAGTCTCGAATCAACGACGAAATTCTCGATTACGCCGAGCTCTAAAATTGTTGCCGTACCATTGGGGACGAAGAGACAATACCATAGCATTGTTCTCCGCAACAAACATCTGAGTTGACCGTCTCAAAGCAATTTATTGTATGTGGGGAAATCCGCGACATTATCTATTTTCCGAGTTTCGCCTGAAGCAGAGTCACAGAGAGATATAGAACCGGCCTACGATGCTTTCATCAGAGATGAATTTACAGGCAATTCGTCTGGTTTGCCCCACATAATTGTTTCTCAGATTATCATCGAGACTGCGAACGGGTTCCACAAGTTCAGCGAACCTCTCAACCAACTAATGGGCGAAAGCTAGAATTCAGAGCCATGAATCGAATCAGAAATGGCCTAATGCTGGACTTATATACACTTGTTCTTTCTACACTTACTTGTGTGGCTAGCCTTACTGAACTACGTTTAAAGTGTAACGGCAATCGAAACACTGAGTACTACGGCCACAGATACTCCGACACCACTTGATAGCCACCCTCAATCGTGAGTTATCCAAGACGATGCTTCTATCCCTGGAAATTACGGGTTGACCAGGGTCATCTCAGAGAACATTGACATCAACTCACTAACGACTCAATCAATAAAAACATTGAAAAATGGATTCAACAACTGACACTGCTCTTTCTAACCCAGCTGAACCTGATATCACTCCTGCAAATGTCTGCACATGTTGATACATCAAATGAACTGCTTGAAGCAGAAAAGAAAAAGGATGAGTTTCTCATCAGAGCTGAAATGCGTTGTAGAGAACCAAACTGTCTTCGTAAAACTTTCAAGCCTTCAGAAGTTGCAGTCATATCAGTATAGCGCGATATAAATCTTCATTACAGTTGAACAGAGAAAATTCTCAATGAAATTATATGTACAACTTTGTATTATTCAATATTCAACTTTATTAATCTGTACAGAATTGAAAGCATGAATACATTTCTCGGAGCATGGCATTCTGCTACAAAGTCGTGCGAAGGAATTTCATCAAGACATGTATGCTTGCAAGTCTTGTCAGAGAAATGTAGACATTTTTTGAAGCTGCAGATCTATTGTGGCTAAGGCGCGACATACCGGGCATGGGCACAATCATAGCTTACGGCACCGGATTTGAAGATAGTTTTCAACCAGAATGTGTTACTATCAGGTTCTGCTATTCTCGTGGGACCAGGAGAACCCCTATATTGTGCTTTCTCAGGTGTCTAAGAGTTTCTCCTCAACAAGTCGGATATTGCACTGCTTTATCGAACAGTTTGGTGATTTATAAGATGTCAATTCGTTGCCGTTTGAGTGGGAAGAATCATTGCTAAAGGCTTTGTACGAGGGATAAATTGTAACAGATGTCTGATGTAGTCCGTAGGTCCTTTGAGGAATATAGAAGAAGATTGATTGGGTGGAAACTCGCTGAAACAACATCTCTTTGCTCCGATAGACATGTCATAGAACATACCGTGGCACAGCCGATCAGCAAGACTTGACTCATTGGACGATTCGAGCTCTGAAAAGTTCGTGGAATGATTCTTGCCACGGTAAAATATTGAAAGGGGGATTTCCAGTATGGCTTCCACTACGGCTCATATTCGACAATAGAAAGCTTGAAGCTTTCCTAAAGATATCATTAAGATTTTTTACTTTTTTATTGGAGACAGCGGTTCGCTGTTCTCGGTTTATTCGGTTCTTTTTCTATAAAAGAGCGAAGACTTGCAAGAGCTGTCAGAATGGCGCAGAAATGTTTAAAAGCTGTTAATCATCATCCTATTGTTCTACGAGAGACCGTGTCTCGAAACCTTGTTCAAGACTGAGTCTACAAGCCCGCTGTTCTCGGTTTATTCGGTTCTTCGTGTATAAGAAGAATGACGTTTCATCGCCGATTAAGATCGCTGATTAAGAACACTACTAAAGACATAAACTGATTATATGATTCAAAGACTGAAGAAAACCGTAACCTAGGTTCTCAAAATCAGTGTTAATCTGACAGATATCTATCAGTCGCGAGATTCCGCTTCAACGATGCACTTCGACCAAGACTACGTACCAATGCGGAAGACAGGGCAAGACTATGAGTGATAGAAGACATTTCACAAATGTTTGTGTGATGTTTTTTTATGCCTCGCTTGAAAACACGAGGAGAAAGAATGAAGTTTCAAGATAGTGATGAGTCCTGATGACTAGCTGATGCTAACTTTAAACATGCTGCCGACTAGGTTCGTTGGCTGCCCGAGCAAGTCTGTTACCAATGGAAAGCAACGCAGTTTTCAGCTATTGCTGACTCAGAACTTATTGGTTATTGCGATCGTATAATAGGTTAATTACTAATTAATTTGACTAACTAAATAATAGCTATTTACACAATTTAATATATGCGCTGGGAAAGTCAATGGGGAAGTCAACGGGGAAGTTAATGGGGAAGTTAATGGGTAAACTAATGAGGTAGGGAGTCATGAAGTGAGCCATGAAAGGAACCATGGAGGCTGTTCGATAGGGAGCCATGTAGGATGTTCGGTAGAGAGTCATGTAGAATGTTCGGTAGGAAGCCATGTAGAATGTTCGATAGGGAGTCATGTAGAATGTTCGATAGGGAGTCACGTAGGGTGTACGGTAGGGCTCATATTTGATGCTCGGTAGGGATCAAATTTGATCCTTGATTGCGAAGCAATTCGAAGCTTGGTAGGGAGCCATGTAGGGAGTCATGTAGAGAGTCATGTAGAAATCATAAAGACTGTTCGATAGAGTCATATTTGATGCTCGATAGAGAACAAATTTGATTCTTGAATGGTGAGTAGAATGGTGAGTAGAGTGGTGAATAGGGTGATGAGTAGAGTGGTGAGTAGGGTGGTGAGTAGGGTGGTCAGTAGGATGGTCAGTAGGATGGTCAGTCGGAAGGTCGGTAGAAAGGTCAGTAGAAAGATCAGTAGATAGCTCAGTAGGAAGCTCAGTAGAAAGCTCAGTCGGTAGCTCAGTCGATAGCTCAGTAGAAAGCTCAGTAGAAAGCTCAGTTTGATAGAGAGTTTGATAGGGCGTTTGGTAGGGAATTTGAGTGGGCGAGTAGGTAGCGAGTAGGTGAGCGAGTAGATGGTGAGCATGTAGGGTGGTGAGTAGGATGATGAGTAGGGTGGTGAGCATGTAGAATGGTGAGCATGTAGGGTGGCGAGTAGGATGATGAGTAGGGTGACGAGTAGAATGACGAGTAGGATGGCGAGTAGAATGACGAGTAGAATGGCGAGTAGAATGGCGAGTAGGGTGACGAGTAGGGTGGTCAGTAGGATGGTCAGTCGGAAGGTCGGTCGAAAGGTCAGTAGAAAGCTCGGTCGAAAGATCAGTAGAAAGCTCGGTCGAAAGGTCAGTAGAAAGGTCAGTAGGAAGATCAGTAGAAAGGTCAGTAGAAAGGTCAGTAGAAAGCTCGGTCAAAAGATCAGTAGGAAGGTCAGTAGAAAGCTCAGTAGAAAGCTCAGCAGAAAGATCAGTAGAAAGGTCGATATCGAGTCATGAAGAGTGCGTTCTATTGAGTCAGTTAGCATTATTTCGTACGAAATAGAAAGTAGAAACTGTTCTACGAAGAAAGAAAGAAGTGAGAAGAAGTAAATACTCTGAATCTTCTGAATTTCCTAGCGTCGACCTTCGGCTGAGAGCGAAGATTACTAACCACAGGGGTAACAGTACTGTTCTCAAGCCATGTAGAAAGCATTGTTTGAAGCACTGTTTGACGTGTTTTATGCGTTCGATCGACGCGTTTGATAGAGCGTTTGGTAGGGAGTTTGGTAGAGCGTTTGGTAGAGAGTTTGGTAGGGCGTTTGATAGGGAATTTGGCAGGGCGTTTGATAGGGAATTTGGCAGGGAATTCGGTAGGGCGTTTGGTAGGGAATTTGGTAGGGCGAGTAGGTGAGCGAGTAGATGAACGAGTAGGTGAGCGAGTAGGTGAGCGAGTAGATGAGCGAGTAGATGAGCGAGTAGGTGAGCGAGTAAATGAGCGAGTAGGTGAGCGAGTAGGTGAGCGAGTAGATGAACGAGTAGGTGAGCCGAACTTCATTGAAAATCGAACGGTTAACTGTAATAGGTTTGACTTCCGTGATCTCTAACTGTAACAGGTTTAGCTTCACGATAGCTTCCGTGACCTTGGAAAAAGAGCCAACCGTTTTACAAAGAAAAGAATTAAGGTTAACGCAAGCTAGTGATGTGGCGTCAAAATCAGTGTTGAATCGAAACTCGAATCTCATGATCTCATCAGACTTTTTGCCAGCTAGATTTCTTCTAAACTTCAATTTATTTTTCAAGAGCCAGCATTCTTTTCAAGTTCAGATTCAATCTTCAATCGTTACACAGCTATTCTATCTTGCTTCACTATCAAAATGAAAAATAACATTGTCGCAGGCATGAATCTTACAGACGCAGTACTAGTGTTTTAGTTTTGCATGCTTCTTCTGCAGAAAGCCGGTCCGGAACCACTGCTGAGTGTCGCGAGAGATGCTCAATACTTCGAGTTGGAATAAGAGATGTTAGCATCATAGTCGAGTCGTCAGATGATGAGTCGCGAATCATTGAAGCAAATGACTTCTCTCATATGAAGGTGGTTGGCACTGACAACAGAATCAACAGTATGGGTAACAACATCATATTTGAAGTGAATTCGCAAGGTCGTTAGTATTTTCAGGTCTTGATGCATGACTCGACGCGCCCCGACGCCTTTAGACGTTTGCCGGCCGGGTATGATAACTTGGTTCCTCACGCTGATATGATCAATGATCTTCGAAATGCTGAACAGATAGAAGTCAAAATGACATTGTCGACAAGAGACCAGATAATGTGATGGTTCATGCACAAGCAGAGAAACGTCCGATTTTTTCTCATTTAGTTTAGTTAACTCTTTGACTCAATCAACTTTTATTCTCTTCGTGACTCGATAATGCTTGAAAGCGTGTATTTCTTTACGTCGTGATTAGAAAGCTATGCTGTTTCTCAAATTATACTTGAAATAATATTTGTCAGGCAAGAGACGTCGTACTGACTCAAGAGTTACTGACACGTAACAGATCTTTCTCGTCGTCGTCGCTGTTTTATCACTGCTTCAGCAACAAGATCACAAGACTTGAATTCTAATGAGAAAGTCTGAAGTACATTTCTCAAACTCAGAGATCAATCTAAAGACAAGCAAGAAAAAGACGACGGCATAAAAACAAGAAATCAAGGGGAAAAAAGTCTCGCATTTCAAGTTCATCAGATACAAATTCAAAAGCTTTTATTTACATTATTTCAAATATTTCAACGTGTTTATTTCTACATAGAGTCGTTCGATGATGAGTCGCGAATCACGAAGGTAAATGATTTCTTCAATATGAAGATGATCGACATGAACAACAGAATTAACAATATGAGCAACAACATTAAGTGAGCTTGAAACAACGAACGACAGAAGATCGCTTGAATAAAGAATTACACACTCAGACTTTTTCTTTGAGTCTGCTTTGATGATGAATCTTTCAGCCGATTTATCGCAATGAAACGATCTTTGACTTGCAAACAAAATTCGAATTTCGAGATACTGTCAAGAGTCAGATCGAGAATAAAAAGCAACTCGAGTACAGAAGATAGAGAACTCTGATCGACCTATCTTTCACGAAACGAAAGAGAGCTACTAGGCGTGTCTTAGATTTTATGAAATCTATGAAGTCAGAAAAGATCGCGCTCAGAGTACTGAGTTATCAAAGAATGAGCAGAACATAGTAGAGCCGATATTTTACGAATGCAGTGACTCACAAAAATATCTATGTCAGATCTGTTAATATGAATCGTACATTTGCAAGAAAGAACGATGCGTTCTTTGTAATCAATGTCTGAAATGTTGTGATACATATCTACATTAAAGTAGATTATTGCAACGACGTGCACATCAGATCTGAAAAGCAGATGAAAGAATCTTTCAAACATCTGACTACATGATATCAAATCAAGTTCTCTAAGAAGTCTTTACACTCAAAAACCTCAACAGAAGTGAGCTGTTGATTACACACATTTTTGAAAACTTAATTTCTAAAATATTCAACAATTTTAAGAAATCATACAATCATCATTATTTTTAAGAAAATAATACTAATTCTACAAGATGAATTCTGAAGATCTTACTGTTGATCTTCAGATGATCAATGACATTGTATGTTCTTTAACTTTATTCACATACATATTTAGTCTTACTGACATTCGTTCATTAGAAACTGACAGATGTCTCTGTCATCACAACTTCAAATGCTGTTAACGAGATTGTTTTTAACAAATCTACTATCACGTCAGCTTTTAAATTCTCTGAACGTTCTGCAAAGAAAAGAGATGAGAAGAAAGTCTTCATGATTTCTCGTCAGAAAGATGAACAATTCAAGAAGAAGAAAGAAAATAAAATGTTGTTAGACAAAAATGATTCTGAAGAAGAAAATATGATCGCGATCTTTAAATTCATCTCAAGCAAGAAATGCATAAAGACAATCATGATTCAAGATGAAGTGACTTTAAGCAATCTTTTTTCTTTCTTCTCAGACAGTTCAATCAAAAAAAGAAAAAGAATCATTAAGAATTTAATTCATCTTTGTCATGATATCAGATCATTAACTTAATTTAGAACATAGATTGTTGATATTTTAGATAATCTTGATTCATTGAATCTGTTTTGCAGTTCAATGAATCAAGTCATCAATTTAGTCATCATCATTTTAATTTAATCTCAGCAATTCTGTTTTAATCATTTCAATCATGTGCACAAACTTCTGCAATCTTAAGTCAATAGAACTATTGTTTAGTCTTGATTCTACTCAATTCATGTATATAGAAGTTGAATTTTCATTCTTTTCTTTCACTTTTTATCTTTTATCTTGTACATTATTTGATGTATTGTCTTGTATCTAGATTCTATCAAAGTAATAATAATATCAGTCTTTTATATTGATAATATCTTTAGTTTAACTCAGTCTCTGACATTACAAAAGATTTACACTTTCTGCAACATTTTCATACATTGAAATCTCATCTAGTTATTCTTTCACTCAAATGAAGTCATCTCACAATTTCTCAATCGACGATGAGCGTGTTATTGAACAGTTTATTCAAAGTATAATCGAAAATTCAGTTGAGATCTTTCGCGTAATGCGTAAGCTTCAAAATCAAGTTCGACAACATAATGTTATCATTTCATTCTCATTCATCATTTTCAGTTCTTCAATTTATATAAAATTGAATTCTCAGTTTCTTGTGATAATAACTTGAATCATTGCACAAATCTTGAACAATCAATCTTTTCTTGTCATTCACTTCTTTGCAAACTTTGTCATTGTCTTTATCACTTTTAAATTTGAGAAGCTTCTTGACATATTTAAGTATGAAAAGAACAAAGATTGATTGAATACATGAGAGCAGAGTCTGATACAGCGCATGAACATGAATGATGATCATTACTTCTTTCATCGAGTCAAGATCATCTATGTCAAGTCATGATTCATCATAGATAAGAAGATTCACAATCTAATGAGTTAATATCAAATCAATGATCTTTGTATCATTTTTATCTTTGCAGATTGACAACATAAGTTGCATCATTACTGCAACAATTCTTTCAAGACAGAAGATGTTCATTTATATCTTCATGAAACTCTGAAGTAAAACATGAATAGCTTTGTTGATTATTACAATCTTTTCTATCAAAAGAAAGAACATTCTTTGATGAAAGATTTCTTGTTGATTGACTGTCTGAAGTGCAATATCAATTATTTCACTCAAGTCGTTATTTTCTTCTGATGAAATCTCAATAAAACTTGATCATTCATCTTTCATCAATGAATTCAAGCATTCTCTGACATCAATGAAGAGCTTCAGCAGCTTAAGCATCATCAATCTCACTTCATCTTCATCATCATTTTGTTCATCAAAGTCAAGAGCATCTTTGCATTGACTAGTAATTCTTTGAATTCAAAGATCATCATTTCTGTAACTGTTGTTTCAACAGTATCTTCATCTTTCTCTCTTTCATTTCTCAATGAGTCAATGAATTTAAGCTTTGTCATTATCATCATTCAAGATAAGACTCTGATCATTTCTGAAATCAAGAAAATCTGCAACAAGTGAAAGCTGTGCTACTACTGCAAATTGCAACATTCAAGCAAAATTGCTAAAGAATGCTCAAATAAGAAGCTCTTCACTTTGTGTATCATGAACATCTACAACAGTGACATCATCAGTATAAATGAAGAAGTCTCGCTGCTTGCAGAAAAAGTTTAGTCTCTGAACTAAGTCACGCTCAGAAATTTATATATATATCATCTTGTCTATTAATTTCAATCTTTTTACTCTCACTTCAATCATATAGAAAGTTTTCTGCTAAATCTGTCTTGAAACTCTTTGAATTCAATTTGACATTTAAAGATAATCACATGATAGTATTTTGTATTTTACGTCAAGCTCAATCTAGAATTTTCGCTCTCGCTCTGATTGATAGTGAAGTCTTTGCTTATGTCTTTATGAATAAATTCTTCACGCAACAACATCATTTTTTCTTGCATCAATTAATTCTGTCACGATCCTAGCCTTGCCAGGCTCAGCCTTCTAGCCTTGCCAGGCCTATCCTCGCTCCGTCACCTTGACTAGTCCCTATTGGGCCTAGCGTCGG
>JAABVA010001365.1_pt1 | contig 26482 bp, 32 predicted proteins | sample 5560331 | NCBI WGS metagenome assembly JAABVA01 (sample SAMN12812661, study PRJNA571458) | rock metagenome | isolation source: Antarctica rocks | place: Antarctica: Victoria Land, Mt New Zealand sud | collected 2016-01-07
AGCAGCTCAAGAAATACGTTAACCTTTCGGACATACCGCCGGACTCGTCGTGCATGCCATACATCTTTCGCCCACATCTTTCTACCAATCTCGCTCTGCTGCATCTGCTCAAGCATCCACTTCAGCCTGTTGCCTAGCTTGTTACTTGACTTGCTTACATACGAAACACCTCTTTTCGTAAATGTAACATCATCTTCAACCTTGTTCAGCGCAATGGAAAACCGCCCTTCTTTTCTGTAAACCCACATCAACTCTTGCCACAGCATCCGCTCGGCCTCGGTGACAGCATCCCTAACCAATCTTTGAAAGCGTTCGATCACAATCGGCCGTCCATGCAGATATACAGGTTTTTTGGCCTTTGACCAGAAAACGCTGCCTGGATTATTGTGATTTAAAGCGATTGCCTTGCCATATGCTAGCAAGCTAATCATCGTGCTCATTGGGCTGAAAGAACCGTCAGCCAGAAATTGCTTCCGCTTGTTGAGAAATCCCATCCGCTCAGTGTCTCCTTGCTCCTCTCTTTCGGCGGACGGAAGTAGTGACTCAACGGCCAGCACTCGCACACAGTACACCACGCCTGCGAGCATGAAAGAAAAATCGTTTGCCGTTCGGAGCCGCTTCAAGTCTTCGTCAATGCCTAGCACAGCGAGAAAGTGTACGAGTCCGCTGTCAAACGGGTTGTTACTGATGCTTTGAAAGATGAATGAAGCCGAGAGTTGAAGTACCTGTTCTATCAGCACCTTCTTATCTTCTGCTGTTCGCAGCGAATGCTATAGCTCCTTTGCTAGCCTTTTCTGCCTAGCTTGCCATCGAAAGAGCGATCGAGCGTCCCTAAGAAACTTCACATTATCCTCATCCGTTCCTGCTTCACTGTTGTTCTCATTGTCTTCATTATTGTCCTCACTGTCATCATCACCACCATCATTTTCTTCTTCATTTCATCCTCTTCTTCATCATCCTCTCCTTCAATCTGACTAGCATCTTCGGTCTCTGTATTCCGCCTGCTAGTGTTGTTGTCGTCGCTAGCAGTTCTGTCATCCTTGCTACCAAGTGCTTCGGTGATCCCTTCTTCCTCCTCTGCCGCAACGATCCGGAGACAATAGCAGACAAATTGCTTCCAGTACCTGGCATACCGCTTCTGACTCCCCGGATTTTGCAGACGTCCCATCGGTCTGACGTCAACCTCTTCGCGCTTGGCACTTTTGAGCCATCGCCTCGTCTCTGGAGCGAGCGTTGACAGCCCTGCCACGCATCTTTCGATCAGCAAGTCCACTATGTGTACTACCTGCTGTAGTTCCTTCTCGTCGCAGTCCGGTAGTCGTCTTGCGTGCGCAAGAAACATTAGATTTCGTTCTGCAACGTGCTCCGGCCAGCCTGTGCGGTTGTACCATCCTGTCCGATCTGTCTTGCTATCTGCGCATCTGCCACTTCCAGACTTTTTTCATAGTCCTCATCAGTCTGCTTCCAGACCCTAAGTGTTGTTGCTACAAATCTCTCACTATCGCTGTTATCTGCCCGCCGAGTCTCTTGCTCCTCCGGAACATGCACAATGAAGTAACGCTGAAAGCCACTGCTAGCAAAAACTTCTGCACTTTAATATTTGTCCAATGCTCTCGATCTTTCTTTGTTGAATTCCACCCATGAGCTTTGTTGCAGTGCCGCGCTACAATGCTACAATTTTTGCTGATAAAGCTGCATTCCTCCTCGTCGCACAAGAATACTTCTATTGGAGCTGCTAGCGCTTCAAATGGCCGTCCAAACAGCGGTGGTAGCGAGATCTCTTTGGGATCTAAGAGAGGATAGCTGTGATACTTTGCAACAATAGCTTTTCGTGCTTTTGCCGGTATGGAGTGATGATCGCGGAGATGTGTACTTAAGTTTCGAAGAGCGTAGCCATGCTCTTTGCAAATAAGCACCTTATAATCGGCTTCGTAGTGTAAAAAGCTGTCGGCAGATTGAACACTCCCAGTACTGTTGGTCGTAGTCATGGCAGCTGTCATTGCAGCTGCTGATGCTGCTTCAACTTGTTGCGTGCCTGACCACAGATTCCATTGAACCTCCATCATCAATTTCAACCCCAAGGTGACAACAATACTGTCCAATTCCGATCCCAACACTGAGAATCGATCAAGCTACATGTTTGGAGCAACCTTTATGTGGGAATCGAGTATATTTAATATGACGACGAAGTGTTATTCAAAGAAAGCCAAGCTCCGTTCCCACTTGTCCGTTCCCACTGAGATATTGCAGTTTTCGGTTAGCGTTGACCCGGACGCTAGCCCGATCGGTCCCGTTTCCAGTGGGAACGGAGTGGGGTGTATTGGTCGGCCACCCTACTTCTGAAGCTCTACCTGGACCTCCGCTACCTTTGACCCATAGTAAGAGTATTGGTCATAAGTCATTGGACAAGTGAGAAGATTTCCAAGTCCAAATAATCTACATAAGTGATTCAACCACGCAGGTTTTACTAGGTTTTGTAGGACTTGGACAAAATCAAAAATTTCGCTTGTCCAATGACTTATGACCAATACTCTTACATTAGTGGTACGGGTTACATAGTGCACAGCTGTAGAAAGGGAACACAAATATACCAGATGTTTCCTACTATATGGGTTCTGCTATCATTTGCGCTTTATCATGGTAATAAGCTACACATGAGTTCGCATCTGCTTCCCTCTTCATCATTCCCTTCTCTTTCAAGCAGCATTTCCATCCGCCGTCGACACGATCTTGACCTCACACTTGTGTGAACTCGTCTTCCATGATCTGTGGTGAGCTTCCGCCACAGAGATAAATTAGCATTTTGTTGCACTGTCCCCTTGCTGCGATAAGGATATAAAGAGAACTTATTTTAGTTACCTTTTTCCCGTTGTTAGGAGCGAGCTGCTCCCCTGTGACGGCCGCTGTGGCTGCTGCCCTCTTAAGCTCAACTTTCAACCCAGCAATTTCTTTTTGCAACGCTTCATTCTCTATCTCAAGCTTGTCAATCTTGCGTGTCTATGTGTATGCAAACCCACTTTGTCAGCAATCTTATTCACTGTTCTCGCAAGGATATCATCAATAGAGTGGAAACAGACCTTGGTATCAAGCTTTACGTTAAGGAAATCACATTGCGCGAGGAGATTTTCAGTAATTGGGACCAAGTACTCCCGGACGTACTTATCATACTCGTTATCGATCATATCCTGTCAATACTGGCGAACATCTGCTCTGTGTTTTTCTAGAGCTGAGTGATCTGAGATTGGTGGCTCGATCGTTACCCGATAAGGAGAGTGCGCCATGGTGCTCTTAGATATAATTGAAATGACTTGGTGGAAAGACTATTTTATCACGAATAAGTGTCAAGTTGTTGTTCGTTGATAATTGAGGTTGTTGTTTTGTTGATAGCTTGTTGTGACAACAGCAGCCTGGCAACGGTAGCGCTCTGGGACTTGCAGATATGAGTAAGCAATGTATCTAAATGCATTCAAAGACAGTGAGACCGCAAGATGCTTTGTCTATATACTACTAGAGGTAAGGTGTGATTGGTCAAGAGGGTTAAATGATTGGCTGTCATAAAATGTGGGCCACATGACATCTTAGTAATCTGCTTAATGCATATCAGCTACATAAAATGTTAAGTCTAACCTGCACAGATTTGTACAGCCCTTAATTATTTATGGTCAACATTCTTTCATAGCTTCACATCTTCTATTCTACCTGATCTGAAATTCTATGTTCACAAGAAATGTCTGCACCATCTGAAAAGTTTTGCACTAGATGTAAAGTCTGATGAGACTCTGTACACTTATATTGAAATATGACACTTTAGGTCTAGTTTTTACACTACTGCATGCTTCTCGAATTTGAAAATGTTACTATTTTAGTAAATTTTTTTGACTAAACCCCTATTGTTCGCCAAAGCATACATCAATTTCTGGGGGTACTAAACCCCTCTATTGCATTTTCTTCGCGACCCTGCGATTTCCAGGTATGAGCAAGGTTGGCCATCCTCGATAGTGTGTCGAGATGGTCGTGGCCCAATAACCTCGTCCTAGTGTATGTACAATTGGGTCTGAGACGCAGCTCACAGCTTAGAAGATTTTGTTTCGCCTCAGTACTTGAGCTCAACTTGCATGAACTCATCCGACGGAGCTTTGTCGTCATAGCCAGCATTGTTATCCAGACCCAGGGCAGCACGGGATGATTCGTTGGAGATATCGTGTGGCATGCGTTGCTCGTTCTTGACTGGGTTGCCCGGTGTGGCGAAGATGACATCGAGTTCCTCGAGGGAGCGGCCGCGGGTCTCGACGAGGAAGAAGTAGATGATGGGAACGAAGATTGCGTTGAAGATTGCGTAGATGATGTAGGTGTGGTATCCGATATTTGCGAAGGAGGCGGGTATTGTCATGACCACCAAGAAGCAGAAAGTCCAGTTGGAGACGGAGCCCAATGCGGCACCTTGAGCATGAGCGCGAAGGGGAGCGATTTCAGCGGCGTAGAGGAATGGACCACCGACCCAGGCGAGACCGAAGAAGGTGTTGAAGAGGAAGAGCAGGCCGGCGCCGGCGAGTTGGTTGGAGCGAGAGGTAGTGGAGAGGAGGATGGGGATTGCGATGAAGCAAGCTGCCATTCCTGACGCTGTCCACATGAATGCCTTTCTGCGGCCAAGACCTTCGATAGGAGGACTGAGGCGATGGAGCAGAGTGCATATTCAGTTCCACCGCATGCAGCAAACAAATGGGATAGGGATGGCGACAGGTCGAAGGAGGTTGCGAGGATCTGGTTGGCGTAGGTTGAGACCATGTTGATCCCGCTAAGTTGCTGAGCTCCATTTACAAATACCCTGAGCATGATACGGCGGAAGGTTTGGGTCTTGCCGTTCTGGAAGAGTTCTTTGTAGACGAATGGGGCAAGGGACTCTTGCGCCTCGAAGGTGGCCACGATGGATGCACGCTCGCGAATTAGGTCAGGGTGGTCTTTTGAAAGGCCTCTGAGCTTGCAAAGGTTGGAGGTGCCTTCGTCAAATTTGCCGTGCTTGATGAGCCAACGGGGCGATTCTGGGAGGAACAGTGGGTAGCAATTTAGTAGTTGGACTCCCATAACAATCATTTCAGGTACATACCATGATCATGCAGAAGACGATGGTAGCTGGGATAAGCTGGATAGCGACTGGCATACGCCATTGGATCTGGCCCTTGGTGAAGAAGAAGGCATAGCCAACCCATTGACCACAAGCGACACCGGTGGTTTGAAGGCCTCCCTCGATCATAACCCAACGACCACGTGTCTTTGGCTTGGCGCACTCGGCTTGCCATGTTGGAACTGTTGCAACTTGAAGACCTAGTCCGAAACCAGAGAGTAGGCGTCCGGCAATAAGTTGAGCCAAAGACCAGGCAGATGCTTGGAGTGAACCATCAATAACCATGAAGAGCATACCCAACCAGACGGTTCCGCGACGACCGAATCTGTCACCAAGGTCGAGGCAGGCAACGGCACCAAGTAGAGCACCGATTTCGAGGGCAGTGATAGTGATACCCTGGATTGTAGCATCCAGAGTTTGTGGGAAGACTGATAAGAATGGCTCTTCAGTAATGACACCGCCCATAACGGACATATCATAACCGAACAACCAGAAGGCGCAGGTAGCGATGGTAGCGACAGCGAATTGAAGCTTGAGGCCACTAAGACCCATGGTCCAGGTGTAAGGCGTAAACGCCAAGTTGGGGAGACCCATCTTGACGGAGGGTGTGAGCAATGTGATCACAAAAAAATCAAGGGAAGGGCTTGAGTGAGAAGCTGCAGAGTGGTGATACTTGATGCTGAGATAGGAATGCCCTACATATACCCCAACAACAAAAGGGCGGGAAACAACAAGCGACCACTGAAAGCATGGATGCCGAATGGCACACTCTAATTGACAGACTGAACGAACTCGCAGGTGATCTCTCAAAGACCAAAGAAGGGGGGAAACACTAGAACAAGCTACTGGATGCGACCCAACGCGTGCGAGCCCTCTGGACGCAGGCGAACCGAAGCAAGGATCCTGCGCAGAAGCAGCTCTCGAGAATAGAGGAAAAACTGGACAATCTGGCAGTGGGTGGTGGTTCATTGAACCAAACCCAGCTGAACATGCGGGGGGGAAAAGGTTCAACGAACCAAACATGGGCAGGAGTGGCAGCACAGGGCATCCGACGCGTAGTTGAACTGCTGTCGCAACGCGCTGCAGTCAGAGTGCGGATGCCGGACTCACAAGGCAAATCACCCACGGAACTTCTCGCCACAGTCAAGCCCCTAATTGCAGGGGCATACGCGGTGAAACAACTACGAAGTGGAGACATCGAGGTGTCAGTCCTGGACCAGCGCACAAAGGATCGAGTGCTTAATCAACCAAAGGTGGAAGACCTCCGGATTCTCCGTCAGGACTACCCTGTGGAATTCTGGGGGTACCGCTCTCCACACAAATTGACAGTGGGAAGAATGCAAACAACACCGCCACCATACATGAGATCTGCACCGCCTCCAAGGCCATCATACCTACGCTCACCATAAACAAAATTCGCTGGCTACACGCTCCCAAACAGCATGAGTCCCGCATCCAGGCAGGCAAGTCTAGAGGAACCATCATAATCAGTCTACCTATGCAAGCCCTACAACACGAGGCCATTCAGAAGGGACTTGTCATTAACTCCCAGTTGTATGACGCCCATCTCCACAATCATGGCACACAAGTCAGGCAGTGCTTCAACTGCAGCCAATGGGGACACACACAGTCTGCATGTGGGAAGGTGGCGAAATGCAGTATATGCGCGATTCACACCAGACCAAGGACTGCCCAAAGAAGAGAGTCTCATGTGTGAACTGTGGACAGGCACATAAGGCCTGGCAAAAAGCGGTGTGCAGAGCCTTCAAGAGCTTCCTTGCATCCTGTCAAGAAAAACAGGTGGCATTGGCTGCAAAAACAGCGATAATTTGAAGCTGGTTCACAACCAACCCGCAACCATCCCTTCAAACAGATGGGTTCAGAGTAGTCCAGGCAAGAAAGCGGGGACGGTCCCCAGGCACTACAACGGCGCCAACTAAGAGAGGTTCGGGCCGCCCACGAGGCATCTCAACAGCAGCACAGGACCCCAGTCAGGCCAAGCTTTTCGCCTCAACACCAAACCATAGTCAGCAGGCACCTCGCCAGCTCGATGCAGGTGCACCAACGGACCCCATGGAGGAGGACAATGGCCAATCCAAACCCTCTCTATGTTAGACACCCGAATCCTTCAATTCAACTGTGGACTCACAAACTACAGGGCCACAAGACCAGTCCTTGACGCAGCGAACCCAAGTACTCACCAGGTTCTAGCCATTCAAGAGCAGGCATTCAATAGAGCCACTGAATCCACATACTGCCCGAGGGGTTTTATTCTTGGGAGTGACAATGACCCGGCATCCAAAGTCTGCTTTATGGTCAGCAAGAAGATCCCTTCTCACACCTGGTCTTTTCACTCCCACGGGAGACATGTGGCATCACTGCACATACAACTCGCGAGCTGTCTATTATCAATGGCTACAACCCAAGGAGCTGCGACCCAAGAATTCAGACATGGGACACCATACAAGAGGCGATCCACCAAGCCAAAAGGGAGGTCATCTTACTGGGGGACTTCAGTGCCCACCACCCAGCCTGGGGTGGACCGCAAGCAGTGCGCAAACCACAAGCGGACCACCTTCAAGCAGCAGCCGCCTCACACGGTCTCTTGCTTCTCACCCCATGTGGAATACCAACATGGAAGAGGGGTGCACAGCAAAGCGTCATTGACCTTACCTTTGCCTCGGAGGCTATGGAAAGGGTTGTCCAATTCTGTGGACCTATGGACCAGTGGGCAACCACACAGGATCATATACCAATTGACATTCAAATCTCTCTTGCAACGGCAGCGCCTGCTCAAAGCAAATGATATGCAATGGAGAAGCTGGACAAGGACAGGCTATGGCAGCACCTCAATCAGAGCAACTGGATGCATGCACAATGCCCACTCACAGCCCTGCAGCAGACATTGCAAAGTGGCCTAGAACAATACTGCCCAAAGACCCAATCAAGTCTGCATGCAATCCTCAGTGGTCACCACAGGCCTCGGAGCTCCTAGCGGGCACAAGGCGGGCAAGAAGACGGTACAACGACACCGGAGAGAATCGTGACCTCACATCTTACTGGTCATCCCAGGGTCAACTTAAGAAAGAACTCCGGCGGGTGGGACGGGCGAACTGGAGGCAGTTCATTGAACTGTCAACAGCAGCCCCAGATAACCCTCACGAGAAAGGCCTGTGGAGGCTCTCCCGATGGAGCAAGCTGCGCGCAGGCAAGCCGCAAGCATCACCCCACATACCACCGCTGCGCAGATCGGAGCAGGACATCAGTTGTGATGACAACCCCACCAAGGCACAAATTCTGGCGGAGAAGTTCTTTCCAGAGGGTGGACAAGCGGACCTTAGTGACATTGATGAGGAAGCATCAGTAAACCACATGCTGAATATCTCCTCAGCAGTAACCGCTGAGCAGGTTGAACAGACTATCAACAGACTTCCTAATGGAAAAGCTTCAGGGCCAGACAACATATCAAATGAAGCTCTTAAGGCGGTGGTCCCCCTCATTAAGAAGGGCCTCACACGGGCAATAAGCAAGTGCCTTGACAGCGGATCCACACCAGGAAGCTTTTGTGAATCCATCACAGTAGTTCTGCGAAAAGAGAGGAAAAGGGATTACTCACTACCAAGCAGTTACCGTCCCATTGCACTGGAGAACACAATTGCAAAGCTCATGGAGAAGCTGGTTGCAGAGCGAATTGCATGTGCAGCAGAAGCGCACAGCCTTCTTTCATGAAACCAAATGGAGGCCAGGAAACAACGGTCCACCCTATCAGCCCTGGAACTGCTCACATCATGTGTCAACACTGCGTGAAAAGCACAGTCAGGGTGCATAGTCTCGATGCTCAGCCTGGACCTTGGGGGGGCATTTGATAATGTTTCCCATGAAAGGCTGCTGCACATCATGCGAAGCGCAGGGTTTCCGCCATGGATTATTCACGTCATCCAATGCTTCTTGACTGAGCGACATACAAGAATAGCCTTCTCAGGATTTGAAAGCAGCTGGATGCCCACAAGGTCAGGAATTCCGCAAGGCTCTCCTCTCTCCCCAATTCTCTTCCTATTCTTCATATCAGAGCTTCTGGCAACGTTTGAGCGCCCAGAGGGTGAAACAATGGCGTTTGGCTTTGTGAATGACACAAACTTGGTCACATGGGGGGGGGTCAGCACAAGAAAACTGCAGGCGGTTGGAGGCAGCCCACAGTCGCTGTATTGCTTGGGCAAAGAGGCATGGAGCAAGGTTTGCACCAGATAAGTATCAACTGATTCACTTCACACGGTGCCAAAGAGACCCAAGCGGAGACCTGGCGAGCACAGTCCATTTTGATGGTAGGGAAGTTCCAACAGAGTCAACAATAAGGGTTCTGGGTGTGCAGGTCAATGCAAAGCTCAGGTGAAAGGAGCATGTTCAGCAAGCGGTACAAAAAGGCAACACAGCCTTTGAGGCCCTCTCACGCATCACTGTATCAACATGGGGCCCATCAATCAAGCGCTCCCAACTCTTGTACACAGCAGTTGTTCGACCTACAATGCTCTACGGTTCACAGGTGTGGGGACTGCAAGATGATGGTGCACCCCCAGTGGCCTCGCTGCTCAGACCACTAGAGTGCATACAAAACCGATGTCTACGCAGGGTAATGGGAGCCTATAAGAGGACCCCATCAGTGGCCCTGGAACGGGAGTCAGAGGTTCAGCCAATGGATCTACACATGAAACACAAGGCTATGCAGAGAACCCTCAGGAACAGCTAGCCACCCTGTCTCCACAGAGATCAGTTGAGTGGCCAGCTCCATCTGGGCATCCCTCAGGAGGCCAGCCGGCGGAGCGCGGGCAAGACACAGCCATGCTGCTGTTCAGGGTGTCAGGCCATGCACTGCAACGGAAGGAGTACGAAAAAGGGTCACTGAGAGATCCGAGGAAATGGGGCAGCATCAGCTGCAAAGTGCAGGTGCAGTGCAAGCGGCCCGCCGCCAACATGCACACGGGGAACCAAGGCGACCCCAGCCAATAAGCCCGCAGAAAGCAAGCACCATGTGGGCAAACCTTGAGTGGGAGAGAAGGTGGACATGGGGTGCAGCCTGGAAGCAGCCAGTCCACCAACTCTACGAAGGCCTTCCCAAGCATGAAGCAACGGCACTGTCCCTCCTCCGCACAGAGGTGCTGGGCTTTAACGCCTGGCTTGCAGCAGTAGGCGTTCCAGGCATTGACAAGCGCTGCACATGTGGTTGGCCAGCGCAAACGGTGCGACATGTCCTTCTCTTCTGCCCAGTGCACACCGGCTCCCGGGCTCTGTTCTTTCAGAGGGCAGGGGTTGCTGACCTTCAATCTGCACTCTCAACACCAGCCAGTGCCCACCAGGCAGCCCGGTGCCTGACGCCGTAAATGGAGCAAGACTGCGGGAAACGGTTTGTCCCACCAGCTCGTGGAACACACAGCAAAGCAATTCATACCGACTCGAATCACCGATAAGGTACATGAGAAACATTTCATCTAGTAAGTTGTAACAGTAAATGCTAACTTGTCATTAGTGAACCTTACCTGCAAGAAGAAGCGTGCCCTGCTCAACCAAGCCCGGAAAAGCAAGCCTCTCGAGTTGAACGCCATTTCACAAACGAAATGTCGTTCCCTATATATATAAGAGATCCGCCCTTGTTCCCATGGCTCCTTGTGCTCAGCCTGTTCAGTATTGTGAGCACCTTGATCACAGTGAGCACCAATGCTCCTGCTCAGTACCAAACTGGTGTCAAGGCCACTGAGCAGTACGGCGTACTACAGCGTGTGGCCGGGTTTGCCCGTAACATATAAAGCTTTATATACTCTCTACTATATTCTAGTAGGCTTCCCTCTTCTCCTATAATACTATCTAAGATTCGTATATACCTCCCTTCCTCGAGTGCGAGTCCGTAACGGCCGCTCGCTACTCGTACGCCTCGTACAGTACTAGTCGGTTAGTCTTTATCCTTCCCAATAATCCACCCAACCATGCCACGTCGCCCACGCCAGAATAAGACCCCCCGAAAGGAATTGAGCCCTCGTACACGTCACAAGATCGTTGGGGCCCACGAAAATCGAGTTCCTTTTAAAGGAAATTGCGGCTAATTATAGCCTGAACTACGGAACTGTCAAATACACCTGGCAACATCGAGAGGAACGTCCTCAGGGTGTATCTAAAGAGCGTGGAAGACCTAGGAAGACTAGTCCGGTCACTGAAGCACGGATATATCGAGCTGCTCGCACGGATCCAGACCAGACCCTTGAGCAATTGCGCCGTATGCAGGCCCCACAGATTGGACGAACGACTTTGAAGGCTCGGCTGAAGGATTTGGGTATAAAGAAGTGGCCAAAGAGGTTGAAGCCCTTCCTGGAGGCTAGGGACAAGGCGAAGAGGCTGCCCTGGGCCTTGGAGCATGAGGGTTGGACACGGGAGCAGTGGGATAAGGTGATATGGTCGGACGAGTGCTCGGTTGAGTTGGGAAGTGGACGACGTCGTGAATGGGTCTTTCGGCACTTTGGCGAGGAATGGTTGCCCCAGATGATAGGGTCTAGGCCTAGGAAGGGTGTACGGGTGATGTGCTGGGCTGCCTTTAAGGGGGACGGCCCTATTCGAACAGTTTTATACTTCCCGGAGTCGGACCCTGCCTCAAAACACAATGGTGTGACTGCTCGCACCTACCTGGCCATGCTGAGGGAAGCCCTGCCTACAATCTATGAGCCTGGCGACATATTTATGCAGGACGGAGCTCCGATACACCGAGCCAGCATTGTGAAGGAGTGGTTGGAGTATATTCACATGGATTACTCCCTTGTTTGCTGAATGTCGAGTATATAAGAGATTACTCCTGCTGGTCTTCGGCCATCTCAAAACCCTCATAGGTTTGAGCCGGATTCAAACCTTCAGCCCAAGCTTTCGAGAAGCACTATCACAAGAAAGTCATTCATCACAGACGAAATGGCCAGAATGTCACGCAAGAGGAAGAGAGAAAAGCCTCTTCAGCTGGCGCCTGAGTCAAGGTCTGGGAGATGGCATCACTCATATCATTGTCGATAAGGAAATCAGTTACAAAGATGTCCTGTCCTTTCTTGAAATTCCAGCGCTCCCAGTAAGTAGCTAGTGTTAACATATATCGTCCCACTTACTTACTTTACCTATCAGGCCCATTTCACGATCGTCAACGAGGTTTGCCCACCTGAGTGCCTCATGTTGCCGATTAATCTCATTACCAAGTAAAGGGATACAAGGAGGCTCAACAGGCAGCATTAGCCAGTCCATCAGCACCAAGTTTGATGAGCCCTTTGCCCCTGAAACCAGACAATGGAGCATATATCAAACCACCAGAAACACGTTCCCGGAACAAAGAGAGCGTTGAAGCCCTTCATCTAGAGGTACGCAGTCCCTTCACAAGGGAGGGTTCAGCGGCTGGGGCGGAATTGTCTATTCCTACTACGTCTAACGAACGTCCGAAAGATATAGCAAAAGATACACTTAGTAAGTTTGAGACCCAAGATAAGACATTGCTCAAGACTCGGTAGCCCAAAGAGAAAGGATCGACCAGCCAGCCAGTAACAAACTCAGACTCTGAGGTCAACAACGAGGAGCCGGAGCGGAAACGTGCAAAAGCCAGGATAACATCTTCGGGGGAAGGATGGCAAAACAGTTCCAGCTGCATGCATGCGCACGATGGCAACACCGACAGCGCCAACTTCAACGCTCGCACGATCAAATGCTCCAAGAATGGCAACCTATTATGACCAAATGCAAGACCACTGGCGCACGACGGCCTACCGCAAAGCCATCGGCGCCCTGCGCAGACAACCGCACAAGATCTGCACGAAAGAAGAAGTGCTCGCCATCCCCCACATCGGGGAACGCCTCGCGTTCAAAATCAAAGAAATCGTCTACACCAACCGCCTCCGCCGGCTGGACAACGCCCGGCTCGACCTGCGCGACGAAATTCTGCAGAGCTTCGTTCGCATCTACGGCGTCAGCTTCGCGCAAGCATCCAAATGGGTGCAACAAGGACATCGCACGCTAGCGGACCTCGAGTCCAAAGCGCACCTGAAGGCCAACCAAAAGATCAGCATTGCGCACTACGACGATTCCCAAGCCCGCATCCCGCACGCCGAAGTCGAGGCCCATGGCAACATCGTGCGCGCTGCCCTCCACCAATCCGACCCGCTCGTCCAAGTCCACGTCATGGGCTCATACCACCGCGGCGCCCGCGACTCGACCTGATCATCACCAAGCCCGACGCGCTCCTCGGCTACCTACGCAACGTTCTCTTTGACACCGTCAGCCCGGTCCTGCTCCAACTCCAAGCCCAACTCCACCAGCACCAAATGGCACGGCGCCTCCTGTCTTCCCTCTTTGTCCGTCTGGCGTCATATCGACCTCCTCCTTGTCCCATGACCCGAACTCGGTGCCGCGCTCCTCTACTTCACCGGCAACGACCTCAACCGCAGCATCCGCTCCCTCGCCAGCAAGAAAGGCATGCGCCTCAACCAGCACGGCCTGTGGACCGACTTCATGCGGGGTCTGTGCAGGGAGAAAGTCACGCGCGGCTCCCTCGTCGAGGCAAAGGAGCGAAAGGGAGCCTGAGACGAGGAATTGCTGTTGAAATTGAGGTTGAGATTGAGTGGGGATGGGTTGGCACTGTACAATACATAACTGCGTCATACTTCGTTCGTCCAACCAACCCTTTCCTCCCCGCAAATTCAATTCATTCATCTCTATACCCCAGAGGTACTGTGTACGTCTTGTCTCCATACAGATTCATTTGTCCCTAAGGAGATAAATTTGCCACAATGGTTCGGCACCCGTTTCGCAGTGTACATTGACCGGTCATCACGTCTAGGATTGCGGGTGCTGGTGGGTCTGATGCTAAGAGGTAATTAAATAGCCTTGGGCCGCAGCCAAAGACTCGCCGATCAAGGAGCTTTGCCAATGATTTGCGTATGATCATGTCTGGCCTTGTTCAGTTCTTTTTCAGCTCAGTGCTATATTTGCGAACAGGCATTTTCAATCCTTATTATAGCCCTTCATCCTTGGATTCCTCCCATGAACCCTCGAAAAATACCCGTCTCACTACGCTTCATGGTCCCTCCTGTTTCGTGTGTGAGTGAGAATCCAACAAGGCCAACGCCCAGCATGCAAAATTGGAAACGTCTACCGATGTATCAGTCTCCACCTTCCAGCAGTGGCAGCGGTAACAGCGGTGGCAATCACTCTGCTCGCGCAAGTGTTGTAGCCTCGCGAAACATAGACACTTCAATTCTCTGCAATGAGCCTGCACTCCTGCTCATAAGATGTTTCTGCAAACCTTACAGTTCCAAGTCGTAAATGCATTTATAAATAACTTCACAACACTGTGCCATTGACTGCTACAAATTAAAATTATAATAGATTAGATATATATAATTAACTAATAACGAGTATAACCACCGTCGGCGTCAATAACTGCGCGTACACGCCTCGGCATTGACTTGACTAAATTTATAAGAAAGTCCTCCGTCACATACTCGCTTCATGACTCCACACAGGCCCCCTGACGTCGTTCCTTTATGTATGCCTCCCCCTTATACTTGTCCAGCAATGGACAGACGTTGTAGACCCCCTCTTTCAAAGGAAACCAGCAATGCTCAATTGGATTGAGGTTGGGGCTGTAAGGAGCCCATTTCATGACGTTGTAGGTCCCTCATTGAAGAATTGCTTGACGACGGCAGCGCAATGGATCGGGGCATTGTCCTGCATGAAGATTTCCTCCGAATTGTCGAGCAGGGGTAGGCAATTGGTCCTCCAAAATCTCCCTATAAACTTTGCCCGTCACCCCCCCTTTTTTGAGTCCAGATCCCCTTGACAAATCACAAGATCAGACTTGCGATCTGCACAGAATGCAGCCCAGACCATGACCCCCACACCCTTGGGTGCCTTGCCGTTGACATGAGGTTTCTTTCACTTGTCAGATTCATCACTCCACCACACCTTCAACCACTCCTTATACCCCCAATGCTCGTGAGCCAGAGCCCAGTCCAGTCTTGCTTTCCTTGCCTCCTTGTTCAATTGTGGCCGATTGGGCATCAGCCACTTCCTTAAACCCCTTTCCCTTAACCTTCTCTGTGTCGTTGTCCTCGACAAGGTTGGGGCGACGTTTATGTTGAATTCGCGAAGGGTTTGGTTCGGGTTATCGCGGGCGGATGTTTCTAGGGCATCGTCGAAGTCAGAATTGGTCTTCCGAGGACGTCCTCGAGGCCTCGATTTGCCTGCGTCACGGCTGGATGCTCGCCGGAGGTTGTCGCGGACGGTTCTTGGGTTTAGACCGAAGTCTTCCGCAATTTTGAAGGAAGAATGACCCATTTTCGAGGCCCCGACAAGTTCTGTACGTACTTCAGCAGTCAATTTCCTTCTAGAGGTCTTACGGGCTTTGGGGCGGCGTGGCATGACTGCTATTGGGTGTTTACATTCATTTACAGTACGACCTAGAACTATATAGCGGAGCCGCATAGCCTATACCTTAGATGCATACATGGCCTAGTTAGCCACTATAACACGCCAGAGTACTGCATTGTGGCATGATCAAAGGATGGAGCATTACTGATAGCAAAAACGAAGGCAAACATCTGTTATAGCGGACATCTGGCGGTGGATTTATCTAAACCTGCCTGACGTCCTCACCATGTTCATTTGAGTTCTTGAACCTCCACCTCCCCTCGAAGTCCTTCACCCACTCCTCAATCATATCCAAAGCCAACTGCGGTGTCTTCTTATATGAAAGCAAGTACCCGTGGATTGCTGCTGGCGTAAATGTACTTGAAGGGATATGGTCCGCAAAATCTGCAGCCATTTGACTCAGAGCTGCATCAGATATGACTGTGGTGCTAGGTTCAGGGAACTCCGTAGCGGATATGCTAAGAAAGAATCTGCGGAGCTGAGGTGTAGTGGCCATTGTGAAACCTATCTGCAGATTGACTCTGCCAGGGCGAGTGAGAGCCACATCAAGCTTGTCGGGAAAGTTGGTTGTCATGATCAGGATTCTGCCTCAATAGAGGCTACACCATTAATGATGTTGAGCAGTCCTGAGAGAGAGGCGCACGGATTATAGTTGTTTTCGCGGGCTTTGTCAGTAATTCCGTCAACATCACCTGCTTGCTGATCGCGCATAAGCCCTGCACAGTCCATATCTTCCAACAGCAGGATGCAGTGATGAGGGAGGGCGTTGAAAAGACAATTAAAATCATCTTCAGTTAACCGGTTGTTCCCGAACGAGGCGCTGTAGATCTCCAGGCCAAATCCTCCTCCCCCCCCGAGCTAATGCCGCAGAGGTTTTGCCAGTGCCTAGAGGCCATGAAACAGGTAACCTCTCCGGTATGGAATCCCGCGAATGGCATACCATCTTCGGCTTGACGGACGGAGATAGTCTTCCATATCGTTTAGAAGAACTGTTTCTGTATTGATGTCTAGAAACACACTTTTTGTGAACCTAGAAGGCCGTGCGACTGCCAACTTCCAAGGATGGAGCACGATGGGGATATTCTTTGGGGCGGGTTCTGTTGAAAAAATGAGGCTCTGCTCACGTGTCTCGCGTGTATATTAGTGGACATGATTTTCACCCCTATATAACAACAACAACACCTATATTTTCAACAGGTTATGAGCCCGGATAGACGCATATCCACCACATAGAGGACTCACCGCCTCTGGATATTCCTACTGCCTAGTTGTTTGTTCCGTTCAAGGCTACGACAAGCCGAGTCGTCAAATCGTCAAGATGTCCAACGTCACCACCTCTTCGATTCCTAGACTTACCGCAGAAAACTTCGCTGAGTGGTTAGTCGACATTCGAGCCCACCTACGGCGAAGCGGGTTGTGGAGGTATATACAGGAGGACATTGATAAGGAGGCTAAGGACAAGAGCAAGTGGGAGGAGGCCGCGGACCTCATGACACCTACGCTGTCTTCTGAGATCAAGAGGAAGTTGACTGAGCAAGAGTTCAATAACGGCTACAGGATGTTAGCCAAGCTCACCGCCCTCCTTCAACCTGGCGGCGAGGCTCAGTTCATGAGATTGTCTCGCGAGTACTACTCGCTACGTTACGACGACACCAAGGAATCCCTTACTGATTTCCTCACTCGCGTCAAGATTCTGGAAGAACGCATTGCGGCCACAAGAGTCACGATGAACGACGACAAACGTACGCTTCTTTGCCTCACGATGGCCCTGCCTCCGCGATTTCGTTCCCTGGTGCAGATCTGGACAATTACAGACGGAATGACGGCGGACAAGGCAGTGGATATGCTTTTGGAGGAAGAGCGAAGGGCCAAGGACGACGAGAATGAAGATTTGGAAGTAGGGGGTGATAGAGCCATGAAGGCTAGGGCAGGCAAGACTCAGAGGTGTGGATACTGTGGTAGGCCCTATCATACAGAGGACCACTGCTGGACGAAGCATCCTGAGCTGGCACCCAAGAGGACGGAGGCTCGAACCCTCTAGATCCTGTCTTTCTGTTGTGTTAGGGTGGACTCGCCACTACGTTGTCAGGATGGATCTACCGGCGTGTTAGTCTGCCTGGTAGGGTGGGCCTGTCACTAAAGCATCACTGTAAATAGAAGGGACTGCTAGCGTCAGCCTTCTTTGTCAATTCCCGTCCGTGGGTGCCCAAATTACATGTACAAGTTGTAATTGACCATTTAAGTCATCCAATAAAACATCACCAGTCATAGAATAGGGAGTTAATAGAACAAATAATAATAATTGCAGCCCTCACAAGAAAGATTCATGGCAATCTAGCTCCTGCCACCACCTATCACAAACAGCTGGGAGACATAAGTCAAGAAGCAGTTTTCGTGTATTCCATGGATAGAATCCGAGGTGTCAGCTATATCGAGTTTCACCTTGCAAACAAATACGCCGCAAATTCCAAAGAAAACTTTTCCCTGGGAGCAAATCTCACTGTGGACCTTGCGCGGTAAATCTTCCATATCATTTCCACGTCTGGACGTTGCAAACAATGCTAACAAGAGGCATTTTTTCGCCGTCTCATGGCAGGCGCCACAGAACATCGACCCAGACTCCAGAGAGGAGCTGCGCCAAAAGTACACCACAGATCTCCGACTCTTGCTCTGTCATTTCCCACCCAGATTCCATCCAATTATACAAAAATGCCTAGAATCTATGTCATTAATTTTCTCGCTCCTGCGAGCAAGCCTCCGCACGGCTCACTGGCGTCGTGGACTGGGCTGAGGCAATTATTTGCCCGTTTGGACAAACTCTGTACACAGTGCAAAGTTTTTCGGGTACACTGCATCGGCAGAATGGCTGGAGGCAATACAAAGACCATGCCACTCTGCAAGAAAAGTTCTGGCAGACATTCCATAACGAAGTGGGAGACCTTTCATCAGAAACGATGCAGGCCGTTAGATCAGCAAGGATTCTGGGCTGTCTTCTGACTCATGGGTTCACAAGAAGGCTGGCGAACGAGCCACTTGTTGTTCCCACCCAGGACGATGAGGTGGGCAGGTATAACATGCTATTTTTGGACGCTTATCTCGTGGATGCGAGACAGAATTTGAAGACTTGAACTAGATTGATATAAGCTGAAGGTCATATCGATCTTGTTCTCCAGAATCTACGATACGATCCATGATGGCGAGGGCAAGGAGCGAGTCACTACACAAAGAATTGGAGATATTCCCAGTGCTCTTGATTCTGGTTCCCTACTTCGGTTCTGGCATCTTGCTCCCATTCTGGTACCCTGCTCCAGTTCTGGCACCCGTCCAATTTAGCACGGTGCCTTATAGACTTTGGTTGTGATTGGGAAGTGAGGTGCCTTTGCCACTCGCTTATCTTCTTTGGGACTTCTTCCAGGGACGGAGGGTAGCTGGTGTTAGTTGGTATTGGACCGGGAGGGAGCAAACCGTGTTAGGCCTCCTAAGGGTGGGCTCGGGAGCTCTCTACTAGGGGGGCGGTCTCGGATAGTTGCATGTATTGGAGGGTAGCAGAGATGGAATGTCCAAGGGGAGAGAGTCCGGGGGGTGGGAGGGAACGGCGGAGAACATCTGTAGATCTAAACGTTGAAAGGCAGAAACATTAGTGTCTGTCCAATGGTGTGTCACATTCTATGTCAAATCCTTCCTACACCGCTCGCTGCACTGCTTGATATATTGCTTTCTGCAAAGCCGTCCTTTCTCAGCCGTCTTTGGCAGATGTCGCTGCTTCTCTATACAAGAAAAGCGTTAGTACCTGTGTAGACCGGCTCTGCACCGCCAAATGCAGCGGTGTATACCCGTTATCACCCACAGCAGACAGGCCAGCTCCCTCTATAATTAGCTCCTCAGCCGCTTCTTTGTGCCCGTGCAATGATACCTAAAGCAAAGCTGTCCGTCCTAAAGCAAAGCCATCCGTCCATACCTGTCCCCGCTCCGAAATCGAGCCTCCATGTGCAAGTAGTAACCATAGTACAGTCAAGTGTAAGAGTTCAAGTGTCGACCGGTGCCTCTAAAGTCACTCTCAAACTCTTCACCCATTTCCAGGACCGTTTCTATATAAGAATAGGATGCCGGAGCTCCATACTGAGACGCCAAGGCATGGGCTGCTCTAAAAGTAATTTTTTATCTAAGATCGGCGATTGATTCGCATAATCTATCTCTGTCGGAACGGTACAACAGCCTACCCGTTAAGATCCTTTTCTGCCAACTTTTCAAGCTCATTGCGGCGGAATCTTGCTTTCCCTTTGATTGTGACTGCCTTTTCGAGGAAGCTTTCCCAAATTTCCTTCCTCGTCTTAACACCCAAAGCAGGGTACTTCACAGCAAGATGTATTCTGCGTCGTCAAATCTTTCACCCGATCGTAAGGAACATGATTCCTTCGTATTATTCGAGCTTGCGCAAGAATATGGAAACGATGGTCGGGTGACCATTGCCGCAAAAACACGTCTGCTTCATCCAAAAGAAGCAGGGCATTCCAGTGATTAGCTTCCCGAAAAATACGAGAGAGCTAATCTTCAATTTATTTTGGATGGCTACCTAGCTCTCCACAAGACACCTACAGCCCCACTAGTTCAGCGTCAGGTTTTCTTGAGCGGACGAAATAGGAATGGAGTATCATACCAAAGCAGCATGATTAGGCCACGTCCCTTCCATGCTACAAAATCATCGAACGGACAACGGTGGAGGATTCCAACTGGTGTCACTAATATTGGCAACAGCAAACTCCACTGCATGGTATCAATTAGCTTTGAAGTCTTCACGAATCTGCGCATCTAGGGAAGTGAAGAAACTTACTCCATTGTTTGTCACCAAAGCTAAACCCAGCACAGTTGTAGGACTATATTTAGCAACAGAAGTACCACGTGCTAGCGGTGACCCGATTTCTCGCCTACACTCGTCAATCCGAGCATGTGGCTGGAGAACTCGGAGCAACCAGGCAGCTCCTAAGAGAATGGGTGTTCAGTCTAATCGAGGCTATTTACTGGGCAAACACCGAGTGTCTCCACACATTCTATACTGCTCGAGGTTGGCCGGCGATGAAACTCTGAAGCTCCACGGTGCAGAGGATGCTTCGGACCCGCGACGTTCGGAACGCTCTTAGAAGCGATGTCACATGGGAAAGTATCACAAATCGAGTGCGTGCGGACAGGGTAAAATGTTTGTTTTTAGCGTTCTGAGACCATTTGAAGACCGGTCATATCATTCTGTGACAATTTTATTGTTTACTAAGTCACGTATGACTGCCAGGACCATTTCGAGTACCCTCCATTCACCCTTAAGGTAATCTACAGGGTTTCCTATATCCTAAAGTGGCTGGTTTGATAAACACCCGAAACGGCTAGCTGATATGTTTGCCGTCGAAAAAACGTAGTCCCGTTCCGTCCCTTCCCGCCTCCCGCGGAAACGGACTGCTAAATTCTGACATCTTGACAACAGCTTAGCGCAGGACTATCAGATCCGGTAGGCAGTGATTAAACTCTTGGTGAATAACGACCTTCATGGCTTTGTTCTATTTCTGAAGTAATCTGTCTCAGTAGACCTTTGTCTCTTGATCATTAGCTGAGCCGTCAACATGGCCTCTCAACGACCTGAGCATACAGACGCTGTTCTCGGCGGAGGGAGCCAAGGGAGTTTAGCAAAAGGTGATTCTAAGCATAGAGGAGGCAGCACCACTACAGAAAGCTCGATCAGCCTGTGTTGAGCAATTGTCTGCAGCATTCGGCTATAGCGGGAATAAGAGCTTGAACAATCCGGGCAGAGAGGACACATACTTTGGCAGCTACATGTTGGGAGCTGCAAAAGTTTGGTGAAACTCAATGACAGATAAGGATATGGCGAGTCCACTTTACTCAACTCTGCAAAATTGTTGCTGACCAATCTCATCCCGCTGGCGGCTTGCATCAGGGCGGTCTGTGGTTTCAAGCCGCGGTAGGCGGCCTGAGTGTCAGGCATATATTTCGAGGCGTAGTTCTTCTGGAAAACGGAGGAATTGTGATATTGCAAGATGATGTTCTGCTGCGCGTCTATAATCACCTGTACACCAGGAGCATGAAATTCGACCGACGATCATCGTCTACTTACTGCTATTATCGAGAGCTTGCCCATTGCCACGTCGGAAGGTATATGGACCCGTGGGAATTAGTCAGAGCTTGCTCCTCGGAAGTCTGTATGCTTTCCACGGTATTTTTGCACCGCCGGAACAGAGGTCTTCCCGCCATCTCCTCCTCCAGAGGCACCGGCAACTTTTCTGCCTTGAAGCAATCCGAAGACGGAGCAACTGCTCCGGTAAAGTCAAGGAGGGGGCAGCGAAAGCTTGGTCCGCGAAGAGTATTGCCTCCGGCCAAGCCAACGGCAAAAGAACGTGTATGAGAGCGTGAGCTTAATCCGCAATTGGCCTTCGGAAATACCCAGAACTCCGAACCTTGCCGTCATTCTTCAGGACTGGCCAGCAATCGGAGGTTACGATGAGTCCTTCGACAAAATCCTTCTCAGCGATCGCCTTGCTGTAAACTTCGCACTTGAGTTGAGATCCTCAGAAAACCTCTGCGTCAACTCCGAGCCCAAAGACAAGTATCGGCTTATATATTTTGAGCTCCAAGCAACGCAGGAGGCTTGAGGCGGCTGAACTAGCTCATGAGCAGCGGATCGAGGATCAGTCCAAAACCCTCGCGCAACACCTCCTACACCAGTGGCCATGCCTCGAACCAACGACCGAGGGATTTGTTACACCCGATCTCGTTGACGTTCCTCAAGCTGTGGAGATCATCCATCCCGAGTGGCGGCTTTTGTACCAAAACCTGGAGCTTTCGGACTATATTCAACAAGTGCAGACTGTTCTCGATCGTCATCGCACTCTGGTAGAGATCGAGCAGCCCAACGCCAGACTTGAAGTCCAGCAGATAATACTCACTCGATGCCATGGCGGCGAACTCCCAACGCTCTCTCGAGATCTTCTACGCAAGTCTGGTTTTACCTCGTCCGTGGAGCCGCTTCATACTGCGTCCAAGGAGGAAATAAGGCGCGGCATAGACATATCTAATAGCGATACCTTCTCAAATTCGCCATAACAAGATGTATTATACAATTTACAAAAGCCGAACAAGGCCAAGCTTACCGTATCACCTGTGTCTCGCGAGATCCAAGAGCTTGAAGGTATTCTCAACGGTATTGCCGAGTCCCAGTCAAGTGTGCGACAGCAATACGGTCGAGACATGGTACGGAGTCTGGATGCGTTGAAGATGCTCCAGAGTGCCCCGAAGCAGAAGGAAGAATCAATCTTCCCGACCGAGTTGCCTGCCAAGATTTCAAGGGCGCAACACACTGTTCATGAGCAATTCCAACAACTTTACAAGTCGTTCGGAGGAGGGGACCCACGTGCTCTGTGGCTTCGGGAAGATGGCTTATGGCCATGCATAACTCCAATCACACTTCTTGAGCAACTCCGGTCAGTATCCGGATCCGTATTTGGAGACCGTATAAAGGAAGACCTTGTTACATACGCATTGTGCATAACAGCCTTGCAACGGTTCATCAGAATGGAGGACGCCCACCAGAAAGGCAACCCTCAAAAACTGCTCGAGGGACAGGAGATTTCGTACCTTCTGCGTTATGGTTGATTCATGTCCAATCCTGCATCCACTCGTCGCACCCCCCCGAGGTGTACATCCCGAGAGATGACCGTTTGAGAGCCGACGAAGCTGTGTGGCTCAATGGTGGTATCACATGCAACCGTGACCGACTCCGACAATAACGTCACTTAGTCGACACGATCTATCGCTGGTCGGTCGACGAATGTATCTTCGGCAACATCGAGGGTGTACTGATCGCCTGTCTGGTTCGCGTAGGGAAACTTCTGGCGCAGAGCGGTGGATATGGTATCCCGGTGAGAGAGCTTCACCAGCTGTTCAGACAGTCGGCGCAAGTGCTGAGATACTTGATGTCCTCGAAGAAGGTGAAGAGTGAAGGGATCAAGCAATCGATGGCGCGCAGCTCACCCCAGATTGCTTCCCGCTCCTGCTGGCTAAACGCGCCGAAGATCTGACCGCTCAGCAGCTGCCCTTGGAGGGCTTGCGCATCCCGATTGGAGTACCTCAGCACCTTCAGCTCCAGCGCGCTGGCGGTGACTTGTTCCACCTTTCGCGAAGAGGGAGGCTTCAAAGGCTTCTGGCTTCGGGGACAACCTAAGATACTCTTCTCATTATTATTGTGAAGGGTACTTGTACTCAAAGAAAGCCAACATCAAAAGATCATTTAGCGACTAACGTAATCTACCCCCTAGTTGGCCATTGCCTCCCACGAGAACGCGACTTTCAACAAACACCAAAATGCCACCCAACCACAAAAGCGATCAGGAAGCTAGAATGCTCCAAGCCATTGAAGCTATCCATAGTAATATATATCCAAATATACGCGCCGCAGCCCGCGTCTACGACGTCCCTCGCTCAACTTTAACCAATCGTCTCCGTGGACAGCCAACGCGTCAACAATCCCAAATAGTAAATCAAAAGCTCCTCCCTACAGAAAAAGAAGCCCTTCTTCAATGGGTTCTATCTATGAGCGAACAGGGATATCCACCCCGGATCTCTGCTGTACGCAAAATGGCTGACATTCTTCTTTCAGCGCGCGCTGCATCCCCTGTTGACGCGTCACCCACTATAGGTGAAAATTGGGTCCGCAAATTTATTAATCGTCATGAGCAGCTCCAATCGAAATACACATGGAAGCACGACTATGGGGTTTATAGGCAACGCGTTGATGGGTAATGGTCGCGCGAATCCTTTTTCTTAGGCTGCTACCCAACCCAATTCTACATGTTACCGGTCTTACCCCAACTTACCCTAACTACCAAACCACAACACCAACGGGACTTATGCGAGGACCCCAAGGCCATGAGTGACTGGTTTCGGCTTGTGGAGAACACGCGGGCGAAATATGGCATCCCGGACGAAGACGTCTACAATTTTGACGAAACGGGATTCCAAATGGGGGTCATAGGCACCGCCAAAGTGGTGACAGGGTCACAAAGAGCCGGGAAAGCATTGGTCACACAGCCGGGGAATTGAGAATGGGTGACAGCCGTGGAAGCTATCAACACCAGTGGCTGGGCCTTGGCCCCTATGATCATTGTTGAATGTACTGATGTTGTTGTTATTAAACTAAACGCTGTGTGCGTTTTCTATGTAAATGACACTAAGGAAACTAGCGTCTTGGCTCAAAATCTAACACACCACCTGAGTCAAGACGCCGCCGTGACTGCTAAACGGCCGAAAACATGGATTTCAGGGTTCAAGTCCGCATGATCGCAAGACCCTTGCAGATATGATTTAATTAGGGCCGGACGAAGAATGTCTTGGGTCTTGTGTTCTGTAGCTTCGCTTGAGGATTATACATCCCATATGCAACGCTGATTGAACCATGTTTTCCAAGTTATGATCACCGATCGATCTCAGCAAACTGAGGCGGCAACTGAATCTGTGCCCATTATGCTTAGGATCCTGCGTTGCGTAAAATCAATCCGGTAAGCTTCGATCGAGAAGGAGCTCGACAAAACAAGGATCATCAGGTCCCCTCAGGTTCATGCAAAGAATGAGGGCACTTATTAAGAACACTGCTGAACTTGAGGAGAAGATGCCTAACAATTGTAAGCAGCTCGTTTCATATAGAACATGTAACAGAATACTCTACCTTGACATGAAGAACAAGGCCCCATCTCTCAGACTTTCTGTTCAGCTCTACCATAAGGGGATTCAGCCTGCCTATATAGTCAGACGTGTCGTCAGGACGCCTGATCGACGCTTGTCCAAGTGTCCTGTTCCTATGTACGCATCCTAGGCGTATCCTTCGTCATGCAACTAGCTAGTGGCAGGCGCCCTGCCACTATTCGGTGCCTATTCGGGTATGATCGTAATATATGGCAAGATCGGTACCATAACACGCTTACCATTTACTCTAACACAAGTACTTGAATGACATCGTAGTGAACGTCTATGGGGGGAAACTATGCCGCATATTGACTTTATTACCGCTATGACCAACCTATATACTACTCTGTGCAATCTTAGTATGGAAATTTCTTACCAACTGCTCTCTGCGCTCAGCTAAATCCACAGCACTCAAACAGACAATGTTAGCGCCCTGTGGACGCCCAACACTAGGATCTCCTTCAATTTCGTTATCCTCTTCTTCCGCAGGTTCTTGATCGCTTCCTTGCTTGTTCTTTGGCCGAAGACGATGTACGAAATCCAATTTGTTCTTAGAGAGTATGAAGAGATGATCCCACATATGAATCAATCGGCGGCGAAGGCCAAAGCCTGATGACGAACACTCCGCAGAGCGAAGGTCAGACGTTAAAGGCGGATGCTCGGCAGAGTGACAGAGGTTACGAGCCCGAGGTGTACGCTCAGCGGAGTGATGTAGGATGTTAATTGAGCGCGGATGCTCCGCGGGGTGCTTCGCAAGGCGGTGTGAGACTGCATTGAATAGCTTCTCTGTGGTCTGTGGGAGTTTTGGATCCATTGTGATTGTCATCTTGGTTTAGTTCTTCGCGAGTAGGTTTCCTTGAACAATGCAACACAAAGTTGTTAGATGGTCTTGTGTGAAGCTATGAGAATAGATGTCTTACCGGCGTGATTATAATCTAAAGTGGTCGAAAGACATTACAATACGTAGAGAGGGCGCTGGTCCTCGATCTCCATCCTTCTCCCTTTCTAATTGGCCTGTACGCATCACCCTTGATTGATTGATTGATTCTTACTCCGTACCAGCCAATTAGGCCATGCGGGTGTGACTAATCATGCGTTATGCGCATTTATGTACGGGTTATGCAGGTTATGCAGAGCATACTCCTCTGCTGGCTCGTCTACGAACTACCCTTAAAACGTGGCTCA
>JAABVA010001370.1_pt1 | contig 26424 bp, 39 predicted proteins | sample 5560331 | NCBI WGS metagenome assembly JAABVA01 (sample SAMN12812661, study PRJNA571458) | rock metagenome | isolation source: Antarctica rocks | place: Antarctica: Victoria Land, Mt New Zealand sud | collected 2016-01-07
GCGCCTGCCGGACCCCGGCCCGCACCACCGGCGGGACCTGCCGCAGTTGCCGAAGAACACGCCCGGCCTGCTGGTGCTGGGGGACACCTTCGAGCAGCGGGTGCAGCGGCCGGGCGATCCGGAGGGGTAGCCGGCCTGGTACAGCGGCAAGAAGAAGGCGCACACCGTCAAGAGCCAGGTCGGTGTGGAGGAGGCGACGGGGCGGATCGTCGACGGGACGACGCACGAGGTGGAGCTGGTGGCCACCGACGGCCAGTGCTGGCGCGGCCAGGGGCGCTTCGCCGTCTTCACGCACACGGATGCCGCGATCGCTGGTGTCGGCGATCTGGGGCCGTGCTAAGGGGTACCGCGCCGGCCGCGCAGGGTGGCCCGGGCGCGCCGGAAGCGTTCGCCGAGGCAGAGAAAAGCGGGGGCGGCGTCTGGGGGCGGCTCCGGCGCTGGTGGTCGCGCGAGGGGGGGTGAGGCGATGCCGCAGCCGGTCGAGCGGCTCTATGCCCCCCTCGCCGCCTATCTCACGGCCCAGGCCGCCGCGGGGGTGCGACGCGTGACGCTGCCGTTCGTCACCCTGGAGGCGCTCCTCCGACGGCCGCTGCCCGCGTCGGCGCGCGCGGGGAGGACGTGGTGGCGCGCCAGGGGCCACAACCCCCAGGCGTGGTACGGTTGGGTGCGGGTGGGCTGGCGCGTGGCGGCCGTCGACCTCGCCGCCGAGACGGCCACGTTCGCGCGCGGGGCGGCTGCGCCGGAAGCCGGGAACGTGACGGAAGTAACCGAGGAGGCAGAGGAACGGATGACACGAGAACGGTTGGAACGGCTGGTCGTGGTGCTGCTGCTCGCGGGCGGGGTGGCGCTGCTCACGTTCGCCTTGTTCGCCTACCGGCTGGGGCTGAGCAACCAGGCGACCTTCGGCCCGAAGAAGTTGCTCGCGGCGGTGGCCGGGGTCGCCGCCATCGGCGTGGGGGTGATCGTGCTGTGGCAGCGCGCCGCAGCTGCGGATATCGAGGAGAGCGCGGATCGCGAGGACGCGTCCACGGATGCGGAGGTGGGGCACTGACTACCGTCCGCCAACGTGTGGGCATGGCTGCGAGCAGCAGGTCCAGGCCGACGCCATCGTGCCGCGGTTGTTAGCCCCCTTCATCGCCGAGCTGGGCGCTGGTAAGCGGGCGTGGTCGCGGCGATCAACCCGACATTGTGCACCCCTGGTTAGCCCTGGAAGTCAAAGACCGCGCCACCCTGCCCGCGTGGTTGCTGGACGCGCTCGCGGTGGTCAGGACGCCGCCTGGCCGGTGTCCTCGGCCGCGATCGCCCCCGCCAACGCGGCGATGATCGCCACCGGCGCGGCGTGCGCGCTGAGGCCGAGATGCGGCGCGAGGGCGGCCAGCGCACACCTGATCGCCGCGTGGTCCGCCGGGCACAGCACCAGGGCGCGGATCGCCGCGAGGTACGCGCGCGACTCGGCCCGTTTGGCGGGGGTCCAGGCCCCCGCGATCCAGTGGCGAAATTCCTCGAGGGTGGTCCCGCGGTAGCCCGCCGCCGCCAGCACGGTTTCCCGCCGCGCGGTCGTGGCGGGGTCGGCCTGGCGCCGCCACCAAAACGCCCCGAAATCGGCGATCGCCGCGTCGAGGCGCTCCCCCTCCGCCCGCTCTAACTGCTGGATGCGCCGGTCGATACTCATGTTCGTCCCTGCCCTTCCTGCGGCGCGGTGGCCACCGCCCCTGCCTGTTCGAGCGCCGCGATGCGCTCCTCTAGGAGCCCGGCCTGATAGACCTTCACCGCCGCGCCCGCGAGGCTGGCGATCGCCGAGGCCTGCGCCGGGGCGATCGCCCCGCTCCGCACGTCGCGCAGGGCGGCGAAGACCGCGGCGAGCACCGGGCGCATGTGCGAGGGGAGGAGCTTCTCGGCCCGCGCCGCGCGCCGCGCCTCGCGCTTGTCTGGGCTGTGCGCCCAGCAGAACCCCGTCGCTGCGTCGACCGCCGAGGGCGGGGCGGCGCAGGGGGAGCCATCGCGCCGCGTGGCGCTACAGTGCCGTGGTTCGTCCATGGGCCGCTCTCCGATGCTAGGCGATGGTAGCCGCTGCTAGGGTCAGCGCCGCCGCTAGTGCCCATTGGCGGCGGCTTCCTGGTAAAACGAAAAGCCGCCCCCCGCGCGCTTTCCTTCGTCTCGCTCGCTATGCTAGAAACATCGAACCCGTGATCAGTGATTAGTACGGCCCCCCACCGGCCCCCGCAGGCACGGGCGTGACCATGCCCCCGCCGCCGCTGCGGACAGCCTGCACGGCAGTCGTCACCCCCGCCACGACCTTGGCCTCCAGCGCGTCGATCACCTCGGGGATGGTCGGGCCGTCGAAGTTGTTGGTGACGTTGACGACGATCGTCTCGCCGCCACCCGCAGCGCCGCCACCCGCACCCGCGCCGCCGAGGCCGAGCGGCATGCTCAGCAGGCGTGCCCCGCCCCCACCGCCCCTACTCCACCCCCCGGTCGGTCGGCCCCGCCAGCCCCTCCGTCGCGAGGCGCTGGGCGATCGCCGCCGCATGCTCGAGCACCAGCGCGAACTCCGCGCGCAGCACCGCCACGCGCGCCGCCAGGCGCGCCGGCTCGACGGCCACCGGCAGGAGGTAGGCCAGCGCCGCCGCGGTCAGCGGCAGGGTCACGTCCGCGACCCCCCCGGCGCCGGGGGGCGGGATCGGCACGAAGGCGGGATCCTCCGGGCGCGTCCCCACCGGGAGCGCCTCAACCTCGTAGCCGGCCCCCGACGCGTCGTCCGAGAGGGCACGGACCCACAGGTTGCGCGCGGCCACCCAGGTCGCCCACGCCGCCTCGAACGCGTCCAGTTGGGCGCGCACGTCCGCGAAGGACCGATCGGCATCCGACCCGCTCATGTTATGTCTCCCTCACGACCGCTATCGCGGAAAAAGACCCCTTTTTTGCCCAACCTTCGGACAACCTTCAGCTAACCCGCATTCCGCCGCCATTCTCAGAGTCCGCCAATCCCGCTTGGCGTGCCCGTCAGTCAGCCTGCGCCGGGTCGCCCTCGACACAGACGACGCACAGGCGATCAGCGTTGCGGGGGGCCGGGGGCGGCTTGTAGAAGTTGCCCGTCAGGGTCGTGCCGCAATTCGCGCACGCACGCCCCGCGCCGCGCCGCCCGAGCCCGCCCCGCAGCGTCCGCGACCACAGCCGAGTCGTGCCGTCGCGCCGGTCGGTGATGGTGGCGAGGCCCGGGCCGGGCTGACCCTCGACCACATATGGCGGGTCGGTCGGTGTGGCATCCATCTTGCCTCCTCATAGTCGGCCTCTTGTCGTCCCGCCAACACCTCGCGAGTGCGTCTGCTATGCCCGACACCACCTTCAACCACCGCGCCCACCTCATCGGCTTCCTCGTACTCCTGCTGCTGATCGCCGTGGTCTGGCTCGGCATGCGCTGAACCATCAGGCGGCCGCGCTTTCCGCGTCCACCTGCACCAGCGTCGCCTGCATCCGCTGTACGGCCCGCCAGTCGCGCAGGAGCACCCGCGTTGCCTCGGAGATGTCCCCGCCCGCCTGCGCCCGCTCCAAGGCGCTGATCTCGCCCGCGATGGCGGCCGGGCTGTTGAGCCAGGCCTGCGCCTCGGCGAGGGACGTATCGACGCGACCGAGATCGGGACCGGTGCGGAATGTTGCCATCAAGCCGCCTCCTCCCCGAACGCCAGCTGCGCCGCAGGGGCACGCGCCGGGACCGCCGTCTCGGGCTGCCAGCGCACGTAGGCCGAACGCACCAGCGCGTCCACCTCGGCACGACGGCGGGACAATTCCGCGCGCTGCTCCGCGTCGAGCACGCCCGCCGGGGCCGCGACAACCACCGCGCCATCGCGGAAGTCGAACGTCACGCCGCGCCGTTCGAGGCTGTCCATGAAGGTACCGACGCTCATAGCACGAACCGCTCGATCTTGCCCTGCGGCGTATCGATGATCTCGCCGATCAAGGGCGGCACGTCAGCGGGCCACACGAACGCGTCCGGCGGCGGTTCCGGCTCCGCGTCGGCGGGCGGCGCGGCCGCGACCGGGACGGGGGTAACGCGCTGGTGCTGCCAGCAATAGCGCTTGCCGAGCGCGGGGTCGATCCGCGCGGTGCATTGCTGGCCACGGTGATCGAGGTGGTTGCACTGGTAGGGATCCCAGTCGTCGGCCTCGTCGTCGGATGAAAAACGTATTTCGTCCATGGTCGCGAGCGGGTCCGCCGCCAGCTCCTCGACCGGCGTGGGCGGGATACGCTGCGGTTCCTCGGTACGTGTGGATATGTCAGTAACGGGCGCGTCCGACTGCCCCGCGATACAGTCGGCAGGCGGGATGATCGGCTGCGGCTCCGCAATCGGCTCGCTGCGGTGGCCGCAGTCGTCGCACACGATACGCACCTCACGACGGGTATTGGTCGAGCCGCACGAGCCGCACTCGCGCTTGCCGCCCCACTTTTTCTCGCCCCGATTCGGCTTCAAGGTGACGAGGATGTCGAGGATCGCGGTCGGTTCATGCTTCGGCGTCACATAGTACGCGCCGGTCGCTTCCTCGCCGGTCGCATGGCGATAGGCCAGCGCCGCACCTAACACCGGTTCGGCGGGGCATTCCTCGACCACGCGCCCGCTGGCGTCTTTCAGGCGCAGGGTGTGATGCGTCTGGCCCGTCGCTTCGTCCACCTCGCGCACCAACACCTCTTCGAGCAATTCGCGCTCGAACAGGTCCTCATCCTTGGCGAGTTTCAGGTGCTTGGAGACGGCCGGCTTCCCTTTGCCCACGCTCTCGGCGATCACATATAACGGCTGGCGGATGCGCCCCGCCGGTGTGGTCCGCCCCGCCTCCTGCGCAGCCGCCATATGCAGCACCGACGCGGTAAGGGTATCGCGCTCGGCCTTGATATCGCGATTCTTCCGGATATGGATCACGTTGCTGAGGGTCCGCTGTTGCTTGGCGCAACGCTGCTTCCACGTTTCGATCTCGGCGGCCGCTTCTTCCGAGATCGCGGCCGGGGCCACCCCGATCACAACCCGCCACGCCTCCAACGGGATCCCGCTCAGGGCATAGTCGCGCACCGCACGCGGCCCCAGGTCGCGTAGCAGCGCGTCGGGGTCCACCTTCGGCGTCCCGGGCTCGCGCGGCGGCTCGGCGACCCTGACGGCGATGCCCGCGGCAGCGAGGCGCTCCGTCTTTGCCAGTCCTAGCCGTCGCCCCGGACTAAGGCGCTCCCCTTCCTTCGCCTCCTCGGCGTCGATGTGCAACACGACGGCGGTGACGCCTGCCTCCTGCAACGCTGCGATCTGCGCGTCGCTCAGCTCCCCCTCGCCGCGCGTCCCGATCGCGGACAACCCGGCCAAAGCCAGCGCCATCGTCTTGTACGCCCCCCCGGCCAGGTGGATCGGCTCGCCCGCCGACAGGGTATCGAGGGCGTCGTGATTGAAGAAGAGGCCCGCCACGTCGCGCTCGACGTACCCGCCGGGCAGGCTCATCTCCTTGGTCTCGCCGCGTCCCTTGATGCCCGCGCCGCGAATGTCGAACACCCCACCGCCACGGCGATACGGGATGGTGATGCGCCCCGCGAGGGAATGGACGGCCTGGCCGCGCTGCGGGTGCAGGACACCGGTGGCCAGCGCCTCGGTGCGCCGCCCGGCGGCGTCCAGCGCCTTGACGAGTTGCGGGGAATTGCAGTAGCCGAGGCCGAAGCGCTCGATCGCGAGCGGGCCATAGACCGGACCGAACCGGCGCACCAGCTCGGCGCGCACGAAGTCCGGCACCTCGGCGGCGCAGTGCGCGGTGGTCGCGGCATACACGGCGCGCGCGGTGAGCACGTCGAAACCCGCGTCGTCTTCCGGGGTGGGGATGGTGAAGGTGGGGGACTGGGGCTCGTACGGGCGATCGTCGCGAAGACGATAGAGGGCATAAGGCTCGCCGCTCTTCAGCTGTCCGAGGCGGTACGCCTGATCGAAGTTGAACATGCAGCAGACGAACGCACCATCGGGCGAGACCCGGCACCAGTGATCTTTCTGGCAGATGGGGCAGGGGTCGTGCCGCGTGACGCGCTTCCAAGCCTCGGTGCGTGTCGCCGTCATCGTCCCACCCCCTCGATCAGCGGGGAGCGGAGCCGCACGCCGGACATGATCTGCTGGACGCGCACGCGGCGCACATTGTCGGGCAGGAGGGGGAAGAACTCGCCGGGGCGATAGCGCCTGATGTATTCGTCGGCGTCGGGGTGCGCCTGGAAGTACAGGCGGTCCTGGTCACTGGCCCGGTCAAGCGCCCGCTGATAGCGCGTAGGTCGCTCGGGCTCGATGGTGCGCCGCCCTTCCGGCGTGCGCTTGGAGAGCAGGTGCAGATCTTCCGAGTACGTCATGGGCATTGCACTCCAGCCCCGGTGGGTATATGATCCCACCAGAGCATTGCGTGGCCGGTGAACCACCTGGATAACGTGTACACCGCCACAAAGATGGACCACCGACGCCCGGGGATGGTGTGAAGAGTCGCCCCCGGGCGTCAGTGCGTCTGCCTACACAGCTATCTTCGGCGCGATCCCCGCCTTGCGGGCCGCGCGCACCTGGCGGATCACTTCCACTTCCGCGCGATCATAGAAACGACGACCAATGCCCTCGATGCGCGTCGCGGGCGGGATCACGCCTTGCTGCTCCATATGGCGCAAGGTCTGCGGCGAGCAGCCCACCAGCTCGGCGGCGCGGCCGATCGAGACAAGATGACGGGCGGTTGCGATCATCTCGGCCAAGGTCGTGTCTCCTTTCAGGAGTCCGGGGTGATGCTTGTATACGACCGACTATAAACCAACTGCCACTTTTTGTCAAACGATTGCCTGATTTCCCCTGCTACTGTCCGCGCGCTTTGCGAGAACGTGGCGGCGGCGGCGGCGGTATGTCTATCCCCTGACGGAAGCCGTGCCCATCGGAAAGGACAATCACGACGTGGAGATCGGAGGGTAGGTCGGCGCGTTGCTGGGCGTATCGCCCCAGATAGTCCCATACGGCGCGTTGTAGGGCTTTCGGTAGCGCGGGGGGTATTTGCACCGCAGCAGCACGCGCGGCTGCGGGATCAACGAGTGGGTGTGTCCGCCAGCGCGCGATTCGCTCATCCGCCGTCTGCCGCAGTTCGGCTAACTTCACCCCCCGGGAGCGCTCCTGGAATATCTCGAAGAGGACATGGATTGTCCACCAGGGGTACAACGCGCGCACAATGCCATCCGTCGCCCCGGGCGGCACCCGTCGCTCGGGTTTCGGCACCAAGCCAATTTCCGTCCAATGGCGCAACTGGCGGGACGTGATCAGCGACATCCGGCGATTGAAATCGTCGAGCAACTCTTCGCCGGTGAACTGCCAAGGTTGACCAGCGCGACGCCAACGTGGCTCAACGGGCACCGGAATGTCGGTGTGGGAGGCGTCAACGTTGGCCAAATCCTGCTGCTCGGCCATTAGAACGCCCCCGCATGCTCGACACACACCCGCGCCGCCCGCAGCTGCGTCACCGGGATCAGCTCGTCCCCATCCACGATCGCCCGCCCGCAGAACCGGCAACACGGCACGTCGCAGCGGTCCCGCCAGAGGCCGAGGATCGTCGCCTCGCGCTCGGACTCGGCATGGGGACGGCGCACCTCGGTCGTCCCGCGCTGGCCGCGCAGGTAGGCCGCGATCGCGGCGTGCAGCTCGTCCACGGTGCTACTCCTGATTCACGAAGGCGGCCATACGCCCGGCATAGTCGCCAGGATCACGCACCGCCTCGAGAGTGCCATCGGCGTGAGCAACACGCAGAATGCTTAGTCGCAGTCCCGTAGACGAGTGATCAAGGTGCAGCACCCTGGACAGATCACTCCGGTTGTACGCAGCAAAGTTGACAGCGTGGGTGGGGATGGGCAGGGACGTCCTGCTCTCGGCGTGAAGCGGCACAAAGTCGGTATACACCTCGACCACATAATGGGGCGCAACCCGCTCGACTGCCTCGCGTGCGGCGCGCTCGGTCGCCTGGGCCAGCGTCATGAACTCGAACTTCTGCGCCTCGGTGAGTACCATGCTGCTACAATCTTTCCGCTCGCCGGGGCTCAGAGACCGACGAGCCATAGAGCGGCGTAGTTTAGGCTACGCCGCTATTTTTGACTGCGAGCCGTATCGCTTGTTCACAAAAGCATCAAGATCGGCGCGCTTGATGCGGTAACCAGCGCGTGGCCCACCCAAGTCCAACGCGTGTAATTCACCAGCGCGGATCCAGCGCCGTACCGTCTCGATATTTACACGGAACTCAGCCGCTACCTCATCAACAGTCAGCCATTCACGGGGTACTTCTTCCTGCACAGCAATCACCTCCTTATATCAACACTATAGACCATGATCCCATTGTAGTCAACTATACACTATTATACTTAATATGTAGTGATAAGTATTGTAGAATATACTTACGTCGGGAAGAACGGTCTTTCAGGCGCAAAAGAGGCCCCGAGTGCTGACTTTCCAGGACAAGCACTCAGGGCCGCAACCCGAGCCCGAGGGCTCAGAGAGGCCAGTATCCCATGAGCGCCGCGACCGCCGCCACCGCCACCGCCACGACCGCCCGACCCGCCCTCCGCTTCGTCAGCGCCGACACCACGACCGGGATCGTCGCCTACGCGGTGGCGAGCCAGCACGACGCCGGCCGCACCAACATTATCTCGTTCGACACGATCAGCGGGGACACGTTCTGCACGTGCCGTGCGAGCGAGTGTAATCACACCTGCTGGCACGAGGCGGCCGTGGTCGAGGCGTGGGCCGCTGAGCTGACGACGATCGGTGTCGTCTGGCTGACTGACGCGCAGCTCCTCCGCCTGGGCCGCAAGTCGGCTACCTGCGTCGCCACCTACACCGCGCGGATCGGGCGCAGCCTGGCGAGCGACCGGCTTGCGCTGCTGGCGACCCGCGCCGAATACCGCCGCCGCGTGCGGCTCGGCCTGATCGAGCGACCGGCGATCAGGGCGCTCGCCGTCGCCGCCTGATGCGTTCGGGGGGGGCATGTAGAAAATGCCCCCCCCTAGAAAGGAGCGACCCACCATGCCCGCGACGATCAACGCTGTGATGACCATGCTGATCGAAGAATTGAGCGAGGAGATCCCGGACGTGCTGATCGCCGAGCTCTCGCTCGCCTGCCTGTGGGCCGACCTCGCCCGGATCGCCGGGGAGGAGTTGCCGCGCGACGTGGCCGCCGTGCTCGACGCCCCGCTCGACCTCGCGCCGGTCGCGGTGCCGGAGTTTACCCGGGTAAACGCTGTGCCGGTTTACGCCGACTGAGTTTGCAAGCGCTTGCAAACGCCCGCTGTTGCCTGCATGAAGAGGAGCGCTACCATGAAGATCCGCGCCTTTGGCGCCTTGCCCGCCACACTCGACCTCGACCCCACCGACCTGCTGATCCTGGCCGACGCCTACGCCTGTGCCCTCTACCACGACCAGGCCCCCGACCGGAACCTCACCGAGGCGCTACGGGCCGCCTTGGAAGCCTGCGCGGTGGTCGCCGCGACCGACACCCTGCGCGACAACCAGGTGCCGGAGGCGGGGATGCTGGACGATACCCGGCGCGTGTGGGGGGCGTTCGACCACGCGCGGGGTGGGCTGCCGCGCATGGTCAAGCGCCCCGCGTGAGGGCGCGCGAGGTACCGTTGTGCGCGCCGCTGGAGGCCTGACCAGGACAAGCACCTCCCCGGTGCAACTCTCCGCACCGGGGAGGTAGGCGGTTGTTTGCTGGCCCCTCGTGGCTGATCGCCTAGCGTGGCGTGAACGAGGTGCTCGTGGTGAAGGTCTGGCCCTGGTACGTGATCAGCACGTCGATCACGACCGTATAGCCCTTGGTCGCCCTGCTGATGTCGCGCGTGCAACTCATGGTGCCGTCAGCGCCGCTCGGGCCACCGATGCAACCAGGCGAGGTGGTCTTGTAGTGCCAGGTCGTCGCCATCGTCGCCCCGGCCACGCCCTGCCCGTTGTTGGTGAGCCTGCCGGTGACGGTGATGCGCGTGTTCTGGGTCGGGCTGTCATCGGATACGGTAACCGACACCTGATAGTTGGTGACGGGCGATGGGGCAGGCGACGGCGCGGGCGATGGGGCAGGCGGCGGCGTGGGTGATGGGGCAGGCGGCGGCGTGGGTGATGGGGCAGGCGGCGGCGCGGGTGATGGGGCAGGCGGCGGCGCGGGTGATGGACGCGTACTGGGTGGCGCGGGGACAGGAGAGGGTGGGGCCGGGGTAGGTGGCGGGGTCGGGCCCCCCGTCTGGCCGCCCGGATACTCCCCCATGACTTGCTCGCGCCCGAGCAGCCCGAGCAAGATCTGATAGGTCGGGTCGGCAACCTCCGGGTGGTACTCGAACCGCGCCCGCTCGAAGTATTGCGTGCGGTAGGTCTTGCCATCGGTCGGGTTGATCTCATCGAACGGCTCGGAGATCGGCAGCCCCTGCTGGATCAGTCCGCCGTGCGCCTGCCAGTAGGCGAAGAAGCGGTCATCCACGCATCGCCCGGTCTGCTGGAAGCAGTTGACGCCCGTCGAGAGCACGGCGGGGCGTCCACCGGGATACTTCACCAGGAACTGCTCGCTGCCGAGTAGCCCGAGGAGGACCTGATACTGCGGATCATTGATCTCGGGGTGATACTCGAAGCGCGCACGCTCGAAATACTGCGTCAGATAGATCTGCCCGTTGGTGGGGTTGGTTTCGTTGAAGGCGTCGCTGATCGGCAGTCCTTGCTGGGCGAGGCCGCCGTTGGCCTGCCAGTAACTGAGGAACGGATCGCAGACCTGTTTCCCTGTCTCGGGGAAGGTCTGGCACGGGGCGGCGACCGCTGACCGTGGCGCGATGCCCCCAAATGCCAGGCCGGTGAGCAATAAAACTCCGCAAAGGAACACGCGTGACACCAGCGCCCGAGGCTTCCGTACCATTTGCTTCCCCCTCACACGACCCCAGCCCTGTAACTCAGGCGGCGATTGTAGCAGGACGCAGCAGGGGGGATGCACGCGCGTGCATCCCCCCTGCTTTGTGCTCGATTCCGCCTCTTCGTTCGCCACAGACGGCCAGGGGCGTCCCGTGCGCGCGGCGAAGGCAGGATAAAGGGGGAGGGGCGCAACACCCGAAACCCGCGCCAGCGCTCGCAAAACACCACCCCAACACCTCCGCGAGTGGCCGAGCACGACGTGCTCGTAGGCGGCATTTTCCCAGGCGGCATGCGGGCACCACACGACCCCACACCTCGGCAACACCCGTGCGCCCTACCCCGCCGCATGTGCTATGCTGCGCCTTCTTGCGGTAGTTAGGCGGTAGTCAAGTGGTAGGGAACTACCGCATGATGCGGTAGGCGGTGCGGTAGGTGAGCGGTAGTCAGCGGCACTCGGTTGCGGAGGTGGCGCGCATCCTTGGCATTAGCGAGCGCGGGGTGCGTGACCGCATCGAGCGGGGTACTCTGAACGCGGTGAAGCAGGAAGGTCAGCGTGGCTGGCGGATCCTCCTGCCACCGGAATCGGTAGTGGATGCGGTAGCGCCTACCGCATCGAGCGGTAGCCCGAGCGGTAGTGGTGCGGTAGGCGACGCGGTAGTTACCCCGGCGCTCGTGGAGGCTGCCATCCAGCGCACCGGCCAGCAGTACACCGCCGACCTTCGTACCATGCTCACCGAGCTGCGCGAGGTGTACGAGGGGCAGATCGAGGCGAAAGACGCGGCGTTGGCGGCGAAGGATGAGACGATCGCCGAGCTGCGCCGCCGGGTCGAGGCGGCCGAGGCGGAACTGTCACGCCGGCGTGACGAAGAGGCTACGCAGGCCGCACCAGAGGGGCCAGGAGCGCCGGAAGTGTCTGTTGAAGGACAAGGAGCCGTCCCCGGGCTATGGGGGCGGCTCCGGCGCTGGTGGGTGACACGGTAGGGGCGTATGACATCGATTAGGACAGCAGCTGCTCCCGCTGCGCGAGGCATTGCGGGATACGGGATGATCAGGAGTGCTTGCAACCATCAATTACTAGCGTAGACGCGAGCATGTCGGCCACTTGCTGATCGCGAAAATCCGGCGTGGCATAGATATAATTTAGTGCCCCGACCGCCCATGCCGCCGATTCCGTACAGTACGGTACCTTCGCGAGCATACCCGTGGCGACAACAAGCTTTTGCGGACTGGTGAGCGCCATCCACTCGTTCCCATCCATGCCGGTTTGAGATTGTGGCACGTGCGTTGGCGGAACCACTTGTGGCACGGCAGTTGGATCGAGGACTGGTATTTTCGTGGGTGGCAGCTCCGCTGCGGGTGTTGGCGGCTGGGAGGTCGGTGGTCCGGGAGTCGCGGTGACCGGGATCGTCGTCGCAGTGGGTGGCACGTTCGTCGCGGGCGGGGCGAAAAGCGCGACGGTGGCTGGCGGGACAGAGGTGAACGTGGGCGGCACCGGGGTCGCCGTCGCCGGCGGCTGTGTCGATATCGGGGGCACCGGTGTGGCACTCGGTGGAACAGGAGTCGCAGTCGGGGGACGTGGTGTCGCTGTAGAAGGTATTGGGGTGTTTGTCGGTTGCGGCGTGGCAGTAGGTGCTTGCACGGTAGCCAGGGACGCCAACTCCAGCATCCGCGTCTGCGTAGGACCGGCGTTGATCGTCGGCGTTGCCGTGGGCTCTTGCACCGTAGCCGAAGGAACCAAGGCCAACGCTTGCACCGTCGCGGTGCAAGCACCGGCTAATACCTCGGCGGTGGCAGTTTTTGCTATACGGGTCGCCGCCGCGCTTTTCCCGTCCGGAGTCGCGGCGAATACCATCGCCGCCCCGATGCAGAGACACAACAGGAGGAGCACGCTGCCCGCAGCACCGCCGATGATCAGTGCGCGTTTTCGCCGCGGATTCTTCGACGTGGGTGTAATCGGTAGCGGCGCGATCGGATCATCCGGCACGCTCATGCTTCATCCACCTTTCATCGCGTCTCCGCCTTGATGCGCCGCCTCGTCGTGGGAGCAGGAGCATCGCCGCGGCGATGCTCGGTGTCAACCGGGCGACCCTGCCCCGCGCTCGCGGTGGTCAGGATGCCGCCTGGCGGCGTCCTCGGCCGCGATCGCCCCCGCCAACGCGGCGATGATCGCCACCGGCGCGGCGTGCGCGCTGAGGCCGACGTGCGGCGCGAGGGCGGCCAACGCACACCTGATCGCCGCGTGGTCCGCCGGGCACAGCACCAGGGCGCGGATCGCCGCGAGGTACGCGCGCGACTCGGCCCGTTTGGCGGGGGTCCAGGCCCCCGCGATCCAGTGGCGAAATGCCTCGAGGGTGGTCCCGCGGTAGCCCGCCGCCGCCAGCACGGCTTCCCGCCGCGCGGTCGTGGCGGGGTCGGCCTGGCGCCGCCACCAGAACGCCCCGAAATCGGCGATCGCCGCGGCGAGGCGCTGGTCCTCCGTCCGCTCCAACTGTTGGATGCGCCGGTCGACACTCATGTTCGTCCCTGCCCTTCCTGCGGCGCGGTGGCCACCGCCCCTGCCTGTTCGAGCGCCGCGATGCGCTCCTCTAGGAGCCCGGCCTGATAGACCTTCACCGCCGCGCCCGCGAGGCTGGCGATCGCCGAGGCCTGCGCCGGGGCGATCGCCCCGCTCCACACGTCGCGCAGGGCGGCGAAGACCGCGGCGAGCACCGGGCGCATGTGCGAGGGGAGGAGCTTCTCGGCCCGCGCCGCCGTCGCCTTGCCCCGCCCGCCCTTCGCCCGCGCCGCGCGCCGCGCCGCGCGCTTGTCTGGGCTGTGCGCCCAGCAGAACCCCGTCGCTGCGTCGACCGCCGAGGGCGGGGCGGCGCAGGGGGAGCCATCGCGCCGCGTGGCGCTACAGTGCCGTGGTTCGTCCATGGGCCACTCTCCGATGCTAGGCGATGGTAGCCGCTGCTAGGGTCAGCGCCGCCGCTAGTGCCCATTGGCGGCGGCTTCCTGGTAAAACGAAAAGCCGCCCCCCACGCGCTTTCCTTCGTCTCGCTCGCTATGCTAGAAACATCGAACCCGTGATCAGTGATTAGTACGGCCCCCCACCGGCCCCCGCAGGCACGGGCGTGACTATGCCCCCGCCGCCGCTGCGGACAGCCTGCACGGCAGTCGTCACCCCCGCCACGACCTTGGCCTCCAGCGCGTCGATCACCTCGGGGATGGTCGGGCCGATCAGCAAGGCGTCGAGCTTCTCCGGCGCTCTGGTGCTATTATGGGTCCATCACATGACCGGGGAACACAACGTTGTGTCGAAGGGTTGCGCGACCGCCTGTGGCCGCGCGGGCGTGCGGCATCATCTGGGGGGAACCATGCACCGATTCATTGCGGGGTTATCACTGCTCGGCCTGTTGCTCTTCGGCCCGATGAGCGCGATCGCGGCGGCGCCGACGCCCGGCGACCCGGCCGGCCGGGAGCAGGACATCCGCGGCGTCGTCCACCCCCGCAACGAGGCGCGCCGCCCCGGCGGCACCGGTAACCTCCTGTATCACACGGGCGGGTCGGTGCAGACCGGCACCCACCACACCTACGCGATCTACTGGGGGTCCGCGTCCAGCTTCAGCCAGGCGTACCAGAGCACCATCAACGGCTTCTTCTCGGCCGTCACCGCCGACAGCGGCAAGACCACCAACGTCTACTACAGCGACACGCAGTACTATCAAGTGAGCGGCACCCAGACCCCCGTCACCTACAGCGAGGCGTTCGTGGGGGCCTGGACGGATACGACCCTGCCGACCGTCAACGGCTGCTCGTCCACGGCGGGCGGCCCGGTGTGCGTGAGCGACACGCAGCTGCAAGACGAGATCACCAACGCGATCGCGCATAATAGCAGCTGGTCAACCGGCATGGGCAACGAGTTCTTCGTCTTCCTGGGGGACGGGGTCAGCACCTGCGCCGGGACGAGCTGCGCCTTCAGCCAGTTCTGCGCGTACCACGCGCACTACGCGCTGAACGGCGCGAACGTGCTGTACGCCAACATGCCCTACACCGGCCACAACCTGAGCGCCTGCGGGACGCAGCAGTACCCCAACGGCGACCCGGCGGCCGACTCCACCATCAATGTCACCTCGCACGAGGCGAACGAGACGGTCACCGACCCGCTCGGCAACGCCTGGTACGACCAGCAGGGCAACGAGAACGGCGACAAGTGCGCCTGGAACTTCGGCGCGGCCCAGGGTCCCACGGGCGCCCGGTACAACCAGGTGATCAACGGGAAGACCTACTTCCTGCAACAGGAGTGGAGCAATCACAGCACGGGGTGTGTTCAGCAGGGCACGTAGGCGTACCGCGCGCGCGACCGAGCACCGAGCGCCGATCGTACCGCCCGGGCGGCTCCCCAGGCACACTGCGCGAGTGCGGCGACGCACGCGTTCTCGCCCGCTCTCCCCGTCCCTCCTCTCCTCGGCCCCGTCGGCGGGCACCGGCGGGGCCTCCCCGTGCCCGCGTGGCGGCGGCGAGGCTTGCCATCGCGCTGGCCTGCCTCGGGTCGAGCGTCCCCGAGTGGACTTCGTCGAGCGCGGCCAACAGGCTCCCGATCATGGGCCGCAGGGTCGCCGGGAGCAGGCGGTCGAGGCGGGTGCGGGTGGCGCTGTTCGTCCCGCCCTTCCGGCGCGCCTGGTCGCGCGCGGTGGCCCTGGCGGGGTCGTGCGCGAAGCACCACCCCCCCGGCCCCATGACGGCGGCGGCACAGGGAGTGCCGTCCCGGCGCGTCCCCGCGCAACGCTTCGGTTCGGTTCGGTTCGCTTCGCCCATACTCCCCCCCTCAGTCCGTCCCGTTCTGGCCCATCACCCGTACGCGATAGCGGAATAGCGGCCCCTACCGGCCCCATTTTGTCTGATTTTGTGTGGCCTGCCCGCTTTGCCGAGGAACCACGCCATTCTCAACGCACGCCAATGACGATTAGGACTCGTTGACCCGCGCCTGACGCTCGGCGACCGTCAGCCCCTCGGGGTCGTAGTCGCGCTGGATCGCCTCGTCCCAGGTCGCAGGATCGCTGAAGTGCCAGTACGAGCGGCGCTCCCCGTAGTGGTAGATCGTCCACGCCGGGCCGGGCGGCGACGCCTGGGGATAGTTCTGCGGCAGATCACCGGGCACACGCGGGAACCCCACGCCGGGGATCTCGTTCCCCTTCGCCATCAGTCCCCCGCCGCGTAGGCATAGCCGAGCGCCTCGGCACGCTGCCGGTTGGTATCCCGGTGCAACGTGAAGTGCGCCACGCAGTGGCCGCCGATCACGATCGGCTGCCCACAGTCGGGGCACCCGGTCGGGCGTGCCACCTCGGCGGAGACCTCGGCATCTTGCCGACTAGTATTAGATAGATAAATGTCGGCAAGATGCCGAGGTCCGACTCGTTGCGCATTGGCGGGGGTTGCGGAGACCTCGGCATCTTGCCGAGGTTCGGGAGCGGGCACGATCCGGAGTGGTGGCTGGGTCGGTTGCCACGGCTTCGCGGGGGCGGGCCGGTAGCCGGCCCGGACGCGGATCGCCTCGACCTCCTCGCGGGTGCGCTGCTCGCCCGCGGCCGTCCAGTAGTCGGTGCCGAGGCGGGCCGGGGCCTCGGTGACGATCTTCTCGTCGCTGAGGGCGTCGTACCAGCGGGTGACGAGCTCGCGCTCGCGTTTGACGGGGTGGGGCTGCGCGGCGACCTCGGCGGGGACGGCGATGGTGCGGCGGCCGCCGTGCTTCTTCTCGGTTGGCGTCGGGAGGATCGACAGCACGGCGGCGGCGGGGCGGTCGCGCAGCTCGGGCGGGATGTGCACATAGGCGATCGTCGAGTCACCCTTGTAGGTCGGGGTCTCGATATGCTCGGTGCGGGTGAAGGCGTCGATCTTCCCCGCCTCGTGGATCGCTTTGAAGCCGCGCCCGATCGTCTTGGCTGAACGGCGATCCTCGGCCAGGGTGAACGGCACGCGGGCGTAGTCCTTGCCGTCGCGGGTCAGCACCTCAGACTTGGCATAGGCCCGGTTCGCCGTGTCGATCAGGTCGAGCGCGCCGACGCCGGCCGCCTGGTCGGGGTGCCGGATGACGGCATCGAGGGCGGCGTTCGCCGTCTCCAGCTCGGTGATGCGCGTGACGAGCTGCGCCCCTTCCGCCTGTTCGCGCCGCAGTTGATCGCCGAGTCGGGTCACGTCGGCGCGCAGCGTGGCGATCAGCGCGTCCCGCTCGGCCAGGAGGTGCGGGGCGGCGGCGGTGTCGGCCCCGATCACGATGCGCCACGCCGCCAACGGGATCGCGCTCAGCGCGTAGTCGCGCACCGCGCGCGGGCCGAGGTCGCGCAGGAGCGCGTCGGGGTCCGCCTTCGGGGTGCCGGGCTCGCGCGGCGGCTCGGCGATCAGGACGGTGAAGCCCGCCGCCACGAGCTTCTCCGCCTTCTGCAGGCCGAGTCGCCGCCCGGCGCTGCGGGCCTGTCCCTCCTTCGGATCCTCGGCGTCGATGTGGACGCTGATCGTCCGCACCCCGGCCACGTGCAGCCGCGCGATGTGCCCCTCGCTCAGCTCGGCCTCGCCGCGCAGGCCCACGGCGGTGAGCCCCGCCGCGATCAGCGCCATCGTCTTGTAGGCCCCGCCTGCCAGGTGTAGCGTGCCGTCCGGATCGAGGTCGCGCAGGGCGTCGTGGTTGTAGAAGAGATCGGCGACCCCGCGCTCGGCGTAGGAGCCGCGCAGGCTGAGCTCCTTCGTCTCGGAGAGCCCCTTGATCCCCGCACCGCGCAGATCGTGCACCAGTCCATCACAGCGGTAGGGGATGACGAGGCGACCGAGCAGGGACCGCGATACGGTGCCGTCGGGATTGAGCACGCCGGCGTCGATCGCCTCGCGCCGTCGCCCAGCGCCCTCGATGGCCGCCAGGAGGGCGGGGCCGTCGCCGTAGCCGATCCGGTGCGTGGTAGCGATAGCCTGCCAGGGCGTCCCGAAACGTCGGAGCAATTCCGCCTCGGCGAAGTCGGGCAGCAACGCGCAGGTCGCCACCACGAGGGCGTACACGGCGCGATCGGCGATGACGTTGCGCTGCGGGGCTTCGGTGGGCTTGGGACGAACGGGGCGCGGCGCGCGGGGTTCGTCGGTCAGGTGGTAGAGGTACATGTCGCCGCTGGCGATGTGGGCGGTCTTGAAGGCCGGTCTGCCCGCGACGATCGCGTCGGCCCGGCGCATACAGCCGGCGACGGCCCCGTCCGGGGAGCGGACGCACCAGTGGTCTTTCTCGCAGATCGGGCAGGGGTCGTGGCGCGTGACCTCGGGCCACTTCTCGGTGGCTGTGGTGGGCGTGCTCATCGCGCACCGCCGCGCACGCCGCGATAGCCGGGATTCGCCGCCGCCGTCACCGTGGCCGCGGGCCACATCCGCACGAGGATCCGCTCGACGCCCCGCGCGTGGTCCCAGCGGACCCACAGGGTATCGCCGGTGGGATCCCAGTCGAAGACGCCATCCGGCAGGCTGCCCGTCAGCGCGAGGCGCGCGACGGGGAGCAGGGGGGAGTCCAGCAGGTTGTGGCCGACGTCGATGTACAGGTTGCCTGCGTCGTCGTAACGTCCACCGGGGTCGGTGTGGACAGCAGGCCGGGGCGCTGGTAGAATTGACATAACGGGTTCGTTCTCCCCGACGATCATCGCCTATGTTATGATCGTCTTCGTGGTTCACTCGGGTTACTAGGCGCGAGTGTCCCGATCAGTTTTCAGTGGGCCGGTGGGCGCTGTGAGAGGCGATGAACCCCACCGGCTTTTTCTATTCCGCACAGCGGGGGTTTCGACGCGCCTGCGTCACGCCGCCGGGGCGTGCACGTGATCGTCTGGACGGGGATGGTCGAGGTCGAGCAGACGCTCGATCTCGCGTCGTGGGACGAGGTAGCGCTCCCCGGCCCGGATCACCCGGACCGGAAATTCTCCCCGCTTCGCCAACATGTAGCCGTGTGTGCGGGAGATCCCGAGTAACAGACACGCCTCCGAGATCGCCAAGGTTTGTCGCTCCATACCCCGTCGCCTCCACGCTATGGGATCACTGCGTCCGCCTCAGGACAGCGTATATCAGCACGTTTAGAGTATATCAGCACGCCCGTTGTAAATCAACACGTGTGTATCGTACAATTAGCGTGTAATCGGACCGTGGTCTTTAGCGAGGAGTCGGCGCATGAGCGAGCCGTTTTTGTCTTTCGAGGGTGTGCGCGTGGTCGGTGGCTATCGCTGGATCGAGGCGACGCGTCGGCGCGATACCCCGCCGGGAACGCCCCCGGAATGGTTCCTGACCGATCAACCGAGCGCGCGTCCAGGTCGGCCGTACGAGTTGTTCCACGATGCGCCGGCGGCGTTCCAGGAGTTCGGCGCGACCCCGCTCGATCGCGACGGAATCCTGTCGTTCGCCGAGCGCTATGGGAATCTCGGCGGGCCTCACGCCCCGGAGTTGCTCGACGTGCCGGGCCTGCATGCCGTGTGGGGGGTGTCGTGGGCGCGGTGGCAGGGGGAGATCAAGGCGATGCGTCTTGCCGCGGCGCTGTGGGGCGCGATCCAGGCCACACGGGAGGGCGACACGGACGCATTGCGGTCGATCATCCGTTGGACACAACCGCAGCGCGTCGAGTACTTCTCCCCTGCGGTAGACGACCTGCCGGCGGGGACGGTCCAGAAGGTCATCGCCAGCAGATCGCCCGACATGTACCCCGAACGCCTCGCGTGGCTGCGTCCGGGCGATCTGCTGGCGCCGGCGTTGCAGGAGCTGCAGCGCGACGTCAACCTGCGTCTCGATGAGGAGACTGCGACGCGCCTCCAGTGGGACGATAATCATGCGGGGTTGCGTGTCCAGCTCGTGCCGCGCGGCTTGCTCGGGGGCGTGTGGTTGCAGCTCGCCCACGCTATCGCCGCGAACCAAGTGTTCCGCCGCTGTGCGCAGTGCGGGACGTGGTTCGCGGTCCATCCGGGCGGGCGGGATACGGGGCGCACGAGTCGGCAATTCTGCTCGGAGTCCTGCCGTGGCCGGGCGTATCGCGGCCGGATCGCCGAGGCGCGCAGACTGGCCGCGCAGGGTGCGACGCCGGAAGCCATCGCCGGCGCGGTGGGGAGCGAAGCCGCGACCGTGCGCGGCTGGCTCGCCGACAGTCGTTGATCGCAGATGGCGGGCGGCGCAAGGGCGATTCATGCGGTAGAGTCGTTCTGCCCGGAGTGGTAGAGACAATCCGGGCCATAGAGCGGCGTAGTCTCAGGCTACGCCGCTACTTTTTTTGTGTCGTCATCTTCCGCTAGGCGGCGACCTGATCGTGCATCTCGTCCACGGCGATCCTCCTCAACATTGGTACAATCGCCCCGCTCGTCGGTGCCATCCACCGCGAGCCTGCGCCGCCTAGCTCACCCTAGGCGGCTATTTTTGCATCCCGCTCCTGAGGTTGCTGTAACCGTTCCAAATCAGCGCGGCGAATCAGCGTGCGCCGGTTGCCGGGGACTTTGTACTTCTTGACCGCGAATTGCTCCATCAAGCGATAGAGCGTTGGCCTGCTGATGTGCAGCTCTTTCGCCGCATCGTAGGTGTCGATCATCTCTTCTGGCATCGTCTCCCTCCTCTACGTCACTGCCGCTGAACGTACTATAGCATACAGAATCAAAACTGTAAATAGCCTCTCAAAAGTATTGACAAACTGAATCAAAGTACTATACTAGTGTTGTCAGAGGGAAACAGTCCCCCGGACGCAAAGAGGCCTCACCGCTACGCCCTGGTAAGCAAACGGTGAGGCCAGTACCGAGCCTTTCGGCTCAGGAGGAAATCGTACCATGCAGACCGTCGCCACCGCCCCCAAGACCACCGCCGCGCTCCGCTTCCTCAGCGCCGACACGACCACCGGGATCGTCGCCTACGCCACGCCGAGCGCCCACGACGCGGGCCGGACGAACGTCGTCAGCCTGGACACGCAGACCGGCGCGACCTACTGCGATTGCAAAGCCGGGGAGTGCCACAAGGCGTGCTGGCATTTGGCTGCCGTCCGCGCCGCCTGGGACGCCGAGGCCGCCCGCTTCGAGACCGTGTGGCTCACCGACGCGCAGCTCGTCCGCTCCGGCACGAAGGCCGCCCGGATGGTCGCCACCTACCAGACGCGGATCGGGCGCAGCCTGGCGAGCGACCGGGTGGCGCTGCTGGCGGCCCGCGCGGAGTACCGCCGCCGCGTGCGGCTCGGCCTGATCGAGCGGTCGGCGTGGATCGCCGTCCCCGTCGCCGCCTGATTCAGTCGGGGGGGCAGCTCCTCCATGCCCCCCCCTACAAAGGAGACGACCGCGATGACCACGATCAACAGCGCGATGACCACGTTGCTGGAAGAACTGGCCGAGGATGGTGTCCCCGATGTGCTGGCCGCGTCATTCACGTTCGTCGCGATCTGGCAGGACTTGTGCCGGATCGCGGGGGAGACGGTGCCCGCCGATGTCGCCGCCGTGCTCGATGCGCCGTGCGACTTCGTGCCGGTCGCGGTGCCGCTTTCTACCGTGGTGGAACACGCGCCGATCTACGCCGACTGATCCCTACCGCGCGGCGGTGTCTCGCTATTGGCCCGCCGCGCGCCTGACCCCTTGACCGTTGCATGAGGATGGAGCAAGACCGATGGACACCGCACCCGAGACGACCACACCGGAGCCGATCCACGAGCACAGCACCGCCTACGCGCGCTGGCTCGCCGCGACCGACGCCACGAAAGCCGCCGAGCTCCGCGCCCTGCAGGCCTGTGGGTCGAACACCGCCGCGAAGGAAACGGTAAAGGCCTTGCGGGAGGTGACGTGGGCCGAGAGTCGCGCGTGGGGGACGTACCTCGAAGAGCGCGCGTACCAGCAGGCGCTCGACCAGCTCGACGGTCTGGATCGCTACGTCCACACCGCGATCGGCGCGACCTATAATGCCGCCTTGCTCTTGGGCGACATGCAGCGCCAGGCGGGCCGCACCGCCGAGACACAGCGCAAGGTGCGCTGGGCCGGCCCCCTCGACCGCGCGCTCTACCGCCTGTCGTGGGTGCGCGACCGGTGCCGCCCGAAGGACACCACGAGCCGGACGCAGCTGGGCGAGGAACTGGACGCGGCCATCGCGCACCTACGGGCCGTGACCACCATCCACGCCTGGACGCAGCCGCACAAGGACTGAGGACCGACCGGGGCGGCGCGGCTGGGGCGAGTCGCACGCCCATCGCGGGGGTGGATTCTAAGATAGGGCCCCCGCTGTGCCGCTCGCCACCGCGCCCCGCGCAGCATAGCAGAGGCCGACCGTGACAACAGGGCCGGATGAACGACGTCGTTCATCCGGCCCGTGTGCTATCCTGCGCCGCATGAATGACGAGCAAGGACCGGCCCTAGGGCCGGAACCGTTACCGGAACCGGGACCGGTCTCCGTCCCCGCCGCCGCGCAGGCGTTGGGGATCTCCGAGCGTGCCGTGCGGAAGCGCATCCACGCGGGGACTTTGCGCGCCCAGCCGTTCGGGCGCTCCTTCATGGTGTGGCTGTCGGGCAATGTGCCCGGCCCAGGACCGGAACCAGGACCGGAACCGATTGAGGCGGCCTACCGCGTGACGCCTGTCGAGGTAGAGCAGGCGATCGAGCGCACTGGGGCGAAGTACATCGCTGACATGGCGAGCCTCTATGATCGCATCAGCACCGAACTCGGTAAGGTCTACGAGGGCCAGCTCGTGGCGAAGGATCAGACCATCGCCACACAGGCCGAGACGATCGCCGATCTGCGCCGCCGGGCCGACGCTACCGAGGCCGAGCGGGCCCGGCTGGCAGCGGCGCAGGTCACGCAGGATGCGCCAGCCGGGCCTGGAGCGCACGAAGCGATCGAGGCGAAGGACAATACCCCGGCAGGGCTGTGGGCGCGGCTGCGGCGGGCGTGGCGGGGGGCGTGAGGCGATGCCGCAGCCGATCGAGCAGCTCTATGCCCCCCTCGCCGCCTATCTCGCGGCCCAGGCCGCCGTGGGGGTGCGGTGCGTGACGGTGTCATTCGCCACCGTGGAGGCGACGCTCCTCCAGCGACCCCTGCCCGCGTCGGCGCGCGCGGGGAGGACGTGGTGGCGCGCCTCAGGCCGCTATCCCCAGGCGTGGTACGGCTGGCTGCGGGTGGGCTGGCGCGTGGCGGCCGTCGACCTCGCCGCCGAGACGGCCACGTTCGCGCGCGGGGTGGCCACCGCGTAAGCCGGGAACGTGACGGAAGTAACCGAGGAGGCAGAGGAACGGATGACACGAGAACGGCTGGAACGGCTGATCGTGGTGCTGCTGCTCGCGGGCGGGGTGGCGCTGCTCACGTTCGCCTTGTTCGCCTACCGGCTGGGGCTGAGCAACCAGGCGGCCTTCGGCCCGAAGAAGTTGCTCGCGGCGGTGGCCGGGGTCGCCGCCATCGGCGTGGGGGTGATCGTGCTGTGGCAGCGCGCCGCGGACGCGGATACCGAGGAGAGCGCGGATCGCGAGGACGCGTCCACGGATGCGGAGGTGGGGCGCTGACTACCGTCCGCCAACGGGTGGGAGTGGCTGCGGCGGAGTTGTTCCGTCAACGAACGGAGCAGGAAGCATCCATACTGGTACAAGGTAGCCGCCCCCGGCGTGTGGGGGCGGCTTCGGGCACGGCAAGCGGGATGGGCCGGCCCGAGGCCCGCGCCGGATCATGGCTGCTGCCGTTCCCCGATCCGCCGGATGAGCTCGTCGACCGGCATGTCGCGCAGGGTCTCCAGGAACGGCCCTCCCGGTTGCACCGGCTCGACGTGCTCCGCACGGATCAGGAAGATTCCCTCCCTTCCCTTCGGGAAGTACCGTCCATCGGGGCGGCGAGTTCGGCCTCGGTCAGCGGGGCGGCGGGTTCGCGGAAGTACGGGCGGGCGGGCGTCGGGTTTCGCATGTGATACTCCCTGCGGGCTAGACCAGACACCCGCATGGTGTTATGATCAGCCCAGTTGAATCGAGCGGCGAGGTTTGCCCGTGAATGTGGGCCTCGCGCGTTGGCCTGAGAGGCCGACGACACCGTTAGTGGGTTGCAGTCCCGCTAACACCGGTCGTCGGTCTCTCCTCGTCTACACCGCCACCGGCGGTGCGCTCCCCGCCTTGCGGGCCGTGCTCCCCCCGGGCGTCAGTGTGTCCGCCTTATGCCGCCTCGCTCGGCGCCTCGTCGGCGCACTGCGCCAGGGGCGGGATGCTCAACGGCGCGATACCACCATTGATGGGCGTAACGGCCTGATGAATCAGGAATCGCACGACGCCCGACTCGGTGCGGTCGGTTTGCGCAGCCAGTTCGCGCAAGCGGGCACGCTCACGCTCCGAAATTCGTAAAGTGAAGCGATCGGTTGCTACCACAGTCCCCCCGATCCTCGTTCCAACAGTGTGCGTCTACTACTCCTAGAATTTTAGATCACTCCCACAAGAAATGCAAATTTTAGTGATCGGGTTCTGGGGGTCCGCCGCCCCACTGACCCGGCGCGACGATCGGGATAGGCACCAAGGTGCCATCCGCGGTCCGCACGAGCAGCGTCACGGCGTCCACGTCCTGCGCCCGCTCCCTGGCCACCAAGGCGGCGTACTCCCAGGCCGTTCGCTGTAACGCGCGCGGGATGCGCGGTGTCCCCAGCAGGGCCGGGGCCGTCGATCCCACGACCGTCGCGGAGTGCGGGACCACACTGCTGATCGCCCTGACCTGGGTCATCCCAGGGGGGAGGGCGTCGCCCACACGAGCACGCCATTGCTCGATGAAGGCCGGCGCGCTCGCGCGCAGCTGCGCCAGCGACCAGGTATCCGACTTGTCCAGGAGCTCATCGAGGACCGGGAGGAGATAGGCCGGGTAGAGGGCACGATGGCGGCGGTCCGCGGCGAGGGGCACCTCCCCGTGCAGGGGTGGGGGCAGCAGCCCCGCAGCGGTCCAGAACTGGATCTGGCGCGCGGTCGCCGCGTTCCCCCGCCGCCGGAGTTCCGCAACGAGTTCGTCGCGCGTGAGCAGATAGGGCTGCCCTGCGCGGCGCCAGCGTGGCGAGGGCTCCGCCACGCGCTCTGCTTCCGTCATCACGCCGCCGCGCGTAGGTAGCAGCCGAGGCACCGCCGCGCGGCCAGGAGATACCCGAGCGCGCCCGGTTCGGCCCCCGCGCCGATCGGCACCCCGCACGAGCGGCAGCGGGCCTGCTCCAGCGGCACCGGGGGCGGGTACGGCGTCAGGATACGCCGGTTATGGCGGCGCAGGTAGGCGGCGATCGCGGCGTGCAACTCTTCCACGGTGCCTCCTACGCGGCCTGGGAAAGAAGGGCACTGGTCGCTTCCTGGTCCAGCGTGTCGGATTCCAAGAGCGCCAAGGCCAATGTCCCGATCCGTGCCCAATGCTTCCCTACCAGATCGATAGTGCGCGACCATAAGGTGTCCCACGCCTCCTGTAGGTTGCCGGGATCACCAGTCAGATAGCAGAGCATATGGAGGGCGTTCGTCAGGTCCCTATCGCACCCGATCGCGTTATAGTGGCCGACCGCCCGCTCACCAGCGATACCCCCAGCCATCGTGGCAATGATATGGGCCTCCAGCAGCCGAGGGGTAGGATCATCCTTGTCGTAGGCGTCGTACATGTCTGGCTGGAAATCGGGCGGCATGGGCTGGAAGGTACAGAGGCCGAGATAGTCCGCGTCGGGGAGGATCGTCACCGCGACAATCCCCAAGCCGAGCGCTGCACCGATCACGACATGCGCGGCCTCGTGGTGTGCGATCTCCTGTCTCGTAGTGCGCAACTCATCCACGGCGCTCCTCCCTCGAAGCGAACGCTATCTTGCGCCGCCTTGCAGCATCGCCGTGCAACGCCAGTATCTTCGTTTCCTCTGCCTCTTGGTCAGTCACAGCGGCGAGGGTGCCATCCGGCAGAGCGACACGCAACAACGGGACAAAGAGATCGTCCAGGAGCAGCAGGGCGACAAGGACCCCACCCTGAGTGGCGAAGCTCACCGGGTCGCTGTGATCCGCGAGGTCGGCCTGTAGCAGCCGTTCCTCCGCCGATACTACCGGTTCCATCACATCCCACGGTGGTACACGTCCGGAGGCAACCCAAGCGGCTGGATCGGCGGCATACTCGCGCCGCTCACGCTCGTCCGTCTCGATAAGCGCCAGGCGTTCGGCAAGCTGCTCGTGTGTTAGGGGCGTGAGATCCGACCAGCCTTCCTCGCGCTCGTCCTGCTGAATCTCGACCACGTAAATGGGCTCGCCGCGCTCGACTGCCTCCAGCTGGGCGCGACGGGTCGCCGCCGCCAAGGTATACACAGCTGTTACAATCCTTCCGCTCGCCGGGCCTAGACCCCCGGTGAGCCATAGAGCGGCGTAGTTCAGGCTACGCCGCTATTTTTGACTGCGAGCCGTATCGCTTGTTCACAAAAGCATCAAGAGCGGCGCGCTTGATACGGTAACCAGCGCGTGGCCCACCCAAGTCCAACGCGTGTAATTCACCAGCGCGGATCCAGCGCCGTACCGTCTCGATATTTACACGGAACTCAGCCGCTACCTCATCAACAGTCAGCCATTCACGGG
>JAABVA010001373.1_pt1 | contig 26401 bp, 29 predicted proteins | sample 5560331 | NCBI WGS metagenome assembly JAABVA01 (sample SAMN12812661, study PRJNA571458) | rock metagenome | isolation source: Antarctica rocks | place: Antarctica: Victoria Land, Mt New Zealand sud | collected 2016-01-07
TTCCCCCCCTTCTCCGCCCACGACTGCACCCTCACCGCCCGCCCCATCGCCCACCTCGCCGCCCTCTACTCCACCCACCCCATCGAATTCTCCGCCCCAGGCCGCCCCGCCCGCACCTCTCACCCGCGCTTCTACCTCCCCGCCCGCTGGGACACCGGCTCCTGCGTCGTCGCCATCGCCATGCTGGAGCTGTATCCGCCGCGGGCGCTGCCGGGCCGGGTTCGCTCGCCCGAGGTTGATACGGATGTGGGGGATTGGAGGGGGATATTTGAGGCGCTGGTGAGGGTGGAGGCGTGTGTGGTTAGTTCTGAGCGGGTTGGGTGGGAGGCGGTCGGGGTGGAGGGCGGGGTGGGGGTTTTTGTGTGGGCGAGGGCCAGTGTGATTGATGAGTTTACGAGGCTTAGGGTTGGGGAAGGGAGGTTGCCGGAGTGGGGGAATGGGACGCTTGGGGGGGTGCAGGCTTGAGCTTTGCTCTGGTTCGAGTACGTTGGCGAGCTGGCAGGCTGGAAAAATTGGCTTGGAGATTTTAGATGCTGCATTGCAAGCACGGATCATGGGACTCGTCCTATGTGTCATTGCATGCAGCCCCTTCCCTCTTATAGAAACAGAGAGCTTCTAGGGATGTTGACGTGTCTAGGCTCCGTCCGTCAAAGTATCGCATCTTGAACGCAAATCCAACCTCTATCGTATTGAAATACATAAAGGCTGGTTGAGAGCAATCAATTAATCTGCATTCGAAACCACGGAAATTGGAGACTTGAAGCCGTATATCTGCATTATCCCTCCTCATCTCGGGATCCGATTAGACTCTTCTGATCTACTCACTCGAAGCCCAGAGGCCACATCTGAAAGACTATACTGGTGCGGAGCGTTATATGTTGACCTCACGTTGAGTGATGAGGCTGGGACCGGGTTAGTAAGGTTAGTATACCCACGATGACTGGACCGATCGATGACAAACATCTGCCATTTTTGGTTGCCGAAGAAACAGGAAAAGACCATGGTTCTATCCGGAGCTTGGAAGGGAGTCCTGTGACTCGATAGCACTAGGATTAAAGCACCAAACTTACATTGGATTCTTAGTATAGAGACGAGGTTGCTTGGTGCAAGTGTAAGATCGTTAGCGCAACCCGAGCCCCTACTGCCCTTATAGTCCAAGCCTGGGCCAGTCATCCGCGGTTGTAAATCTTGTCCACCTAACTCCCCTTCCTTGTCTTCCATCACATCTCAGTACAACCTCCCTCGACTTCAATAGCCCTTCCCATCCTGCGCCTCAGCCCCTACCCATCCCTTAGCTACACTGTCAAGAAACCCCTCCCGGCATTCCTCCCCCTCTGCCCACTAACAGCGTCCAACTTCACCGCAACCATCACAATTTCCATCCTTCCTTCCTCTTGTTTCGCGGTGTCTACACGTGGCTGCACCTTAAGACGCCACTGGCCCTTCTTAATGATCCACTCCCCGAATTCATCGAGAGTTCCTAGGCGCTTGCGCTTGCGTGGAGGTGGGCGCACGCTCGGAGGTCGGGATATGGCGGGATTTTGATTGGAGGTCATGGAAGGGATGAGAGGGGTGGGCGACGGGATGAAGGGGCGTTCGATGGAGAGGAATGTCGAATCTTGTATTTCGATTTCGCTCTCGAGAGCTTCGGTATCATGTTCCACACCATCGAGGATTAGATGTGCGTCTCGATCAATGCGAATCTTCACTCGCTCTTCGCTCAATGGAGTGTTCCCTGGGCTGACTGATTGCGCAGCCGCACCACCGGAGGACATCATGAGGCCCAGCGGCTGATTTGTAGGAAGATTCATTTTGTTCGCGACGACCTGGAAAAGACTCGATATGCGAGCTTTGACGTCACCGAAGAACTCGGCGCGCATGCTGCGGAGATCAATTTTCGTGCATTCTTCGCCCAACTCGACGATGAGCTCGTAATTGGTTTCATCTACAAAGGGCCGTGAGTAGTTGACCCAGCCTCCAAGAGGAGACCAGTCTGAGGGGGAGGCGTCTCCGACAAAGGAGATGCCAGACTGTTTTAGATCTTCTATCCGGACGATGATCTCGAAAATTTGTCGTTCGACGTTGTAACTGATCTCGTGGTAGATGAGTTTCTGTTCCAGACCGCGGAAATGATAGTAGCGAGCATCTCTGAGGAGGTCTGCTCGGTGATGTTTATCTCTAATGTGCAGAGGATATCCGCGTAACATGTGTAGAAGGTCTGCAAATACATCTGCTGAATGATCTGGTACATTAGCAGGTTTGATAGAGGGAGGCCGTAGTAGACCATTGCTATCGAGGCCGGGAAAGATTTCACTGGGGCTGCTGAAAAAGGCGGCAAAATCTAGAGAGAAGTAGTTTGGCTTGTCACCTGGACCTGTGAAGATATCTCGTTGGATCTGAAAATCTCGACCGCCAATTTGAATGAAGATTTCGGATTCGAAAAGCTGAGATATTAAGCGTGGTACTAAGGTCGTCAGCTGAAGCACCTCAAGTAGAATGCAAAAACTTACAAGAATAAAATTGGGCGTCTGCAAATAATCTGACATAGTGAGAGCCATCTTTGGGTTGTACGTAATAACCTATAATCCACATCAATTCCTCATACTGCAGCAGAAGTCGGACCGGTACTACCTTGAAGATGTCTACAGATATCATGGAAAGTCGCCGGATCGCGGTCGATGTACAATGTTCTTACGCCTCCAGTGCCATCTTCATTCTGTCGAAGCTGTTCTTCGAAGAATCGCGAAAAGTACGAGGGTGCTCTAGGACTCTCAGCACAAGTCATTCCCCTGTCATCCTCTGAAATAAATACTGACCATCTGACATGATGGAGGCTCCGGACAATCTGAAAAGCTCCGAGCCTATCTGTATAGGGAACCCTTTTCCAGGTGGAAGGGTGAATTGCCCTTTCTGTGTAACATTGTCTTGCCCTGATCGCAAAACGCCTGGAGTTCTGCCGGCTCCTTTATTCTCCTGGATTAGAGATTGCCTTGAATTGTCACCATTTGCTACCTCATATTTGGGAAGTTCGATTTCTCCACTAGATAATCCTGATGTACTGGACACTAGGGAAACCCCTCGAGTAGATTGGCCTGCTTGACCTCTTCGCGGATCTTCGTCAACCTCTAGGGTACGAGTTCCAGTATACATCTTCTTCATGGTATTGAATTGTGACGCGCCTGGAGGGCTTTTTCTGTTCGAGGCTACCTGACCGGTTCTGGGTGTTTTCACAAATCTGGAGTTCATCGAGGAGGCTTTCGAAGGTCTGGGCGCTGATTGATTAACGACGTATTCGCGGGGAGCAGATCGCGGCGCCTCTGCATCTGTGCAAGATAGGCTCGATCTCGAGGCGATGGAGGTCGTGGGTGAGAATTGGGAGCTTGGAGCTGTCTGATTGTGCCTGGCTGTCTGTCCACCTTCGGACCGCCCGGAAGTATCCCTTCCGGTATTGATGTTGCCGAGCGCAGAATCTGTTGAATCGAAGGAGCTCCTCCAGTCACCACCGATATTCAGCTGCGACGAGCCTGCAGAGGCTCGCGACTGCTCGGAGACAGGCACTGCTGGCAAAGGTTGTACTTGGTGGAAGTCGAAGATGAATTGTTGACTGGCGTCGCGGAAGGCGTTGCCATGGCGGGCCGTACCGCTGTGATCGACGACACTAACGCCTGTGTTGTGAGTTGGGGTTTCGGTGTCCAAGGCAAATATGAAGCTGGAATCAGATGTTGAGGTCGCAAGAAGCCAATTCTGCTTTAGAGAGAACGCATTGCTTTCATTGTCCCCCAAATGTCCCCCGCCACCATTGGAATCGCTTTGCGGCATCAGCCGTTGCCCCTTCGTGCGATGACCACACTTCTATTTTCATCCCAACTCTTCGTTGTCAATCTACGTACCTTACTGTACCCAGCTCCAATCGAGGTTGAGGCGGCCTCCTATTGATAGCATAGTGCTGACTGTGTCGCCCCGTTAGCGAGCAATTGTACACGCGCATCTGAAAATTCTCACCCGGCTCAACCAAATCACCTAGCGTGCATCACATCTGGACGAACGTCTGGCAATTATTTCAAGATCGCGGTAATGGAACCAAAGGACTGTTTTTGCGAGATTGCGATTGCGGCAAAAGAAGTCGAGTGCCTGCATGTTGACGCCAGTATCACGGTGAGATAGCATTTGCTGAAGACACGACACCTGTGCGGTTTTATTGGCAGGGATATCATGAATTACGTTCGATTAAAACACTGATACGAATGTTCGAGGGCTGGTTATCTAACAGCGTCACCTTGTGTCAAATCATGGTTCTTGGTTCTTCAATCCCATCGAATTATCTATTTTGCCATTATGCCCTTCTATCCATTGATGTGGGCGCTGGCGGTATGGCTTTAATAAAGTCTCAAAATCGTTGGTCTACATAGGATTATGATGAGACTTCTAAGTTGATGGGCTTTATAGGGTCAAAAACGAGGAGGGCCTGACCACGTCGGGGTGGAAAGACCGTAAACTGTACCATGACCACTACTAAGAAGGCTATACCCTGACTGATGGAACCAGATTAATCTATTGGGCATCGTTGCTGTTCTCATGTTGGCTTGTGGTCCGTCGTGTTCTCAGAGAAGTCGATGGTTATCATTTCTGGCGTCCACAGTGGTTGTTAGTCTCGACCGTAGGTATTCTTTTTCTTAGTGCAAAGACTTTCAAGTTATGAATAGCTAGATGCATTTTGACATGACTGAGAATCACGCTACAAGCGTCACAATGGGAAGAGATCCAGGCTAGCGAGCTCCAGCAACAACTCTACAGAGTCGGATCGTAAGACCCTTCGACATCAATGATTTTCTGCACCGCCTTCTTATACGCTTCCCTAGACTCCACTCTTTCCACATAAGCCCAAAGCTTCGGGTGCTTCTCTTTATTAAAGCCAGCTCGTCCTTTGGCAGCCCCAAGTGGGAAACTCATCATGATATCAGCTCCTGTAAGTTCGGTGCCGCAAAGATACTGTCCCCCATGTGGTGAACTTGTGATTTGGCTCTCAAGAAAACCGAAATGGGTCTTGAAATTAGGTTCGAGAAACATGGAGTTGATGTTGTTAACTATAGCGTTCGAGATGGGTTTGATGAAAAACGGCGAGTTAGTCTGGATATCTGGGAAGGGTCTCGTTAGTGCTAATTTGTGCCTCATGAGAGATTAAGACTTACTGCCCATAAGCAGCGCAACCAACAGATACGGCATTATGCTCCCTTCTCCATAGTGCATGTAATACCTATATCGCATCCATTCTTCGGTCTCTCCGCCCACTTGCCCTTCTTTTCCCTCCGCATACCTCTTGGGAGCCAGCTGGGGCCCGAAATGGTCTATAAGGTACTCGATGATCAAACCCGATTCTGCCAAGATCAACGGTTTTGACATTCCCGCGGCCTGAATGGAGACGAGTGGCGCCTTCCAAGAGGGTGAATCTGCTTTAGCTCCTCGGGTGCCATCATTTTCTCTCGTTCGTACGTCTTGAGCTCATATTCCACCGTGAGCTCTTCTAGAAGCCAGAGGATACGCTGTGAGCGGGACTTTTCCAGCCTGCAAGAGTTAAGGGATCTGTATTGAATAGAGGTCGGTCGAAATCACCAATCACGCTTCGCTTTCGGCATTTGTAACTAGACATGAGAGGGGGAAACCATGGACAAATGGCGCTGTATGGGGCATTGGTCCTTAGATGACTCCAAATTCGAAAAGCAAGAAACGATCTAATACACATGTGCCATCAAACTAACTCGATAAAACGTTACTGAAGAGGGATGCTTGCGTAAGGAAACCTCAGACATAACAGCTCCATTGGCAACCAATTCGATGACCTGGTACTTACCAGTACAGTACAACCTTAGCCTTTTGCTCCGTCTTCACAGGAGTATGGTCAGATGCTTCAGCCATCGTACAATAACAATGAGTAAACCCGTAGTCTATCTATCGATGCGTCCTTTGTAGCTTATTTGTACCTTTCATCATCCCAACTACAACCTCGAGCTTTCAAATAAGCCTCGGCTTAATCTCGGAGTGTTTCCGCTCACTCTTGCCCAATTGGAGAACGCTTACATAAGGCCTCACGCTAACCTCGAAGCATCACAATATCCAGACCTCAACCTCCGAATATCTTCCAGTTTCCAAGCAATATGCGCCCCTCGTCTGTTGTCATGGCGGTCCATCTCAACAAATGTACTCCATGCTTATTAATTAAACGCTCTCGGAAAGTTATTCGCTAACCTTTCCGCAGCCGCCATCTCAATGGACCCGGCGCTCACCAAATACAACAGTACGCCCCTCATGCCAGCATAAATCTCCCCGTTATCCTCTCTGTCTTTACATTCCACATTTGCGAAGGCCCGATTAACACAGTGCAGATATGAACGTCAACCGCCACAAATACTTTCGCTGGACGCCCCGAACAGCATGGCTGACATTCGCATATGTGGTCGTCGTACCGGCGATGTTTGGATATCTGGGCTTTGTGACGGATGTGAGTTCTCCAATTGCTACGACAGGGATTCAAAGGATTGGGGAGAGGTTTGGTTGGGTCCGGGAGGATTGCCGGGGCTGACTTGGGTTCCAGGGGAAATATAATATGAGGGGGAAGAGGAGGGGGCATACGATCGCTGAATTTTGAGGGCATGCTACTGGCGCTTTGGGAGGGTCGAATTCACTTTGGCAGGACAAGGAACGGCTGAGTCTCCGGACAGTGAGTCTGGATGAGGGTGATCAAATGGCTCGATACGAACGAGAGGAGATAATCGTCAAGCAATTGTATTCTCTGTTGCCGGAGACTGCAGCATTGAAAGATTCCACACTTGCTCTTTGTCAGCGAGTTGGGCCTCCAATTAGATGGTATAGTCTATGTCTAATAGTCAAAATCCATCACCTGTCATCCTGTCAAGACCAAGGCTTGATACGTAGCATCCTTATTCTGACTGCAGAGTACGGATCATTACGGGGGTTCTCGATTTTTTTTTGACTAATAAATGTGCAAAATCCCCAAACGCCATCAATACGCCATCAATACGCTCTCCCTCTTCCCCTACCATAACCACCCCGTCCACCGCCAGGCCCATCCGGTATTCTCTCGCCTCGTCTCCACTCCCCACTCGGTAGGTCCCCACCAAGTCTACCACCATTAAACGGCGGCCCCCCTCTCGGTCCACCCCCACCCCTGAAACCCCCATATCCATTCTCCCTCGGCCCTCTAATACTCCCACCTCTGCCGCTCCCATAGTCGTTCGTCCCTCTTCCTCCACCAGCAGCTCCCGTTCTTGTTCCTGCTCCTGGCGGAGGTGCGACCGATCCATTGGCCAGAGGTGGGAAAATCGCGCAGGAGATATAATCACCAATCACGAACCGCGCATCTTGCAGCGTCTTGTCGGGTTCTCCATTCAGCTCCCCAGCCATTGGTCCCGAGGTGACTACATTCGCTTCTTCCTCTGTAGGCATTATACCCGGTCCATCACCTCCTACTACCACATTGCCCAGATCCTTACTCATGTACCTCCCTGGCCCCCCTCGTGCCGACTCGCGCGTATCAGGGAATATGAGCTTGTACGACAACCGTGTACCGATGACTGGATCGGGAAGCAGACTCGGCAGCGCTGAAGTCAGCAAGTGAGAGAGCTCGCGGAGGGTACATGAGGGCCAGGTGTAGATTTGGAGGTGGGGTGGTAGCGGGCCGCTGGTTGAGGAAGGAAATTCGTCGAGTCTGGTTACTTCAGATTAGACGACTGTGGTGGTGCGTTTCAGCAAAGGGCAAACTGGTGGAGAGGATAGAGAGCATACCGGTGGAAAGCTCCAGTCCGATAGAAGAGCTTGAGATGGAATGGTGTGGTTGTTTGGCGGTCGACCTTGCCGCCGGGGCCCGTTTGCATGGCCATGGTGATGTGGAGGACTGAGGACGCTTTACTGGCAAAATCCCAAACTCGGTGTCAAAGAAGTGGATTCCTGTGTGCTCATTTTTGGTATGAACTTTACCTGTTGAGGCACGTTTGCGGTCCGGCAGGCAAGAGGGAACTTTAAACGAGCTTGCAATACCTTAACCCATCCTAACTCGCTCTACAAATTTTGATAACACAGCCTAAGCATAAGCACCTCAATGTCACTTTACTATGATGCGGCACCTTTGCTGCTGTCTGAGACTGGCCAGTCTTTAGGATCTCTAAAAGTCAGAACATTCGGCGCGAAGAACTTGAGATCACCGCCAAAGCAAGTCTATGCCCTCGTTAGTGAAGCATCCAAATGGAGCCAAATTTTGAAAGAAGTCATTGAGAAGTCTCAGCTTCTACAGTTCGAAAGAAAAGTACGCGTAGATTCTGGCCGCGAAGACTTTAAAATACTAACTGACACACAAGGTTGGATAATGTAGCTTTCTCCTGGCCTAGCTCTTCTAATTGTGCATGACCTTCTTCTGGCGAAAAGAGGAATTGCGGCTCCGGCAACGCACCCTTTGAGACTTGCAGTGACCAAGCACAAGGCACGATTGAATGCAGAACTCACCAAGGTTAGGCTCAAGAAGGGCTTCACGTCCATCGAGGATCTTCGAAGACGTGTCGAGATCAGTAGCTCCAATGATTCAGGGAATCCGGCGAACGAAAGCTCGTTGGGGGAACCGCAGACAAGTGGAATTTCTAATGCGGCACATCCTCGTCCTCGATGGATACGAGTCAACACGCTTCGGACGAATTTGAACGAACAGTTAGCGACAACGTTCTCTGAGTACCGAGCTGTGGAGTCCATCGACGAGGTTGTCTTGGCCGCTAACAAAACATACTGCGCCGAGAAGCTATTACACATTGACAAGCACATCCCAAATCTCCTTGCATTATCAGTAGCCGCTGATATGTCAAGAACATCCGCATATCGAGAGGGCTTGATCATTCTACAGGACAAGGCGTCTTGCTTTCCAGCCTATTTGCTTGATCCACGGCCCGAGGATGGGCCGTTCCTTGACGCATGTGCTGCGCCAGGGAATAAAACCACTCATCTTGCAGCTATCCTGCGAAGCCGTTGTACTACCACAACATTGCCAAAAGTCTGGGCTTGCGAACGCGATAAGGATCGGGCGGTGGTACTTCAGAAAATGATTGTTACAGCAGGCGCCGAGGAAATCGTTAAAGTAAAGGCAGAGCAGGACTTTCTTCAGTTGAATCCTGACAAATCGCCATGGAATAGGGTTAGCTCACTTCTGTTGGATCCCAGCTGCTCAGGGAGTGGGATGATCGGACAAAAAGAGATGCCGAGCATTATTCTACCGAGCAAGCAGACTGACACACTGGGGAAGGCTCATTCAAAAAAGCGGAAACGAAAACCTATGCCCGAACTTGATCGGGATCCCATAGACCTGAAGGAAGAGATTCCAACAAACATGGACGACGCTAACAAACTTAGCAAGCGGCTCGAAGCGCTGTCCGCATTCCAGCTCAAGCTCATCCTCCACGCTTTTCAGTTCCCCAAAGCCCACAGGATTACCTACTCCACATGCTCCATCCACGCCGAAGAAAACGAGCATGTAGTAATCAAAGCTTTGAAATCGTCAGTAGCCAAGCAAAAAGGATGGCATATCTTGCATCGTGCAGAGCAGGTTTCTGGGATGCAGGCTTGGAGTATTAGGGGGGATGCTATTGCTTGTCGTGACATACTGACGAAGGGCGATATCGAAGATTTTGATGCAGATGAGGTAGCGGAAGCGTGTATTTGGTGCGAGAAGGGGACTGAAGAAGGTACGCAAGGATTTTTCGTGGCTGCGTTTGTAAGAGTTAGTGAGGATCTGCCGACGTTGGGCCTTGACTGTGAACCCAGCGCTGAAGAGCAAGAGTACGAGCACGGAGATTGGCAGGAGTGGAAAGGGTTTGATGATTGAAACGGGCTTTAACAGCCTGAAAATTTGCAGCGCTCAACCATCAAGACTTTTCTTAACAAAGAGCAACTCAGTAGCACTTTGATAGTACCAAAGTTCAGACAGATCTCCAAATCTGCCGACAACCCATTGAATTCCCCAATATGATGAAGTATTCCAACCAAGCCATTCGGCAATTTCAGTATATCCGCAAGCTTTCCCAAACAATTGCGCACTTGGGCACTGTCATCAGGATGGTAGTCTCACACAACATCAACTTCTGAGGTCAAGCAACCGTCTCAGCTTTGCTTCTAATCGTGGCCACCACTATGCGACGCGGGACCCCACAAAGCTTAGATACGCTCTCCCCATTAACGTAAACACACCTCTGTGTTCTGCTATGAACGACTAAGCCCGCTTTGCTCTAAGCAGGCAGGAGTTCTAGGGCGTATACGAAGGCGTGAAGTGCTCTCAGAACCTTCAATTAGGTACCATCAGGGGGAGGCGTAAGTGAAGAGCGTTCACGGAACAAGGGCCGACCACTAGAACAATGCGATTACTTGGAGACTACAGAGAGCTTTAATTGAGACTTTTGACAATTATCTTTCTATACAAAAGTAATAGTGAATCCGATTTCGAACAGTAGCGATCCAGATCGCTTTGTTTTATCCTGTCGTTCATTAGCCTGACAGGGCATAATTTTAGAAGGCAGCAAGCTCAAGACTGATTCATAACCCCACTGAAAACAAGTCTGATGTACAACAGGACTGACATCCTGTCCCTCCTCATCCTCCCCATAATCGAACACTTCCCTAACACCAAACCGCATATACTTCTTTAGCAGCGCTCTGCTTCACGCCCGTTCTCCCCCACACATCTCGCCCACCGTCCAATTTGCCTCTCATCATCCTCGCACCTCCTCCCAAGGTGAAATCGGCAATACCACTGAAACTAACCGCGAGGGTCGTAGCGATGGTCTATTTACCCTGCCGGCTCCTACTCCCCAATTGACTGCCCACGTTTGACTCTGTATTTATTGATCTCGGGGTTGTAGTTAGGCGAAGTGATTGGATGTCGCCGGACAGGTCAATCACAACCGCGACGCCAGAATCGTGTCTGGCTTGAACCTGTAGGCGTGTCGTGCAGGAGGTGTTGGGATGATATCATAGATTTCAGTACCTTCAGGTTTCCAAAGACGCTTAGTGCGGTATCTGTGGGCTGAAATTCGCCTTTCTTATCGGTCTAGCTGTCAATTTAGCTTAGGTTGAGCTTGGGAAACGAAATTACTGTCTGACGCTAATCTAGCCTCCCAAGGTATCCTTACCGAATAGAATACCGAGGCATGACTCTTCTTGAGGCAAGTCCCGTGTACTGCCATGGAGACAACGCATGAGTCGTCGAGGCCGCTGCTGCCTGCGCTGCAGAATCCTTCGTCGCTGCATAAAGCGGGTCCCTGGCCTGTCCGACTTGCCTTCTTTCATCAACCTTTTCCCCTTCTTCGGATTTCTCCTGGCGTTGCTATCTTCATCAGCTCTTTTCAAACCCAACCAGCCAATTGTAAAACTCCATGTCTTCGACCGGCAGTCTGTTTTCTCGGACCTTGCAGGACATTACCAATACGAAGTTGGACGAAGTTGCACTGAAGCGTGAAGGCTTTGAGAAGAAGAGTAAAGACGTCATCGTCAATGCATCGAGCCAAGAGGATCCGATCCAGAGGGTCTGCACCCTGGTCGAAGGTGTGAAGACTTGCTTCAACGTCTCGACCTACCGTGGGCGAGTCTCAATAGGCAGTACAAACAATCGCCGTCTAGAATATGACCTTCGTCATCTTGATCGCTTTCTTGCACAAGCTCGTTATGACCCTTCCGTGTCCTCGAAGATTCTAGGACAATGGGAACAGTCCATGTTTCGTCACATCGAGGTCCAATCCCTGAAATACTCGTACGCCAGCTTGTACGGCAAATTGACAAGCGAATGGCTTTCTAGCACGCAGAAAGTAGCGACTAGTATTGAAGGGGAAGATGCAGAAATTCAGGACTTCGAAAAGGTCGACGGCGGAAAGAAGATGGAATCGCGTGTCAATTGGGAGCGTTCCGTCTTTGAGCCGGCCAAGATTGACAAGGCTGGCATCGATTCCATGCTGAAAACTCTGTTCGAGCCAGAGTTAGATGGTTCAAGAAGCTTGCTGAGAGCTCTCAAAGACCTTCGGGATGGAGTAGAGGCCTTTGAGCAGGAGCTAGCAAGACCTAGGGTCTTCGACTCGTCCACTTTGGAGTGGACTATCAACGGGCTTCTCGACTCTGATCTTCTCACGGATGAGAAGCGTAATGTTCTCAAGGAATTCAAAGGCAACAACGCTATTATGAATGAGATAGCAGATGTACTGAATATGCGCCTGGCAGCCATTCAAACCTGGTCATGGGGTAGCGAAGTGCCGCTAGAAGAACGCCGCCAAATGAACGGGACCTACAAAATCTATATGCGCGAAGAGCTTCTGCAGGCAATCTTCTTGCAGTTCATTGGAGTCAAATGGTCGGTCCTTTGGAAGCAGAGTTTTTCCGACTTCCGCAAGTACAGAGGCGTGTGGAAGTTAGCTCGGGAGTCGGTCTCATTGCTTGACATGAAACGGAGAGAATACTTCCTGGGGCGCATGTCCGAAAGGCCGAACGTGGAGTCAAAGAAGCAGAGAATCTATCACAGAGATTACTTCATGGCTCGACTTCTTGATTATGAGAGTCAGCAGCGTACCGGGGAAGAAGGCGACGAAGAAGCTGACTTGGATACGGATGTGACTCCCAAACGTGCTCCTGCCCCACGAAGGCAAATGGCCTCCCAAGCTAAACGCAGGTCTAGTGTGTGCGCTTATCGACATAGAATCGCTGAAGAGTACATCGTTGACGATGAAGATCTCAATGATTCCGATTCTGAATTCGATGATGAAGATCAGAATGACGAGGCCAGGAATCATATGGAGGCAAAGCAAAGCTTGCTGCATTTGTTGTCGACTGAGATTGCTATGAAATGCCGACTTCATGGAGAAATCACCTGCTTCCGCTCCCAAATCGAGAGTTTATATTCGTCGCTACCGCACGACACAATTGAGTGCGTTTTAAGATTCCTTGGAGTTTCCAAAAAATGGCTGAAATTCTTCCGAACATTTCTTCAAGCGCCGTTGAAGTTCATCGACGACGAATCCGCCGAGCCGCGCCTACGGATGAGAGGCACGCCAGGAGCACACGTGCTGAGTGACGTGTTTGGTGAAGTCGTGCTCTTCTGCCTTGACTTCAAGGTCAACCAAGATGCTGCAGGCGAGCTCCTGTGGCGACTACATGATGACTTCTGGTTCTGGTCCGCAAAGAATGAAGCCTGCGTGAAGGCCTGGACTACGATCGATAAATTCAACAAAACAATGGGCCTCACCCTCAGTGCAAGTAGAACCGGTAGTGCAAGAATGCTTCAAAAGACCAAGTCCGACAAGAAGATAGTCGTCGAAGTCGAAGATCCTCTGCCCAAAGGCGACATCAGATGGGGCATGCTGCGCCTAAACCCCGAATCAGGCCGCTTCGAGATCGACCAGCAAATAGTCGACAAACACATTTCCGAGCTGTCGCGCCAACTTCAGGGCAAGACCACGAGCGTCTTTGCCTGGATTCAGGCCTGGAACAGCTACGCCGCCACCTTCTTCACCTCCAACTTCGGCAAAGCAGCCAACTGCTTCGGCCGCGAACACGTCGACAACATGCTCGCAACCCACAACCGCATCCAGCGCCAAATCTTCTCTTCGTCAGCTGCTGCCACCGGTCTCGGCCCAGGCAGTAGCGCTAGCGAAGGCAGCATCATCGAGTACCTCAAACAAACCATCTCGCACCGCTTCGGTATCACAGACATCCCAGACGGCTACTTCTTCTTCCCCACCTGCTTAGGGGGTCTCGAAGTCCGCAACCCCTTTATCGGCCTCCTCCAGATCCGGGACACCGTGCTCGAACACCCAAGCGAGCTCCTGGACAAGTTCGAGGACGCTGAAAGGGAAGCCTACAAAGATGCCAAGACCCGCTTCGAGCAGGATAAAACCCGGCGCGATGAGCTGCTCGACCCGGGCTTCAGGCCCGCTGACTACAAGACGTTTTTTTCGTTTGAGGAGTACACAAAGTATCGCGAGGAACTGAACTATGGATTTAGTGACCAGCTGGGGGATATGTTTCAGAAATTGTTGCAGCGGCCGGCTGAAGAGAGGATTGACGACGATGAGGGGGCTGTCAAAAGGGCGGTGGAGGCCTTGCCGAGTGGCGGGGACATTGGCCCGTATTGGGGGAACATGAAGCCGTATTGGCAGTGGGTTGCGCAGCTGTATGGGCTCGGGATGATTGAGCGGTTTGGCGGGTTTAGCGTTGTGGATCCGGGCTTGTTACCGATGGGGATGGTGGGGTTGTTTAGGAGTGGGAGGGTGAAGTGGCAGGAGTGAGTGATAAGAGTGGAGGGGGGGAAATAGGTTGTGAGTCACCGAATGACCATGAGAGAAATGTGGAAACCGGCTCTTATGACTCAACTCACGATAAAATCTGTCCGGGCTACAAGTTTGACGGTTCCGATATAACAAAGAACCTTGGTGGATCATTTGGTCAGGAAATCTCGATTTATGTTACAATCACAGAATGTAGCTAACCTCACATATGCACAAGCTCTACAAAAGTACCGACAAAGAAAAAAATTAACAAACAAATTACCAACATTATTTGCGCGCAGACGTTCGTTTCAATCAGAGGCGGTGTCGACCTTGCAGCAGCTTTCAATTCATCGAGCTTCTATCAAGAAGTCGAGTTCATGACTGACAATCTCTCCGCTAGTCTGTCCCCCTGGTGATGACGAACGCTTTCACCAATTTGGCCGTGCAACCACGATCATCCTAGCTTTGATCTTTGAGGAGTCTCATCATCGGAGCTGAAATTCGTGTCGGTTGAATGCTCTGCTGGAGACATGCTCAGTCTCTAACGAAGTTGACAATTGAAAGTCTCGGGATTATCACGCTATCTGAGCTATTCTCTGTCAGTACAAAACCTACCTTATACCATAGAAGATTCTGGACAGTCACTAACCAGAATCGTGGTTAGAGCGACTATAAGGGAAAAGCCAGCTAGCTACGGTATTCAGAGTAAGAGGATCTTTGTCGCTAATGCTGGCAAGTGTTGGTACTACTAACAACTATTACATCGTCAGGAGTGTATATCGTGAACCTCGCAGTTCATCAATTCAAGCATTCACTGAAAATTTAAGAGGTCGCAACCCTAGGTCGTTCGCTCAAAGAGCACAGGTTTTAAAAAAAAAAAACATTGTTTTTGTAAATCTCGAAGTATGCTAAAAGAGAGGTTTTAGGTAACGGGCCTAGTAGCATATCAATTCGTTAATGTTCAAGCAACAAGTCACACTCATGACTTCATCAAACAATGGTCACAAGTATGTCATTTTTCTGAAGATATTCGACGCACAAACTTCAGCTGCATGATCGCTGCTCATCAGACGTCGTTTCTTCTCTTTTGCAACCGAGTCATGAAGCTCGATGTCTGTATCTGCCGCGAGACTGGTTATGCCTGACCAGTCAGAGCGACGCCCACAGCTCCATCAAGGTGCATTAGATCTTCGAGAGCGGGTCGCCCGTGGTCACGATCTATCCAACTATACGCACCCGCTACGTCGGTGCACGTATCCTGATGATGTGGCAAAAAGCAGGCTTGGTTGCCCCACCGTAATGGGACATATAGAGCTTGCAGTCCCGTAGGAGATTTCTCCTCGCAACACCAGTCAAGCCAGCCTGCCATCTCCAAGATGTTTCTGATATTCGGCTTTATTCTCGGCGCAGCAGGTGCCAATGCTTTCCCCAACCGTTTGAAACGCCAGGGTATTGACCCCACAGCGCAACACATCGATGTCTCTGGCACACACGCCTTCGTTGCACCTGGCCTATCTGACCTGCGTGGACCATGTCCGGCCATGAACGCGGTGGCCAACCACGGAAACGTTGCTCGGAATGGGTACACAGGTTTCCAGAAGTCTATTGGTGCTATCACTAAGATTTACGGGATTGGTGCGTATTTACCCTCACAAATCTGTCTTCCGCAGCATTTAATTGAAAGGTATTCATCGAATCAGGAGTTGACCTGGCAACTGTCCTTGCGACACTTGGCGCGGTACAGGTGGGCGATGGCAATCACTTTTCTATTCGTGGTCCACCAGGGCAAAGCCTTCCTGTTATGGGAGGGTTACTTGGCCAGCCACGAGGAATCTCGAATGCTCATGATCGCTTCGAGGGGGATGCGGGTCCCACAAGAGGAGATTTGTACCGTCTAAAGTCTTGCCATTGAAGATATAAAAGGAAACGTCATGAAACCGCCATTCGAAGTACTCTCCACTTCTCCAATGAAAAGCCTCGGAAAGTTTTCAAGAGGGCCACCATATTCTGGCCGACGTCTATCGTAGAGTCTCATATAGTCTTCTACGAACAGCTTTTCGATGAACAAAACTTCATAACTGTTCTCGGGCTGTTGAGGCTGCACCATGATTTCGCATTTCTGACCGATTACGCAGCATGTGTGCGGAAGCAGCATTTTACGACAGATCCAAGCTCTTGTGTACTCCCGAGCTGAGTGCTCGAGCAGTTCCGCCGAGGGGTTGGTCTTTTCGCACCATTTAGGAAAAAGAGCGTAGAGTTTTTTATCATATATTCGAAGAACCCGCTTCACTAGAAATGAGGCGGGTGTGCATCCCTGCGGCGCGCAGATACAAACACAGCCGTCGTGATTGATGGTTTGGTCATGCTGGAGGTTCAAAATCAGGGCAAGATCCGTGTCAATTAGATCTGAATCGTGCCGGAAGTAAGCGCCAGGGTAAGCTATTCGTACTGCGAGTAAGTGAAGGCCATACAGAGGTGCGTCTTGATGTCGGGATCGTCCAGAAACGCCTTTCTGCATGAACCAATTTACCATTTCGAAATTCGCCGCATACCAGCTTTGCATCATGGGAGTGAGCCCGGTATGATTGGGACTATCAATGTCATGGAATCCAGCCGACCATAGCATTTCCGCATATTGTGGTGATAGTCTGATGCTTCCATGCATATCCCCAGTGTCATAAACACTTCTATCGTCAAGCGCCAACGCTTGCGGAACTGAGAAGCCTGAACCGAACAGTGCAATCATAATGTCTGGAGCTTTTCTTTCCAATTTGGACTCTAAGATTTCTAAGGCGCTGAGCTGATCCTCTGGCAAGGCTGCTCTCCCCAGCTTTAATAGTCGATTGTGTCGATCCGCCAGCGCGTCGACTATTGCCGGTATAATAACGCTGCGCTGCTCTGCATTCGTGAATTGTAAGGCTAATTGAAGTAGACTCGGTGTCGTTTTGGAAGTCATGATAGCACAGTCAGCCTGAAGTAACGCAATTGCTGATTCGAAATGACCCGTTGCAACGGCTAGATGTATAAGGCGTCGTCCAAAATCGTCTGTAGCATTGATGTCGGCATTTTCATTTAGTAGATGCTGTAATGCCCATGGCCATTCGATCGCAAAATGAAGCGCCGTAAGTCCATTAATTGGTGATTTGAGATTGATATCTACCTCTCTGAGAATCCTCAGCAGCTTTTTCTCAGATCTTTGGAGAATAGTAAAGACGAGGTACTTGTGACCGCATTCTACCAAAAATCAGCAGAGCTCTAAGGTTTGTCAAAGAGTCTTACGTTCAACCTGCTCGGGAATTTTACGCAAGATAGAGGTCTCGATATTGAAATAGCTAAATCGGTAGTGTGTATGGATGCGTTCAATTAGGTTGATAGGCTTCGAGAGCTCAGCTCCTCTACTGAGTAGCATGTTCAGGATAATTCGATCCAGGACCACTCTGCTGGGAGATAGACGCAAAGTTGAAGAATATTCTACAAAACAAGCGTATAGATCGAAGACAGTTCCGCCGCTATTGTGGAAACGCGGTGTACTCTTGTTAGAATTTGGAGAGGCAATAGCGTTGATATCTTCTACTCCTTCAACAAGGAGTTGAATTAGTGAGAAATACTCATTGCCGGGGTCACCATCTGATCCACACCTGCCGTGCGAGGTGTAAAGCGATAGGACTTCCTGAAGACACCATCAGAATGTCGGCTATGAGGCTACGTGAGAGTTAAAATAGACTCACGAAAAGTAAAGTGTTGCCACTATCATCCTCATCTAACGGAGACGCCTTCCGATCCGAAAAAAGAAGTGTCAGAACGGATTCCAGATCTGGGATGCAAGAGGTGCTAGCACGAAAATTAGACGCCCACAGCCTAGATTCAATATTTTCCACAGCCTGAAAAGCGGGAGGTCGATTTCTATCAACGATTCTTTTCGTCCCTATCATGATCGGGCTTATCGAGGACCCACCCGCCCCCCAGCGTGTTTGGAGGGATACAGAGATCATGTGCGCTAAAAGGCGTTTTGGAGGCAGCAACCATACTGACAATTCTTTGTTTTCTTTGACGGGGTGTAAAACTGACAGAAAGAATAGTGAGAACTTCGGAAAATACGCCGGATTTGAAGGAATGGCAAAAGCTGCCATTGCGTCGTTTTAGTGTAAGCTCTGCAGGTGCACCTCGGAGAACCCATGTTATCGGATAAGATACCTGTGCCTACGGACTCAGCCTCTTCTATGTGAGAGGAGCTTTTTGCTATTTTGGTCTCATCGCAGGTCTCCTTGAGAAAGCTGGGTTTCTGGCAAAGAACCTGTAACAAAAAGTCGTATTGCAATTGCAGTTGCTCCATCTGTTGTTGCTGTTTCTGAACCACGTTCTGTACTTGTCCAGAATTTTCGCCAGCGATCTTCAATAGCTGGGATATGTCTTGACTTGTCTGGCTGCTAGAGTCCTCAATGATCTGAAGCCGTGAGTCAATTCGCTGGTTATCGAGTCTGGCATTCTCTGAGTGCCTGAGCGACCGCTTTCTATTTGGAGTGTGCTTACTGATGATTCAGCTGTGAAATGGCCCGATTTATCTGGCTACTAGAGTCTTGAATGCCCTGAAGCCGGGGTAAGATTCGTTGATTTCGGAGTCTAGGATTCTGTTAGTTCACTAAAGCGACTCTTTCAAGTCTTTGAGTACGCTTACTGTTGATTCAACTGCGACATACTCTGACTCGTCTGGCTGCTAGAGTCCTGGATGGTCTGAAGCCGTGGTATTATTTGTTGATCGCCAAGCCTAACATTCTGTTGATTCACTGAGGCAGCTACTTCTAATTCAAGGACTGCACTTACTGTTGACTCTGCTGTACAGTGCTATATATGCGACTGGAGATGACATTAGAGTTGCTCTGCGACACGCTGGTAATAGCAGATCAATTTATGAACCATAAGGCATTGTCCACATAAATGAATAGCAGGGAGCGGAAGAACCAAATTGTCTCATTATGTAGCTTGAGAAAGGCAATGCTCGTAGCACAGAAACTTACAGAACAGCATTGAAGAGCCAGAGAGACAGTGTAGTCTTTTACTACTCCAGGCGCTCACAAATATGAAGAATTTCCTTTTCCTTTTTGGCAGCAACGACTGTCTTCCAAGCGCGGCGCAATGGACCATCATAAACAGCAACGGTTAAGCTATTAAGTAAGGATTCAAGATCCTCGGCGAGTTTGATGCAGTCAGAGTAGAGAGTACATAGAATCAAATTCCACGGCCTGTGTTCCCGCATGTAAGGTCAGACGATTGGATTTGACAGTTTTTGCAATGGCTAGGAGATGGCTGAGTGTTAGTTTTTGAATTCTCTATTGTTTGCGGTACATGGCGAAGTGTAGAACAGAGTCGACTGAGCCCAATGAGCGAACGACCACCGACGTCGATATATTGGATAACACTAGCTGCAATGCCAACTTCAGCCATTTTCAGATGGGAATTAATCAGTGACAAGAGAGATGAGGACTTTCAAGTCAACGTGTTAGAGATCGAGCGAGCACTTCGGGGCGCATTGTGAGGGGAATCTTGCGCGGGCTTATGGGAATGTCCACTGCGCTCTGCGTGATGCACGTAGCTCGCGAGCTTCGGATTGTATTTATAATAGATTATTGTATAAGATGATATGATTTCAATCGCAGACGACGTGGCCGAGTGGTTAAGGCGATTGACTAGAAATCAATTTCTTTCGGGAGCACAGGTTCGGTACGTTGCGGCATCTTAATGAAATCTTAATTCTGTTGCTAATTACTTCATTAGAGTCCTGTCGTCGTCGACAATCATATTTTTTTTGTTTTTCTTTCTAAGAATTCTCATCCAACCTTTAGAAGCTTATAAGTCCATCAACTCATCATCAGCTCTCACGAAAAGCATTTCCTCTCCAGCCACGCCACACGTTCGTTAGTTCTAGGCGTAACCCTGAAGATTCGAGATGTTCAATCTTCAAGAAAAATACAGTTCTTTTGCATACTTTACTCAGAATCTTTCACCAGCATTTTTCAGCTGCAACTATGCGCAACCTAATCCTAACGGTTATCGAACCGTACTCAGGTCACTGTCACTTATCATCATCGGCAAAAGCTGAATCTTCGGACTTTATTCATAAATTATAAATATATATTATAACCAGTTTTCTATCAAGGAGACGGCAATGGAATATTTCTGTTCGAGAATGACTATGACATTTTGCCTTAGGTGAAGGCATCTCGGTTAAGAAAACTTATTCATGTCATTGTCATTGTCATCGTCTTCCAAATTCCCTGCTGTTTATATGTCTTTGGCCCAATCTTGCCCGAGAGAAAGCTTCAAAACCTTTGTTGAGGATTGTCACCGTGATCGGGAGATGATACATCAGCAGGAAAGAATAGGCTGTTGTCGATGACAACGACCGCTGAGTCGAAGACAGGAAGAAGAGATGATGATGAGTTGAAGGATAAGCCAAGCATTCTCCACAGCCCTGCCATTCACATCCCCGCCACCGCCTCCAGCGCCATCCCACATTCCCGTCTCAGCCCCTCCACAATCTCCCTCGCCCCCAAAACCTCTCTCACCAACCCCACCCCCGTCCCCGCATACCTCGTCACCCGGCTCCGATCCCCCTTCTCCAATCCCTCCTTATAAATCCGCCGATTCTCCTCCAAGCTCATTCCCCTCTCGCTATCCTCCAACGCACGATCCCGAAGACCCCTCCCATCCATGTACGCGGGCCACTCATTCGGCCCTCTCAGTTCGTCAAAGAACACGTTTCTGACCGTGCTCTGCCCGCCGTCTGAAGCGGCGAGGACGTCGTGTTGGTAGTCTTTGCTGATTTCCGCTTCGCTGCAGGCGATGAACCGCGTGCCTAGCACTACGCCCTGTGCGCCGAGGAGGGTGGCGGCTGCTACGCCTCGGCCGTCGCTTATGCCTCCGGCGGCAACGAGGGGGATGTGGCCGAAGCCTTTCTCCAGAAGCGTGTCTGCCACTTCTGGCAGGAGGGTGATGATACCGGCCGCATTTGCTGTGCCGTGGCCGCCAGCGTCGGAGCCTTGAACAACGAGGACGTCTGGGTTGCACAGCTCGGCTGCTTGTAAGGCTTGCGCGACAGTGCCGACCTGCACCCAGATGGCCGTTTTACCCTTGCTGGCTTCTCTAACGCGGTCGCTCCATAGTTTCAGGTCTTCGGGTTGGCGCGGTGCGAAGAACCAGGCTGCGGCTGGTATGTACTTTTCAATGGCTTGAAGAGCGTAGTCTAGGTTTGAGCCCCAGTTGATGAAGCCGACGCCAACGGGAAGAGGGTTTTCGGCGGAAGGGGTATGGTTCAGGGCTTTGGCGATGAGGGAGAGTTCGTTGAGGAGGGAGGATTGGTCTAGGCCGGAGGCTATGAAACCGATACCACCGGATTGAGTGACGGCTGTCGCGAGGCGGGACATGGAGATACGGTACATGGGTCCATTGACGATGATAGGAGATTTGGTCCACGGGTAGAGTGCCTGGAGGGATTTGTGTTGGGAAGACATATTCGACTGTCTGGGCGCTTGAATATCCTCCTATGTTCCCTTGTTATGTGATGATGTATTTTTGCATAGAGGAACGTTGTGTGGCTTTGTAGACTCGATGAGAGTTAGAGATTGGTGATTGTTGGGACTCTCAGCTGCGGAGTGGCAGCTAAAGGCCTCATATAGGATTGATCTATAGGATACATGATGGGCCTGATTTCAAATCAAGGTGCAGTGGTGAGAAGTGTCCAGTCACCCTGAAGCATCCGTGAATGGACGTTGAGAGGGGCTGAGGAGCGTTTTCCCAGAGGAGCTTGGTACCGGTAGAACGGGCCAGTTCGCCGACCTGGAGATAGCCGCATAAACCCGAAGACAAACATGTGCGGAAGTACTCCGTACACAGTAGAACTTCTTTCACATACACACGGTACCCTACAAGACTTCTATGTTGAGAGAATAGCTGAACAATCGCCCATGCATAATCTTTGGGAAAAGCCTTGGACGTGAATATCACAAGGTATCACAGTCAGAAATTTCCTCCCGCGTCCTTCCAGCTCCTATCGCCCATAATCCCCCTGAAGACCTACTCGAGGAATTAATACCTACCCCTTTCCACTCCATCTCCCGATCACATTACTTCATCCTTCTCTTCTCCTGCTCCCTCGCCCAGATTTCTTGTGCCGCTACCGGTGGATTCGCAACCTCCTCGAAGCTGGTCCTCAGTCGCCTGCATCCGGTGTGCAGGCATCGCATTATCGTGGCTACCAAGCTCGACGTCTGTACGCTCAGCTTGAAAGGTGGCACGGTCGCGTAGATGACCGGAGATGTGGCGGCATAGGGGAAAAATGAAGTTGTAGCGGCTAGGTTGATCCAACTAGGTGAAGAGGCAGGAGGCGTGGAAGAAGTGGTGGCAATGGGTTCTGGGGTGGGGAGAGAGGTCAGCAGCGTTTTTCAAGCATGGGAGGAGTTCGTTGTTTGGGAAAGGGAAGATTACCTTACTCTACAAAGTACATTCATCAGGGGCCAGTATTAACCAAACTTCCTCGCTAATCGTAGGTTTAGCAGAAAAGCTGAGTCTAAAATTTTCTTCTTACACTCTTCGCCAAAGTGTTCAGAAAATCCACAATCATCTAAGAAAAGAAAAATGACAATTAGACCTGAGGACAACCTCCAGGAAGCACATCGAGCGCCAGCGCCGGCGCCAGCGGCAGCAGTTGCAGCCGCAATCCATGATAGCAAAACGCATCTCATGCAAATTACCCCTCATTATTTCCTCGTTTGAAAATCACTCGAACCTCTCGATTCGCGTCATTCTTACTAAATCCGCAGCGATATTTCTCGCTGGTTAAGGTAGTCTCTGGAACAGCCTACAGTGGCCTCCCTAGCCTTGCTTCCTAATGTCGATTCCGTTCTGTGGTGATGTTGGGCAGGGAGGGATGTGCGATTGGAATGAGATTGTCACTGTGATAGAAAAACGACTCGCCCTCACTTATTTGGGAACCATATCTCCGACGGAGGCACCTCAATAATATGTACGTTCACTTATAGCTTGTTGAATTTCTTTTGCCACTACCCGTAAAGGCTGAAATGTGACCGTGAAATAGTTTCCATTGCATGATACATGTTATAATTTCCGCTGCGTCGTTCCGATGTCCATAGGCATCTCGCCGACTCTAGACTTCATCCTTCTCGTGGTCGATTTCCGATTTGACTTTATAGTTTTCATTTCCCCTGACACTGGGAATGCTCGTAGGGCTAGAGGTCTCGTCGGCAGACGGTGGAGTACCTAAAGACTTCAGAAAGAGATCAACAAGTCTTTTGTCTTCGCTAGTCATTGCTTCTATTGTCTCTTTATCTGCAACCTGAATACCAAGAGAGTCGATATCGATCCAGGTTTGATCGTGATCAATATCGTCGTCATCGTCATACTTCTTTTTCAGCTGCTCTCGTGACTGCATAATCTGCTCATCGGTCCGCAGTTTATTTAACAACCCGGTTCTCAACTTTAGTATCATCTCGATGAGCGATATTAACCATAGTACTCATTCTATCAATGAGCATGAAGCTATCGAAGCCCGCTTGGTGGGCATACTCGTGAAATTTGGAATCTGGACAGATAAAATGATGAAAGTATGATAGACTCATCCTTAATAATCCTGAAAGGATGGTTTTCCGGTAGGGGAATAAGCAGATTGAGTGTGAAGGGGTGTGCTCTTCCATGACTATCTTCAGGAGACTGTAGTCGATCCAACTATTCGACCATTCCACGAGGTAATTATTCCTGTTCATGCCTGCGTCGAGCAATATCTGCCTGACTTCGTCCCAGGTCTTCCCCAACGTGTCTTCTTCTTGACCATAGGTACTCCGCATAACGCCCCCAAGTGAAATTCGCCGGGATTCCGGCACGAGGAACTCCAGCTAGTAGTTGTGGAATTGACCGGCTATACTTGATGGGAGTATCAATGACAAATTGTCAATCGAGACGGAGAACTGCGATTTTGACAGGAATTCTCACTACTACCAATTCTTCTTTTCGTGGACGCGGTAACGACGCGAATTCGAAATCGATGTAAAAATCACTACCTTCTTTATTCGTCGTTCGATCTTCTGAACCAGATCAACAATAGCAGACTGGACAGGAACCATGGATAGACATACTTCCATCTCATCCGGGTTGCTCATATCGACTCCCAAACCCTCCCGTGGACGGCGCGAAGCGGGATTCAGTTTAGGGCGACGAAGGCGCAACTTCTGGCGCAGCCATGTCTGGCGTCTGCTTCGCAGGCTGGAATGACTCGCCTTCCACTTACATGCCTTTGTAGGGACAGGACAAGATTACGCAACATAATCCTCCTGCCGCTTTCATCCTCAGGTCCACCTAACGCCGTTCGTTGCACTTATTTATTCTGGAACATAAGAGGTCGGCCTTTTCAACCCCTTCGTGTACACGGTAGCAGTGCTGGATCCAACCAAAGTTTGGTAGAACATGGCGCCACATCCATCGATGTCACACTGAAACAGAATTCGGAGATGGCAAGCATCGATGTGCTCTTTCAAACCTGACGAAGGCGGTTGTGGTCGACCAGTTGTGTCTGTGTCGAACCCTCATCTGGCATTACCTGTGAAGCCTTCTAAGCACCTCGCAGAGTCTGACCAGAATATTTGACGCGTACGCCTTAGTGTAGGTACCATCTTCAGAGTCACTGCCATGTTTGCCGAGACTCGTTCGCCAAAGAACAAGGTGGTGAGATACATTGTCACATCCGACTTTATGGAAATATACTTCAGCGACGTTTCGGTTTGGGGGTTAGTTTTGCTGCTCGCCCATTTCACTACTCCGTACTCCCAAGCAGTAAATTATTTCATTTATCGAGCAAGATTGTCCTGTCATCAAGATGTTATTCAGCTCTTTCTACTAGCCTTGATCAGCTTCAACTTTCACTTTCAAGGCACCACCCACTCCTACAACTAGCACTCTAATGAGTAGTCTCATTCGGTAGCTCTTCTGCTCCGACCTCCGTCTTATCGCCCCTCTTCCCCGCCATCACCGCCTCCTCCTCCTCCAACCCCCTCTGACTCTCCTGCACCGTCCCATCCGCTCCCTTCATCTCCCCACTCTCACTACTCCCTACCCCCGCCAATCCCCCCTCCCTCACCTTCTTCGTTCCCCCCTCCGTCTCATTCGTCGTCTGCCCCTGCATCGGCTTCCCCATTCCCTGATACACATCCCCTGACGTCGCGCCGCCGAACGTCGACGAGGCGGTCGTATGCGTGGATTCTTTGCCGTGAGAGCGCAGCACGTCTGAGTTGAGGGCTTGGCCGGGGACTTCGGAGGTGGGGTTCGGCTGGAATGTGCGGTCCGAGGGAGCGGAGCCCGGGGGGAGGGTTTTGGCGCTGAATTCTGGGGCGGCGTCGTTGCCGACTTGGACGCCTGGTTTGTGCTAGAGAGGGGTGTTAGTTGGTAAAGGGGTTGGCTTGTTGGGATGGACGATGCTCACGCCGGAGGTGGTGAGGGGCTCGTCACGAGGGCGGGCGGCGTGGAATTCGCCTTGGTTGGCGACGGCGTCGGGGTTTCTGGCGGCCATTGCTATGGTTTGATGCCCTATGTGGTTGATTTTTGTGATTATGGAGGAGCCGGTCAGTTAGTTTTTTTATCTTTCGATTAGAGAGTGGGATTCAACAGTTGTACATAGAAAGTGAAATCTGATTTAGAACAACACAAATCTGAAGCGATACAGAAGTAACGTCATCGACGCAATACATCATCGCTCCAGGATGCGACATCCGCCTGCGTCAGTTTAAGCGAGTAGGAAACCCTAATCTGAAGCCCTAAAGCACTCTCAGGAACGATACCTTAGCTGTCCCAATATGGCGTTTTGGAATTCAATCCGTTACTCTAAGGTAGCACCCCACAGACCGAAGCCAAATGGTACCGGTAGAGTTGCTGCTGCTGCACAGATTTATCTTTACAATCCCGTGCGTCTGCGCTCTTCATTGCCCCATCGACTATTCTTAACTCAACCTGTGGCTCCGCGCTTACAGATCAGACGACTCACGAAAAAGCTTGCCTGATCCGCCTCACAGAATCAATTATAACCACAATATAACTCTCCCCCA
>JAABVA010001374.1_pt1 | contig 26336 bp, 30 predicted proteins | sample 5560331 | NCBI WGS metagenome assembly JAABVA01 (sample SAMN12812661, study PRJNA571458) | rock metagenome | isolation source: Antarctica rocks | place: Antarctica: Victoria Land, Mt New Zealand sud | collected 2016-01-07
GTGGGACATGGACGTAGCAATAGTTTTGACAGGATGATAGCGCTAGAGCCCTTTAGGCGTAGTGCCTCCGGGCGGAATAAATTACCTACCTACCTATTTGTTTATAAGAAGGTAGCCTAATATTTGAAAACCTGTAGCCTGATCTATGTAACAGCAACGAAAATATTCGAAATCCTTCAAGTCCAATGTCAGTTGCTCGATAAATTCTTAAAGCCAGAAATGTCCGATAAAGTTAAAGAGGAGATCAAGGTGGAAGAGGTTGAGCACATTGAGAACCTCGCCGCAGCAGCGCTGTCAGGTATCCCCATATCAGTATGAAGGTTACCTTACTGACTGTATACAGACATCATACCTCAGCCATGATTCCCCCCCTGCCCCCCCGTGATGAAGTCAAAGAGGAGGTCGCAGTGAAAGAGGTTGAGCGCATTGAGAAACTCGCCACCTATGAAGCAGTGCTGTCAGGTATCCCCATATCAGTATGAAGGTTACCTTACTGACTGTATACAGACTTCATTTTTCAGAGATGATTCCCTACCTGCCCTGGCGCATTACTCCCGATAACCGCGAGAGGACCCTCGACCCATTGCGGAAGACAACTATTGATATTGGCCTGTCGTGGCAAAACAGCATGAGTCAATCACCGTACTCCTCTTTGCATCAACTTCTCAGAGTCCCGGTTTCTAGCACACAGTTCAACCTAACTATCAACAAGCTCCTATCGAGCGTGAGGCGTGGTGATGAGACGTCCATAGATAACATCATTAAGGCCCATACCCTTCCCACTTACCCCACAGCGGCCATGACACGACTCCTAGACATGCCTATTCTCCGTCCAATCGACCTTAGAGAAGGACAAACCATTGATTGGGCCCGGCCCCGTCATCATGAGGCTATTCTGGGCTTTACACGAGGAATTTCAATTCCAGCAAACCAGGACTGCAGGTGCTATGTTAGAGAAGGAGTGTTCACAGAGTGCATAATAGTGCCTTCTGAGTTTCGTGGCAGTTGCACCAACTGCCATTATCTCGGTGAAGGTGCCTTCTGTCCTCTCCGACAACGTAAGTATACATTTTATACTGCATTCAAGTCTGTAAAACTTTGCTGACAGTGCCTAGGTTTGTATGTCCCTAACCTGGCCACCCCCTTTGGGCAAGCACGCCGCCGTGGTGCCCCCAGCCCCCCCTCACGCCACCTCCCAAACACAACTGCCAGCATGAGACGCACAAGTGCCAGGGCACAGCGTAAACGTGTCTCGGCACGTTATCTCCGGGAACTCGCGGACGTTTATGAAGCTGAAGCGGATGAGGAGGACCACGCTTGTGAAGCTGAAGCAGAGAAGGAGGACATTATTCGGGATGGCCGGATAAGGAGAGAGAGCAGATAAGCAGATTGAGCATGTCTGAGTGGTGGCTGCGCAACTTCCACACTGCAGCATTGCGACAATGATTCTGTGGTGGAAAACTCAGCGTTTTCGCATGGCATTTGCCGAGGCCCTGATATTAGGCTATGGAGGTGTGACGGAAGGCGGAGAAGGCGGCGAGCACACATAAGGCGGAGGTTTTGGAGGTTTAGAGACGGACACTCATTCATGTACACACACGACAGCAGGCAGTTCAGATATCAGTTGTTTGTTTCTTAGTTAGTTGAATGCATTGATATTACACTCCTTATTCAGTATCACAGTCACGATTCAGTTCAACCCGCTCAGGCTGTTTTACATACTCAGGTTTATCGAGGCATCTGGTGCTCCGCTTGTTCAGGCATTCAGTATAGTGCCTTACTCACAGGATTCACGGAGGCCTCGTGTTATTTAGTTTGTCTTATTGTTTATTCTCTTGTGGAGACGGCGGCGACCTCATTCCTCCTCCTACTTCGACGTGTTTCTCTCCACTATTAGGAAGCACAGCAAACAGTTATTTCCTTCACAATTCAAAAGTCAGAAACTGGTGGCCAAGCGAGGGACATAGGGGCTAGAGCATGCGTTCCTGATAGAAACTCCGACGCTTAGGTTGTGGTACAGATTGATGCAGTTGAAGATAGTGGCTTTGTTAAATCTACATCAGCACTCTGTCTCACAGGAGCCTCGCGACCAGCGGTGGACTCTCAGTGTTTGTCTTGTGTTACTCACTTCTTTCTGCTCCCTTACAACAGACAAGAAAACCTATCCATTCCCGCCATGAGGCTCTTCGGGCCTTGAAAGTCACAGCGATACTACCAATGCCTATGCTACCATTTCTGTAACAGTACGCCGTCCAACACTCCCGTAAGAAGCTTGCTGTGATGCAGTCGTCGGGTCTCGACCTCTAGGGCCCAATATCATGATGTTTCCTCCGACGTTTCTGCGGTACCGTGGACCCAGCATCCTTGATGCTCCTCTTCGATACCTCTGAGATCCTAACCATATCCAGATTCATGATCGCCTCATATTGATCAGCAAGACATTGCTGTAGTTCTGGCTGAGGGAATTGCTTGAAGGAACCTTGGACCTTGGAAACACGTTCTTGCCATTCTTTATGTTCTCTTTTCCACCTTTTCGAGGTCTTTGTGACAGTCAATACTCGTGAATCTCGTGTGATTATACAGTCGGATGGTATGTCGTTACTCAAGTGGATGGGATTGTCAAGTGAAGTAAAAGTGCGGGACTTCTCCTTTGGCTCCTGTAAGAATTGTCGGAGGAATTGATGCTCAGGACAAGCGCAACGGAACTCATCAACAGGTTGAGACCAATCCCTTGGCTTCTCTGGCTCCTTCTGGACGACACGTTCGATATAAACTGACATTATGGATTGGTAGAAATGGCAACCCTCGAGAGAGGAAAGGTCCAAGATTGGAAATAGCTGCCTTAAAAGTGGAATAACAACTTTGTCTAGCTTCGAATGAGTGAGTACTGCAATCTGGGATTTGACCTTAAACAGTAGCTCGGTAGCCCTCTCTTGACCAAGCTGTAAGAGTTCCTGATACAACTTTACAACAATGTCGGCATCGCGTCGACCCCTTTCTGTCTCATCATCGGTGGACCTCACTGCGGAGGAAAATTTATCGAGTTCAAACCGAGTGGCTGCTGGGATGAGGATCAGCGGAAAGAAATAGGCTGCCAAATCTTTGCCAGAGCTATCGGGGGTCTTCTCCTGGGATCGACCTTCACTTCCAGAGTTGGCATCGTTATGATCAGACTTCTCGCCTGCAGAATCTGAGGACACCTTCATATCATCGGCTGCACGTTGTAAGCTGAGTACTTCGAACGCCAAGGCATTCAAGAAATCCGAGTCCTTCAGAAATTGAGTGATGAAGGGATTGATGCTATGCAAACATGTCAGTTATATAGATAGAATCTAGGTCCCCTGATTTCAAGATCAAATGGGGACTCGCAACTTACCACTCAGTAAACATCTTGTCATCATACTTGTCTGTCAACTCAATCAACACAGCGGCGTCTTGCGGATAGGCTTTCCGCTGAGACTTCAAAGCCTCGGAGATTCTATCTCTAACCCAGCCTGCCAGGTTCTCTGACTGGTCTCGATCATGGCGATTGATATTATTCGTGGAGAAACCCCTGCGCAATTCACGAAGGCATCCATGTATTCGGTGCAATCCCCGAGTTTTGGTAACAGCTTTCGTGAAACTAGTATGAAACTGCCATTAGTATTAACAACCATTCCTGGACGATGACATGACTTACTATGGATTTTCCGGACAACTTGAGTGGACAAGGTGGACAACCTCGCCAATCCTAAAAAAGGTTTTCTCATTGAAACCATTTGCAATCAAATCAACAGTGTTCCTGAGAAGGTCTTGGTCGGCAATAATAATTGCTGCAATGGCTATCGGATTCAAGTACAAGTCTCTTGGTGTTATGTTATCCCATGAGTCTTGCGTCAACTGGTCCCGGCAAATCTGAATAATTAGTTCGCGGGCAAATGTGTCCCCATCTTGCATCTGGAAAAGTTCTTGAAGACGTTGCAGGAGGTCTGTGAAATCAGTGATGGTATAGCTGTCTCCAAGTAGGAAGTCCGATGTGACAGCTCTAGAAACAATAACCATAACCTGTGCAAACAATGAGTAAGACACAGGATCTTGTACATTACTTCATTACGCACCTTGTCGTTGTACTGCTGCTTGATATCAGCATAACAATTGGCCAACGGTATATATCCTCCACCCTTTTGTTCGTCAGGATCCCTTGAATCGTAGAGCCGATCCTGGAGGAGGTGAGTTTCTGAAACAGGAAGCAATTCACGAAGTCCGAAGCCTCCTATATCAACAATGCGCTCAAGTGTGAGTTCTTCTGCGTTGTCCTCGTCGTCCGCGAATCTCCCTTCCTCGTCGTTCGCGGATTTCTTGACTCTTATTAGATTAGCGAATAAGACGCAGAAGTTGCCGGCTTTTTTGCAACTGTCGACGACATAACGAGCACGGTAGTAATCGTTGGATTTCAGACTTGTCAGTTTGAAATCCTGATCCGAGTATTGATGGGCAAAAGCATAGCAAAGATACTGGGGTCCTGTGTCCATACTATGCCATTCCGCGAGTGTGTGACAAAACCGCGTTATTTGAGCATCAAGCCCTGCAGCAGACTGAGGGAAGGCGGATGAGATATTAACAAGGTTGTAGGTAAGGATCCACTGGTAGCCGCATTGCACAGGTTCAACCTGTCCTCAAGAGTAAGCCATTGCAACTGGAGTTCTGGAGCTTACTTACCTCATGGGCGACATCTGCATACCTGCCATATCTCTGTGAGTAAAGTCTAATTCAAGACGAAATCTTCACTCACCAAGCGATATAGGCCATATTAAAAGCAGACAAATCAGCGGTATCGAACATCTTTTCCTCTTGGCCATGGGTTAGGCGTACTGCACCGCCGCGATGTGCAGAAGGAAGGCAGATAACAAGCGTTCCAAACATGCCTGGCGTCTTTTCTGTGCTTTTTGCAATCAGCTTAGATGCATTTAATAAAGGGTTCAACATACTCTTCATGCGGCTTGAATAGGGCGCCTTCCTCATATAGTAGCATCTTGTCTAGCTCTGCTCGGACGTTGCTCAGATCACCTGCGACTCCAAGCTCTTTGGCTGCTGCTTGCACAACACTGCCCAGCCAGCTGTGCCACGCCTCGTTCAAAAAGGACACCTTGCTTCCATCAATTTCCCAAGTCTTTCTGACTGTTTCATCAACTAAGGTCTGACTTCCTCTCCCAAATGGCGCCTGACGACTGGCTTGAACGAGGGATTGTGCATCATGTAAGGACAGTGGAAGTCCGATTGGTCCTACATCGTCAACAGAGATACCAGGAAGTATGAACTTCTCGAAGCTGCAAAATGTGGTAAATGACCCAGCGCTCTCCACGTCTAGTAGGCAATGAAGGACGTCCATTCTTAGATTGGTCCATCCAGATTCGCTTTCAGATGAGCTGTTGTCACCAGCAATATCAGATGACATGATTGTGTATGGCAGATTGGAGACAAAGATATGTAGAGCTAGATAGACTGAATAGCCCAAAGATATATGAGCTCGTAGGTAAGGTAGTTATGCACACATCCTGAAAGCTGGGCGTCCATGTCTGCCCTTTATCCAACGTTGTCCCATCCAGTACTCCGTACGGAGGTATATGTGCCCGCCATCTCGCTCAGTCACATAGTCGTCTGCTTTGCGATCCGTGCATTGATTATTATTCATGGCCCATTGGCTAGAACGTGTTGTAACATGGGCAGGTACACGCTGTGCTCTGAGTGTCACAGGGTTTTCTGTAATTCTACCAGCCTTCTCCCTTGGTAGGCTGATCAAGTACTGCTCTTCAAACGCACTTGATTTCGACACGCTAACATCACCCACTCCTGATGCCGAAGTAACTACGCGCTAACGAGTACATCAATTGGCTCAAAGGATTCAGTAAGTACTATGAGATACCTGCAGCAAGAATTGCGGCACAGAAAGACAGCATGAATCCCATCAACTGGCATTTAGTGGCCGCAGTCCAGGTTCCTTCATACTGAGATGAAACTTTGTGGCGTTGCGCTCACCCAGTCTAAGCGAGTGGGCTCGATAAGCAACCCATTATCTAGCCGCCGTGTATCACCACCTCTCAATGCCGCTTTGCAGTGATAGGCCTTACGAAGCCGTTGCACAGCCAATAAAAATGAAAATCAAGTTGACGCAGATACTTACTCTGTGGCCACACAATGACCTGCATCTTTGAGTTGATGCCCACTGTCAACATCAGCAACCTCCACCCTGTCAGTGACATGGAGTGCAACCCTCCACACACTTGTGTGCCTCGCGGGAGTACGAAGTACTCGAATTAATTGAAAATCCATACTACACGTTGCATGGACCAGCGAAGTCTTTTACCCATAACTAATACCCTGTACCATAACTAATACCCTGTATGCAGCGGAACAGTGAATTCAACACCCGGATGCCAAACTGCTGCCTACATCACTTGAATGCGGCTGCCTGAAACCTGACTTAGGTATGATGATCTGTAGCACGTCTCTGATATGCATTCAAGCTTTGTCTTCGCAAATAATGTTGACTTCCTAACCTTCTCATATCAAGACCAAGGATTTTGGTTAGCCTAAGTAAATGCACGGCATGCCCACTACGATAAGGTAGAGTGCAAATGCTCAAATGACCTAAATTAGCTATAATTGTTTGTCCGTGGCAACCCTGAAGCGCATGAGCCGAATTGTCTTGATCTTCAAACGTTGCAAAACACGCTCTGAAAAACAACATCGACACATTTTCAGATTGGAAGCCTCTTCACCTCCACACATCTGTGCCACATCTCTCACCTGCATGTAACAACCAAACAAGAAGCCGTAACCCCAGCCATAACATTTCAAACAGTTCGCAATTCAACCCTCAATCCCCAACCCCACCACCGCAGCCCTGACATCCACACATGATGTCCTTCTCTGCGCACCCTTCATTTCCCGCAAGACCCTCCGCCTCCATTGGCGGCGTCGCCCCCTTCGGCTCCTCCACCGCCGAGCCAATGTACTCGATCGAGCGCGAGGCCCAGAAGCAGATGGAGGAGCTGATCAGGGAGCAGCAGGAGGAGATTAATGAAGCTGTAAGTTGACTTGGCTGCACATCACCTTCCATCCTGTCCCCCTCCCTTCTGTTCTATCTCCCACCGCACAGTCAAATGCCGATGAAGCTGAGTGGGCCCCAACGCCGCAAAACTGCAGTTCGCCCTTGTTGACCAAGACAAAAACCAAAAAATTGGCTTTCAGGAACTCAAATGCGCCATGAAGGCGCTGGGCTTTGACCTGCCCAAAGCTGAGATCCTCACCATCCTGGAAAAGTACAGTGTGCCAGCCGCCGCCTCCACGGCACCCAATGCGATGGGAGCTGCAGATGGCATGAAAAGGGCACAGATTCATTCAACACCCTTATGGCTGTCGCTGGCCGCCTTTCAGGTCATCATGTCGCAGCGCGTCCTGGAGCGCAACCCGCGCGATGAGATATTGCGCGCCTTTGAGATGTTTGACGAGGGCGCCAAGGGCGGGATCATGCTGCAGGATTTGCAGAGGGTGGCGCGGGAGTTGGATGTGATGGCGAGCGAGGACGAGCTGGTGGCGATGATTGAGGAGTTTGATTTGGATGGCGATGGCGCCATCAGTAAGGAGGAGTTTGTGGATATATTACTGTGACTCCACAGCCGAAACACAGGTTTTGTTTCGTGGGTGTCAAATATCCATGTCTTAACGGCGCGGCGAGATATCTTCGGCTTTGATCTACAATTGGGGGTCGGCGCCCGGTTGACCTGTGCCGCTTTGGTGTGCGTAGAGGCGGTATTGATGGGAGACTGAATTGAGCAATTGTTGGTGCTATCGTCGTGGTTTGCTTTGGTACGTTTGCAAGGTTGATCAGGTTGATCAGTTGGGTTGTGGTGTGGACCTTCCGTATGAAGCAAAACCTTTGGTACCATCGCTGCGCCCTGAGCCCTCACTGGATGACCTTTGCTGAGAAGTATGTGGCAACAAGCAGAACTTTTGATGAGTGGTAGTCTCTGTGGCTCCGAGTGATGCACTATTCTGGACTACTGCTTCTGCCACATCTCAGCGTTGAATGAATGCTAGCATCCATTGAAGTGCATGCTGACAATAGCTTAGCCTTCAATCACCTATATCCATGCTTGCACCCCCATGTGCTAGAGCATACATTCCTGATAAAAGTGACCTAGGGATCGGCGTTCTGGCCCTCCTCCGACAGAGGCAATGGATCAAGGCTATGAAGCAAGATGTCAGAATCGAGTTGCTGTTCAAGAATAGTCTCAGGTTTCACATCTTGAAGCCTGAATGTTACCCGATGGGCTCTGTTTGTCTTTAGAAGTGCATCGTCAAGGAGGTAGGCGCGTCGAGCAAGATAATCTAGACGTGGGCGTAACTTCTGCAGAACATTCTTGAATAGCTCCAAGTGATTCTCTGAGAGCCTGAGGTACCTTATAGCGTGTAAGCAAAAGGAGTTTGCAGGGGTTAGTGTCCTTACATGTCCGGTTTCACGGTCAAACTGGTATCTAGTGGGCTTGCCATCTCTCGCGCTGGAATCAAGTTCAACAGGTGTTGTTCACAGACCTTATTGAACTGATTGGCTGCCCTGCCTTCGTCCTTGATTTTGCGTACGTGGATCTTGTACTCGTTGTACTTTGCTGATTTCATCAGTTCTTCAGTGCAAATATTGTAAGCCTCAGCAGTGAGTTGGTCAAGCGCATAAGAGGCCCCCTGCTTTTTCGAGGTGGGAGTTTTGATGACCGTGTCCGAGGCTGCACATCCTGCTACCCGTTTCGTGCCCCGATACCTAGCACGCCTTGCCGTTTTGAGTTCCTTCCTATAGGATTCCAGCAACTGCTCGAAACGGAAAGACATATAAATGGCAGCATAGCGCATTTGTAAACTGCTCTGAATGTGGTCTTTTTGAGCGCTTGCGTACAGTGTTAGTGCAACTGCAGCAGTGTGATCTGCAAAGGATTGTGCCGGATCTTGTAACATGTCTGCCAGATCAGCCATCACCTGAGGACAGGCGACAGCTGAGACGAATCCTAGGATAAGGTACATATCCTCAGGCGTGACAGTCGAGGACTTGGTGTTTTGCGTATATAGAGTTTCCCATTCCTCACCAAATGCTTGAAGCTTGTCCAAAAAGGAATTGTTGCTGTTAGTATCGGTCACAGTAGGAGTGCCACCAGTAAACGGGAGACGTCTTGTCTGCTGTGGAAAGTTTCCTTTTCGTTTGAGAGGACGACTCAAACACCGTGTATTCATTATTTGATCGTGGATAGGCTCAACAAGGATTTTGATGTATCGTAATCGGAGTTCAATAGGATCTGCGCTTGATGAATGATGGGAATCTGATATTGCTTCGGCGCGAGCAACAGTGAAGATGCCGCAGTTGCTGGCATCAATAGGGCCAGGGAACAGCTAACACAAAATATTTAGTAGGCATTAATTTGCAAAGTTGTATATCAGCTTACCGGTTTGACTGTCACATTCCATCCATGAGGTGTTGAAAGAAGACCTTTAAGAACTGGCACTATCGGATGCCTCACCTCATTAGTTGTATCATATACATCAAGCTGTCCTTTCTGTACATCAACAACAACGAGGCACCAATGATTGCCGCCTTCATGACACGGCGCAATGATAGTTGAGGCGTCAAGATTGATCCTAGAAGATGCTGATTCCGTTTTCTTGACAATGTCGCTGATGATTAACGGGTCCAAAATCTGAACATTTTCTCCGAATTTGAAATGATGAAGTAGAAGAAGTATGACGGAGTCATTCAACCAAGTCTCAGTCACTGGATGTCTCTCAGGGTCAAAGCACTCGAGATAGTGTTGAACAGTTTCAGCGGTGCCGCTCCAGGAGAAGTGCCTGAAATTCTGGACCCCGAACTGAATCCACCACTTTATCTCTCCAACTCGATCGCCTCTCTTATATCTTGGTGTCATATCATTATTGACAGGTTCTTCTCGGTTTTCGTTTTCATCATCATCGTCAGAGATAACAGTGATAGCTTCGCTACTCATCTGTGTGTCCGATGCTTTGTCAACCTCAGACACATAATTCTTCTGAGTCTTGCAGTCTGCGGCTTGACTCATCTTACAATCAGATGTGACGTGCATCTCACTGTTTGACATCGCATTGATACTAGCCTCTGCTATGCCTGTCTTGTCATCTGATGCATTGATGATAACTGAGGTTCGTCTTTCCTGAAGCTGTTCTTCTGTGGATTCTTCAATCTCAATGTCGGATCCTTTCTCCCTCTCGCTAAGTAATAGATCGGGGTTTAGCCCACGTTCGGTCCAAAATTTTGTCAGGACTTCAATCTCAAAGACTGAATCCTTGTCCACCTTGCTGTCTGATGTGGAACGGAGCGTAGCATCATCGATTTCTTCAATTTCAGTCTCGGTCCTCTCCTGAGCTGCATCTCCCTTTGGCTCGAGTTTGAGATCCGATACGGGCATATCCATCTTGGTATTCGCTCCTGTCCAGCCACCCGGGCGTGGCCTCAGCACCATACCATGGTCCTCCGCTTGAGATGTCCTTTGATATGTGGGCTGTTTTTGGGGCTTCCTTGTCTTCTGTGTCGGCTTCACTTCCGTTTCCTCACAGTCCTTGACGTCAAGGGGTCGTAGGTCTCCCATCTTCATGCCAGCTACAGTCATATGCTTTGTATCTCCACAGCCGTTTCTTTTTGAACATTCCCTATAGGTCGGAGGAACAATCCAGTCAGACTCAGAGTAGTTTATGGCTTCTGCACAATTTGGGCCGAGATTGAGACCACAATGATAAGCATCGTATTCGGGAAGTATGAGTGACCCTGATTGCCGTAGAACGACAGAGAACTCAATACGCCATCCTTGGAGCAGTGAAGGGTGAGGAAGTATTTCTGGATGCCTTAGAAACTGACTACACTTGGATTGAACGCCCATATATTCTGCTAGGCGACCTTCCAGTTTATGCTTGTGTCGTGGGTTGATGATGAGCCACAATTTTGGCGCCCCCGCGTGCAGTAGATTTGCTGATTTGAGGAAGTAATCCTCGACGTGAAGTGCAAACACCGAAAGTGAGGCCGAAATGTAAGCGTATGGAGAGTGGATACCAGGGTAATGTTTGTGGGTACACAAAAGGCGAGGACCTGCTTCCAGCTTTACCTCAGGAAGACCAAGCTGCTTCCGACTCTCCGCTGTGTGAGCAGCAGCGATGAAATATTTGTGTGGACCGCTTGTCTTCATGTACTCCTGTAGTTGATGCTCAAAGAGAGTCTCCAGCTCCAAATTTGAATAGTCTCTTCTGGTTTCGTCAAAAGAAGGCATCAGGAAGGGTGCCTGTTCATCGGAGAGAAGTGTCTGGTTTCCCTCTACCTTTGTTAATCCGAATAAACCCTCTTTCTGCTTGTATTCTTGTTGCTGAACATGACCCCGAAATATCTTACGACCTTTGACATGCGCATACGATGACCCTATATGCAAGATAGTATAACCCTTTGAGTGAGTACTCGATTCCAAGCAATGCAAATCTGAGAGATGAGCCTTCTCAACCGTCGGTCGTTGCGCAATGTCATCGGTGTTCGGCGCATTGGTTAAAGCAGGTGGGCAGCTTCTCTGCACATTCTCCTGTGAGATGCGCTTTTCCAATTTCTTTAGGAGCTTCCATATCTCGTTTGGCGAATGATGCTTTTGATATTCATCAAATGCGTTCTCAAGAACAACTTGACTCCTCGTGATGTTTGACATTGTTTTAGATGACGCTGTCATCAGTAAGGTAAGGTACGAAGTTGTAGAACTCCAGCGTTTGCCTTACATAAGCAATGGGATGTCTTTCACCTCGCTTAGTTCAAGAGACGTCCCTGCCGATGGTTTAGAAGTCAAATGCTGATGTCATCCATTCTGAACTAGTCTTAAGCATGTGGTCTGTGCATTGATTGGTGAAGCGAGGTTTCTCAACTTCATCGTCGAACGTCGCAGGCAAAAGGGCAACTGTTCTGCATCTACTAAGGACAGTTCAAGCCACTCCTTCAACTCAATCTGAAGCCCGTTCAGAGGACATTAGTTCGTACTACTCTGCTCCTTCAACCAGCCTCAAATCTGACTTTTCACATCGTCGCAACCCTGCACTCTTAATGAAATCGCACCGCGAGGAGGGCAAAAATCCGCTGTTCCTTTATCGCTCAATTCCCTAAGTGGCAGCCTCCTACTGTAGCCTCTCGGGAATCCAGTGCAGATATTACAGATTTATCTATGAAATATGGAAGGTTCCAAAGCTCAGAGAGCAGGAGAGACCAGGAAGGAATGCTGCCGGTGAGCACTCAAAGACGTATGGTCTTCGAGAATGGACGAAACGTTCATACCCGTGGATGGTCGAGGAGTCCAGGTCCAAGCCTGGTCGGCATACTGAGCGATTGGTGGATCAGACTAGTGTAATATAAACTTTTCAAACACATCAATACATGACAAGACCTCTTTCTAACAGCTGGCCTTTACCTTCAGAGGCTTTAGTGGTGTGGTGGAGGTGTTGAAATTGGCTTGAAAACACGGCATAATCAAGTCGTCGCCGTCGAAGGAATTCGTGCGTGGTAGGCCATACGATTGGCCTCCGGGTTGCCTATAGTTAACTTCTTCTAGTAAATCATATGGTGAGCACGACTTAGTGATTGCGATTCGTAGCCTCAATATTGCGTTCAGGTTGCGTGACCAAGGGCTAAGATTAACTTCATGTCTCTGCAACATCACAGACTACCTACCCAACCTCAACCTCTCTGCAACCTCATAGGTTACCTGACCTCAGCCTGTCCACAACCTTAGGGTTATGCTCTTTCAAATGGGTTTTGTCCATCCAATTTCCCTCTCACTCTGATCAAAAGTGTAAGCGCAGGATTCCAGGTGTTGACGGTATGTATTGGCAGTTGTCAATTGCGTAGTGACTATATCTGTGTAGATTGACCTGACGTTACAGAGAGCTGATTTGATCGGGGGTGTATCCAAGAAGCCATGTTGATGAGCCTTGAACAAGATCAACAATCAAGAGGCGTGGTGGTCAGTTTCCTTGTTGAGTTGTCTGCTCAGGCTGGTCAATTTCGGGGATTTCAGATGATCCCACACGGTCGGGCAGGCTCACCGTATGGTATGAGGGTAGCTGAGTGGCGGAAGGTTTATCCATGGTGTGAAGATTTTGTGAAGATGGTGAGACGACGGCGAGACATGTTTGGTAGTGGTGATTCGTTTTTGAGTAGTCGGTTCAAGGGAAGGCAATGAGGTCGAAAGGCGGTTAAATGTGGAAACGGTTAGACAACGTGTAGAAGGTGAATGTCTTGTTGGTGAGTTATTGAGTGGTTCAAGTCGTCAGTTCCAAGGACGGCGGCCAGGTTTGGAAGCGGAGTGGAAGCGGAGTGAAGGTGGAAGTCTTGGATATAGGCCAAACCTCCTTCTTGGTGTGTTTTGAATGGCTTAGGGATGCGTCTTGATTGAGTACTTGATGGTGACATGCTTGATTTTGTCCGCTTGTGTACCTTGATGATTTCCCTGATGAGTGGGAGGTCAGTGTGGATGTGTGGGCAGACATATCTTCACTTAGTTGGGTTTCGAGAAGTTCATGCATAACTTAGGGCTCTAATTCCTAATGCTAGTCATGCCTCACACCTCACCTCACTCGGCGCCACACCACCTCTATTGGACGCGATCCCTCAAGCAGTAACCCAAAGAAGCTCAATGAAAGGACTGGCCGGCGGAATTCCTACCTGAACACAACCTGCATTATCATATCAGCGAGCACTATGATTTCCGCGAAGAAATGAGGAAGAAGGGTGACAAACCAGGCAAATGATTGGTCAGATTATACCTAGATATGACTATCGCGCCCATTCGCCCTCAACAATATCAAAGCACCCGTACATGGAAGAACTCGATGACACGTAAAGAAGGCCAAGCTCTACAACACAAGTCTGAAGGCACAGACCAATCCAATACTACCTCAGCCTCACACTCCTGGAACTGTGGCTTGAATGCCTTCACGGGCCTTGTACGCCGCTCATTGGCCAGGCGTTGTGCACAATATGTGTGATGTTTTGTACGAGCCATGTGTACTGGTCAGCCGGCAAGTCGAGCTGTGGTTTGGAGGTGTCGGCCTCGAGGACACGGAGCTTGCGTTGCGCGCGCCGGCAGACAGCTCAATGCCGCGCGATGAGAAGACTTCAGTTTAGCGATGCTTGACTGGTGTGCTGGTTTTGTGGTTAACGCAGACGACCATCTTGACATCTTTAAAGCATTTTTTCTTTACTGAATGTGAAATTTATATATTTTATCACATATAAATCAAAATATACACAAAGTGGGGTGTAAAGAGCTTCTCAAGGCATAGAGCCTGCTTAAATAGCCTCTTAGCGAGCATGGCTAATCGAGAAGACTAAATATCATGATGACGACAGCAAGCTTAAAGAGACAGGAGCGACGCGAAGCGACAGGAAGGTAAGAGGGGCCACCTAACCTCTGCCAACCAACCTAGAATGGCAACGCCCCTGTTGCCTCCATTGAACCCTCACGCTTCGTTCCCATCGCCAGCCTTCTTCCTTTCCACCCATTTCTCGATAGAGCCTTGCACCAAGTCTGCCTCCCTGGTATACCCTTTTTCGTTTAGATCATTCACGAGCTGTTCCCGGATGACGGCGACGTTTTTGATGCTAGCCTTCATGGCCGTTTGTCGTTGGCGAAGGCCTGCGATGGATGTTTTGACGGCGTTCATAAGGCTGGTTTCAGCGGTGGTTATGAGGCTGTCAAGTTCCTTGACGTTTTGGCGTGCGAGGTCCTGAGCGTCTAGTAGCATTGGTGTGTAGTTTAGTATTGCTTCAACGTTTATGCTATCCATGGGTGGAACATCAGCGATGGGAACCTCAGCGATCTTATCCTCCTCGTCATCATAAATGCTGGATACCTTGATCCTTTTTCCCGTACGAGCGAGGCTGTCCGTAGCAACCCTCTTCACGTTGGTGGCGGCGATAGGTCTCGGCGTATGAGCGAGGCTTTCCGTAGCAATCCTCTCAAGGTTGGCGGAGGCAGAAGGTATAGGTTTCGGTGAGGACTTGCTAGCGTTAGGCGTCGAGAGTTTGACTTTGACAGGATTGTCAAGGGCGACAGTAGGTTTGGGGACGGTTCTTCTTCTTCTGAGGTATCCGAGGTATCCGTTTGTTCTTCCGAAACGCTTGGCGATTTAGGCTTTGCCATAGCTTTGCTATAGCTTTGGGGGTCTTCTTCGTATCCTTAGCTTTTGGTCGTGCATTGACTGGGGTGAAGTGGTGCTTTTGGACTATCGGATCTCCTGCTGTAATCATTGGTTTGGTGTGGTCGTGAGATCCACGAGGCTTCTTAGCGTATTTGGCTCCTGGTACTGTGTCCGTCGCGCTTGATCCGCATAGCTGATAGTATCCTTTGAAGACGGCGTAGGCTTTCCGAACCGTTATCAGCTGTTACTATAGCCGCTCTTCCGTAATTTGTGCGTTCAAGTTGAAGATCCCCGCTTCTAGTGAAGTCGGATGGCCAGTGTATCCCCCTTTCATTGCTCTTTACCTTGTCTGAAATGATAACCTGAAGAGCCGCGAAGTCATCAAGCCTAACGTTGTATGGTGGTGGATCTTCATCTCCCATGTAAAGAGGCCATTCCTCCCAGGTGTTTTGCGGTATTATGCTCACTCCTCCCGTGTCTATAGGCTCGCCAGGTTCTCCGACAGAAGGAGGGTGTTCGATCCGGTCAGCGTTGCTCAAGCTAGGTACTGGTTTTTTGTTCTTTGCCATATCGCGGGAGGCTTTCGTGGCTGAGGTCGATGATGGGGCTTCGTTGGATAAGGGTGTGTCGGAGGAGACAGAACAATGCGGAGAGCCTATATACCAAGGTGCAGAGCTTGGATTAGGTGCTGGAAAGTCGTACTCGTCCTCTAGTTCAGGTGGATATCCGTTCGGCCAGTTAGGTGGCAATGGTCTTGACATGCGATAGGCTTCTGACGCGTCGGTGAGGTGAGGTTGTGACGTTTTGGAGTTGGTAAGGCGATGCGACTCGCGTCGAGTAAGGTGAGATTATTCGATGGTAAGGTAATGCGGGTGTCGTAAATAGGTAAAGAACGAAAGTGGCGCGAGGGTGAGGTGTAGGCTAGTGGGTAAGGTGAGATTTCGCGATAGTGAGGTTATTCGAAAGCCGTAGGTGAACGACCTGAAACGTAGGTAAGCTAAACGTTCGAGTAGTAAAAGCGAGGTGTAAAGGTAGAAAGGCAAGAAGGATGAAGAGTAAGGTAGACAGCAAGGGCAAGTGAGATGTTGAATACCTTAACTGAGCGATTGAGCTAAGTTCGAAAAGGCTTCAAAAGGCTTGCTAAGGTGGATTGACGCGGTCGTACTCCTCCATTAGTTCAGTGCAGTCAAGATCCTTTACTCCCTTCCAGGTGTCATATTCTGGTCCGTAACCCTTCCACCGTAGAAGATACTCAGTCTTTATAGGCCCTCTATCATATCATCGCTTTCTTCGATTGATTATCCGTTCTATCTTGTAGAACTGGCTGTGTTCGTCGTTCAGGCTGTGCTCCACAGCTTCTGGATGATCTGGTGTAGGACGTCGATAAGGATCGTCTGTTCTCGGTGCCGGTTCCAGGTATGCTACTGAAATAACATTGTGGATCTGCCAATTCGACGATATGTCCAGCTGGTAGGCCAAATTGCCAATCTTCTTTATAACTTTGAATGGGCCTACTCGTTGTAAGCCTAACTTTCTGTTTTGAACGCTCGGTGGATTATATCCTTTATCAGGCGTAAATAGGCTCTATCGCCAGCTTGTAGTAGTAGTGGTGTGTGTCCGAAGTCATATCTTATTTTGGCGTCGACATTGGCAAACGCAACTGCGTCCGAGGCTTCGTTCTGGTTCATAAGCCGTTGGTCCGAAAACTCTGCTGATTCTGGTTCAGCGTCCAATAATTGCATCGAGTCCTGTAGATTGAAGCCGTAGATGAGCTCATTTGGTGATTTTCCGGTGCTGCGATCTCGGTTGTTATTCAGTGTGCCTCGTAGGAAAGGCAAGAACGAAACCCAGTCTGTTTCTCCAGTGGTAAGGTAGTAACGTAGAGCGATTTCAGCAGTCTGGTTTGTGTGTTCAGACTGTCTATTCGTTTGAGGATGGTACGCTGTGCTGTACAGAAGGCTTGTGTTAAGCCTCTACAACAGACCCTTCCAGAACTTGGATAAAAACCTCGGGTTTCTGTCTGATATATTCTGAAGTGGTATGCCCCAATCAGTCAATCCTTCCAGAAAGACTCCTTTTCATATCCGGCCCGCAAGCGTTTCCGGAATTCTTGAGACATTTCCACTAGGCTTGTGTGGTAGGCATAGGCCTCCATGCCGGTGTGGCATTCGTCTATAATGTTGGAATCCCCTGCCTCCGGTGGTAACGTCGAGCCTATATGCGTTACCTGGGCCAGCCTTGATAGTGCGTCTGGCACTATGTGGGTCTTGCCAGACTTGTGGCGAATATCCAGTTCGAATTGGGAGAGGTACTGGGAGGCACGAATAAGACGTAAGTTTAGCTTATCTGTTGATGAGCTTCTTAGCTTGGTTTGTCAGGGTATGGCTGGTGTGGCCGCATGATCTGTAAGAACTATGGTAGGCTTTTCAACTGCCTCTACATGGCAATAATAGCTTTGATACGAACATGATTGGCTGAATAGCTGTCCGAGGTATATGCTCTTCAGGGTCACCAGCGACGTGATAAATCATTGCTTCAAAGCCTCGTTGCTTTGAAGCGTTCAGGTCGATATAAAGCCTCCTCTTATTATCAAAATGTGCAAGGAAACGAGGTTCGGCGAACATTTCTTGAAGCGAGTTGAATGATTGTTCTTCGGTCTTCGAAACAAGCATCTTGTTCCCGGTGCCTTTAGCCCACTGTAAGGCTGTCTTTCGGCGTTGTAGCGGTGCTGCCAATCTTCTTTGGTTGCGGGCTGATTTTCCAGTCTTCTTTCAGGGTGATACCCATGTAGTCCTTCTCTGACACATTAACTGTCTCACCATGGTCAATCCAAAGGTCCGGGAAGGCTTCCTCACTTTCGTTATCTTTGAAACGGCTTGTTCATCTCCATAGATGGTGATGCCATTGAGCAGGGTTGTCTCAAGCTGAAAAAGCTCTTGATTAGCTGTCTCCGTGTTAGTGTACGCAGGCTGTTCTGTCCCCACGAAATAACAATTCTCCTCAAGCACATCTTGTAATAAACTCATCCTGGAATGTCTAGGGAAGACTAGAGGTTGACTGGAATGGTTGTTCACTGGTATGTGTGTGAAGGAGGCATCAGCTAGGAGTCATCGATTTCAATCCGGCTAGAGAGTATCATGTATTCTCTTTCCTCCGGGATAGCTTCATAAGCTACAGGTACGAAACCCCTAGAGCTAGGTGGTATAACAACGTTTTTTTCAGCTTTTACCACGCGCATCTACAATGTCGTTTCGAGGTTTAATTTCCAGTGGGAGCTAAACACCACAGCTTCCAACTGTGGCTGTCCTGAGTCCAAAATCAATGGAGAAGCGTTCGGGGCCTAACACATCCGTTCCGAGTAGTAGCTTTGCTTTTAGGCTTTCCAAGATGAGCCTCGCGGGTCAGGTGGGCATACGCTGGTTTGCCTTCTATAGTACCATGCAGGAAGAGGTTAATAGAGGCATACTGGTTTGAGGTATACATTCTGTTTATCCCTCGCACGGATATTAGTGTATCCAGTTGTTGTATTTTCGTAGTAGGCGAATCCTTCCGGAGATAATCCTTATCAATAAGCGTCATTGTACAGCCTGAATTGATGCAGATTGAAGTTGGTGAACCGGCTAGCCTGCGTGGTGGCATAGTGCCATCGACGAAAATCATAGCCGGTTCCAGTGGCCTTTTGTTGGTGGCTAAAAAGGGCGGACAAGCTGTCCCTCAGCTGAAAGGAGTTGCTTTCTGGAAGATCAGATAGCGAGCTACCTTCTGTGTTGTTTCCTTTGCTCCTCCTTTCAGGTGTGAACATGGCGGTTGTGATGTTGAATCACAGCCGTCTCCTGTGATTTACACATGGGCCGCAGACGATTAGGAAAAGACTACACCGGTGGGTGTCAAGGTGGCGAAACAAGAGCAGGAAAGGTGGAACATGGCCGTTTCTGTCATACAGACATGCGTGCAAAAGTTGAAGGCCAAAGCATCGGCGGGAAGCTTTCAGGGCCTTTCTTAAATTCTTCTCGGGGCCCGCTGGCTGGGCCCTGAGCAAGTTCGAAGAAAGGCGAATCCACGGGTGGCGGGGTACCGCCACATGCGAGCGAGTACTACGCACGGAAAGATCAATAGAACGAGAGCTCAAGGGATGTTGCACACATCCTCGGGGCCTGCGGGTTGGGCCTTGAGCGAGTATAATGGGAGGGGATGTCACACGCGGGGCCCGCTGGCTAGGCCCCGGCGTGTCCGCAGGGGGTGGGGGTGCCACCACTGTGAGTGCGTACTACGCACCGAAATACTCAGGGAGACCTGAACTTGGGGGGGTGTTTCATGCTCCGGGCCCGCCGGTTGGGCCCTTAAGGCCAAATCCCTGGAGGAAGAGGTGTCCACTGAGGCGTGAGGCCGCCGGCTGCGGGCCATTATCAACTTTTGTGTTAAGAAGAAGGAACACGGTGTTTTCTTTATGTGAATGTCTTACTGAGATCCGTCAGCTCGTCAAAGCCAACGACGCCCGATGGAGGGCAAAATACTCAATAGACCTGTGGTACCCCGCTTAGATGGTGTGAGTGAGTCACACCGGTGGCTGTCTTGGCCCGTTGATAGAGGCATGTTCAACAAGCAGAAAGAAAAGGCGCCGAAAATCAGGTGTTTTATCCGTCCTGGAGGCCGAGGGCCGAGTCCAAAGAGACGCAATTTTGATGACGCTTGAACCACAGGTTCCCTTGCGGTCAGGGCCTCTTTTTAGGAAGTAGTTGTCAAACCTTCGTCCAAGTGCCAGGCAAAAACTCTTCAAGCGCCGTGCCGGCGTAACCGCCGCCAGCAAAGCTATCATTGTCGCTCACTATCACAAAGCCCAGGCCCTCTTTGACCGCGTCATGGATGTTGAGCAGGTAGCCGGCCAATCGGTAGGGCTGATAGTTGAAGTTTTGAAAGATCAAAATGTTGAAGGAACGTAACTCAGTGGTGAACAGCTTGTTGACGGGAAATGAAATAAGCGACACTTTTTGGGTATCGACGGGTCATCATTGGGCGTGCGCAGAATGAAGAACAAAATGAGATTGGTGTTGGGGTTTTCTTTGCGGTGCTGGCGCAAGAAGCGCTCATCCCAACTGGGCCTTCCTGCAACCTGCAGCACGCATATTTTGTCGCAGATGACCTGCAGCACAAATGATTGCTCATTGTTGCTGACGATGGCTTCGCTGGCAAACTGGGGCACACTCACAGTGTAAACGAAATCACCAATCTTGTCAGGTTTGATTTTTAAACAGCACCTTGATGGGCCTATCGACCTTGAGCACGCATTCTTGTGTGGCCAGGATGTCGCCCTCACGTCACCGGCACCGTAAGCGTGTCGGAGCCCGCAACCTCCACAATGACCTCAATTTCGATGGTGTTATGAACAAAGGCAAACTCGTCGGGGACGACATTTTCAATGGCGACATCTTTAAAGCTCTGCGTTTGCCGCGCTGACCGTATTCACCGGCACGCCCAGTCGCGACCGCCGCGTGGCCGCCTCGGCGCTGAGTTTACCGCGTTGTTTACTTTGGAGCTCGGCATTGTCGGCGCCATCAGAGATGAGCACCAGGCCGGCGAGTTTTGCCAGCCCCAGCCTCGCGGGCGTGCTCCAATACAAGCAGCAGATCAGAGCGTTCGCCTGAGGGCGGCGAGTCAATAGCGCTTGGCACCAGAGCGCCGTCGAGGTCAAACCAATCAATGGTGTGTGACTTTGCCAGATTGTCGTGCGCCTCGTGGCTGCTTTCCAAGGCGCCTAGAACATTTTTGTTAGCGCATATGGTTGTTGTCTGTGCAAATGTCATGTTGCGGGAACGGTCAAGCACCACCGCCAGGCAATTTTTAACCCGCCGCGCCACTCACAGCTGCAGGGCCGGCTCTACCAAAAACCCACGATGAGTATTACTGCCAAGACACACATGGGGATGATCCATGCCCATCTGTTGGCGCAGCGGTAGCTAAAATCCACCAAGGTGCATGCCGCTATCACGGCCATGGTGCACGCCATCAACCAAGCCCACAACAAAGGCGACAGCAATACCAGCGTCTAGTCTGTATAGGTCTTTTGCACCAACCCGCCTTAACACTGTCATTGAAGGATGAAGAAGATATGCACTTGGTCTTCTTATGGTCCAGCTGCGCAAGCCCATGTGGGGATGAGGGTTCCAATTGTCTCCTGGATAGCGTAGGAGGGCAAATTGGACGGTGCTAGCGTATCCGACTATATGTAATGGGCAGCGGGAGGGCCCAACGGTGGGTCGTCTTTGGCGGACAATAAGCCCTTTGCGTATTGATTCTCCTTCGTCCTATCATTTTACGGTCGGACGATACCACGTGATACCGCCTTGTGCGCGGGCCCTTTGGCTGGGTTAAGGGACTTGGTTTTTAGAGGTTGGACCAATGGACAACGAAACCGTCGGCGCGCCAGTGGCCCCGAAAAAGGCCAAGGCAAGCACGTCTACGCCCGCCAAAAAGAAGTAGGTAAAGCGCAAGTCGAAGGCCAAGCCAAATCTAAAGCGCCGGCCAAAGTCCCAGGCGGCAAACAAATATCTCTCATCAGATTCTCTCGGGCTGTCAAAAAAAATGACTAACTAACTTAAGCAACATCTGGACTTAATAATTCGGGCTTCGACCATCCGGCGCTAGCAAAACTAGGCCCACACCGTCTCAACTGTGCGCGACACGCTCAAGGTGCTGCGCAAGTTTTTGCATTCCGACATTATCGCGCTGCGGTAACGCCAACGTTTAAACGTAACCGCTGCGGCGCCTTATCGCCCACTCGAGCGCTAGCAAGGCAATGGCGGCGCCAAGGGCCTAAGCGTTGTCCCAAAGGTCAATATTACGACGCTTGTCCACTTCGACCACGTCCGGATCGGTAACCTTTAAGTCTTCCCAAAAATGATCCGACAGTTGGAAGTGCTGGGCCTTGGTCTGTACGGCAATTTGCGTCAGCGAGTCGGGGTGCGAGGCGCCGCGCGTCAGTTCCACAGCGCGCGATTCAACCACAAAAACTGCGGTCCCGCGGCCAAGTTCCGCTTGCCCTACACTGGCGTGGCTACGACGTAGCGCTGGCGTGCTTCTTTTTGGCGGGCGTAGACGTGCTTGCCTGGGTCTTTTTCGGGGCTGAGTTGGCCACTGGCGCGCTGACCGTTTCGTTGTCCATTGGTCCCAATCTCTAAAAAACAAGTCCCTTAACCCAGCCCAGCCAAAGGCCCGCACAAGGCGCTGGTTGGTGCGCGATCCGGAACCCTCGGGGGTGCGGGTGATCCCCAACAAGCGTCGCTTTGACGTCAATGCAGCCGCCAATCTGAGCTTCACAGTGCTCGACACGGATTACCGGGCTGTGCCGTTTGCCCATTTGCGTCGCTTCATTTCACTTATCTTGCGCTTCATTTCGCTTCGCACCCTCACTAACACTTAGCGCGAGGAACGCACCAATGCACCTTCACTTACCCGGCCCTGCTGGAATATAAATAGAAGGCCATATCCTCACAATGTTGAGTTCTTTCCTTAGCCTTAGTCTTTGGTTTTTAGGTAGTTACCTGTTGACTTCGAAATCAAGACCTTCCTGCAAGCCTCCCATCCCGTCAGACTTCACATCCACAGACAAAAAAGACTTTGTGATCAGATTTGACATTTTGATGTCTGTCACCTATGCTGAAGCAGTGAGAGACCTGATCTGAGAAGAAATGTGAAAGAACATCATTCATGTGAAGCTGACAGCCTTGACAGCAAATGAAACATAGAAAGAGACTGTATTATCAAGAAGAGTCAACATTGTGATCAGCAAATGAGTCTTCAAACTCAAGCTGAACACTGATGAATTCTTGAACGAGCTTAAAGCAAGACTTGTGGCAAGAAGCTTCTCACAGACATATGATGTTGACTATAAGAACATCTTTGCTTTCACTGTCAAGTTTGACACTCTGTGAGTCTTTCTCACCATTGTTGCACTCAAGAACCTAGAGTGCCACCAAGTGAATGTCAATAATGTCTTCACAAAATTCTTTCTGAAAGAAACAATCTATATGACACTCCTTTCTGAAGTCAATGTCACACCTGATTGTGTTCTGTGCATACTGTGCAGCCTTTATGGTCTCAAGCAAGTCACATGGGACTGACATGAATGATGTGTCATCAAACTGCTCAAGTTGAGTTTTCATCAAAGCAAGACTGATCTCTGTCTTCTTCTTCACAGCATCAAAAGAACCATGCTGCTCCTTTATGTAAACAATATTGTTGTGGCTTCAGCAAATCTGTCACCACATTCACTGGCTCAAGCAAGCTCTTGTGGGTGTGTTTAAAGTCAAGGACTTGAGAGAGACACAGAAAATTCTTGACATTCAAGTCACACACAACTGCAAAATGAGAACTCTGCACCTGAACCAGACCAACTATGAGAACAAGATACTAAAGGATCTTCATATGTGATCTGACAAGCACAGAGTCATCAGCATTTCACTCAACAGATATGATGCTCTTCACTTTGTCAGTTCAACTGATCAAAGAATAGATCAAAGGCAGTATCAACAGATAATTGAAAGTTTAATGTATGCAGCAATTCATACTTGACCAGACATCACCTTTGCACTAAATTGACTAAGTCAATATCTCAGTGATTCTGTGAAGCATCATAAACACACACTCAAGAAAGTACTGCAGTATGTAAGGTCAATCATCAATCTCAGCATCATGTATAGCTCTAGTGAAAGCCAAGCAATGCTTGAATACTCTGACTCTGACTACACTTCAGACAAGCAGAATTGAAAATCAATTTGAGGGCATGTCTACATGCTTGAAGATGAATCAGTGTTGTGAACAAGTTGAAAGTAAAAGTACATCATTATCTCAATCACTGAGACTGAGTACATGGCCATGTCAATGTGCATGAAGACTGGGATCTGGCTTGAACAGGTGTTAAGAGACATGGGCATGAACAAATATCTTGGAGTCAACTCACACTGCATGAGCATTCAAGAGAACAAAGCTCATCAAGCAGCTTTACTCATGCAGCTCAGAAAAGACAATCAAGTTGTCTTGACTCTGATCAAGGACACACATGTACATGAGCAGTCAAAGCACATCAATGTCTTCTATCACAACATTCACAGCTTGCATAAGCACAATCAGATTCAGGTAGACTTTGTGTTTAGTCAAGAGATGATTGTCAATAGACTTATTAAGTCTCTGTTTAGACAGATCTTTGAGTGGTTCATTGAACTCATGGGATTCACTGTTGATGATTAGTTGAACTCTTGAATGGTTTGTTGAACTTGTGATGATGTGTTTAGTCATCTGGTGTTTGCTGTCAGTGAGAGCCAATAGGTGCAGCCTAACTGAGTGAGAGTGTTGAGAAATGTTGTTCTAGCTGCTTCTATGGGGTGAGTTAGAACTAGTGTCAGAGGCTGAGTGAAAACTCTGCCCACATTGACTGCAGTCAACATTCTTTCTGATTCTTAACTCTCTTGATCAAGATGTGCCCATAGACAACATGATTTAGGGGTTTCACTAGACAGCATAGTATAGCATGAGTACCTTCTTCCTTTCAATAATTGAAAGTATTATTATTATTAGGTGTCTACTACACATAGACCACATTTCTTTAGTCATAGACCACTGATTTACTAGTTGTAGATCACATCTAATTGGAACTTACATACAAATTTGTATGAAGCTTTGTACAGTGTGTTTCTACACACTTTTCTTATGTTTTAGACTTAGAAACAATTGTATTAGTACTAATCTATGTGTAGAAAATCAAGTAATGCTAGTTTAGAAGTGAAAAACACCAAAATGACCTTCAGAAATCTCTTGTGACTGCTTTGTGACTTGAGTCTGCCCTCTATGATCTTGCTGTTCTTCTCCACACTGTTCTTTACATTCTTCATGTTTTCCACAACCTCACTGTCATCTCTGCACACCCTTCTCCACTATCTCAAAGGCCAAGAGATCTCACTGCATCAAATTCTTGACTTGATTATGTCTGCAGGCACCTTGTGAACATCCTCAGAGGTGAATAATAAGTGGATTCATCACTTGAAGTTGTGAATCAATGAATAGAGATGATGCAATGGCTCACTCAAGATGTCAATGAGGATGTATGTCATCAGAATGTAGAACATTCTCATTTGCTAGCTGTTTCTGGATCTTGTGACTGCACAGAAGTTTCAAGGTTGTCATAAACATCTCAGTACACTTCAAAAGAACAGTGACAGTGACTGTAGTCTTGCTATGCTGTTCTGCAATCTTTCTTAGGGCATAGAGACTGGCTCAGCCTCATAACTCTTGAAATAAGAGCATTCTAAGAACTATAGAAACTAACATCTTTGCAGAATCAAGGGCTACAGCATGCTTCACATGCTGATTGATCAGAAGAAGAGTTATTTTGTCAACAACATTCTTAAGATCTTCAGTGAATATCTGTAGACAGTGTTTTAGAGTTGAATGTGTCTTCTTGACTCATGATGTAGCTGTATTTTCAAAGTGAATGATCTGATTCGTATAGTAAGCAACAAGGTGACATGAATAAAGATTAATTCATGTGTTCTTACAGTACTGCATCTTTTTCACATGCTCTGCTTTCTCAAAGATGTTTGTTAGGGCAAGACATGCATCATTGTAGACTGTGAGTGATGAAGCTCTAATGACTGTATGTCAAGCAGCAAGAAAGTGATTTTAATCAGTGTCAGAGAACTTTGTTCTGCATATCATGAAAATGGCCTTGTTCACATGTCAAATGCACAGTAAATCTCTTGTATTTGAGGTAGGAAAGATCTTCACAATGATGTTCATTAGAATCAGTTCTTGATTCATGACTATGATCTTAGAAATTTCAATTTCAAGACTATTGTATAGAGCTCAGAGATTCTGAAGCACTCAGACATAGTTCTCTCTGTCTTTCTTGATCATGAAACAAAATCCTACATAGTAGATTGTGTTTAGGGTCATAACTTCAAGAATATCAAGCAGAGTGTTACGTCCCGATCGGAGTTTCCTCTGATATAGGGGCTAGGGGTTAGAGCTTGTGATATAAGAGGGTTCCAGGCACGTTGGGTTAACCGGTAGCTAGTAGTATGCTAAGTAACGATTGCATTGAACACGCTCATCTCCTTAGGGGAGATGGCCTG
>JAABVA010001375.1_pt1 | contig 26334 bp, 27 predicted proteins | sample 5560331 | NCBI WGS metagenome assembly JAABVA01 (sample SAMN12812661, study PRJNA571458) | rock metagenome | isolation source: Antarctica rocks | place: Antarctica: Victoria Land, Mt New Zealand sud | collected 2016-01-07
AGAGAGGACACGCCGACGATGTGCACATCCGCGTCGATCGCCTGGGAGGCAACTTCTTCCGGGGTCGAGAACAGCGGTCCGACGTCGACGTCGAAACCGAGGTCGGCGAAGGCGGTGACGATGACCTTCTGGCCGCGGTCGTGGCCGTCCTGACCCATCTTGGCGACCAGGATGCGTGGACGGCGCCCCTGGTCCGATTCGAATTTCTTGGTCGCCGCCAGCACGTCGTCAATGTCGGAGCGACCCTCTTCGGAGGACGCGGCCTGGGTCCGGTACACCCCGGAGATGGTACGGATGACGGCCGAGTGGCGACCGTAGACCTGCTCGAGAGCTTGGGAGATCTCACCCACCGTCGCCTTGGCTCTGGCGGCCCGCACCGACAGTTCCAGCAGATTGCCGGACATGTCCTCCCCGGTCCGGTGCTCTCTGGCGGCCCCGGCGGTCAACGCCTCGAGCGCTTGGGTCACTGCAACCCGATCCCGGTCGGCACGCAACTGCCGCAGCCGTTCGATCTGGCCCCGGCGGACCGCTGCGTTGTCGACCTTCAACACCTCGAGCGGCTCGTCGACCGCCGGGGGGTACAGGTTCACCCCGATGACGGACTGGTCGCCGGTGTCGATACGCGCCTGGGTCCTGGCGGCCGCTTCCTCGATGCGCATCTTCGGCAGTCCGTCGACGATCGCCTGGGCCATTCCCCCGGCCGCCTCGACTTCCTGGATCCGGGTCCAGGCCAGATCAGCGAGATCCTGGGTCAGCCGTTCCACGTAGTACGACCCGCCCCAGGGATCGATCATCGAGGTCGTTCCGGACTCCTGCTGCAGCAGCAACTGAGTGTTGCGGGCTATCCGCGCGGAGAAGTCGGTCGGCAGCGCGATGGCTTCGTCCAGGGCATTGGTGTGCAGCGATTGGGTGCCGCCCTGCGTCGCGGCCATCGCCTCGATGCAGGTGCGAGCCACATTGTTGAACGGGTCCTGTGCGGTGAGGGACCAACCCGAGGTCTGGCAGTGCGTCCGCAACGACGTTGACTTCGGATTGCGGGAACCCAGATCGGTGACCATTTTGCACCAGAGCGCCCGCGCCGCCCGAAGCTTCGCGACCTCCATGAAGAAGTTCATCCCGATGCCGAAGAAGAAGCTCAGCCGCGGCGCGAACGCGTCGATGTCCAGGCCGGCGGCCATTCCGGTTCGCAGGTATTCCAGTCCGTCGGCCAGCGTGTAGGCCAGCTCCAAATCGGCGGTGGCTCCCGCTTCTTGGATGTGATACCCGGAAATCGATATGGAGTTGAATTTCGGCATGCGCGCAGCGGTGTAGGTGAAGATGTCGGAAATGATCCGCATCGACGGTCCGGGGGGATAGATGTAGGTGTTGCGCACCATGAATTCTTTGAGGATGTCGTTCTGGATGGTGCCCGAAAGCTGCTCCGGCGTCACACCTTGCTCCTCTGCGGCAACGATGTAGAGGGCCAGGATCGGCAATACAGCCCCGTTCATCGTCATCGACACGCTGATGTCGCGCAGCGGAATGCCGTCGAACAGTTGCCGCATGTCAAGAATGGAATCGATGGCGACCCCTGCCATTCCGACGTCGCCGGCGACACGCGGATGGTCCGAGTCGTAACCCCGATGCGTTGGTAGGTCGAACGCGACCGACAGGCCTTTTTGGCCGGCCGACAGATTACGGCGGTAGAAGGCATTCGACTCGGCGGCCGTCGAGAATCCCGCGTACTGACGGATCGTCCAGGGCTGCGTGGTATACATCGTCGGATAAGGCCCGCGCAGAAATGGCGGCAGACCGGGATAGGAATTGGCCGAGTCCAAGCCCAGGATGTCTTTCCGCGAGTAGAAGCCTTGCACCGCGATACCTTCAGGTGACAGCCATCCGGCGCCCCGGTCGCGAACCGGCGAATCCGGGTACTCCGTCCGCAACGGCAGTCCGGCGAACGACGCGGGAATCCTCATGCCGATTCTCCTTGCCCAGGGGCCTCGTTGCGGACGTCATTGCCGTCGCTGTCTGCCTTGTCGCCGCTGTCTCTGCTGCCGTCGTTGTCGGCAGCGAGCGCATGTCGGGTGCGCTCCAAGAATTGGACCAGGTCGTCGCCAACGGCCAGACGATCATCGATCAATTCGGTGAATTCGGCGTCCGGTCGGCCCACGACGATGATGCGCCTGGCGCCCGCCTTGCGCAGGGAGCGCGCCAGTTCGGCTCCCGCCTGCGCGTAGTCGGCGTCCGAGCCGGTCAGACAAACCACCGGTGGGCTACCGGCGGCACGGTAGGACACAACGGCACCGGCCACGTCGATCCCGGAGCGGGTGAGGCCGAGTCCGGGATGCGTCACCGGGAGCCCGCCGGCCGCAAAAGCGTTGGTGGCGAACGAGACGCGGGCGCTGTGCGCGGTCAACTGGCCGATCGGCGCCAGGAACACCGACCGCGGCGCCGACTGGTCCCGCATGGTCTCGTACTCGTTCGCCCACCGATAGGCGGAAACGTCCTCCTCCGCCGGTGCGCTCGAAATTCCTCTGATGGGCAAAACCTCACCCAGCAATGGAAATTCGTTGATGCCGGTGATCAGCTGACGGCGGGAGCCGGTCGAATCCGTCCTGCGCCTTTTCGTCCGATCCCACCGTCGCCGCAGGGAACCGTCGGTCGCCGCCCGGATCACCGAGCCGTCCGCCTCGATCCGCTGGAACTGCTCCCATCCGGCTTCGGCCAATTCCCAGGTCAGTGCCTCCAAGCCGCCGGCGCCGCCGGCCGGGTCTTGCACGACGGCCACGTGCGATTCGCGGATGAGCAAGGCAGAGATGTTGCGCGCCAACCGACGCCCCAACGCATTGGGAGTACCCAGGGCACTGTCGAATGGCAGAACCGTGAGCGTCTGCGCGCCGCCGACGCCCGCGGCGAAGGCGGCGACGGTGGTGCGGAGCAAGTTCGTCCAGGAGTCGTACCGGGTCATCATCGGTTCCGAGGTGACCGCGTGCTGAGATTGGGGCTCCCGGTCGATCGGAGCGCCCGACAACTGCGCGACCCGGTCCCACAGCAGACGCGCGGCCCGGAATTTGGCGATGGTGACGAATTGATCGTCCGTCGCTGCGTAGCGGAATTCAAACAGCCGAAGCAAAGCGGCCAGGTCGAGATCCAGTTCCGAGACGGCCCGCAGGTAATGAACTCCCACGGCGACCGAATAGCCCAACTCGGCGGCCTCGCCTGCGCCGCGTTCGTGCGCCACCGTGGCATCGACCACGAATGCCCGAATGCCGAGATCGTTGGCCAGCAGTGCGGAACGCTGCAGTGTTTTCGTCACATCGAGTTCGTCGTCGGATGATCGTTCGCCGGAACGGAGGAAGCGACCCACCGGGTCCGTGCCAAGGTTGCACTCAGGATGAGCTCGAAGGCCGCGTTGATCCAGGACGCCGGCGAGCTGAGCCGGGCCGTCCATCGGACCGATGTCCAAGGACGACTGGAGGACGACCGGGGCGAGATCGAGATGGACGCCGGCCAGCACCGCAGCCGTGTCCTTCAGCGCCGTGCCGCCGCCGCCCACCCGCAGCCACAGCGAGGTGACCCCGCCTTCCAGGTCGGCCGAAGCGGAGCGAGCCGCCGACTCGGGATCGGGATCGGCCAAGAGAGCCCGAATGTCCCACCCGGGCTCCACCGCGGGGCCCGCACCGCGCAGGAACGGTGGCCGACCTGGATCGCAGTCCCGGGCCGCTGCCCCTACCTTCGGGGGGGCAAGGGGAGCGCCGAGAGGTTCGATCGGCAACCCCTCGATGGTGCTGCTGCTCAAGACCTCGAAGGCCTGTTCGTCCGCGTCTTCGTCCGTCAGCCGGCCGGCTCTGCGCAGCACCGCCGCCGCGGCGGACAGCCAGGCCTGCCGCTGGTTGTCGGCGCTGTGGTTGTCGACGCGAGCGGTCACGGGAACTCCCAGGTATGGACCGGACTGATTGGAGTGCAAGCCGGCGAAGTACGGCCGGCGCACGCCGGTCAGCGGCTGGTCACGATTGCGGCCAAAGTCTTCCAGACGGCGCACTCGCTTGCGCGGCCGCCTGGGTCCGTCGTGGCGCATCGGTACCGTAGCAGCCGTCGGCCCAAGATCGCCTTGGCCGCTTTCCAACGTTCCGGTCCGGCCGGACGGTCTTCCGCAGCAAGCATGTCGACCGCGCTCTCACAGACTGGTGGCCTTGAAGGCACCTCGGGCATGGCTCAGCAGCGAGCGCGGTGCGGTGCAGCCATCGGGCGGCCGCTTCGTCCGCGCGGCGCTGCCAGGCGGCAGCCGCAGGATCGGGCCAGACACTTCCCCCAGCTCCGTCGGACAGATACGATTCGCCAGACTCATTAACGCTGCGTAACCATGCGGGAGACTAATCGCTACCGCGCGCGGATCAGGCCCAGGGAGCACGCACGTGACCGAGCAACCGAAGCACCCCGTCCCGGCTGGCTGGTATCCAGATGCCTCAGGTTCTGGTCGACGCTGGTGGGACGGCACGGCGTGGACTGCGCACACCGACACGGGTCTCCCTACAGTCGCCCAGGTCTACCAGACGCCAATGGCCCCCCGCACCGCCGAGTTGGTCCCGCAATCTACGACAGCGGCGCCGCTGGAGTTGCGGCATCCCACCGAGTTGTGGGCCCCGACTGCAACGTCGGACCTTCAGTCCCCACCGGCCTGGCACCCCGACCCGCACGGGTCGGGGGGTCTTCGGTGGTGGGACGGAATGGCGTGGACGCAACAACTCTCACATCCGGTCTCGACAGCCATCGCCTCGACCACCGTTGTCAACATCGCGGCCGGGAAATCGGTCGGTGTTGCTTTCCTACTGACCTTCTTCTTCGGCCCGTTCGGCCTGTTCTATTCGTCCGTGGTGGGCGGGGCGATCATGCTCGTGGCCGAAATGTTCCTGTTCATTCTCGGGTTTGTCACGTTCGGAGCCGCGTGGCTGCTGTTCTGGTTCACCTGGGTGGCCTGCATCATCTGGGGGTGCGTCGCCGCCAGTAGCACTCACCAAACCCAGGTCCTGCACACCACCAATCGGCTCTGAACAACGGGCCGCACCCCACTGGCCAGCAAGCCTGTGCAACTGGATTGCTATCCCGACTTCGCCTGAGCCGGCGCACACGAGCAGATGCCTGACCGCGAGTCCCTGCCAGCAGCACCCACACCGGGAGCGCGACCGAGATCGCGACGGTTCGTCGTCACCAACGACTGACAAGGTTGCCCTGAGGGGTTTCCGAGGACCGTCGTGTGCTCTGGAAGCTCGGTCCACGATCCGAACGGACCCGATACCGCTCTGAGCCTCATTGGGTCGACGGACTGCACCTGGCAGTTGATCGTTCCATCGGATCGGGGCTTTCGCAGGCTGGCCGCGAGCCAATCTTCGCGCGCCGACCTGAACTCGACGTTCCTGGTCCAGCACGATCACTTTTCGCAGTTCAAATATGTATGTATGTGTCCGAGAGGGGACTTGAACTCCTCGCACTACCGATGCATTTAGGCACCGATCGGTGCATTTCAGCACCTCAGCGGCGGCGGCACCATTGCACATCCGCTATGTCGAGTGCATCCAGAAACATTCGAATACACCGGCGGCAGTATCACGCGAAGTATCACGCGCGCCTGAGCAGTAAGGCCGGTCGGAGTGGCCCCACTCCGACCGGCCGGCGACCCCCATCCCCTTATCGGAAGGAAGTCTTCACCATGGAAACACAGAACCACAGCAAGGGCTGGAATGACATCATCCGCGACTGGATGTCCTGGCTCCGAGCTGGCGGCATCACGGCCGAGGGCCAGAAGCTGCGTCAGTACCAACTGACCCGCATCGCGCAGGAGCTCAAGCACCTGGACCCGATGACGGTCACCAGCGATAACCTCGCCGATTGGATGTCACCTCACGACTGGTCTCGGGAGACGCTCCGCTCCTACCGTTCAGCTTTGCGGTCGTTTTATGGCTGGGCACACGCGAGCGGTCGCATGGACTCAGACCCGGCAAGGTTGCTGCGGAAGATCCCGGTGCCCTACGCACACCCGCGTCCGGCGGCCGAGATTGCCATCGAGCAGGCCATCGGCAAGGCCGACGCTCGGGTCTATCTGATGATCATGCTCGGCTCTCGGCATGGCCTCAGGCGTGCTGAGATATCTCGGGTGCAGACTAGCGATCTGCTGCGTGACTCGTCCGGCTGGTCGCTGCTGGTGCACGGCAAGGGCGGCAAGGAGCGAGCTATTCCGCTGCTGGATGAGATGGCCGCTGCGATCCGGGAGCAGCCAGCAGGGTGGGTTTTCCCGAACGGCTCCGGATCGCACCTCACGCCGGCGCACATCGGTGTCCTGCTCCGTAGATGCCTGCCCCAAGGCACTACACCGCACCAACTGAGGCACCGGTTCGCGTCCAAGGCATACCAGGCCACCCATGACATCCGGGCCGTCCAGGAGCTTCTGGGCCACGCCAGTGTGGCGACCACTCAGCGGTATACAGCAACTGCACCCGACGCCCTACGCAACGCGGTCCGGGCAGCCAGCCCGACCTCATTCTGATAAGGAGAACGCCATGACAAGCACTGAGAACCATTGCACGATCTCGCCCATCTGCGAACTCGAAGATGGGCATTCCTGGGACAGTGTCGTCGCCACGGGCAAACCGGTCAGGTGGCACGCACGGACGTTCGGCAAGGTCGAAATCTCCCAAGAAGAGACCTTGGCCGCCGACGGCTCCCACGTCCTGAACTCGCCGGCTGTCTTCGTCGGCGAGCTGCTCGAATGCCTGCCGGCTGATGTTGCGGCTGCGCTCGGCGCAGATCTGACGGCCGCGGCTGAGTGGCTGCGCGGAATGGAGCGTGCGTCGTGACGACCGAAGTCGTCCAGTGGACCCCGGCCGACCACGCAAAGGCGTTAGCCCAGGCCGACCCACGTTTGGCCAAGTTGCTGTCCGACTACTTCGCCAGCTTCACGGCCGGAGGCCAGGCGAATAGCCAGACGGACATGGCGATCTCTGACTACCTCGACAACATGCGAGCGAGGGGCCTGCGGCCCGACACGATCCGAACAAGAAGATCGGCGCTGACGTCGATCACCCGGGACCTGGACAAGCCGATCCTGGGCTGCACCCCGACTGAACTATCGGCGTGGCAGGTCCGCACTCTGGCTCGAGATCAGTGGACCCGCTTCGCCTACGCCCGGGAGCTGCGGGCGTTCTTGGACTGGTGCCGCCGACGGCGGTTATGCGGCCCGGAAATGCGTGAGGCGGTCCAGGCCGTCCAAACGCCGAAGGGCAAGCCGCGGCCGGCACCGCTCGAGGAGGTCGTAGAGGCCATTGACTGCGCCGTGCCGCGCATCCAGGCATGGCTGGCGCTCGCCGCGTTCGCAGGCCTTCGATCGGGTGAAATTGCGCGACTCAGGGGCGAGGACGTCAACGTTCGTCAGCAGTTCATCGAGGTACGTGACGGCAAGGCCGGCCGCGACCGGACCGTGCTGATCGGACCTGAACTGATTGCCTTGCTGATGCCGCACCTGCGGCCCCGTGGGCGCCTGTGGGACGTGCAACCGCTCCGGGTGACACAGCTGGTGTCCGCACATTTCCGACTGCTAAGGATGCCATGGACCTGCCACAGCCTTCGGCACTCCTACGGAACGGAGCTGTACCAAGTCAGCCAGGACATCCGTCTGGTGCAGGAGCAGATGGGCCATTCGTCGCCGACGACAACAGCGTTGTATACGCGACCCAACTCCGAGTCGGCCAGGAAGGCAGTCGGGGACTGGGATGCGGGTCTGAGGCGCAGAGCTCGGGCGAGGGTTGCCCTGGAACTCACCGAAGGGGCCAGCTGACATGGCGGGCGCAGGGACGTTCATCCCTGCGCCCGCCGCTTCACGATCGCATTGCCCAGGCTGGTGAGCTCGCGCTGGGCGCTGGCCGCGCTGCGGGTGCGCGGCGATCTGGTGGTGATCCAGACGCTGCGCTGGCCGGACGAGATGCGACGAGGCGGCGCTTCGCCGAAGACGCCCTGTGGCCTTCAGCTGGTGGGCCAGTCGCTGCCCCAGAGGGCGTACAGCGGGCGGATCAGCATCTCGTACTGGCTGCCGCCCATCTGGCTGGCCAGCATCAGTCCCCTTGTGGCGATGCGTTCGAAGATGACGATGCTCTCCGGTTGGGACAGCAGCAGGTACCGGCCGTCGACGTCTTCGTCGGAGGGATCGCCGTACTGGTGGTAGATGAAGGCTAGGGCGGCGTGGTTCGCGGCGGTGAAGTCGCGAATCTTTACGTCGTAGAGTTCACCGGGCGGCGCAGCAGTCAATACCTCGTCGAGGACGGCCAAAGACAAGTCGTCGTTGCCGGCAGCAGGGCCAAATTCCAGGAAGGATGACTCAGCGGTGCGTAGCGCACTGAGCAGGGCGTAGTCGGCGGTCTCCTTGATGTCTCGCACCGCTGCCTCCACTTCCGAGTCGAACAGTTCCACCAGTGCGATCAACCGCAGGATCCGGCGATCGGCATTGCGGTCAAGGGTGACTGCCCCCTTGTACTTGAGTCGGTGCTCGACGACCGCCCACGCGTCTTCGGCTCGGGTTCGAACCTGCAACTCGCACTCTATGACGGAGCCATGACAGTCCCGGACGTGTGGCAGCTGTATCTGACAGTGTCGGCCCAGGTAGCCCAGTTGGTTGACCTTCCATGTGTCGGCCTTGTTGACGATCGGCCCGATGATCTGAATCGTTTCCTGCGGAAGGGCGTCGAAGATCCGCGGGCAGTCGCCGGGTTCATCGACGACGATCCGCGCGCCGACCTTGTCGGTGACTTGGTTCCACGGGTCGGTGTAGCCCTTGACGATGATCTTCTTGGCGAAGCTGGCGACGTCTTTAGCACGCACCGAGACGGCGGCGCGGACCCCAGCGGCGCGGGCAGCGGAGCTCAGCGCCGTCTGGATGCTCTCGGCAGCGGCGGCGTAGTCGTCCCGTTCTGTACGGAATCGCTCCCACGCTTGCCGTTGTAGGTCAGTGAGGGTCATGACCGGGTGGTGGAAGTCGGGCCCGGCTGATCAGTGTTAGCGGGTTGCGGGGTGCGGTGGCCGGCGGAACCGTTGGTGCCGGAGATGTTGCGGACTTTGTCCCGGACGGTGACACGGGATTGGCCGAGTTCAGATTCCGTGATCTCCACGGTGCCGTCGTTGAACATCGATGGGGGCACGAGGACGGTTGCATCCCGCTCGGTGTCGATCTTGATACGCAGGATCCGACTCGTAATGTTGCTGGTGTCTTTCGGGATGGCCTGCAGGATGGCTCCGTGGCCGAGCAGCTCCGCGGCGAATGCGTCTTGATGTTCGGGCGGGACGTTCTGGGCGATGAACTGGCCCGGGTAGATGGTGCTTGAGGTCTTATTCATCTCGGCCAGGAGGGCGATCTCGACGTTGGCGGCGGCGACCGGGCTGAGCGCGGCGACCCTACTCACGGCTTTGCTGATGCCCTCGTAAAACCTTTCGGTCAGTACGTCGGGCCGTTCGACGTACTCGCAGCCGAGGAATCGGTGCAGCCACACGTCAGAGATGACTCGCCCGTTCTGCGGGTCGGCGGCGTACCCAGCGAGAGGTTGAGCGGCGACGGAGGTAGCCGCAGGGAAAGCGGCTATCTTGTAAACCTTTGTGGTTTCGGCGAAGATCAGGTCGTCCAGGTAGTTCAGGGAGAAGGTGCGGATGCCTTTCGCGTCGACGTCGACCTTCACCTGAACACCCTGTTCGTGCTCAATCTTGGACACGACGATCCAGCTGTCGCCGTCGATGGTTCCGGCGACGACCATAATGAGCCCGGCGGAGTTTCGGCCGTTTTCTACCGAGAATAAATGCTCGGCCATGGCGCCTGACTGTGGCACTAACTCGGTGGCGGGGTCGGCATGAGCGTCACGGATCAGCTGTGGAGCCGGGGAAGACGATGGCTCGTTCTCTCGGATTTGCCGGGCTTTCAGCAACGCGGCGACCAGCCGTTCGGTTAGATATCTTCGCCCTTTACTACTGAGCGTCACCGGTAGGTCGGACAATTCGGGGCCGACAGCGCCATCTCGCTCGGCGCGTTTGATGCTCGGGATAGAGTGAATGACAACGTCGTTCATCACCAATGTCTGAAACGCTGGCATAGGCCCTCCTGGTCGTCGGTTCCCGTACCTTGCCACAGGTGCTTCTCTTCGGGGTACTTGGCCGTGAGGCTCGCAGTTGCGCTGGATCACCGATGAGCAGGAGCTGGTGGATGCGTTGGTGCTGTTAGTGCAGCGGTCTGCGGACCGTCTGCGCTGGATAGAGTCGCTCCCAGATGAGGAGTCGCACGATGCCGGTCAGGCAGCCAGCAGGTTGCCTCGCGCCTGGTTCCCCAATGAGGTCGCAGCCTCGTTCGGCATCACCGGCCCGAAGATTGACAGCCTCATCAAGGCCGGTCGAGTCGGTTTCATCCTCGGCCAGAACCGCAAGCGCCGGCTCATGGCCGAGCACATCGGCCAGATCCGCGAGGCGATCGAGGTCAAGCCGGCCGCAGTGATCGACCCGGGCATCTACGCCCGCATGGGTGTGACCCGCCAGGCCGCCCGCCGACGGGCACTACGCCAGTGACTACCGACTGCTCCGCGCACCACCGCGGACTGGCTAAGGTGCCGCCGGCATCCGGAGGACCGGCGGCACCTTCAGTGATCGGCGAGTCGGGGCGCCCACCCGTCGGCAGCGTATGTCTGTGACTGGGCCGGGCACCTCATCCCAAAGGGTGGTTTGCTGGCGGTTGAGCCGAGAGCCAGCGACCTCCCCCGTACAGTTGATCTTGGTCGGCTCACCTCCCCGGGGCGGCCGACTAGGTGCCGCCGGTTCGAGCTTGCCCCCCGCGCTCGCCGGCGGCACCGCCTCCATCAACGACCGAAGCAGCGACGCTCGCGAACAGGCTAGCGCTGTGTCCACCCTTAGCGTCAGCAACAGCTGGTGGTTGCTACTGTTCCTCCTCAGCTTCGGCTAAGCGCGCTGTCGCGTTGGCTGCCGGACAGCACACAGGGAGGGGTCGTGAGTCTGGCACAGCCTCCGGGATGCAGGTCGACTACTGCTTACCTGGGCGGCTCCTGGGACTTCGTGCGCATCGACGGAGGTCGCCTGCACTTCCTAACTGAGCTGGAGAACATCTGTGCCATCCTTCCGTCCGACCTGGATCGGAGCATCTTCCGATCGGAGTTCAAGCGGCTACTGAAGCGCGCGGAGACCGGGAAGCTGACCCTTACGGTCGACGACATCAAAGGTGATGTCGATCTCATGCAGTCTCAAACTGACGTTTTAGAGATTCGCATGATGACGCGCCGGTCCACGAGCGGCGAGGACCTGCTCATCCGGATGTACTTTTCAGAGCCAGACACGCACCCAGACCTTCTGCTAGGGCTGCTACTTACCTGGAAGTCCCCGGGACCGATCGGCCTCGAGGAACAGGACGTTCATGCCGCCGAAGCTCAACGCCGCTGCGATGCTTGGCGAGCGCTGCAGGTGCTACCGCGTGCAAGCGAATGATATTCGTGTCAGTATGTCGTTGACGGCATCTACGGAGAGGAAGCCACACGATGCGCCTGGATGACCTGCTTGGCATCGATCACTCAGACCCAACCCAGCAGCTAGCCGAACGGCTAGTCGCGGCAGACGACAACCTCCTCGACCAGCTTGTGGAGCTTCGCAAGTCGAAGGGACTCACTCAGCGCGATGTCGCTGACCGACTTGGTGTTGACCAATCGGCGATCGCCCGGATTGAGTCAGGTGACCGGGATCCCCACCTGTCCACCTTGAGGAGATACGCGCTGGCGATCGGCGCTGAAGTAGAGCACAAGGTTATTGGCTTCAAACCGCGCACTAGAACGTCGGTACGGCCTGCATCTGTCATCGCTTGGGCAAGCAAGCACGATGAAGAAGTAACTGTGCAGGAGTGGGTACCGTATTCCAGTGTGCTCGCTACTGCCAGTAGTGCACACAGGTGAGTAGTCTCCCCTTTAGACCGGGCAAACTTACTATCGAGGGTATCGATGTAATTCGCGCTACTGTGGTTCCTAGCGATCACAAGGATCATATCGATTGGATCACCGACCTGCTCCGTCCACCCGAGGCCGATGACGACGACCCGTTTATGGCAATAGCCGATTTTCATATCGTGGAGGCCGAGTATCTGGTTGGTGTCACGCTGTCCGCGTTTGTTGTGTTGCCGCCTCACATATCTCCAAGTGTTGTCCCGATCGAGCCGTTAAAGCGAGTAGTTTTCGAATTGTTCGAAGACGTCTTTTGGACCTTCGCTCGCTCTACGCTTCGCCAGCTAGCCGCTATAGCGAATTTGCAGGATCTTGACCTTCCTTCAACGCCGCCAACGCAGGCCGCGGGCCATAAGCAGCTAGATCACGGGTTCGATATTGAACATCGAAATGACGATCGATGAGACCCCGCCGCGACGCCAGTCGCCGATGGCTTGCACTGGCAGATCCCGTCGGCGATTAGCTTCCGGGCGATGGCCCAGTTGTCCGCGGACGGCTCAGGTGGCCGGCCGCGTGCTGCCTGGCCGGCGGCTGCGGCCCAGCAGATGCGGGTGTGGCCGGGCGGTGGCGTAGGGCTGCCACAGCGCCCATAGACCGCCGTTGGGACGACGCCCTCGAGCTCGGCCGCGGCCTTAGTATCGCCCGGCACAATCGGCACCGGCAGCACCATTGTCTCCGATTTCGATGCCATCGATTGCTCGCTCCTTCGGGAATTTAGGGCGACGCCCTGCAGGGGGTGGCCTGCAGGGCGTCGGCAGCTGGTTCAGGGGTGACGCGGCATCCTGAATGCCGTCACGTTCAAGGCGACGGACGATTCGAACCACAGGGAGCCGTCCGGTTGCTCGAACCGGCCGGACTCGAACGGTCCCACCCACACTGTCTGACCGTTGCCGATGGCCACGGTCATCGGTCCCAGACCGCCTGCGGGAGCAAGCGGGGGGGTGCCCGGCTTGACGGTGACCGTGCCGGCAGCACCGGAGGCGTTCACCACTCGCAGGGCTGTCGATTCGAGGCCAGCCATGTAGACCAGTCCGCCATTGCCCGCTCCCGGGGTGATGGCGGTACCAGGCGGGTCAGCGATGCTCCCGGCCAGTACGCACTCGTAGATCGATGTCCGCACCTCAACCACCACCGTGGCCGCGGAATACGCCTCGAACCTGCTCGGGGGTATTGCCTGCCTCGTTGCGCACTCGACCGAGCAGGTCGTCCAGCTCGCCCGCCCGCTCGGCGGCCGTGATCTGTTCCGCTGTGGCCTGTTTCAGCCACGCCTCGGTGCGCTGCTCGATCGCCATCAGCTGGCCTTGCCGGAAATCATGCGAGCCAAGTCGATGCAGGCTGCGTCGATCCGCTTCTGCCCCGGGACCCGCCCGTTGATGTCGACTGGGGTCTGGGGCCAGATCGACCCGTACTCGCCCTGGGCCAAGATCGCGCTAAGCAGATGCGGGCCACTGACCCGCCGAATTGCAAGATCCCCCGCGAGAACGTCACCTGGGCCACCCTGGCCCAGTCCCTCGTGGTCGGGCGACGGGTAGCCGGTGTGAGGCACGCCCAGCTCCTTCAGGCGTTTGATCCAGCCTGCGATGACGGCTTCCTGCTCGTCGGTGGCGGCCACGAGACTCCGGACTGCATCGTCGACCGCTCGGAGCAGTCCGGCGATCTTTTCCCCGGAGTGCAGGGAGGTGTTATCGATCTCGGCGCGAAGATCCTTCCGGGCCTGCACGACCCTCGCCTGCTCAGCAAGTTCGGCCTTGCGACGGGCGCCAGCGGCGCGGAGCTTGGCGAACCGGGACAAGCCGTGCTGTCGATCGATCTGCTCGGCGGTCACGTCGTCGTCTCCATCGGCCACTCGCCGCTCGAGTTCCATTGCCATGCGGGCATGCTCCTCTGCCTGCCGATCGGCCGCCGTCACTTCGAGTTCCTCCGGTGCGATTGTTTCGTTTGTCACTGGTTCTGTCCTTTCGGGACGTTGTTGGTCCGGCCGGGATTGGCCGGGGGTCAATTGGTAGGCGGTACGCCGGTCGGGCGCTCGCTCATCTGACGGCCACCTGCACCGGCTGCCCGCCGTCACTTCGTTCCTGACCGCACATCGCGCACACCAACACGCTTTCCGCGGACAGATGCGCCACATGCTTGGTCGCCACATGGCACCGGCTGCAGGGCAACGTCAAGGAATCGATCCGTTCCTCACCGATGTAGCGAGGGGTGCCGGTGATGGCGTAGTCGCCGAACTTCATCGCCAGGAACAGGGCCGTGGCCAGGTCGCCGTGACCTTCGGTGCCGCGGGCGATGTCGATCGAAGTCGACCCGGAGGCGCGGATCTTCTGTCGGAAGCGGGTCAGCTCCTCCTCGAGCACGCTGGCCAGCGGAAGGCGGTTGGCGATGTGCAGCCGACCGCGCTGCGCCGCTACCAACACCACCGCCACCATGTCGGCCTTGGACTGCTGGTCGAAGGTCACCGGCACCGGCGGATAGGCACCCATCCGACCGGCCCGCCACTGCTCGGCGAACAGGTCACCGATCGCCCGGCCAACTCCGGTTGCATCGAACAACAAGACGCCCTGCGCGCTCAACGGTCCGCTGACCATTCCCTCGGCCACGTCCTGCACGATCCGCGGATACGGAGTGCCCAGATCCCAACGACGCAACGCGACCACCTCGAAATGACGGATCCGGACGCCGTCCGTTGAGTCCGGGGCGTAGCGCCAGACGTGCTCGACCACCGCCAGAGCGGAGAAGTCGTTCGCCTGGCCAAGGTCCAAGCCGACAGTGAAAGAAGCCATCAGAACTCCATAGGGGCGAGATCGTCGGACATACAGGCACGAACAATTTCCGTTCCGAACATCTGGGAATCGGTATCGCCGAAAACGCACTCATACTCCGACGCGAACGTGAAAGAGCCGACCAGCGCCCGCATCTCCGCAATTCGCTCCGGCGTGTACTGGCCAGATTCGTAACAGGTGACCTTGTGCCGCTCCCACCCGTTCTGCAGGTCCTGGTGCAGCTCGAAGAACCACCCGCGCCGGCCCCACGGCGTCGACAACGCCATCAGCACACCGTCAGAGGCGACCATCGGCACCACGGCGGCGAAGATGTCATCGGGCACCCGGGCGGCCTCATCCAGGATCACCAGGCGGGCCGCGGCGAAACCACGGGTGGTGCTCTCAGTCCCCGGCAGGGACACGATCCGCGACCCGTTCTCCAGCAGCAACTCCGACCCCGAATCCTTCGAAGCCTTCGCCCGCCCCAACGTCCGGTACATCGACTTGATGCGCAGCAGCATCTCGTCCGACTGCCGCTGACTCGGAGAGAACACCAGGATCAGGGCGTCCCGCCGGTAGACCGCCGTGTGCAAAGCCTTGATCGCCACGGTGGTGGTCTTGCCGACCTGCCGCGAGCAGTTCAACACCTGGCGCCGCGCCTTCGAGACCAGCAGCTCCCGCTGCCACCGCTCCGCCTCGAAACCCAGCCCAGCCGCGAACTGCACCGGAGACAGCCCCGCCGCCAGATCCAGCCCCAGGGCGCTCACCGCGTCAACTCCCGCACCGACGACGAAGCCATGCCGGCCAACGCCACGGCGGCGGCCTCAGCGGCGGCGGGGTGCGGGGCCAGGGCAACCATCAGCAACGACCGGATCTCCACCCACTCGGGATTGCTGCTCAGGTTCAGCACGTTGATCTGCGGGCGCTCGTCCAGCTCGCCGGTGGTCCGCATGATCGTCGTGACGATCGACTCCAGCCGCTTGATCGACTCCAGCATCAGCTTGCCGTCAGGCTTCGCGCCGTCCGCGTGCCCCCGGGCCAGCTCGAGCACCTCCTGGGCCGTGTCGGCCAGCTCCTCGAGGCGCTGCTGCCCGGTGCGTGCCCCGTCGCTCTCCCGACGCGTCCTCAACGCCTTCACGGCCGGGCTCAGATGGTTCTGACGGTGCCGGGCAACGGCGAACCGGGTGACACCCCAGTCGGTCGCCACCTGACGCTGGGAGAGGCCCTGCACCAGCGCTGCCTCGATCTCGATGCGCCCCGGATGGGAGCAGACGGTGCAAACAGGACCGGCCATCACGGGGTGCCGCCCTTCTCTGTGGGGGTGGGCGGGTGGTTGTCGATGCCGCGGAGTTGTGCCGGCCCGTAGGCGGCCAGGAATGGCGCGATGGTGCGCTCCAGATCCCGCGCCATCGGTGGCAACTCACGACCCGTCACGCGCTCAGTCGCCCGCAACTCCGCCATGACGGCCAGCAACAGGTCGTGATGAAGGTGCGCGGTCTGCAGTAGCCGGCTGTGGGATGCGGCGCCACGCTCGGACTCCAAGGCGCGCAACCTGTCCCGGTACCCGGCCGCCTGCTGGCGTAACTCGCGGATCTCCTGCTGAATCACGGTCGCGGTGGGCTCATCACGCCTGGCCACCCGAGCGATGGCCGCTGCCAGACGCTTGGCGTCGGTGCTCATGCCGGCCGCCTGGAAGCGCGCAATGGCTGCACGATGGGGGACATCCAGTCCCACGCCGTGCTCACCCATCGCCGCAGGTCAGAGGATGCATGAGGCGACGAGCACGACGCCCTGATACTGCCAGCGATACTGCGAAGGCGACATCCGATCAGCACGTAAGCGCAGATCACTGCACACAGAACGCTGCCTCGAGCAAGCAAGGCCGGCGCTGCAGTGAACCCGCAATCCACCGACCCGGAGCGGAACAGACGACCGGTCCGCGTGGTGCTGTTGCTATCGCTGGTTGCTCTCACACTCTCACCCCCTATAAAGGGGGGTGAGTGATAGTAGTGAGCGGGAGAGTGAGAGTCGGTGATAGTAGTGATAGTCATGAGGTCTTCCCGATGGGGAGGACGTTGGTCGCGAGTTGGTAGAAGCTGCGGCTCTTGGTCCCGGTGTTGGCTAGCTGACCTGCGGTGACGAGGTCGTTGAGGGCTCGGTAGAACGTGGCGTCGGGGTATCCGGCCGTTGTGCGAAGGGTGCTGGATGTCGCGCCGGTCTCGCCGAAATGTGAGACGAACAGTGATAGCAATGCCCTCGCTCGGTCGGTCGTTACTATCACCTGCGAATCGGACACGGTGAGACCGCTGTTGGTGCCGTCGACGGGCTCGAATCGGACCTGGTGGACGTCGGTCATGGGGCCGTCTTTCCGCTTCGTGCGGGACAGCGTGACCGACCCGGCGTCGCCTTCGGTGGTGTAGACGGTGTCGACGCCGGACTCGAGCGCTGAGGATCCGCGGATCGTTGTGCGGTCTTTGCCGGTGTGGTGGATCGCCAGTACGGTGCCGCCTGCTGTGGCGTTCTGGATGTCGTAGAGGCTGGTCACTGCTCGGCCCATGTCCATGGCGCTGTTCTCGTCCATGCCGGTGGTCGACTTGGCCAGCGTGTCGATGACGACGAGTTTGTATCGGCCAGCGTGGACGATGGAGAGCAGCTCGGTCATGTCTGCCGGCTGCAGGAGGGCGACGGGGCGGGGCAGGACGTGGAAGGTGTCGGCCAGGATTCTGGTGCGGTGGTGGATCTCCCAGGCACTGATCCGCTTGTGCAGGCCGTAGGCGCCTTCGCCGGCCAGGTAGAGGACTGGGCCTGGCTCGACGGGGCGTCCGTTCCAGGCGTGGCCGGTGGCGATACTGGCTGACCAGTCGAGCGCGATGAACGATTTGAGGCTGCCGAAGTAGCCGGCCAGGACTGCCACGGTGCCGCAGTCGATGGTGTGTTCGATGAGCGGCATCGGCTCCGGCAGTGCGGCGAGCTGGTCACGGATGAGGACCTGTTGAGCCAGCGTGGGTTTCGCTCGAGGGAGTGTGGTGACTGGGTTCGCTTCATCCCGCATCGACGATCCGCTCCCGGCACCGCTGAATCAGTTCGTCTACGCGTTGAAGCTTGGCGACCTGATCGGCGAGGTCGCCTCGCTGGGATGACTCAGCGACGCCCAGGCCGAAGTCTTCGATGCGGTGCCTGAGGTCAGCGTCTTCGAGCTCATCGACCAAGCCCCAAAGCATCGCCGGCGGAGGTGCGGTGGACATCATCTCGCTGAGCCACGCGGCTGGTGTCTGCCGCAGTCCCGGCGGCGTAGTGAGACCGGCTCGGTTGGCCGCAGCGACGATCGACACGGGCCAGAGCGGCGCGTCCTGGTCAACTGCGGCGGCGAGGGCCTGCCGCGCCCATTCGAGAGCTGGGTTGGTAAACGGTGGCAACAACTTGTCGGCCGCGGTGATGTCTTTGGCCGGCGCATTGAGAAGGCAGGACAACACTGCGGTCTCAGTGCCAGCGAGCTGCTCGAACGTTGCGGTCATTGCGGGCTCCAGGCTTCGCGTGGTGGTCACGACTTATGCAGCTGAATCGACTTGCGGGAGCCCGAGCATTTCTCGGACCTTAGGGACCGGAATGCGAGTCGAGCCGCCGAACTTCACGGCGGGGATCTCGCCGGCCGCAATGCCTCGACGAACGGTCCGGGGGTCGGATCGAGTCAATGAGGCGAATTCCTGGACCGTCAGGAACAGGCGGTCAGAAAGTAGGTCGATCGTCATTTCGTCGCCTCGGCCAACTCGGCGAGCATGGCCATCCAACAGGTGAGGTCAGTACCTTGCGGCTTACGCACTCCGGTCTCCCACCGCGACAGCGTCACGGGATGAACGTTCAGTTCGACCGCGAGCCGCGCCTGGGTCACTCCCGCGGCTCTGCGGATCGCTTTCGCCATGCCCGGTGCAGGCAACTTCGGTCGGGTTCGGACCTCGTCCAATAGTGATGACACTTTGATGCTCTCCTGTCTCTCGGCGGCTCGGTTCACTGTTGCACGCCCGGCTGTACAAAGGGCACTTGAACTGGACTTAGGGTGTCTCGACTTTCATGACACCGCCGCGAGATACTTCGGCAGGGGTGTTGCGCAGGCGGTCATCAGTGTGGTTATATTGCAGGCATGCACCTACGTTTCGTCGCACGAGCGGCCCCGCCATTCGCCGACACATCCGCACTTTGGTACCGAGTCACCGGAACATCCGCACAAGGTGAGGTCAGTGTGCGCATCGGCCGGGGTGTCGACGGGCGCTACTTCTGCACGGGACTCGCACTGGATGGCGCCGACATGGCAATCACGACGACCGACTTGAGAAGGCTGCCCTTGGGTGCGATCGTCGATGAACTCGTGGAGGCGGCCGCGAAAATAAGTCCGGCCGAGGATGTTGCCTGGGTGCACCTCAATGAGGTCGACCTGACTGCCACAGGAGGATTCGTCCTGATTGATCCGACAAGGCAAGTGATTGATACGCAAAAGCGGAGCCCTGATTTGGACCGATTGCGCGAATTCGCCTCGGCGTATCGGGCGGCGCTGACAGGACCAGATAGGCGTCGTCCTATGGCCGTCACAGCGAGGGCAATGCACATCAGCTTGGCATCAGCACATCGATGGCGGCGTCTGTGTCAACAAGAGGGATTACTCGAATCACTTCCCGAGACCGAGGAACCAAAATGACGACTTCCCGCCGCCGGCAAGCCGGCGAGGGCTCGATCGGCACCTACCTGACGGCCGCCGGCACCCGTTACTTCATTAAGGTGTACGTCACCCTCCCGGACGGGTCCCAGAAGCAGAAGCTCAAGCGGGGCTTCGAAACCAAGAAGGCCGCCGCCGCCGGCATCCGCGACCTGGTCGGCAAGAGCGACGCAGCGGGTGGGTACACCGAGCCGTCCAAGATCACGGTAGGCCCGTACCTCGACGAGTGGCTGGCCGGCCTACGCCTGGCACCGTCGACGGTCGCCAGCTACCGCAAGAACGTCCGTCTGCACCTGCGGCCGCGTCTCGGCGCGGTCAAGCTGTCGGCGCTGACCGGTGGCCGGCTGTCAGCCCTGTACCGCTCGCTTGAGCTTGAGGGGCGCGCCGACGGCACCGGGGGGCTGTCGGCTCGGACGGTGCGGTACGTGGCGACGATCCTGCACAAGGCGATGAAGGACGCCGTGCGGCAGGGTCTGATCCCGGTCAATCCTGCTGATGTGGCAGAGCAGCCTTCGGCCAAGGAAGCTCGGCCACCGGAGATGCTGACCTGGACGTCCGAGCAGCTCGGTACGTTCCTGTCGTGGGCCTCTGATCATGCTAATCCCGAGCAGCGCACCGCCTGGGTGCTGCTCGTTGCGACCGGGATGCGTCGCGGGGAGGCATTGGCGCTCCGATGGAAGGACATCGACTTCGACCACGGCACGATCAGCATTCGTCGGTCGGTCGGGGTCATCAAGACCAAAGGGGAGCGGCAGGAACTCGTTGAGGGCTCGACCAAGACGGGCATGTCACGTGTCGTGGACGTTGACCCGGGGACTGTGGCCATGCTGAAGGCGTGCCGGACCGCTCGGGCGGGTGCGTCTTTCGCTCTGGGACGGGCCGACTCTCTGGTCTTTGGCAATGATGAGGGCGGTCACCGCCTACCGGAATCGTTCTCCCGGTCTTTCAAGGAGTCGGTGGAAAGGTGCGTCCGCTGGCAACTGGCCTCAGAAGTGGAGGGCATCCGTAGCGTGGACACCCTGCCAGTGATCCACCTGCACTCGCTGCGGCATACGCACGCGACCCTTCTGCTGGCGGCTGGAGTGCACCCGAAGATCGTCCAGGAGCGTCTTGGCCACCAGACGATCAGTATCACGTTGGACATCTATTCGCACGCACTGCCCACCATGCAACGAGAAGCCGCCACGGCCCTCGGCAACCTGATCTACGGAGGATGAAATGGAAGATTCACCGCATTACAAGATGGAGAGCAAGACGCAGGTGTACGACCGCGAGCGGCATCGGATGATCATGTCGCTGGACGGCGTGGCTCTCCTGCCTCCTGGTTCTCTCATCGAGTTGGCCGATCAAAACGGCCACACCGGCACTGCGATCGTGAAGCAGATCCGTCTGGTGCCAGGCGACGGTGACCGGATGCTTGGCCAGGTATGGCTCGACTGCGACGTAGAGGATGGTTGGTGGCCGGCCGACATCGACGAGAATCTGTCGCCTGCAGCCAGAGCCGCCGAGGTGATAGCGATCCGCGACGGGTTGAAGGTGATGGGCGAACGGCTGACACAGGAACGGAAGCAACTCGAAGAGTTGTACAGGGAACACCAAGAGGTTGGCCAGGAGCGCGAGGAGTTGCGGGAGCTGATTGAGGCGATGCGAGCCATCGCGCTCCAGATGACGAGCCCTCCGGCCTGACCGGAGTATCAGCGGAGTATCACTGGCACGAAAATGGCCCCTCGTCCACAGAGTTTCTGCAGATGAGAGGCCATCTAGGACGGTGTCCGAGAGGGGACTTGAACCCCCACGCCCTTGCGGGCACTAGCACCTCAAGCTAGCGCGTCTGCCATTCCGCCACCCGGACCGGGTCGTTCTGCGCCTGGTGCGCATCGCGATCGCTCACTTTACGGGATCGGAGCATGTTCCTCGAACCACCCAGCGGAGCACCGCTGCACCTCGCTCGTCGGCCGATCCAGTTCCCGACGATCGCCCGGCCGCGACGTCGGACGAGGACGGTGGTAGGAAAGCAACATGCCCGATGCCCACTCCCCGCAGCCCAGCACCGCTCAGCAACTCACCGCAGAGGACGAGGTCGTCCAATTGTGCAGCGAGTTGATCCGGTTCGAATCGGTGAATACCGGAGATCCGGACACCATCGGGAACGGCGAGGCACAGGCCGCCCGTTACATCCAGCAAAAGCTGGAGGAGGTGGGCTACGAGACGTTCTACGTCGAGTCCGTGCCGGGCCGCGGCAATGTCGTCTGCCGATTGGAAGGAGCCGACCGGGCGCGTGGCTCGCTGCTGATCCACGGGCACGTCGACGTCGTCCCTGCGCAGGCCCAGGAGTGGACGGTGGACCCGTTCTCGGGCGCAGTCCAGGACGGCTTCGTCTGGGGACGCGGCGCCGTCGACATGAAGGACATGCTGGCGATGATGGTGGCCGTCGCCCGTGAGTTCAAACGGTCCGGTGATGTGCCGCCACGGGATCTGATCTTCGCCTTCGTCTCCGACGAAGAAGCAGGTGGCACGTTCGGCGCCCAGTGGCTCGTCGACTTCTATCCCGAACTGTTCGCCGACGCCACCGAGGCCATCTCCGAGGTGGGTGGATTCTCCATCACCCTGGACGACGCACGTCGCGCCTACCTGGTGGCCGCCGCCGAAAAGGGTGTGGCCTGGGCGCATCTCACAGCGACGGGACGAGCAGGACACGGATCGATGATGAACGACGACAACGCGGTGCTGCGCATCGCCAACGCCGTCGCCCGGCTGGGCAACCACGAGTTCCCGCTGACGATGACGGCCACCGTGCGCAGTTTCCTGGACAAGATTCACGAGCTCACCGGTCTGGAATTCCCGGACGACGACCTGGCCGGCTCCGTTGCCAAGATCGGTCCGGTATCCCGCATCATCGGCGCGACCCTGCGCAACACCGCGACCCCGACGATGCTCAAGGCCGGGTACAAGGCGAACGTGATCCCGTCCTCCGCCGAGGCGACGGTCGACTGCCGGGTGCTGCCCGGGTCGGAGGAGCACTTCCGGGAACAGATCGCGGAAATCGTCGGCGAAGGTATCGAGATCACCTGGACCTGGCAGCCGCCGCTGGAAGTACCTTTCGAAGGCGCCCTGGTCGAGGCGATGAAGGATGCGTTGGTCGCCGAGGATCCGGGATCTCATCCGGTGCCGTACATGTTGTCCGGCGGCACGGACAACAAGGCCTTCGCCCGACTGGGCATCGCCGGCTACGGATTCTCGCCGCTGAAACTGCCGGCCGAACTCGACTTCTCGTCCCTGTTCCACGGCGTCGACGAACGGGTGCCGGTCGAGGCGCTCGAGTTCGGTACCCGGGTCCTGCAGCGCTTGTTGCGCAGTTGCTGAGCTGGCCGCTACCTACCGTTGACTCGGCCATGGGTCAGGGCGTCAGGTCGGGTAAAAGGCCAGATGTTCGCTTCCGCCGCATCCAGACCCGACGACTGCCGTCCTCGAAGCGCAGCACCCGGTCGAGTTCCCAGCCGGCGAACTCCGCACGAAGCGAGAGCATCGTCGCCGCAGCCGATCGGCTGGTGTTCGGGTCGATCCGCAAACCCTGGTACTCGAAGTCGCTGTTCGCCTCGCCGTCCGTCGGGTAGCTGGCCCAACGCGGCCGATGTGGTCCTTTACTGGCTTCGATGGCCGAACACCTCCTGGAAGAAACTGGACTCCTCACCGGGTCACCAGCCGGCGTTGCCGCCGCGCACCCATCGAAACTCTGGCTCGCCCGCTACCGATCATCATCCGCCAGCGTAGGACCGTCGGTCATGGTCGAATCCGAGCCCGAAACCGGCGCTGCAGCCAGTAGCCGGCACAACCGGGTGCGGCGGGGCTCCGCACCGATCTGGTGGACCGCCCGTGCCAGCATCGGGCCGGCCGCGTGGATCACCGAGAGGTGCTTCCTGGCCCTGGTCAGTGCCGTATAGACCAAAGGCCTGGACAGCATGGATCCGGCTTCGGGTGGGAGTACGACGACCACCGCCTCCCACTCGGACCCCTGCGCCCGATGCACCGTGATGGCCCATCCGTGCAGCAGGTCGTTCAGGGACTTGCCGGAGATCTCCGACTCGCCCGTCGTGAAGGCGACTCGCAGGGACTTGTCCCCGGTGGCGACGACGGTACCGACCTCACCGTTGGCGTAACCCGTCGGTTCGGCATCGAGGTGATTGGCGGTAGCAACGACGCGGTCCCCGTTGTCGAACCCCCGCACGGCGCCGCGACCCGGGTTCAGCACGGCCTTGAGCGCCTTGTTCAGCGCCTGCGTCCCGGCCGGTCCCCGATGTACGGGAGTCACCACCTGCAGCTGGTCAGCGGTGGTTCCGAAGACCCGTGGAATGGAGTCGGTGACCAGTTGCACCACTCGGCGCGCCCCTTCCTCGGACCCTCGGGCCGGCACGATGACCACCTCCCGGTGCTCGTCGGCGACCTGCACCAACTCACCGCCCCGCACCGCCATGGCCAGCCGGGCGATGGCACCGCCCTCCGTCTGCCGGTACAGCTTCTCGAGTTCGGTCACCGGGATGACGCCGCTGTCGATCAGGTCGCCCAGTACTCGCCCCGGACCGATCGAGGGCAGCTGGGCCGGATCGCCGACGATCACCAGGTGCGTGCCGTCCTTGAGCGCGCACAGCAGTGCCGCGGCCAACTCCACATCGAGCATCGAAGCCTCGTCGACGACCACGAGTTCTGCGTCGATCGGATTGTCGGCGTCGTGGTCGAAACCTGCTGCGACCGAGCCGTTTCCGCGGCGCGCCCCGAGCAGTCGGTGGATGGTGGTAGCAGTGGATCCGGCCAGCTCCTCCAGTCGCTTGGCCGCTCGTCCGGTCGGGGCGGCCAGGGCGATGTCGACGCTGACCCGACGGCACAGCGCCACCACGGCGGCGATCGTGCGGCTTTTCCCCGTACCCGGACCGCCCGTCAGGATCGACACGCCGTTCTCGGCAGCCAGTCCGACCGCCCCACCCTGCACCTGGTCCAGGTCTTTGACCACGTTCTTCACGGCGCGCTCGCCGGCCAGCGAGTGCGCCGTTTTCGTCAGCCGCTGCAGCTGGCGCGCAATATCGGTCTCCGCCTGCGCCAACACCTTTCGGGCCACCCACGGCTCGTCGGCGGGGCCGGCGACGGTCGCGACGAGGTCGGCGGCGATCGCCGAACGGATTGCCGAGCCGCTGTCGATGCCGAAGGGGCGCAAGGCATCTGCTAGCTGCGACATCGAGGCAGCGGTGTGGCCCTGGCGGGCGAAGCGAGCCAGCGTCCAGTCGACCAGAGAGCGTCCGCGACGCGGATCCGACCGTTGCATCTGCGCGTCGAGCGCAAACGCAACCCGGTCCGCCTGCGCCACCGTGGCGTCCGGCAAGCTCAGCAGCCGCCACGGGTCGGCCGACAGCTGATCGGCCGCATCGTCACCGAGCGCTTCCAGAAGGCGCCCCACCCACCGGACCGGGATCTCCTGCGGCACGAGCAGTTGGGCCACCGAAAATGCCTGTCCCACACCGATCCACGAGGTATACAGGCGATCCGCGCGCTTCGGTGTCATCTTCGGCAGGGCAGCCAGTGCGGCGACCGTTACCTGAGCCGCCGAGGTGATACCGGCCGCGACCAGGGCGTCCGCGACCGCCTGCCCGACTCCTGGCCACAGGCCGGACGCCGCGAACTCCGACAGGACTCCGGTTTCCGGGCCGGCGGGCTCGGTACGCGTTCTGCGCGAAGCTGTTTCGGGGGTATCCGACACTCGGGAAGACGTCACTACTGCGGATCGTTCGCGGGCTCTGCGGAGCTGACATCCTCCAGCGCCGAACGGATCTCGGCCGGCAGGACGATGTCGACGGCTGCCAGCGAACCGAGCAGCTGGGCGTTGTCCCTGGCGCCGACGATGGCACTGGCAACGCCGCGACGATCCCGAACCCAGGCGAACGCAACGGCCAGCGGCGAGGTGCCAAGGCCCTCGGCAGCGGTGACGACGGCTTCGACGATCCGGGCCGGGTCCGCTCCGAGGTGCCGGTTGACGTATCGGGTGAAATGTGGTGAGGCGCCTCTGGAATCGGCGGGGGTGCCGTGACGATATTTGCCGGTGAGGACGCCGCGACCCAGCGGCGCCCAGGCCAGCAGCCCGATGCCGTGCAGGGCCGCGGCCGGCAGTAGCGACTCCTCGGCGGCTCGCTCGACCAGCGAATATTCCGCTTCCGTCGAAACCACGGGGCAGCCGGCGGATCGCAGCCAGGTCGCCAAGGTCGCCAGCTGCCAGCCGGTATATCCGGACAGTCCGACGTACGAAGCCCGGCCACTGTCCACCGCCCGAACCAGGGCGGAACACGTTTCCTCGAAGGGCACCGAGGAGTCGAAGCCGTGAACCTGCCACAGATCGACGTGATCGGTGTTCAGCCGTCGGAGCGAGCCGTCCAGGGTGGCCAGCAAACGACCTCTGCCTCCGCCGGCGCCGACGCTCGTCGTCGCCAGCACCACGTCGGCGCGGGGAATGACGTCGGGCACCAGGGTTCCGATGATCGATTCGGCGTCGCCGTCGCCGTACACGTTCGACGTGTCGATGAACGTTCCGCCGGCGCCTACGAACGACTCCAACTGGGCGGCGGCGTCGTCGGCGTCGGTGTCCCGGCCCCAGGTCATGGTGCCAAGGCCGAGCCGGGACACCTCCAGCCCGCTGCGACCGACCCGCCGAGAATCCATAGCCGTCAACTTATCGTCCGGCGACGGGGACGAAGAGCCGCAACGCTGCGCCGAGTTCCGGGGAACGCCGGCCGGGGCAGACCGGCGCTGTCGAGCAAAGCGGCCGACGAAGCCACAGCAGTGCCGTGACACCACAGCAGTGCCGTGACACCACAGCAGTGCCGTGACA
>JAABVA010001376.1_pt1 | contig 26317 bp, 24 predicted proteins | sample 5560331 | NCBI WGS metagenome assembly JAABVA01 (sample SAMN12812661, study PRJNA571458) | rock metagenome | isolation source: Antarctica rocks | place: Antarctica: Victoria Land, Mt New Zealand sud | collected 2016-01-07
TCAACGCGCACCACCGGATGACCGTCCGTAGCAGCCACGCGTTAACCACCCACGCAACGTTTGCTAGGAATTAGTAGCAAGGACGCAATGAAAATGGCGTTTTCAACTAGCACCAAAGGTTAATAGGGCGCTCTTTTCATCCAGCGTGGCGTCGGCGGGCGGCAGGATAAGATCGGAGGCCGCGAGGTCGGCCTCGCCGAGGGGTTCGCCGCGTGCGGAGACGAGGGCGATGGCCTCGGCGAGCAACTGATGTGTCCCCTCCGCGTCGCCCCCCTTGACGGCTCCGACCAGCCGCCCGTCGATCTCCTCCAGTTCGCGGCGCGCCGCGTCGTCGAGCCGATACTGGCGTTCGCCCTGTACACGTACGATCATGGGACCCCCTAAATTTTACTCTCCGCTTTCGAATTGGCCGCTTTCGAATTGGCCGCTTTCAATGTGGCCGCTTTCAAGCTGTTTGGGAGCGGCGGAGCCACCGGGCAGGGCGCGCTTCATGGCCTCAAGCTGCAACTCCACCTCGTCGCCGGCGCCGAGCCGCGCCAGTTGGCGGTCGAGGTCGTCCCCGCCGCCCATCCCGATCTCGGGAAGCGCTGACGTGCCGGCCAGTTCGTCGAGCGCGGTGGCGCGCGCCTGGATGCGTTCCGTCTTGTCCTGCACGCGCTGCATCGCGAGCTGTACGTCGCCCATCTCCTCGGAGAGGCCGGTCGCCGCCTCGCCGATGCGTACCTGCGCCTGAGCCGCGCTGTACTGCGCCTTCATGACTTCTTTGTGCGTACGGAAAGCCTCGATCTTGGCGGCGAGGCGCGCCTCGCCGTCAAGAAGCTTGTCCTGCTGCGCCTGCAGGTCCGCCGCCTGCGCGGCCAGCGCGCTAGCCTGCGAGTCGATGGTCGTCTTACGCGTCAGGGCGGTACGCGCGAGGTCCTCGCGGCCCAGCGAGAGCGCCTGGCGCGCCTGACCATCCAGGCGGTCGGTCTGCTCGGTGAGGCGCGCGAGTTGCGCTTTGACCTGCGCCTTGGACGTCGCCACCTCGGCGATGCCGCGGCGCACCTTCTGCAACATCTCCAATTGCTTCTCGTACGAATAGTCCAGCGTCTCATTAGGATTTTCAGCCGCGTCCATCGCGCTGTTCATCTTTGCCTTGACGATGCCGGAAAACCGGCCGAACATGCCGCTCATTTTTCCTCCTCCTCAGTCGTCAGTCGTCAGTCGTCAGTCGTCAGTCGTCAGTCGTCAGTCGTCAGTCGTCAGTTCGTGGAAGCGCCACCGTTGGTTGGGTATGCGATCATCGCCTCCAGCAACCACAGCATACCCCTCGCATTCTCTGGCTACTGACTACTGGCTACTGACTACTCACTTGGCTATCTCCACCACGCGCTTCTCACGGATGACCGTGACGCGTATTTGGCCGGGGTATTCGAGGTTTTCTTCGATGCGGCGGGCGATGTCGCGCGCGACGCGCAGCGAGTTGAGGTCGTCGACTTCGTCGGGCTTGACGGCGATGCGCAGCTCACGACCGGCCTGAATGGCGTAGGATCGCTCCACGCCGGGGAAGCTGTTGGCGATCTCTTCGAGCGCCTCCAGCCGCTTGATGTAGGTGCTGACCGTCTCGCGCCGCGCGCCAGGCCGCGCCGCCGAGATGGCGTCGCCGGCCGCCACGATGAAGTCTTCGATGGTTTGCGGCTCGACTTCGCCATGGTGCGCGGCGATGGTGTGTACGACGCGGTCGCCCTTGCCGAGGCGCTTGACGATGTCGGCGCCGATGAGCGCGTGCGGCCCCTCCACTTCGTGGTCGACAGCCTTGCCGATGTCGTGCAGCAGCCCGCCCTCGCGGGCCACCTGCACGTTGGCGCCCATTTCGGCGGCCATGGTGGCGCATAGGTACGAGACTTCCACGGAGTGGTGCAGCACGTTCTGCCCGTAGCTAGTGCGGAACTTCAGGCGGCCCATCAACTTGATCAGGTCGCTGTGCAGGCCGTGCACGCCCGCGTCGAAGGCGGCCCGCTCACCCGCTTCGCGGATGGCTTGCTCGACCTCCTGGCGCGCCTTGCCCACGACTTCCTCGATGCGCGCCGGGTGGATACGCCCGTCGAGGATGAGCTTGCCCAACGCTACCCGCGCCACCTCACGCCGCACGGGATCGAACGACGAGAGGATGACCGCTTCGGGCGTGTCGTCGATGATGAGGTCGACGCCGGTCGCGGCTTCGAGCGCGCGGATGTTGCGCCCCTCTTTGCCGATGATGCGCCCCTTCATGTCTTCGTTGGGCAGGTTGACCACCGACACGGTCGTCTCCGCGACGACATCGGCGGCGCAGCGCTGGATGGCCATACCCACGATCTTCTGCGCCCGCATGTCGGCTTCAGCCTTGATTTGTGTCTCCATGTCGCGCACGCGGCGTTCCACGTCGGCCTTGACTTCTGTCTCGACCTGAGAGATCAGCAGAGCCTTGGCGTCCTCTCGCGAGAGTTCGGCGATGCGCGCGAGGGCCTCGGCCTGTTGCTGGCGCAGCTTGTCGGCTTGTTCGCGCGCCTCGTCAAGTTTCTGCTCTTTCTGCGCCAACTGGCGCTCTTTGCGCTCGTATGTCTCGCTCTTGCGGTCGAGGCTCTCTTCTTTCTGTAGAACGCGTTTCTCCTGGCGATCGATCTCCTTGCGACGCTCTTTGTTCTCGGCCTCGGCTGTGTTACGCATCTTGAGCGCTTCGTCCTTGGCGTCGAGCAGTATCTCCTTCTCTTTAGCTTGCGCCTCCAGCACGAGCTTCTGGGCCGTGCCCTCCGCCGAGCGGACGCGCTGTTGCGCCAGGATAGCATAGATGGCGTAGCCTATGGCGGCGCCCACAATCAGGGCGACGACGATGGCTACTATGATGGTCTCCGCATTCATGCGTACCGTCCCTCCTACCGTCCAGGGGCGGAGGTAGGCAGCGCGACGACGCGGCGCGTTCTATGATGACGGGCATAGATTGCATACCCCCAGCCGTCCTTCGACGGCGTTACACGATGTTATAGTTTGGCAGCCGTCACGCTCACACGCTTGCCCCAACCACATGGGGGTAGGGACTCGCGTATGAGCGTGGCCTATTGGTGGTTGACGTATAGCGCGGCCATCACCATACGCGGAAATTGGTCGACTCTACGTGTCGACGACAAAAACGTCAATAAACTATGTCGCAGCACGATTGTGTGCGGACGCTGCTGCGCTCATATTACCACGTCGGGGGGCTCTGAGGGGCGCGAAGGAGATACCCTCACCCCCAACCCACGCGGATTGGTCTCTCTCCGCTCCGCTCCGACAGCCCACCCGGCTCTCCCTAACCGTGGGAGAGGGGGGCGGATAGCCCATTCGGGTCCCTGGCGGCTCCCCCAGGCGTCGTCTAGCATGGACGTATGTGCGTGATGACCCTCTTGCCTGAGCGACGCCCCGTATCGGTCTCCCCTGGGACCGCCGGCGCCTTGTCGGCAAGCGCTTGCCGGCAAGACGGTCAGCGGACCGGCGCCGGCGGTCCCAGGAAACGTGCGGCGCTGTTGGCCCTATTGCTCTATAGCGCGGTCACGCTGGCTCTGTTCCCACAGCTTGTCGCGCATCTCGCGACGGCCTTTCCTGGTGACCTCGGTGACCCGCCCAGCCAGGCCTGGGTCCTGGCCTGGGATGTCCATGCCCTGACGGCGCACGGCGGGGGCCTGGCGCGCCTCTACCAGGGCAATATTTTCTACCCGTTCCACGACGTGCTGGCCTACCAGGACACCCTGCTCGGCGTCCTGCCGTTCGCCGCGCCAATCCTGCTGCTGACGGGCAACCCCGTGCTGGCCTACAATGTCCTCTTCCTGGGCTCGTTTGTCCTGTGCGCCTGGGGCGCCTACCTGCTGGCCGTCCTGTTGACGCGCGACGTCCGCGCCGCCTTCCTGGCCGGTCTCGTCTACGGCTTCAGCCCCTACCGCATGGTTCACCTCTATCACCTCAACCTGCTCTGTGGCATGTGGATACCCCTGGCGCTGGTCTGTTGGGAGCGCGTACGGCGGGGCGAGCGCGGCGACGCGCGCTATTGGGTGGGGGTGGGCCTGTGCGTCGTGCTGCAGGCGCTCTCCGCCCTCTACTACGCCGCCTTCCTGTCCGTGGCCCTGGCGCTGTTATTCCTTATCCATCTGCGCCGCTCCCCCCGCTCCCGCGCGCGGCCGCTCCTACTGGGGGCCGTGACCACGGGGGCGTGTTGCGCGCTCGTGCTGGCGCCGTTCGTAGCGCCGTACATCCGCGTGGAGCGTCAGCTGGGTGGCAGTCGGGGGCTCGGCCAGGCGGTCTATTTCGCGGCCGACCTGCGCGATTTCCTACATAGCGTCGATCTCAGCGTGCTCTACGGCTGGAGCGGCCATGCGCTCGGCGTGCGTCCGACCGACGCGCTACAGTATCTGTGGCCCGGCGCGACCGCCCTGGCGCTAGCGCTATGGGGGCTCAAGAGTCGGAAGTCGGAAGTCGGAAGTCGGAAGTCGATGACTGTCTGGCGGCCGATGGCTGCCGGACATTGGAAGGCGCGGGCTAGGGACGCACGACACATTCAAGCAGACAACTTCCGACTTCCGACTTCCGACTTCCGACTTTCGTCTTATGCCCTGCTCCTGGCCGTGTCCGCTGTGCTGTGCCTGGGGCCGTTTCTAAAGGTGTGGGGTGTGCGGACGGCGCTGCCGCTGCCCTATCTGCTGCTCTATCCGCTGCCCGGCTTCGCGGGGCTGCGCGACCCCGCCCGCTTCGGGGCCATCTACACCCTTGCCCTCGCCGTGCTTGCCGCCTATGGTATGGCCGCGCTGCTGCGCGCCTTATCAGGACCGGCGCCGGCGCTCCCAGTAGATACGGGATTGTGGTTGGCGTCGCGTAGGCGCGGTCTGCTCGTGACAGGCTTGTTGTGCCTGGCGGTCCTGGCCGAGTCGTGGATCAGGCCGCTCCCCGTCATGCCTGTCCCTGTCGGCGCGGCAGTCCCGCCTGTCTACCACTGGCTAGCCGCGCGCCCATTCGCGCCCGTGCTTGAACTGCCCATCGGCCTGGACAACAAGACCGTGTGGGCGGAGCAGGCGCAGATGATGCTCTTCGCCACCTATCACTGGCGTCCTATCGTCAACGGTACGGGGGGCTTCGCCCCTCCCGGCTATGTCCGCGACGCCGCGACGTACATGAGCTTCCCATCCCCGGCCGCGCTGCGCCTGCTGCGCGCGCGCGGCGTGCGCTACGTCATCGTGCACCGCGCGTGGCTTGGAGTCGGCGCAGCCGGGGCTATCCGCGCGCGCGCCGCTCACGTCCATGGCGTGCGCTTGGCGGGCCACTGGCCTGACGCCGACGCGTACACGCTCAAATAGGCGAGACAAGTTAGGGGTGGCTCTAAAATAGAGAAGCCCTGCCGGACTATATAGCCCGGCAGGGCAATGTCGGGGTGAGAGGATTCGAACCTCCGACCTCACGGTCCCGAACCGTGCGCTCTACCAAGCTGAGCCACACCCCGTCAACACGAACACAGCTAGTATAGCGTCTTTGCGGCGCCTTTACAAGAGCACGGGCGCTTTTTATACTGCGGGCGAGGCCCTATAGCTCAGTGGATAGAGCGAGCGCGTCCTAAGTGCTGCGTCGGCGGTTCGAGTCCGTCTAGGGCCGCGGTCCTAGTCGTCGGTCGATAGTCGCCAGTAAGGATGTCTTAGCGACTATCGACCATCGACTATCGACCATCGACTATCGACTAATGAAGGGAGCCTTCTCTGCCTGTGGGCCGTTCGGTCGCCGCTTTGCTGATCATGGTCGTCGTGTTTGCCGGTCTCGCCGCGCTTTTTGTCGGGCTGGACGGCGCGGCGGGTGTCCATCCCCCATCTCCCCTGTTCGCCGCCGGTTCGCGGCTCCACGTCTCAATCGCTACGCCAGCCGCGGGGACCACCGCGCTATCGTCGCGTACCCCTCCGGTCGGCGCTGAAGCGCGAACCGCGACTGTGACCACCGGCGCGCCCTCGCTTGCGACGATCACGACGACGCCCGCTGCCTTGAGTAGCGCGACAGGGACGACGGGGGCCGCGCCGGCGAGCGTTACCGCGCCGGCCGCGGGGACGCCATCCGCGACGGATACGACGTCCTCAGCGAGTGTGACGACGACGGGGACCGTCACGGCGACGGGCACGGTCTCGGCGACCGGCGATACGCCGCCGCACTATGGAGCGCTGCTGAACTACCCGAACAACACGCGGTTTACCTCCGCCTTTATGCAATCACTCGCTGAGCAAACCATCGCCCTGACCAACGCGCAACGCGCCGCGCATGGCCTACCAACGTTGAGCGAGAGCGGCCAACTCGACATCATCGCCGCCTCGCGTAGTCAGGACCAGATACAGCGGCAGTACTGCGGCCACTATGATCCCACCGGTCCCGTCGACGCCAACGGCCGGCATGCCGCCGCCGTGCAGGAACTCTTGACGCGCGACGGTGTCTCCTACACTGAGGTCGGCGAGAATCTTATCTGCCGGGTGGGGTACGCGCTCAATACCGCGACGCCGCACGCGTTGGTTGATTCGTGGATGCAGCATCCCGAGCACCGCGATAACATTCTACACGCGGGGTATACGATGATCGGTATTGGTATGGCGGCCAAGGACGAGCCCGACGGCCTGCATGTGATCGTCGCGCAGGTGTTCGTGCACTGAGACTGTGTACTACTATTATTATGCGCCGGACGCCCGGCGCCGTCACTGATATACTACGGGCAGGCAAGGATCTGCCGTTAAAAGGAGGACAATGAACTCCGACCAATTCAACCCTGATACGCTCTCCCCGGCTGACGCCGCGCCGGTGGATGATGCGGCAACATCCCCGCCGCGCCGTTCGCGCGCGCGCCGGCCCCGGAGCGCCGCGCCTGCTTCCGCCGTCAGTTCAGAGGCGGTAGGCCCCGAGATGACGGCGGACGTCACATCTGATACGGGCGCGACGGCCGCGTCCACGCCGCCGTCGCGCCGGCGCCGTCGCGCCACGACATCCGCCCGCGAGGCGACGCCGGCCAGCGACGATATGCCCTTTGAGAGCGCGGCGCCCGCGCCAACTCCCGAGATCATCCAACCCCTCAACGCGCAAGACGCCTTGGTGTCCGAGGCGCTCACGGGCGATGCGGCGGCCGACGCGCCGCTCTCACGCAACCGCCGCCGCCGTGGCCGCGGGGGACGTACGGCCGAGCCTGCCGGTCTCGTCGACGTCGATCTGCGGCTGGAGGCTGTGGCGCCGCCGTTGGCGCTCGATCCGGTCGAACCAACTCTGCTACTTGATAATGGACTCGCCGCCGCTACTCTTTTAACAGACGATGACGACGCTGATACCGACGTGGCCGATGTAGCCGCGCAAAGCGGAACATGGGAAGGCGCCACGGCGTCCTCCCGCCGTCGCCGCCGTCGCCGTGGGGGACGCGGCGCCGGGCTCGACACGGCCGACGCCTCAGTATCGGAGTCCGATGACGACGATGATGTGGCCGCCGTGGGCGCCGCGGAGCCGTTCCTCGCAGCGTCCATGGACACGAACGAGCTCGAACCTAGCGCGCCGCTATCGCCCGCGGTGCGGCGACGCTTCGACCACATGAATTGGCGCGCGCGTGTGGGGCGTGGGCAAGGGAACGCGCCCGTGGCGCCGTCGCCGGTCGAGGCCGTCGCCTCGACCCGACTTGCCGCGGCGCCCACGTCCGCCGTGCCCGGCTCCACGACCCCGCCATCATTCGAGCGGTCGGGCGAGCGGTCAGGCCGCAGTCGCTTCGGTGAGCGCCAGCCCTATAGGGGCGTGAGCGAGGTCACGACGACGCCCCAAACGACGGCACAGGCGCAAGGGCAGGAAACGCGGGCCGTACAGACGACGGGGTCGCCGGTCATCGATCAGCCTACTCCATTCACGTCCGCCGTGACGGCGCAGGCGTCGGCTATCCCCGCCGCGTCGCCGGTCCCAGCCATGGCGTCCGTGAGCCCGATCGTGACGCCGAGTACGGCGGACATCACGCCGCTCCCGGCCACGTCGCCCACTGTGGGAGGAGGCGCCGAGGCGCGCTTGATCGAGCGCCTGGAGCGCTTGCTACAGGCCCAGAGCGCCGCCCTCCAGCAGCAGGGGCAGGCCATCCAGACGCTGGCTTCGACCATGACGGCCCTGCAAGGGGCCATCGAGCGCATGGCGACGACGGGGATCGCCGCCGGCATGCCGCGCGCCGGCATGTTCGTCGACGCGCCCAACATCATCTACGCCGCCGAAAACGCGCGTGTCAATATCGACTATGGGCGTATGCTCGACTTCCTGGGCCGCGGGCGCGAAATGGTGCACGCCATCGTCTACGCTCCCGTGACGGAGGATAACGGCTATCGCTTTGACCAGCAACGCTTTGTGGCCCCTTTTATGAACAAGGGCTACAAGATGGTCACCAAGCCTCTTAAGCGCTTCCCCGATGGGACGGCCAAGGGCAACTTCGACATCGAGTTGGCTATCGATATCGTCACGATGTCGCAGCGCCTCGACGTGATCATTCTGATCTCGGGCGACAGCGACTTCTCGCGCCTGGTCGAGCTTATCCAGAGCCGCGGCGTGCGCGTCGAGGTCGTCTCCTTCGCCTCCAATGTCTCGTGGGAGTTGGTGCAAATGGCCGACGTGTTCATCGACGTCGGGCAGTATATCAACGAGTTCCGCGCGCTCTGATAGGCGATAGGCGATAGGCGATAGTTGCGAGTCAAACGTGGAGTGTCGTACAAGCCGCTAGCGCTATGATCTCGGCCGTCCAGGCCGGGGCGCGCCACTTTTTCGCGTCTACCGGGAGCGCCGGCTGGACGGTCAGCGGACCGACGCCGGCGCTCCCGGTAGATACGACGCGTGCTTCGGTGACCAATGATGCCGGTATCCTCCGGCGTCCCCGCGACCGATGCGGTCATCACCCAGCTACGTCGCCTCACCTGTCCCCCTGAGGCGGGGTGGATTTTGGACGCCTTGCTGAGGGGCCAATCGCGCCCCTGGCTGGCCCACGACGAGGGATCGCTGGACGTGCGGGCGGTGACGGTGCCGCGCGGCCGCACGCCCCCCGCCTGCCGCGTACCGGCGGCGCGATCCGCTGATAAGGCGCGTCGCTGGACGTAGGCGCTGGGCGCGACTGGACTGGCCGGCCTATCTGATTAAACGGCTTACGGCGTCAGGGCGGTGACGAGCGCATCGGCGTTGGGCGAGCCCCAGCCAGTCACCGCGTCCCATCCAGCCCCGGCCTGATAAGCGCCGTTGGTCCCGACTGTAACATCATGGAAGACGCGCGTGCGTTGCGACGAGTTGGCGATGCCGTACAGGAGCGGATTGGCCCACCCGAGCGCGTGGCCCGTGCGCGACAGGTGATATTGCGCGGCCAGCGCCCACATGGCCGCCCAACAGGGCGCCCCCAGGCTCGTGCCTCCGACCACCCCCGCGTGCCCTTGTAGGTAGACGATCACGCCTGTCTGGGGGGCGGCGTCGAAGGCCACGTCGGGGACGCCACGGTGCGCGCCAGTGGACGTGCCAGTGGAAAGGCCAGGGCCGTGCTGCCAGGAGGGACGGCTGAAGTAGCTGCTGTACCCGCCACCACTCTTGACCCAGGCGGTTTCCCCGGCGTAGGCGCCCGTGCTGGTCAGCGACAAGCGCGTTCCACCGACGCCCGTGACGTACGGATCGGAGGCGGGGTAGACGACGCCGACCGTGTTGCTCTTCGGGCACGGCTGGGCTTCGTAATCGCCCGAGGCGGCGAACACAGAGATTCCCTTGGCCGTGGCCGCTTGGAAGACACTGTGCAGGTAGCTCGCCGCCAGCGCGGTCGAGCAGAAGCGCCCCGTGCCGCGCAGCGAGATGCTGATGATCGTGGCGCCCCCGGAGATCGCGCCCTGCACGGCCGAGGCTAGATACCCTGAGTACGTGCGAAGCTGGCCGGTATTGACCACTTCGTACACCCGCAAGCGGGCGCCTGGCGCGAGCGCGTGCGCGTACTCGACGTCGAGCGTCGCCTCCGTGCCGGGCGCGAGCGCGTGCGTCGCGCGGGCAGGGATATAGACACTGAGCCGCGCCGGCGGCAGGCCAAATGACTGATCGAACACGGAGAGGTCCTGCGTGGAGATGCCGTCGATCTCGATAAAGGCGATGGTCTGCCCCGTGCCCGTGATCCCACGCGTGAACAGCGGGGACACGTTGTAGGCGGATATCAACTGAGCTGGCTTGTATCCTGCCGCGCGCGCCTGCTGGGCGCTCTGCGCTTCCGTCAGGCGCGGTGGCGCCATCCCAAGCCCATTCGTCGCCAGGGCGACCACGCCGAGGAGCGCGGTGATCCCGCGCCACCACGTCTTTCCCATCCCCTTGGATAACCCGCGCCTCTTATCTCTGTCCATGTCTTCCCCTCGTCATTCTCCTTGCCATCGTCCTCTTGCTTTTCCATAGTCAGGGTAGCATCATTCTATCGACTACTCAGTACACGCGCCCACCGAGAGGCGCCTCGCGCTCAGGTACGAGTAGCGCGACGCGCCCCTCGGCGTCGGGTACGCCGAGCACAAGGACCTCGGAGACGAAGCTGGCGATGCGTCGCGGCGGAAAGTTGACCACGGCCACGACCAGGCGACCTGGCAGCTCATCAAGCTCGTACAGGTCGGTGAGTTGGGCGCTGGAGCGGCGTAATCCCAACGGACCAAAGTCGATGGTCAGCTTGTAGGCTGGCTTGCGCGCCTCGGGAAACGGGTCGGCCGCGACGATACGTCCCACGCGCAGGTCCACTTGCTCGAAGTCCTCGATCGTAGCCATCAGCTAATCGAGGTACGGCCGCACCACGGCAGCGGCGCGCGCGCTCCAGCCCTGGTCGCCGGTGAGCAGCGTGAGGGCCTCGCCGAACGCCTGGACGTGGCCGGCGGCGAGGGCCAACTCGTGCATGCGTCCCGTAAAGTCGACCGCATCAGCCGCGTCGTCGGAGTCGCCCAGCGCCTGGCTGAACTCCTCGCACGCGGTCTCGAACCGGCGCTGTACCGCGGCAATTCCAAGGACGAGAGGCTCTTGCGTCGACGACATGACATACCCTCCAACGACCGGCCTGACTACAACTGTTGACGCCTGACTGGCGCCAACTATCTATTTATCTACGATCGCGCTGCCGTATTTGATGTGGGACAACTCAGCTTCGATGTTTTGTGTCACGGTCGCGGCATCAGCATTGCCCGCCTCGACGAGCGGGCGCAGCGATTCCACAGCCTCACGCAGGCGTTCGGCATAGCCGCGTTGCGCACGGGCGATACGGTCGCTCACCGAACGTACGGTCGCGGCGGCGGCGGCGACAGTGGTGGATGACGGCATAGTATCGTACTTTCTAACGAATCACTCTATCTCTCCAAGTATGCCACGTCGCGCATCGGTTTAGCGTTCGCGTGGCTTGGGGTCCGCGGTACTGCGCGCGGGATCCGCCGGTTCGGAGGGCGGACTCAGCGGCTGCAGCCGCCACCACAGCAGGAACAGCACGCCCAGGATCAGCATACCGATACCCGTCCAGAGGTTGATGTTGACACCGGACGCCTTCAGCTTCTCCGCCGCGCTGGCGAAGATCCCGGCGATGATTAGAACCACCCCGTAGACGGTGAACAGGGCGCCGATCAAGATGCGGATGTCGAACAATTTGGCGGAGGCGGACGTTGGCTTGGTCGATGTCGTTGTCTGTTTTTGGCTCATGATGCGTTCGTTCCTTTACCTCTACAAAACTAGCTCGTAGAGCCCAAGTGCTTCAGCCTTGGGATATAAGAGCTTCATTCGCTGTAGCGCGGTGCGTCTGTGGTAAACTGAAAGGGTCGTGGGTTGCGTGCGATGAACACGGGCGCGGCACAATGTCCAAGTATCCTGGATGACTCCAGGTAGTTCGGGCGGACACCCCGCACGTAGCTCGCTTCGGCGAGAAGCCCAAGGTTTTAGCCTTGGGAGTGTCACAGGAAGATTATGGACAGCACGAGCGTGATGGCGAGCGCGCCGCCGCCGAGCAGCCACGGCGATTCCCACCAGGGGGGCTTGGGCATTTTGGACTTGTCGGGCGCGTTGGGGTCCGGGACACCCCAGACCAGACCGGCCAGCTCGGCCACCGGCTTCGGTCGGCCCATATAGGTCACGATGACGGTCACGATCGCGTCGGCCACGAAGGCCGCGATGGCGCCATAGAAGTTCTGCATCTGCGCGTTGATGTTGGCGTGGGCTGGGTCGATGTGACCACCGGGATAGAAGTACGATATGTTGTAGCCCGCGAAGTGCACCACCGCCGCGGCGATGGTGCCCACGACGAGTCCGATGATGCCGGACATCGGCGAGACCCTCTTCCAGAACATGGCGATGATGAACGTCGCGAACAGCGGGGCGTTGAAGAACGAGAACAGCAACTGTAGGTAGTTCTGGATGTTGCTGTAACTGGCCGCGATGAAAGCGGTCAAGATCCCGATCAGCACGCCGACGACGGTCACGACCCGGCCGACCCGCAGGTAGTATCCGTCGGGGCGGTCCTTGCGGATGTAGTCCTGCCAGATGTCGTACGTGAACACCGTGTTGAAGGACGACACGTTCGCCGCCATCCCGGCCATGAATGCGGCCAGCAGACCGGCCATCGCCACCCCCAGCACCCCGTTGGGCAGGAACCTGTTCATCAGCAGTGGGATCGCGTCGTTGTAGGGCAGCCCCTTGGGTGTGCCCAGGTGCGGGACCACCACCAGCGCGATCAACCCTGGGATGATGGTCAGCGCGGGGATGAAGATCTTGGGGTAGGCGCCGATTAGCGGGGTACGCTGCGCGGCGGAGAGATCCTTGGCCGAGAGCGCCCGCTGCACCTCGGTGAAGTTCGTGGTCCAGTACCCGAACGAGAGCACAAAGCCCAGCCCAAAGACGATGCCGACCCAGTCACCCAGTGGGTTGGACCAGGGGATGCCGGTGCCCTTCCAGGTGCTGAACGAGTTGGCGCCGAGGCTGGTGTGCGCCACCGCGCGCTTCAGGCCGCTCCAGCCGCCGACGTGGACCAGACCGACGACCACGACGGGGATTAGCCCGGCGAGGATCACGAAGAACTGCAACACTTCGTTGTAGATCGCGCCGGACAGGGCGCCGAGCGTGATGTATATGAGCACGAAGACGGCTGAGATGACGACGGAGAGGACCAGTGTCCAGCCCAGCAGCGCCTGCAAGATGATGGACAGCGCGTAGAGGTTGATCCCGGCTTGCAGCACGCTGGAGACGGCGAAGGTGATCGCGTTGAACAGGTGGGTGGAGTTGTTGAAGCGGCGGCGCAGGTACTCGGGGACACTGCGCACCCGCGAGCCGTAGTAGAACGGCATCATCACCAGGCCCAGGAACACCATGGCCGGGACCGCGCCGATCCAATAGAAGTGCACGACCGACGCGCCGTACTGCGCGCCGTTCGCGGCCATGCCCAGGATCTCGATAGCCCCCAGGTTGGCTGAGATGAACGCGAGGCCGGTCACCCAGGCGGGCAGCGAGCGCCCGGCCAGCAGGAAGTCCTCGCTGGTCGCGATGGCGCGCCGGGCGAACACACCAATGGCGATGACGAGCGCGAAGTAGACGACTAGGATACCGTAGTCCAGGGCGTTGAGGTTCAGCCTCAAACTATCAGCCGCGAGTACCTGCATGACCCACTCCTTTGAACCAGAGGCGTTCAGATCTAGGGGCATTCTATAGCATCTGTCTCACAATGTACATGTAAGAGAGGGGGAACGTATGGAGTTCAGGCGCTACGACGATGCGAACGACTTCTACAAACGGGCCGAGCGCTTCTTGACTGGGCACGAGGCGGAGCACAACCTGCTGCTGGGCATTTGCGCGGGGGTGATAGCGCACCCCGAGCGCCAGGAACACCCGCCGTACCTGGCAACGGTTGAGGCTGGGGGCGAGATCGTCGCGGCCGTGGTCATGACGCCGCCGCGCGGTCCGGTTCTCTCGCGCGTCGATGCGCCAGAAGCCCTTCCGCTCCTCGTCGACGACCTTTGCCGGGCCTATCCCGCGCTCCCCAGCGTCCTCGGACCGGCCGACGTTAGCGGCGCCTTCGCCGACCTGTGGCGCCGCGCGACGGGGCGGACGTACCGCAAGGGTGTGGCCGAGCGCATCTATCAACTCGACGCCGTGACGCCGGTAAGCGGGGTCCCAGGCGTGTTGCGGCGCGCGACGGAGGCCGACCGCGCGCTTGCCGTCGCCTGGGCGGTCGCTTTCCAGCGGGAGGCCCTGGGCGACGACGACCCACGTACGGCCGCGCGCATGGTCGACGCGCGCCTTGGCGGCGGGACGGACAGCGGTCTCTATCTGTGGGACGACGGCCGGCCCGTCTCGCTGGCCGGCTACAGCGGGCCGACACCGCATGGCATTCGTGTCGGCCCCGTCTACACGCCGCCCGCGCAGCGCGGCAACGGCTACGCCAGCGCTTGCGTCGCGGCGTTGAGCTAGTTGTTGCTCGACGGCGGCCGCGCGTATTGCTTCATCTTCACCGATGTGAGCAATCCGACCTCCAACCACATCTATCAGGCCATCGGCTATCAGCCGGTGTGCGATGTGGACGAGTACAGGTTCTTGTAAGCTAGTAGTTGTGTATAGGGGGTTGTATAGCCCTACGCCCCTACGGTAATTCGCGAGTCCTGGACGTGGAAAAGCATGGTGGAGATGGGGTTGGATAACAGAGACGCGCCTACGAGCCTGGATGACAGCCTCCGGCCGTCGGGGCTGTGGCTCGTCGCGTTCAAGGGCTACCCAGGCAGCGGCAAGAGTACACTCGCCCGCGCCGTGAGCCGCCGCTTGGGCTGGCCGCTGATCGACAAAGACGACGTCAGAGATCTGCTGGGCGCCCCCTCGCCGGAAGCCGGCGCGCTGGCCTACGACGTGATGTTCAACGTGGCGCGCCGCCAACTGACGCAGGGCTTGAGCGTCATCTGCGACAGCCCGCTGACCCATCGTAAGGGCTACGAGCACGCCGCGCGCATCGCGGAGGAGGCGGGCGCGGCGCTGGCCGTCGTGGAGTGCCGCTGCACCGATGATGACTTGTGGCGTCAACGTATCGAGGCGCGGCAGGCGCTGGGGCTGCCTGCGCATCATAAGACGGACTGGACGTCGATACAGGACCACCTGCGCACGGCCACGGTCGAGTCCGCGTATCCCATCGCCCACCCCCACCTTGTGCTGGACACGACGCCGCCCGTGTCCGCGTCGCGCGACCGCGCGATCGAGTGGCTCACGCGGCAGTGATCGGCGATCGGCACGCATCGTGCCACATATAGACGTCGCAACCCAAAAGCCGGTCAGATGGCGTTAATTAGGAGTATTTGAATGGCCGATCTATACCCGATGCTCATTCGCCCCCGCTACGTCGAGCGTATCTGGGGCGGTGACGGCCTGGCCGCGCGGCTGGGCAAGCCGGCCCCGCGTGACCAGACGATCGGCGAGTCGTGGGAAATCTACGACGAGAACACCGTCGCCAACGGCGTCTACGCCGGCAAGACGATCGGCGAATTGCGCGGTGTCATGGGCAAAAGCCTGATGGGCCATGTCCCCACGAACCATGTGTTTCCGCTGCTGACCAAGCTCATCGACGCGCGCGAGGCGCTCTCGGTGCAGGTCCACCCCGACGACGCCCTAGCCCAACGGTTGGAGCGCCAACCGAACGGCAAGACGGAGTGCTGGTACGTCATCGACGCCAAGCCCGGCGCTGAACTAACCTACGGCTTCTCGCGCGACAGTAGCCCTGACGAGTACGAGCGGCTGGTCAAGGACGGGCAGCTTGACCAGACCCTGCGCCAACTGCCCGTCAAGGCGGGCGATGTCGTCTACATCCCCGCCGGGACGGTCCACGCTATCGGCGCCGGCATCATTGTCTACGAGTTGCAGCAGACCAGCGATGTCACCTACCGCATCTACGACTGGAACCGTAAGGACGCTCAGGGCCAGCCGCGCGAACTGCACGTCGCCAAGGCGCGCCAGTCGCTTGACTACCACCAATGGACGCGCGGCCCCATCGCGCCGCTGCCCACGCCGGATAACCGCACTATGATCATCGCTGGCCCCTACTTCAACGAGGAAATCGTCGACAGCGCCGGCGTCGCGCTCAGCGCGTACGACAGCCCGGTCGCCGTCTGCGCGCTGGAGCACTCGCTCTCCGTTAGCCTCGCGGAGGGCGGCGACGCCATCATCGTGCCGCCGTACGCGTCGGTATTGATCCCCGCCGCCGCTGGGGGGTATACGATCAGGCCGCAACTGGGCGACGCCGGCACGGCGCACGCGCTCGTCTCCTACGTCCCGGCCTCAGCGGACGCTACGCGCGCCGATCTCATCGAGCGCGGTGTCGCCGCGGCGGATGCCGACGCCTTCCTGGCCCAGTTCGCCTCCGCGCGCGACCTGGGGCAAGGCGTCGCCTAGCCGCTCATTGGTAGTGATGATGACAACAAATCTCGACCCCTTCTCGTCCGCGACGGACATGCTGCGCGCCCTGCGTGAGCGGCGGGTGTCGGCGGTCGAGTTGCTGGAGTTGCACCAAGCGCGCATCGCGCGCTACAACCCCGCGCTCACCGCCGTCGTCACGCCCAACGACGACGCGGGACGTGACGCCGTGGCCGCCGACGACGCGCGGGCGCGCGGCGAGGATCGTCCGCTGTTGGGCCTACCGCTCACCATCAAGGACTGTATTGATGTCGCGGGCTTGCGCGGGACCGCCGGCGTCCCCGCCTTCGCCGAACGTGTCCCTGCCACGGACGCGCCGGTGGTGGCGCGACTGCGCGCGGCCGGGGCCGTCATCGTGGGCAAGACCAACGTGCCGCCCTACGCCGGCGACTGGCAGACGGACAACCGGCTGTTCGGCCGCTCCAACAACCCCTACGACCGCGCGCGTACGCCTGGCGGCAGCACCGGTGGGGGCGCGGCCGCGCTCGCCGCCGGCCTGACGCCGCTCGAGTTTGGCAGCGACATCGGCGGCTCCATCCGCATCCCGGCGGCCTTCTGCGGCGTCTACGGGCACCGCCCCAGCGAGACGGCGCTGCCGCGTAGTGGGTACTTCCCTGGCTCACCGCTGCCCAACGCGGCCGCGGTGATGTCCGTACAGGGTCCGCTGGCCCGCGCCGCCGCCGATCTGGAACTGGCGCTCGACGTCACGGCCGGACCCGAGGTCGGCGAGGACGCCGCCTGGCGCCTCGACGTGCCGCCCGCGCGGCACACGCGCCTGTCCGACTACCGCGTAGCCGTGCTGCCGCCGCTCGACTGGCTCCCCGTCGGCGATGAGATCATGGCAGCGCTGGATACCCTCATCGCGACGTTGCGGCGCGCCGGGGCGACTGTGGCCGTGGCCGCGCCGGAGGGTTTCGGCGATCTGCGCGACTACTACGGGCTGTACCGCTCACTGCTGTGGGTCAGTATGTCCACCGAGTGGGCCGAGGAGCGGCGCGTCAAAGTCGCCGAGGGGACGCTCGCGGGCCTGCGCGAGGGCTCGTTCGGCGTGGCCGACGCGCGCGGCTTGCGCGCGAGCGCTACGGACTACCTCGCGTGGTCCGGCCAACGTGAGCGCTACCGCGCCGCCTACCGCGACTTCTTCCGTTCATGGGACATCCTGCTGGCGCCGGCCACGCCGTGTCCCGCTTTCGCGCACCTGGACGCGCCATTCGAGCAGCGTACGCTTGACATAAATGGGCAAACGGTCGTCTACGACCTAATGAGCGCCTACCCCGCCGTGGCCACGCTTGCGGGGCAGCCGTGCACGGCCTTTCCCGCCGGGTTCACCCGTGGCGGGCTACCCATCGGCCTGCAAGCGATCGGCCCCTACCTCGAAGACCGCACGCCCATCCGCTTCGCCGCGCTCGTCGTGGAGGAGATCGGCGGCTTCCAACGCCCGGCTGGCTACGAGTAGCTGCTTGGCCGCGCCTCGCATAATGAACTGTCTGACCTTTACGGTTGAAGGAGGGACCTTGTCGTGCATGTCGAATTGATTGTGCTCGGGTCCAGTGCTGGCGTGCCCACGGCCCACCGCTTCCCCACGGCCCTCGCGCTCAAGGTCGATGAGGCTCTCTACCTGGTAGACTGCGGAGCCCCCGTGGTCACATTGCTCAAGGCGCTCGGTGAGGACCCGCGCGCCATCCGGGCCGTCTTCCTGACCCATTGGCATCCTGATCATGCGGCCTCGCTCCCCATGCTCATTCAGGACCTCCAACTCACCGGTCGCGCCGCGCCGCTGCCCATCTACGGCCCCATGGGAACGGCTCAGAAGCTGGATGACCTGCTGCGCCTGTTCCTGATCCCGCGCGAGGTTTTGCCGTTCACGCTCACGGGGAGCGACATCACGGACGGACCGGCCTTCGCGGACGGGTACGTCCGCGTGGAGTATGTCCTCACCAACCACCTCAACACAGATCGCTGGCGGGAGTTGGACGCTGCCCACGCCCGGCGGCTATGGCCGGTCGCGTGCGGCGTGGTCGCCACCATCGGCGCGGAGCGCGTTCTGATCAGCGGGGATATCCGCTCCTCGCGCGATCTGGCCCCGTACGTGGCGGGCTGTAGCCTGGTGAGCCACGAGTTCGGGCACATGCCCCTGGAGAGCATCCGCGACTTCGCCATCGAGCGCCGCATCAGGCGACTGCTGGTTACACACATCCATCATGAGTGGGACGAGCGGACAGAGGAGATGCGGCGCATCCTGGCGGAGGGTTATGAGGGCGAGGTCTTTATTGGGGCGGATGGCCTGCGCATCCCACTCACGCCCTAGATTCCCCTGGAAAGAGAGAAGCAATGAGGCCCCACGACATCGACTCGACCACGGGCTTACCGTGTCGCGCCAGCTTCCTCTACCGTTTGGACGAGCAACTCGCCGTGGCACGTCAGACCAGCGAGCCATTGGCTGTGCTTGCCCTGGATGTCGATCACCTCGCGTATGTCAACTACACCTTTGGCCCTGCAGCGGGCGACGCAGCTCTTGGCATGGTTGCGACCGTGTTGCGGGCGCATGTCCGCCAGGACATGCTCGCCCGATTCGGGGGCGACGAATTCTATGCCCTCCTGCCCAACGTTACTCTTAGGAATGCTATGGACCTGGCTGAACGCGTGAGGCGAGCCGCTGTCACCATTGAGTTGGACAACCCGTATCCCACGGCGCCGCGCCGCTGCTTAAGTTTCTCGCTGACCGTTGTTGCCTATCCTGACCATGCGGGCGACGCCTCCACGCTACTGGCGCGAGTGGCACAAGAATTGTTCGAGGCGAAGCGCCAGGGCCGTGATACCGTCTACCGCTTTTCGTAGAACAAGCCGATGTAGGACTGACATGTAACACTTCGGAGCTTGGCTGGCATGTCTGCGTGGGCTCCCAACGATTATACGGACGACATCACGAGGAAGGAAGCAGGAACATGGCGGAGGTGGAGGGTCTCGAAGGGGAGGTGGAGGGTCTCGAAGGGATGTATCTGGCTTTCACCGGAATGGTGGACGAAGGGCCGTACCCGAACGGCCCCGACTACATGCGCGATTACCGTTTCCGCGTCTTTGTCACGCGGGCCGATGGTTCCGATCTGCATCCCGTTAGCCAGGAGAGCGACCCCGACGCGTTGTATCCCTCCTGGAACCCGGACGGACAAACGCTGACATACGAAGTCTCATACCGCCATGACTATAGCCGGAATAGCCGCTACCGGGTGCGAATCGATGGGTTGTCATCAACTCCCGTCAGGGTAAATAGCGACGCGCCCGAGACCTACCTCTACGAGACGTATGGCTACAACCAAGTCTACCCGTCGCCCGACAGGCTCCTTTTTGCCGTGACCAGTCTAGCGGATGAGGGCCTATTTGGGTTCTGGCTCGTCACTACGACGGGAGAGCGGGTCGCCGCCTGCGCTCCGCTGCACAAATATGTTGGCGCGCCCACTTGGTCGCCGGACGGGACATGGATCGCGTTCACCGCCATCCCCATGGCCGAGGCCGACGATGAGGATGCCCGCTCCAGCCTTTTCGTCCTGGAGTGGGCGACCGGAGTGGTCGCCCACGTCTGTAGTGCCATCGACACCGAGCGATACCTCTTCGCCTGGGCGCCCGACTCATGGCATCTTGTGGCCGTACGCGACACGGGAGCCTATGCGGCGGTGTTCGTCGTAGAGCGCGATGGGACTGGATTGCGGCATATCCTTGATCTCAACGTGGGGGACGAGAGCGGCGAGGTACGCTCCGCGAAGCCGGCGTGGTCTCCCGACGGACGTTATCTGGCAGTGAGCACGCTGGCCGGAGAGGAAGCATTCGAGATTGTCATGTTCACGGCTGACGGCCAGCGGCGACGCACCCTCGCATGGTCAATACCTGTGCTAGCTCGCATTGACGATCTGACGTGGCGGCCCTACGTTGACGGTTTATCGTGAAAGCTCCCATTGCTCGTCAATCGCCAGTAACACCATCATCTGATGTAATCGTTCTGGTCTTGACGTCTATACTCTTGGCCGTAATGAAATCCGACTGTCTACGCGTCGGGTGACACGAGGTCCTGATACTCGGGGTGGCGCTGGATGTAGCCGGCCACGTAGGGGCAGCGTGGGACTACCGTGAGGCGCCCGGCGCGCGCGTCGTCCAGGGCGACTTGGGTCAGCTTGCCGGCGATGCGGTGCCCCTCCAACTCCACAGGTACTTCGGTGTGGGTGTAGACGATGCGGCCGCCTTCCTGCTGATACGCGAGGATCGCGAGCCGGCCGTCCACGCGCGCTTCGTAGCGCTGTTCGGCCTCGTTGTTGCTGACGTCCACGTCGTCGGGATTGATGTTCACGGGGATTACCTCCTGGCTTGGGCTATGCTAGTGTTTTCTCCGAGGGGTTACTTTGCAGCGAGGCGTACCCCCTGGGACCGCCGGCATCTTGCCGGCAGCGGTAGGCCGGCAAGATGCCGGCGGTCCCAGGGGGCGCCACGTCAAACAAAGCCCCCTGATTCCGCATTAGCTTGGCGTCGCGAACGCGACACGCCACCTATCCTCATTCTACGACGTGCTATGCGCTGTGAAGGCGTCGACGATCGCGCGCGGCACGGGGCGAGGGCGGCCGCTCTGGTCGATCCAGGCCCATACGGTGCTGGCCTGGACCAGGAGCTTGCCGCTCACGGCGTGGCGGATCTCGTAGCGGCGGATGGCGCGCGGGCCTTTGATGAGGTCCGGCCAGGTGACGATGCGCAGGTCGTCGCCCATCAGCGCGGCCCCCAGGTAGTCGATCTCATGGCGGCGTACCACAAAGAGGCCGCCCAGCTCGGCCAGGCGCGCGCGGTCGAAGCCCATCACCTCGGCGTGCTCGGTCGCCGCCTGTTCCAGGTAGTGCAGGTAGACCGCGTTGTTGACGTGGCCGAGCGCGTCGACTTCGTATGTGCGTACGCGTAGGCGCGACTCGTAAAAGGGGCGTCCGGTCCACGGCGGCTCTCTGTTGTCGTCCATAGCCTCTCAATCGCCTATGACCTTTGCACGGTATCTTCGCGCTAACTCTGGCTGTAGAAGCAGGTCTCATGCCTGCCCTTGCGCAAGGGAGCACAGCGGGACTATCAGGTCTCGCGGCGCTCCGGCGATACGACGAGCGCGTAGTATTCGTAGGTGGTCGTCTCGATGAAGCCACACGAGCGGTACAACGCCATGGCATTGGCGTTCTCCAGTTCGACTTCGAGGCCGGCGTTCACGTAGCCGCCCGCGCGCAGGCTGTCGAGTATCGTGTCTAGGAAGCGCCGGCCGAGGCCGCGCCCGCGGTAGGCCGGCAGCAGGCCGAAGGCGTAGATGTTGGCGGTGGGTCCGGCGTCGACGACGCGGAGCGCCCCGATGGGCTTTCCGTCCAGTCGCGCCAGATTGAACCAGCCGTCCCGGTCGCGCAGGTCGCGTTCGACACGCGCGCGCACGGCTTCCCGCGGGTCGTCGAACGCCGCGGACAGGGTGCGCGTGAGCGGCTCGATGTCCTCACGCCCGGCTTCACGGACCGAGAGGCGCGCGTCTGGCGGAGAGGCGCCGTGGAAGGTCGCGAGGTCCAGACGCATACGCGACTCCCCGAAGCGGTACTGTGCGGTGGTCGCCGCCACGAAAGCCTGTCCTGTGCGCGAGTTCCGCTCACAGATCAGCAGGAGCTTCCCGACGCCGCGTCGCCGTAGTTCGGCGGTCGCCGCGACCAGGAGCGCCCGGCCGATGCCGCGACGCCGGTGCGCGGGGTGCACCATGCCACAGAGCTCGACGCCGCTGCCAATGTCCAGCGCGCAGTAGCCGGCGAGGGTTCCATCCTTGTAGTAGAGAAAGTCGTTGCCGCCCGCGTCGTCGTCGTCGGGCGGCGTGTCCACGTTCAGCTTGAGTTCCAGGCCCTCGTGAGCGTTGCACGCCGCCGCGAGCGCCACCACGTCCGCTTTTTCCCTGTCCGACAGGCGTCGTTGCTGTATCAGGCCATTGCCGTCTACCATATACCAACCCTTCACGCCCCAGGGCCATGTAGTTTTCTCCCTCACCCCCAACCCCTCTCCCTCAAGGGGCGAGGGGAGACGCGCGGCACACGGCAGGCGGCCCCCCTCTCCCGCGTCAGGGAGAGGGGTTGGGGGTGAGGGCCGCGCCGTCGCCGTGAGAACTGAATGGGCCTGTTCACGTCCTACACGCCATACAGTATAGGGCGCCCGATTTTCTCCGTGCTGTGCGTATGGATGGCGCGCCCTGTTACCATACAGAAGGATACGTAAACGCACCGCTGTGAGGAGAACATTCTATATGGTAACGGCTACGGCGCCAACGACCGCGGATGCGGTCATCGGACGACGCGTACGGCGCGAGGACGGCGAGCCCAAGGTGACGGGGCGGACAAAGTACACGGGCGATCTGCAACTACCCGGCCTGCTGCATGCGCGGCTGGCGCTTAGCCCTTACCCGCACGCCCGCGTGACGCGCGTCGATGCGGAGGCGGCGCGCGCCCTGCCCGGCGTCGTCGGCGTCTACACTGCCGCCGACCTGCCGCTCCTGCCTACCGACGACCTCTCGCGCTCGCGTGTGCCCCTGGCGCCCGATGAGGTGTGGTTCGACGGGCAGCCCGTCGCCGTCGTCGTCGCCGAGAGCGCGGCGATCGCCATGGACGCCCTCCAACTCGTGTCCATCGAGTACGACGAACTTGAGGCCGCCGTCGATCCCGCGTGCGCGCTGGCCGATTCGCGCGCCCTCGTGCACGCCGCCGAGGAGACGGGCGAGCGTGAGGACGCCGGCGCGCACACCAGCGTCGGCGGCGAGACCGAGAAGATTGAACGGCCGGCCAACGCCGCTTCGGCCGAGCGCTACCGGCGCGGCGACATCGAGGCTGGCTTCCGCGCGGCCGACGTCGTGGTCGAGCGCACGTATCACACCTCGTGGGTGAGCCAGGGGCACCTGGAGCCGCAGTCCTCCGTGGCCGCTCCTGACGGCGCAGGGCGCATCACCGTTTACACGAGCACGCAGGCCGCCTTCTTCACGCGCTCCGAGGTCGCCAAGGCGCTCGGCATCGCCCAGCATAAGATCAACGTCGTGACCATGGAGGTCGGCGGCGCCTTTGGGGCCAAGTACGCCCTGATCGACCCGCTCGTCGCCGCGCTGGCTTGGAAGCTCAACCGCCCGGTCAGCCTCATCTACACGCGCGGCGAGGAGTTCCTGGCCGCTTGCCCCGCGCCCGGCGCGGCCATATACGTCAAGACCGGCGCGACGCGCGACGGCCGCCTGACCGCGCTACAGGCCACCGTCACGGTCGACACCGGCGCCTACCCCGGCGGGACGGCCGGCATCCTGTGTATGCTGCTCGGCGGTACCTACCGCTGGGAGAACCTGCTTATCGACGGCTACGACGTGTTCACGCACAAGGTGGGCTGCGGGGCCTACCGCGCGCCGGGCGCCCCGCAGGCTTGCTTCGCCGTCGAGAGTCAGATCGACCTGTTGGCGCGGGAACTCGGCCTCGACCCGCTGGAGTTCCGCCTGCAAAACGCCGTCGTCGAGGGTGATCAAATGCCCGCCGGTAACGCGTGGCCGCTCATCGGCGCGCGCGACGTGCTGCAAACGCTGCGCGACCAGCCGGCCTGGCGCGACCGCTTACAGAAAGGACCCGGCGAGGGTGTCGGCATCGCTCTGGGTGGCTGGCCCAGCGCTACCTCGCCGGCTACGGCCGCCTGCCGCCTCAACGAAGATGGCTCACTCACCGTCGTCGTCGGTTCGTCCGACATTAGCGGCACCAAGACGGGTATGCTGCTGCTGGCCGGCCAGGCCTTCGGCGTGGAGCCCGGCAGCATCAACATCGTAACGGCTGACACCGACACGGCGCCCTTCGCGGGGGCCAGCGGCGGCAGCAAGATCACCTACACCGTCGGCGCGGCCGTGGAGCGCGCGGCGGCTGAGGCGCGCCGCCAGGTGCTGGCTATCGCGGCCGATCACTTGGAGGTCTCCGTCGACGACCTTGACATTGTGAACGGCACGGTGGAGGTGCGCGGCGCGCCCGGCCGCGGCGTAAGTCTGGAAGAGGTCGCGCACATGAGCACCGACTTCGGGCAGCGCTACGAGCCCGTCTTCGGGCGCGGGGCGGCCGCCCCTTCGGCCTCCGGTCCCGGCTTCGTGGCCCACCTGGCGCGCGTCCATGTCGATGAGGAGACCGGCGCGGTGCGCGTGCTCGACTACGTGGCCGTGCAGGACGTGGGCAAGGCGCTCAACCCGGCCGGGGTCGAGGACCAGATTTGTGGCGGCGTGGCGCAGGGCATCGGCTGGGCGCTCTACGAGGGCCTGGTCTACGACGAGGACGGCCGCCTGCAGACGGGTTCGTTCATGGACTACGCGCTGCCCTCGTCCGAGTTGGTCCCGCCGATCACGCCGGTCATCGTCGAGGTCCCGGCGCCGGAGGGTCCGATGGGCGCGCGTGGCGTCGGCGAACCGCCCATCGTAGCCGGCGCCGCGGCGATCGCCAACGCCATCGCCGACGCCAGCGGCGCCCACCCCACCGCGCTGCCCATGACAGCCGAGCGCGTGCTGGAGGCGCTGCGGGCACGCTAATCTCTCTATCTATAGACAGCCGCGGGGGATGTCCCTCGCCGCTGTCGCTCTCTCTTTCCCCCCGTCCATAAGGGCCCGGAAGGGTCAATCTTGGCCAGATGATGTGGGCTTCCCCGACAACGTGGTGAATCGGTTGCCGGCCACCGGGCCGTGGAGCAATAGCGGTTAGATCTCTAAGCGATGGGAGATGGCACGGCGCGCAATAGCAAAGCCCAGCGCACGATACCGGCGTAGCGTGTCCTCGTCATCGCCCCACGACTCCAACCCGATCGTCTCGATGCCCTGCGCACGCAGCCAGCGCATGGCGGTCAGGAGCAGCGGGATGTACAAATCGTCGTCGCGTCGCGCCGGGACGACGCCGGGGGCATCGACATAGCCGGCAGGCTTGTCCGCCCCCTCCGCGGGTGCCAACGCGCGCACCTCAGCGCGGCAGAGGCCGACGACATCGGCGCGTTCGTCAAAGAGGAGGAAGACACCATCGAGTCGCCAAGCGGGCAGCCAGTGCGCTAGGTCCTCCGCGCTCACGGCGTGGTGCCCCCACAAGCCGCTGTAGGCGGCGGTCATCGCCCGCGCGAGCAGGGCCGGGTCGCCCACGTCGTCGTACGCGCGCACTCGATAGGCGTCGGGGAAAACCGGGGGCGCGGGGACGCGATCGGCCGCGAAGCGCATCTCTGTGTACGCCGCGACCGGCGTGAAGCCGTGCCGCCGCAGGAACGGGATGGCCGCCGGGTGGCCCTCGTCGGCGCCAGGCCGGGTGGACAGCCACGGCGATGTCGGCGTGCGGGTCCTGCGTCCCTTTCCACACGAGGCCGTGCGCGATCAGGCGTTCAGGCCGCCCCGGCTCCTCGACGACCCAGCGGTCCTGCCGCGGATCGTGGCCGGGCCACGCCATCGTCTCGCGTATGGCCTCCTCACTCGCATCCTCGTCCGGGCCATCGACCGCCTCGACCGCCGTAAGGAGGTCTGCCAGTCGCGGCGTGTCATCCTCCGGCCTCACAGCACGCATGGGGACATCCGCCTCGCGCGATCCGTCGGTCACTCGTCCACTCCTCCACACAATACGCGCATGCCGTCAGGGGCTTATCCCCAGTGTACACAATCTCAATCTGTGGCCTGTCCGCGAAAAACTGGCGCGCACCCCCACGCGGCCGTTGCATCGGTGGTGTGCGGTCGGCGAGGAGGGCGGCAGGGTCTGTGAAAAGTCGGCGCCTCCCAGGGACGGGCGAGACGCCCGCGCTCCCAGGACTTTTCACAGACCCTGAGGAGGGCGGCCAGGCGATGGCGCACCAGGTCCACCAGGACGGCGCCGCACCGCATGCCTTTGCGCCACGCCCA
>JAABVA010001377.1_pt1 | contig 26301 bp, 30 predicted proteins | sample 5560331 | NCBI WGS metagenome assembly JAABVA01 (sample SAMN12812661, study PRJNA571458) | rock metagenome | isolation source: Antarctica rocks | place: Antarctica: Victoria Land, Mt New Zealand sud | collected 2016-01-07
TCAGCTGCGCCGGCGATGCCGTTGGTTCCTGACACCGAGTCCATGAAGTCGTCGCTGGTGGCCTTGCGGTCGTGGTGCACGAGGATGATCGCCGAGCCGGGATCTGCTTCGGTCAGCGATTTGAACCCGCCCATAACTTTGTAGTCGTGGTCGTAGGCAGACGCCGAGGCGCCAGCCGGCGGCTTGACCTTGCCGAACGTGTCCACGATGACCAGGGGCTTCATGCCGCGGTGCAGGTCCATCCAGGATCGGATCTTCTCCAGCACGGACACGGCCGGGTCCAGCCGGATGATGTAGTCGATGCCGGTCGGGATCGGCTGGTCCGCGTCGAGTAATTTGCGGCCGCGCTCCTGCAACCGGCGCCATCCGTCTTCGAGGGCCAGGTACAGAACTGGTCCCTGTTGAACGGGTAACCCGAGGACTTCGCCGCCTGAGGCTCTGGCCAACGCTATTTTATAGACCAGAAAGGACTTTCCGGCTTTTGGTGGGGCGACCAGCAGTGTGAGGCCTTCGGCGATAATGTGCTGGACGACCCAGGCGAGCGGTGGCAGTGTCATTCGGTCGAGGTCCGGGCCGGACACGATGGCGCCCAGCGCTTTTGTGTCAAGCACGGGCCGACACCCCTGTCCGGGCGAGGGCGGTCCGTGCGGTGGCGGCCACTATGTCGAGGATTGTGCGTAGATCTGCGAGCGAGCCGGCATCGGCGGCCTGGGCGAGGCGTTCAGCGCCACCCTTGACCTCGCGTCTGACGGACGCTTCTATAACCGCAGCGGCGTACCAAGACCCACTTGCCGGCACAGGCGCCGCGGCCGCCAAATCGTTGACGAAGGTGGCTAGTCCGTGGCGACGGATTCCCGGCGGCACTGCGCCGCTGGACGCCACAAAGTTGGCGATCGTCAGGGTGTCGATCGGTATTCCGGCGGACGCCATTTGAATTTCGGCCTCGTGGATAAACGCGCACTGCCGGTTTTGAAAATCTGTGGCTCTGAGTTCCTGGTGGGGTACCCCCGCGAGGATGGAGGCGCCGACAGTGGCGCGCTCATTCGCGTCCGTTGTATCTTCTGACTGAGTCGTCATGTTAGAATCCTTGCTAGTTTGTGAGTTAGTTGTTGATGACGCGCTGTAACGCGTCTCGTGCGCCGTGTTTTCTTGACCGGTCGTCCTCGGATAGGTGGGCGATTCGCTCCGTTCCTTTCGTCAGGTCGTAGCAGAGCTTGCCTTGACTTCCGCTTCGATCGCTTCCGCTTCTTCGGCGTCGGTGGGCATCGCGGCGTCGAGCCTGAACAAAATTGCCGCGGTCCGGGCGGCAATGTCGGTGCGGAGAGGTCGGTTTGGAATTCCTGCGCTATGTCCGTCGAGGGGCGGCGTGAATTGCAGCCGTTGGGGGACGCGCGTTCCGTGCCTTCCGAGTTGGCGCGGTCTGCGGCCATGCCTGCTCATGCGGCCACATCGCCCTGGACGAGCGCCCGCAGGTCGGACCGGCGATGACGGATTCCGCGGCCTACCCTGAGAACGGTTAAAGGCGAACGGTTCTCGCGCACCAGCCGGTACCATTGGTCTAATCCGACGCCGACGCATGCTGCGGCTTGAGCTGCAGTTACGGTCAAAGGCAGCAGCTCCCAGTCCGCGTCGTTCACCGTTCCGGCGTTGAGGCGATCCACTGGGGTCGTCACAGTCCCAGCTCCGACAGCAGCGCGACGAGACCGGCGTGGTCGGCCAAGTCGGCCCTTTCCGCGTCTACCTGGTCCGCTTCGGCTAGTAGCTCTCGCGCCTTGCGCCTGCTCTGCGCAGAGAGCAGGGCAAGCCGCGAAAAGTACGCCTTACGAAGGGATGCAGCGCGGGCGGCGCGCTCAGCGGGCGCCAGAACGCCGTTGGGGTCGGCTTGCAGTTCGAACTTCGCCAGCAATGCCTGTCGGCCTGGCGATGTACGGGCTGCTCTGTCCCTGGTCTGCGCCCACGATTCGTGGGCGGCGACCTGAGCGTGCAGTGTGGCCTCGGTTGACATGAGCGATCCGTTCCGCCCTTGAGAAGGGCATGAAAAAACGCCGTCGGCGGAAGTGCCTACGGCGTTGCGGGTGGGGCGGGATGCCAGCGTTACAGCCGGGCTTGGGGAATGGGGATGCCTTTGCTGAAGGCTGGTGGTCTGTCGAGGCCGTCGGTGGCGTACCCGGGGCTCTCTGCCGGGCCTACGCTACTTCTCGATTAGCCGGGAGGGTGTGACGGGAACGGGGTGTGCTGACGGCCGCCGACATTGCGATGCTGAGGGGGCGGTGGCCAGGCCCTCAACCTAACGGTGTGCCATCAAGCCAGGCACAGCGCTGATCGGGACGTGGACGTTCGGACATTGTCAAACGACGTGGCGGACAGTAGACCTGTCCGTCAATCCGGCGGTGATACGCGCGGTGCGAACTGTCCAGCGCTGGCTTGCCGCTGAATCCGAACATACCTGTGCCGTCGCGGAGCAGTAAACACCTCGGCGGCGTGCCTGTCAAGCGGGCACAGTGCTGGCCGGTACCTGCCGGCTACGGGGCACATCTGTGTGCGAGGCACGCGTCTGCCAACTGAAATGGCAACTCGACTAGGTACAACTGCTGTCAACTGGTGTCTGCTCATCGGGCGGGACTTGACCGAAAACCGTTGCTGTGTAACACCTCGTGTCAACAATCCGCAACGGGGCGCATGTAGTCAATCCGGCTGGGGGTCAAGGGGTCGCAGGTTCAAATCCTGTCATCCCGACACAGCAAGCCCCTCACCTGAGAACTCAGGTGAGGGGCTTATTTCGTCGGAAAGTCGCGACATCGCCACGCGTGGATGGCGTGGTCGACGCGCACTTCAGGACCATACGGCGCACATCAAGACGCCTCCGGCGTGACAAGCGTGCTTGACAGATCCCGACCGTGGATGGATGCTGAAGACATGACAAACAACCTTGACAAGGCCAACCGCAGTCGCGGCGATTCCGCCAGGGCCCGCGCCTACTTCCTGGACTTCTTCCCCGGCATCCTCGGGTACGGCGTGGTGCTGATCCTGGTCGTGATTTTCGGTGACATCGACGGCACAAGTGCCTGGCGGTTCCTATGGGCTCTGTTGCCTGTCGTCCCCGCCCTTTGGGTACTTCGAGCGGTGTCGCGTCATCTGGCCCGTGTCGACGAATACCAGCAGCAGAAGCTGTTGCAAGGCATCGGCGTCGGCTTCGCGGTCGCAATGATCACGGCGATCACCCTCGGCTTTCTCGGCATCGCCGGCCTGGACATGAGATTGGCCGGATGGATCACGTACGGCGCGGGCATGCTCGGCTGGCTGATCTCGTCCGCGATCACCGCCAGGCGTTGACCGACGTGGACAACACCCTGCGGGCACTCCGCGAAAAGCACGGCTGGACCCAGGGCGCATTGGCCGACAAGCTCGATGTGTCACGCCAAACGGTCAATGCCCTGGAGACCGGTCGCTACGATCCCAGCCTCCCACTGGCATTCCGCATCGCCCGGTTGTTCGAGCAGCCCATCGAAGCAATCTTCATCCCCTGAAGACTGTGAGTCAGCGATCCGCGACGAGCGATCCGGGCCTGACCACGAGCGGCTCCGGGACGGCTCAACCCAAGGCCCTCGCGCCGGAAAGTGTGCGTTGGGTTACTGTACGGAATTATCACCGTCAGCTGTCGGCGGAATTCGGAGTGGTCCACGGGGAGCGTCATGGTGGGTCTGTTGGGTGCCTGTGCGGTGCTGCTCGCAGTGGCCGGTGGAACGAAGGTGGCCGCCCCGAAGGCGACGGTCGCGGCGTTCGCCGCGACCCGTCTGCCCGGCGCGCGATCGCTTGCCAAGACGCTGGTCATCCGGACGTTCGGTGTCACGGAGATCGGCCTCGCGCTGCTGGCCGTCGTCGTCGGCGGCGCAGTACCGGCTGGTCTGGTGGCTCTGGCCTACGTGATCCTTGGCGTGGTCGCCTGGAGGTTGGTTCGGTACGCACCCGGTCAGGACTGTGGATGTTTCGGTTCCTCGGCCGAGCCGGCCAGCAACTGGCATGTCGGAGTCGATGTCGGGGCAGCCCTGATAGCGGGAGCAGCCACGATCTGGCCCACACCCTCGTTGGTTCACGAGTTGGGCAGGGGTGGTATCGCGGCCGTTCTTCTGCCCATCGCCGTTCTCGTCCTGGCCTGGCTGGGATACCTGTTGATGACCGCACTGCCGGAGTTATTGAATCTCGACGCAAAGGTGGGAGCAATCCGATGACGGTGCTGATAGTGGTCGAAACGGTGATCCTGCTGATCCTGTGCGTTCTCGTCGCCGGTCTGCTGCGCGCGTATGCAACGGTGCTCAGGCAATTGCACACCTTGGATGGCGGTGCGCCGATGTCCACGCCGCCGTCCGCGCCGCCGTTCCGCACCGCTGACGGAGTGATGCAGCCCGCGCCGGCCCGGTCCGGCTCCACGACCTTGACGCAGCAGTCCGAGTGGGGACCCGGTCACGACATTCTCGGCGAAGGGCTGAACGGTGAGGTCATCTCCGTGCGGGTCACCGGCACCGGCCTCGACACCGTGTTGGTCTTCCTGTCGTCCGGCTGCGCCGGTTGCTCGGGATTCTGGGAGGACTTCGCGCAGCGTCGCGAAATGTCGATCGTCGGCAGCGGGCGGGTGTTGGTGGTCACCAAAGACGCCGGCGCCGAGAGCATCGGCCTACTCCGGGAACTCTGCCCGAGCGGCGTCGATCTGGTGATGTCGAGCCAGGCATGGGAGGACTACGCCGTACCCGGGTCACCGTACGTCGTCGTGGTGGACGGAGGTTCCGACACCATCAAGGGCGAAGGTTCGGGCACGTCGCTGACGCAGGTGTCGGGTCTGGTGTACCAGTCCCGGGGCGACCTCGCGGCCCGCCGCGATGGACCGATCCTCAAACCCCGCAAGGACGCGGACCGAGAGGTCGACGTGGACCGCGTTCTGCTCACGGCCGGCATCGCTCCTGGACACGCCAGCCTGTATTCGACGGGAAACGACGAAACCTCCTCTCCAGGCCCGGAATTGATCGGCTTTCCAACGGCCCGATCGGAGACTGCGCGATGACCGCACCCACGTCGCCCGTCCTGAAAGGGCACGGGTTCTCGGTCCGACCGCCGCCGGGATGGGAAGGGCGTATCTATCGCCGCAGCGAGCCGCTTGTCGCTGACACACCGCAGGCCCGATCTCTGGCGGCCGGATCCCAGGGCTGGCTGGGTGAGCAGACGTTGCCCGTCATGCACCTGGCCAACTTCGCGCTGCCTGCCACCCGAGGGGACTACGGTTCGGGAGCCGTGGAGCGGATCCGCAGCACGAACACTTTCATCGCGTTGCTGGAATTCGGGCCGGAATGCCTGGGATCAGCTTTGTACAGCCCACAGGGTCGGCCGGAGGTCACGGCTTCCCGATTCAATGCCAACGGTCTGCAGCGGATATTGCCCGGGCAAACGGGCGCACAATACTTCTTCACCGAGGGCGATCGGCCGATGTGCTTGTACGTCGTCCTGGGATCGCAGCACAAGGTCGCCGGCATGGTCGTACAGGTCAACAAGGTGCTCGAACTCGTCGAAATGAGCTCGTCATGAACATGACATTGACCGAGCGACTGGTCAACAAGATCAGCAGACGCGGCAAGGAAACTGATGGGTCCCGGCGTGGATTCCTCGCCGGGGCGGCCGTGGTGGGAGCCGCCCTGGCGGTCAATCCCTGGGGATATCTGGTGAAGCCGGCCAGCGCCTACGACTCGGTCTGTGGAGCGGCACCGAATTGCGCCGACGGTTATTCGGTCTTCTGCTGCACCATCAATTCGGGCCTCAACAGCTGCCCTCCCAATTCCTTCATCGGCGGCTGGTGGAAGGCGGACAACTCATCCTTCTGCGGCGGCTCGGCCCGCTACTACATCGATTGCAACGCCTATGTAGGGAGCGGCTGGAAATGCAGTTGCGCTTCCGGCACCTGCGACTCCCGGCGGATCGCCTGCAACCAATTCCGATATGGGCAGTGCAACCTCGACATTCCCTACGAGCAGACCGGCCCGGTGGTCTGCCGGATCATCTCCTGCACGCCGCCGTGGCAGCAGTACGGCGGCATCTGTACGAGTTCCAGCGCCACCGACAACGCCACCGCAAGTCACAGCGCGCCGTGCGTCGGGGTCGCGCCCAAGGGTGCGCTGGATTCGGCCGCCGTCGCCGGTTCGTCAGTACGCGTACGAGGGTGGGCGTTCGACCCTGATCAGCCGGCGACCGCGCTCAGGATGAACATCAAGCTCGACGGGACGCTCGTCCATTCCTCGACCACGACGACCGCCCGCTCCGATGTCAACAGTTCCTTCCGAATCAATGGCACCCACGGATTCGACTTCACCGTTCCGGCCAAGCCGGGGCGGCACACGGTGGCAGTGGAGGCGGTGAACGTCGCCGGTGGTCCGGGACTCGCCCAGATCGGTTCAAGGACCGTCACGGTGGCATCGCCGTCTGCTCAGCCGATCGGTCACCTCGATTCGGTCACGCCGGCGCCGGGTGGAGGTCTGCGGATTCGCGGCTGGGTCTTCGATCGCGATGAGCCGTCGACCTCCATCCCGGTGTCCCTTCACCTCGACGGAGTGGGCGTGCGGTGGTTCCCGACTCCCGTCGCCCGTGCCGACGTGAACCGGGTCTACGGAATTGCCGGTCGGCACGGATTCGACTTCACGGTGGCGGCATCGGCCGGAGCCCACCGGGTTGACGTGTACGGCATCAACATTGGCGGTGGTCAAGGAAATCCATTGATCGGCAGCTCACGCACAGTCGTTCCCGGGAGACTGCCGATCGGAGTTCTGGACCAGGTTTCGACGGTCAAGGGCGCGGCAGTCCTGAGAGGATGGGCGTTCGACCCGGACCAGCCGGGCACAGCGATATCGGTGGCGGTCTATCGGGACGGTGTCGGAATCCGGTGGTTCCCGACCGGGCGACCGCGTGCCGACGTGAACCGCGTGTACGGAATCACCGGCAACCACGGCTTCCAGATCGTCGTCGATTCTTCGCCGGGGCACCATGAATACGAAGTGTTCGCGATCAACATCGCTCCTGCAGGACCCAATCCGCTGATCGGATCCCGATCGGTGGTCGTGTCGGCATGACCGCGGCGTATTTCGGGCACCCGGTTGTTCTGGCCGCCGTCCTGTTGGTGGCCGGTGCTGCCGCGTTCCGTGGTGTGTGGTCGCCGTGCGGCCTTTCTATGATCTCGGCGATCAATCCGTTCAGCGAGCGCTCCCGCGGCCACCGTTACCCGATGACGGCGCTGTGGTTCGGAATTGGATCGGTCGCCGGCGGCGCCCTTCTGGGGGCGATCGGCGCAGCCGGTGCGATGGTGGTGTCTGCCTTGGCGTTCGGATCGTCGACGGTCGCGCTGTGCGCTCTCGTGTGCTGCCTGATCACTCTCGCTGCCGATTCGAGGTCGTTCGGCGTGCGGCTGCCGTTGATTCCGCGCCAGGTCAACGAACGGTGGATCGGCGGCTATCGGCGCTGGGTGTACGCGTCCGGCTTCGGTGCGCAGATCGGCGTGGGGCTCGCCACCTACGTGATGACCGCCGCCGTCTATCTGACGCCGGTGCTGGGTGCGCTCAGCGGATCCGCTGGTTTTGCCCTGTGCGCCGGATTGGTGTTCGGACTGGTTCGCGGTCTGGCTGTGCTGATGAGTAGTCGGGCCCACGGACCTGAACCGCTGCTCGCGCTGCACCGGCGGTTGGCGGCTCTGGAGCCCTGGTCCCTGCGTGTCACGATGGTGGTGCAGGCCGGTGCGGCTCTGCTGTTCGGCTGGACGGCTGACGGCCTTCCCGGCCTCATCGTCGTCGGCGCGCTCTTGGCGACGGCCGCATTCGCCAGACTCGCACGGTCGAAGCCGGCGCGGCTGATCTCCAGCGACGGCAGCGACGTTTCCCGGCCGACGCCTGCGCAGGTGCGCTGACCGGCGATCTGTCGAGGGGTCTGCCTGTCGGGGGGTCTGCGTGTCGGGGGGTCTGCGTGGTCGGTGAGGCACCATGGACGAGTCCCCGGCGCGGCGACCGGTCCTTCCGGTGTCTGCGATCGCGGGCCACCTGACGACCGGACACCGGCCCGGCCGATGAATGAAGGAGTTGTCTATGCCATCACGCAAGGCACGCACGCAGTGGAGCGGCGGTCTGCAGGACGGATCGGGAAAGGTCACGCTGGTCAGCTCCGGCGTGGGTACCTACGACGTCTCGTTCCCACGACGGGCGGCGGACGAGGCCGGCGGTACGACGAGTCCGGAAGAGCTGATCGCGGCGGCGCACACGTCCTGCTACGCCATGCAGCTCTCGGCGGTCATCGGCGAAGCCGGTGGCACGGTGAAAAGTCTGGTTGCCGACGCAGAAGTAGCGCTGGGTGCCGATCCGGCCGGCGGTTTCCGGCTGACCGGTATAAAGCTGACGGTGCGAGGTGAGGTCGACGGGCTGGATGCCGACGGTTTCGCCGCCGCTGCCCAAACGGCCAAGGAGACCTGCCCGGTGTCCAAGGCACTGACCGGCGTGGACATCTCGTTGGACGCAGCCCTGGCCTGACCGGCACGCGCGGGTGTGCACGGCGCGGTGCTGCCCGCCTGCAGTGCACGCCCGCGATCCGGCACCCGCGATCTGGCATGCACGGTCCCGCGCCAGCGGTCCGGCTGACGCGATCTGCGCCCACCGTCACAAGGACCGCTCCGCAGGACGGGGCGGATTCACGCTTCGAATCCGGCAGGATCTCAGCCGACGAGTGAGGCCGGGGCGACGGCGTCGATTCCGTGAGCCGTACCAACTGCCAGGTTGGCCAGGACACCCCGATGGGTCGTCAATCCCGCCGTCAGCGCCGAATCGGCGCGCAGCGCACCTTGCCAGCCTTGCCCGGCCAGCGCAGTGACGTAGGGGAGGGTGGCGTTGGTCAGGGCGAACGTCGAACTGCGCGGAACCGCGCCGGGCATGTTCGCGACGCAGTAGAACACCGAACCGTGCACCGTAAAAGTCGGATCGTCGTGAGTGGTCGCGTGGGTGTCCTGGAAGCACCCACCCTGATCCACTGCGATGTCCACCAGGACGGAGCCCTCGCGCATCTGGGCGACGAGGTCGTTCGTGACCAGTTTCGGTGCCTTGGCCCCGGGAATGAGCACCGATCCGATCACCAGATCGGCCTCCCGCACCGCCTCGGCGATGTTGTACGCGTTGGAGGCGATGGTCAGGACGCGGCCGTGGAACTGGGTGTCCAACCGTCGGAGCGTCGGCAGCGACACGTCGATGACCGTCACTTCCGCCCGCATACCGAGCGCGATGGTGGCTGCGTGCATGCCCGCAACGCCGCCGCCGAGCACCACGACCTTGCCGTTGGTCACGCCGGGCACGCCACCCAGCAGCACGCCGCGGCCGCCCTCGTTGCGCATCAGGTGGTATCCGCCGACCAGCGGTGCCATTCGTCCCGCGATCTCGCTCATCGGAGCGAGCAGCGGAAGGCTTCGGTCATCGAGTTGGACAGTTTCGTAAGCCACCGCGGTGGTGCCGGCCGCGAGCAGCCGATCGGTCAACGGGCGGTCGGCAGCCAGGTGCAGGTAAGTGAACAGCAGCTGGTCGGAGCGCAGTTGGTGATACTCCGATGCGATCGGCTCCTTGACCTTGACCACCATCTCCGCAGCCCAGGCCTCATCGGCGGTGGGCACGATCGAGGCACCCGCCTGGACGAACTCCGCGTTACTGATCCGGGAGCCCTCACCGGCACCGCTCTGCACCAGGACCTGATGTCCGGCGCCGACCAGGTGGTGCGCACCGGCGGGGGTGAGGGCAACTCGGTATTCGCGGTTCTTGACCTCGGCCGGTACACCGATACGCATGGAGGGCCTTTCGTCGTTTGGGAAGCGATTCATCCTCGATTGTGAACTTGTGCTTGCAGACAGGGAAGATGTGTTCGCTGATCTTCGTTGCAAATGGCTGCACGACGTGGATGATTCGACGTGGAGCGCTGCTGGTCGGCTTTCGTCGCAGATTGTTCGGCTGTTGATCGGGCTCCCACCGATCGGAGAGGTTCGGTTGTTGCCACATGGACGCACCGCCGCTGGATGATGTCGACCGAAGGATCCTGGCCGTGCTGGTGGCTGATGCCCGGACCCCGAACAACGCGCTAGCGGCGTTGGTCGGCATCGCACCTTCGACCTGCCTGGGGCGACTTCGGGCACTGCGAACCCGCGGCGCGATTCGCGGCTTCCATGCGGACATCGATCCAGCCGCGCTGGGTCGGCCGTTGCAGGCGATGATCTCGGTGCGACTCCAGGCCGGCGCCCGGAGTCGAATGGTCGCGTTCACGCGACGCATCCGAGCGCTCGTGGAGGTACAGGACATCTACTTCCTGGCCGGCGCGGATGATTTCCTGCTGCATGTCGCTGCAGCAGACGCGGCCGGTCTGCGAGATTTCGTCGTCGACCAACTCTCGGCCCATCCGGAGGTGGCATTGACCGAGACCAATCTCATCTTCGAGCACCTGCGCGGAACCAACCCTGGATGACCTGGCGAAGGGCACGGGGGAAGGCCGCGAGGGAAGCGCAGTGCGCAGGCACGATCCACCCGATGAGCGGTGACCTACGATTTCGCCATGCCGAACTCAGCTGGACTTGCGCTGGCCACCGAACTGATGAGCGGGGCTGGAGTCGATCCGGTCGCGATCGCCGTCTTCGAGCACTCCTACCGGGTGTTGGCCTCGGGTGAGACCGGGATCCTGGCCGAGTCCGATCTGGAACCGATCGAATCGTTGCCCCGGCTTGCGGACCTGCACTTCGACGAGGAACGGGCCCGAGAGGCCCTGCGACGCACCGCCGTGGTCAAGCTCAACGGTGGTCTGGGGACATCGATGGGCATGGACAGGGCGAAGTCGCTGGTGGAGGTGCACGGGGGTCGAAGTTTTCTGGATGTCATCGCCGAGCAGGTGCTCTGTCTGCGAGCCGAGTTCGACGTGCAACTTCCGTTGCTGTTCATGAACAGCTTCCGGACGCAGCAGGACACGCTCGCCGCGCTCACCCGATACCCGCAATTGACCACCGAGGGCCTGCCGGCCGACTTCCTGCAGAGCCGCGAGCCGAAACTTCGTGCCGACGACCTCACGCCGGTGAGCTGGCCCGCCGATCCGGCGCTCGAGTGGTGCCCCCCTGGGCACGGCGACGTGTATCCGGCTCTGGACGCATCAGGCGTTCTCGATCAATTGCTGGACAAAGGCTTCATCTATCTTTTCGTGTCCAACTCGGACAACCTCGGCGCGGTACCCGACGCTCGGCTGGCGGCGTGGTTCATGGAGTCCGGCAGCCCGATCGGAGCCGAGTACTGCCGACGCACGCCGGCCGACCGGAAGGGCGGCCACTTGGCCAGGCGCCGAAGCGACGGCCGGTTGGTGTTGCGGGAATCGGCCCAGACCTCACCCGAGGACGGTTCCGCATTCGCGGACATCGACCGGCATCGGTTCTTCAACACCAACAATCTGTGGCTGGACCTGCGAGTGCTGCGGAAGACTCTGTCGGCCAAGCACGGCGTCCTCGGCCTGCCCATCATTCGCAATGCCAAGACGGTCGATCCGTCCGATCCGGCGTCGCCATCGGTGATCCAGATCGAGACGGCCATGGGATCGGCGATCGGAATGTTCGAGGGGGCGAGTGCGATCGAGGTGGCCCGAACCCGATTCCTGCCGGTCAAAGCCACCAGCGATCTGCTGGTGATGCGGTCCGACGCCTACGTCCTGACTGACCGCGCGGAGCTGAGGTTGGCTCCCGGCCGCACCGGCGCCCCCCTGGTCGAACTGGACGCCGGCTACCGGCTGCTGTCCGACTTCGACGCCCGCTTCCCAGCCGGTCCACCTTCCCTCGTCGGCGCCGAAAAGCTTGCCGTGCATGGCGACTGGACTTTCGGAGCCGACGTTCGAGTGGTCGGGACCGTCGAGATTTCGGCGGACGGCTCACCCGGTCGTATACCCGATGGGGCAGCGCTCGGCGGCGACCCGGTGCCGGTGGGTCGGTCCGATCCGGCAACGCGATGACCTGGGACGGCGATCACGACGTCGCGGACACCGGAGCAGACCTGCGCACAGTCTCGTCGAAGGTCGTCTACCAAAACCCCTGGATGCGCGTCCGGGAGGACCAGTTCGAGCTGGCCGACGGCACCGGCGGTGTGTACGGCGTCGTCGACAAGCCCGACTTCGCCATCGTGCTGGCAACCCAGGACGGGTTCTTCCACCTCGTCGAACAATTCCGGTATCCCATCGGCCGTCGGTCCTGGGAGTTTCCGATGGGAGGCTGGCCGCCCGGGGCGAGCGGCTCCAGCCTCGAACTTGCCAAGGCTGAACTACGCGAGGAGACCGGCTTGACGGCCGGGCGGTGGCGGGCACTCGGTCACCTCTACGAAGCCGCCGGATTCTGCTCGCAAGGCTTCGACATCTATCACGCCACCGACCTCACTTCCGGCGATCACGCCCGAGAGGAGACGGAGGCCGACATGGTCCATCGCAGGTTCTCCGAAGTCGAGGTCCGCGCCATGATCGTCGATGGCACCATCGTCGATGCCGCGACGGTGGCCGCCTACGGGTTGTGGCTGCTGCAGGGTTGACCGGTCGTCCACATCGCGGGCGGGACGCACGTGAAGGCCGCGATGATCGGGCCGACCGGGGGCACTAGACTCGGACCGCCGGTGGGATCGGACAACAGGAACGGTGCTCGAGATGTCGGACGCGGATCCGCAACGATCGCGGACCGGCGCCGACGTGGGCGAGCCGATCGACTCGAGCGGACCGGCCGGCAGCACGATCGAGAACTCCTCGCATCGCATCTGGACCATTCCGAACCTGCTGTCCTTCCTGCGTCTGCTCGGAGTTCCGCTGTTCCTGTGGTTGTTGTTGAGCCATCCGCCGCACGACGGTTGGGCGCTGGCGGTGCTCGCGATCAGTGCCCTCACCGATTGGGCCGATGGCAAGCTGGCGCGCCTGCTGGGTCAGTACAGCAAGCTGGGGGAGATCCTTGATCCCGCGGCGGACCGGCTCTACATCTTTGCGACCCTGATCGCCTTCGTCCTTCGCGATTTCATTCCCTGGTGGGTCGCGGCCCTCATCATCGGTCGTGATGTCGTGCTTGCCGTCGGCCTGCGGTTGGTCAGGAGCCACGGCTATTCCGCGTTGCCGGTGCACTACCTGGGCAAGGCCGCCACGTTCTGCCTGCTGTACGCGTTCCCACTGCTGTTGCTGGCGCAGGGCGGCTCGCTGCTCGCCCAGATCGCAGCGCCCTTCGGCATCGCCTTCACCATCTGGGGCATGGTGCTCTATCTATGGTCCGGTGCTCTGTACGTCGGACAGGTCGGATGGGTGATCCGCCGAACCCCGGTGACCCCGCCGAGCCGCCGGGCTGTCGGTGGCTGAACCGCGGAACGTCCCGAACCAGAGTCCAGGGCTGGACGGGGGCGGACGAACCGTAGGGTCGCTGCGCCACCCTTCGCCGCTGCTGGAATCGCTGGTCAGTGAACATCTCGATCCCGGCTACCAGGCCGCGGCCGACCGCAGGAGCACTCACCACGCACCGCTGCCCGCGCCAACCAGATGGCGGTTGCGCAGCTATCTCTTGGCCGGATCGGTGGTGCTGGGAACGGTACTGGGGATCGCGGCAGGCAGCACTCACGATGAGGCCGCAGGAACCGCCAAGGCGCGGCTCGCGCTCCGGAACGACATCGACGATGCGCAGGCGCAGCAGAACCGGTTGGCGGCCACCGAGCGTTCGTTGCTCGCGGAGATCCACGCCGCCCAGACCTCATTGGGTGCCGGCGGCCCGCTACAAACGGTGCGGATGCTGGAGTCGATGGGCGGACTGACGGCCGCTCGCGGCCCGGGCCTGACCGTGGTGATCGACGGGTCAACGGCCAGTTCTGGAGCCGGAGTGATTCTGGACAGGGATGTCCAGTTGCTCGTCAACGGGTTGTGGGCGGCGGGCGCGGAGGGGATCGCAATCGGCGGTGTGCGGTTGCGGACCACCAGCGCGATCCGGCAGGCCGGTGGTGCGATCCTGGTGGACAACCGTCCGGTTTTCTGGCCGTTGACCGTGGAGGCCATCGGAAATACCGCCACCCTGCACGTCAACTTCGTCGACACCGTGGGCTTCGGCCGCTTCCAGAGTTTCGTCTCGCTGTACGGCGTGCGGTTCGACGTCTCCGCGCAGAGTTCGCTGACCCTCCCGGCCGGCATTCCGGTGAACCTGCAGTACGCCAAGGCGATCACCGGAACGGTCACCTCGTCACTTCGGGACGCGACACCACCCGCGTTCCCGGCGCCCGACCGCCCCACCGACAACCCATCCGCACCACCGACGTCCTGACGCGGACAGGTACGCCTGCGCCCGTACAGTTCGCTACCAACCACCTGTCGTGAAGCAGCTGCCCGGGCAACACGCCACCACCATGAGCAGCGTTGACCGTTCACCGATCCCGAGGAGCCGGACTTGTACGCCGCCTTTGCACTCGCCATCGGCGTGGCGGTCGGATTGTTCCTGCACCCGACCGTTCCCGAGTGGCTGGCCCCCTACCTCCCGATCGCGGTCATCGCCGCGCTCGACGCGGTGTTCGGGGCGCTCCGGGCACATCTGGCGAAGATCTTCGACGCGAAGGTGTTCGTCATCTCCTTCATCGCGAACGTGCTGGTTGCGGCGTTCATCGTGTTCCTCGGCGATCAGCTGGGTGTCGGTTCGCAATTGTCCACCGCCGTCGTGGTGGTGCTGGGCATCCGCATCTTCGGCAACGCGGCCGCCATCCGTCGGCACATCTTCAAGGCATGAACGGCACCGAACCGGCCGCTGGGTCGATGGAGGAACCCGACCCGGTTTCCGACCATCGGGTACTGGCGCGACGAACCATCGCGACCAGAGCGGCGGTCGCCGTACTGTGTGCCGTTCTCGGTTTTGCGGGCGTGATCCAGGTGCGTCGTACTGCTGCCGGCGACACCCTGTCGTCGGCCCGCCCGGTCGACCTGGTTCAGATCCTGGACGGGTTGCAGCGTCGGGAGGACGACCTCAATACGGAGATTGCCACTCTGCAGGGGACGCTCACCCGCCTGCAGGGGAGTGGGGCATCGTCGGCGGAAGCACTGGCAGAGGCGAATCGCCAGGCAGAGGCTCTGGGAATTCTGACCGGCACGGTGCCGACCGAGGGTGCCGGCGTACGAATCGTCATCTCCGATCCGGAGCGTCGCGTCCCACCCGAGCTGCTGCTGGATGCGCTCGAGGAGCTCAGGAACGCCGGTGCCGAGGCGTACCAGATCGGGCCGGTGCGGGTCGGGGTTCAATCCTCGTTCAGCGGTGCGGGCGGTGCGATCACCCTGGACGGCGTCGCACTTGCGGCGCCATACACCGTGCTGGCCATCGGCGATCCTCCGACGCTCGCTGCGGCCATGGCCATTCCGGGTGGCATTGTCGACACCGTGCGGCGGGCGGCCGGCTCGATGACGACCACTGCGGTGCAGCGGGTGAGCATCCACGCCTTGCGACCCGCCCGGGCACCGCTCTACGCTCGGCCGGCCGGGGGCTGAAGCCACGTGACACCCAACCAATGAGAGGCCGGACGCCGTGATTCCGCAGGACCTGCACTACAGCACGGACCACGAATGGATCCGCAGCTCCGGAGAGGACACGGTCCGGATCGGCATCACCGACTATGCCCAGAACTCGCTCGGGGACATCGTTTTCGTCCAGATGCCGGAGCCGGGTACGACGATCAGCCCTGGCGACTCGATCGGGGAGGTGGAGTCCACCAAGTCGGTGTCGGACATCTTCGCTCCGGTCAGCGGAACGGTGATCTCCCGCAACGATGCTCTCGATTCGACGCCGGAGTTGGTGAACGCCGACCCCTTCGGCGACGGCTGGATGATCGAGGTGCAGCTGGACGATCCCGGCGAGCTCTCCGAGTTGCTCGACGCGTCGGGATACGCGGAATTGGTCGGGGAGGCCTGAGCCGGTCCGGCCGTCGGAGCGGAGGCGAGGGCCCCGAGGGTGCACCTCGACAGCACCGGCACGGTACGGTCGTCAGCAACCGATCACCCTCCGTTGGGCTCCATCCGGCGGCGCCAACAGTATTTTGTCCTTCACGAAGGAGTGCCGAGTGACAAGCAGTGAGTCCCCCTCCGGTTACCCCAGGTCAGCGGATGCCGCAGCTGACTCGACGACGGTTTTTTCCGCCGGGTTGTTCGGCGGCGACGCGGAAGCCACCGAGGTCGGCTTGGGCGGTCTGGAAGGACTGGGCTCCGGATCGGCCCTGCTCGTGGTCAAGCGCGGACCCAATGCGGGATCGAGGTTCCAGCTCGACAAGGAAGTGGTCAGCGCCGGGCGGCACCCGCAGAGCGACATCTTCCTGGACGACGTCACCGTTTCCCGTCGGCACGCTGAGTTTCGACGCACGGCGCAGGGCTACGAAGTTTCCGACGTCGGTTCGCTCAACGGCACGTACGTGAATCGTGAGCCTATCGAGTCGTCCTCGCTGTCCAACGGCGACGAGGTCCAGATCGGTAAGTTCCGTCTGGTGTTCCTGACCGGGAACCAACCGGCTGGCGAAGCCAGGTCATGACGGCGGCGGGCCTTCCCTGGACCGGAGTGGCCAGCATCGGTTCTGTTCTGACGCAGTTGAAGTCGGACTTCCCGGACGTGTCGATCTCCAAGATCCGATTCCTGGAATCGGAAGGGCTCGTCACACCGCACCGGACCCCGTCGGGGTACCGACAGTTCTCGGCGGCCGACGTCGAGCGGCTGCGCTACGTGCTCGCAGCTCAACGGGACCACTACCTTCCGCTGAAGGTCATCAAGGAACATCTGGACGCGATCGACCGCGGTCTGGAACCGGCCACTCCGAGTCCGCGGTTACCGCGCGCGCTGGTCTTCGCCGACGGCCCCAGTGCCCGCGATTTCGCCCCGGCTGCCGAGGTCCGAATGACCAGAGCGGAAGTGCTGGCCGAATCCGGTCTGCAGGCCGCAGATCTCATCGAGCTGGAGCAGTACGGGCTGCTGGCAGTCGGGACCGGCGGCTATTTCGACGTCGATGCCGCGCTCATCGCCACGACGGTCGGTGAACTGCTGGCTGCCGGGCTGGAACCGCGCCATCTGCGGCCGTTCCGCACGGCTGCGGAGCGGGAGGCGGCCCTCGTCGCCCAGCTCGTGGCCGCCCAAGCGCGCCAGAAGGACCCAGACGCCAGAGAGCGTGCCGGCGCAGCCGCGGCCACCGTCGCGGCCACGGTTCTTCGCCTGCACGCCCTGCTGGTGAAGGCGGGACTCAAACGCGAGTTGGGCACCTGACCTGCCCGCTCCGTCGTGGATGGAGCTGTGCCCACCCGAAGGAACCGCGGCCCGTGTAGCGTTCCTGCCAGAACCAGGAGGGCCTACCGAGATGATCGAGATGCGCATCGTCGGCGTCCATGTCGAGATGCCGAATTCGCAACCAATACTGATGCTCACCGAGATGGCAGGACCACGAAGTCTTCCGATCATGATCGGTTCTGTGGAGGCCACGGCCATCGCGATGCATCTACAGGGCGTACGTCCGGCGCGGCCGCTGACCCACGATCTGCTCGGGCAGGTGATCACCGCGCTGGGTCGCAAGGTGGAGCAGGTCCGGGTGGTCGACTTCCGGGAGGGCACCTACTTCGGAGAACTCGCCTTCGACGACGGGACCACCGTGTCCGCCCGCCCTTCCGACGCGGTGGCGCTGGCGGTGAGGGTGGGCATTCCGGTGTTCGTCGAAGACGCCGTACTGGCCGAGGCCGGCGTGGTGATTCCGGAGGCGGCAGAGGACGAGGACGGCGAGCCGGTGGGGGGCGAGCCAGAGGATGCAGAGGACGAGGTCGAACGATTCCGTGAGTTCCTCGACTCGGTGTCCCCGGAGGACTTCGACAAGTCCTGAGCCCGGCGGTCCCACCAGCATGCACCCGAGATCGAGGGCCACCGTGCGACCGTGGTCGAGGCCGGACGGGGGCCGGCGAACGGCGTAACCCTGAAGTGAAGGTTGAGGACACGCCGAGCCGAGCGTTGACCGCCGACGCGCCGGGGCCTACCGTCAGGTCAAGTGCGGCGCCGACAACTGTCGCCGTTCCAGCGGATGCCGTGCTCACGCTGCCTCGTCGCGGAACGGGCCGGCAGGTGTGTCGGTGAGCACCAGGCACCAGCACGATCTGGCCACTGGATGGTGGCACGACAGGACAGGAAAGGTGGCGCCATGCGCGAGAGCGAACAGGGCGCGCTTTTCCCGGATGACTCCCGGCCGGACGACTACGTCGGGTATCGCGGTACCACCGCGTGTCAGGTGGCCGGCATCACTTATCGCCAACTCGACTACTGGGCCAGAACATCACTGGTGATGCCGACTGTGCGCGATGCGACGGGCTCAGGAACTCAACGGTTGTACTCGTTCAAGGACATCCTGGTGCTCAGGGTCGTCAAGCGACTTCTGGACACGGGCGTCTCGCTGCAGAACATTCGGGTTGCGGTCGAGCATCTGCGATTGCGCGGCATCGAAGACCTGGCCGGCGTGACCCTGTTCTCCGACGGCGCCACGGTGTACGAATGCACGTCGGCGGAGGAGATCGTCGACCTGCTGCAGGGCGGCCAGGGTGTGTTCGGCATCGCCGTCGGCGGAGCGGTGCGTGAGATGACCGGAACGTTGGCCGCATTTCCGGCCGAACGGGTGGACGGAGATCGGGTCGTCCACGTCGGGCACGACGAGCTCGCCCGCCGCAGACAGACCCGCAACGCCGGCTGAGGTCCGAGGCGGCTGGGCGCCTGCTCCGCTGTTCCGGTCTCGGTCGCACCTCGTCGTTCGCGTCAGCTCCCGACTTTCGCGTCAGATCCCGAATTTGGGCGTCAGCTCCCGATTTTCGCGTCAGCTCCCGACTCTCTCGACTTTCCCGGCATCTCACCACCTTCCGTCAGCCAGCGACTTTCTTCCCAGCCCTCGGCGCCTCTGGCGCCGAGGGCGTTCTCTTGCCCATGGCGCCCCGCCGGGCAGGGTCATCCGGCTCCGACCGGATCGCCGGTGGCTGATTTCCTGAGCATGGCTAGTAATGAGGTAAGCTAACGATATGATCATGAGCCCGGCCGTCGTCCGTCCAGAGCCGTTGTCGGAGGCCGAGCCGATCGGAATGCTGATCTCGGTGGAAGACGTCGCCGCACTTCGCGGATCGGTGCTGATCCTGGCTCGCCGGCTTCGCCATCAGCAGGCGGGTGATGAGTTGTCCGCGTCGGAATCTGCGGTGCTGGGCCGGATCGGTCGGCAGGGACCATTGACCCCTGGACAGCTCGCCAGATCGGAACACGTCCAGCCACCGTCGATGACGCGCCTGATCGAGCGGCTGGAGGCGAAGGGATATCTGCGGCGCGCTCCCGATCCCTCCGATCGGCGCCAGGTGCTGGTGTCGAGGACGGCGGAGGGCGATGAATTCGTCGAGCGGTCGAGGGCCGTTCGCACCGCCTGGTTGAGTAACCAGGTCGGCAAGCTCGACGCTGCGGGTCAGCTGCATCTCGCCACCGCGATCCCTGCTCTGGTCGCTCTCGCGGAGCTGCCGTGAGCAGGTCCGCGAGCGTAAGCACGCCACCGACTTCTCTCCGTGGGTCGGGCGGCGGTGCCGGCAGCGCCGACGACCGCGGGAACATCGCAGATCGTCCGGCGCCGACGGCGCGCGAGGGAACCGGGAACGAGTCGAACCAGCCGGTTCCGGTCAAGATGTTCGCGGCGCTGGGCATCCGAAACTATCGGCTCTTCTTCTCCGGCCAGGTGGTTTCCAACACTGGCACCTGGATGCAGCGGATCGCCCAGGATTGGCTCGTCCTGCAGATCACGGACTCGCCACTGGCGGTCGGCATCACCACGGCACTCCAATTCCTGCCGATGTTGCTCTTCGGGCTGTGGGGCGGCCTGATCGCCGACCGCTATCCCAAGCGCCGGCTCCTGCTCGCCACGCAGATGTTCATGGGGCTGCTGGCGGCCCTGTTGGCCGCCCTCACCCTGACCGGCCATGTTCAGATCTGGCAGGTGTACCTCATCGCCTTCGGCCTGGGACTGGCGACGGTGGTTGACAATCCGTCGCGCCAGACCTTCGTGAACGAAATGGTCCCCCACGAGTTGGTGCGGAACGCAGTGAGCCTCAATTCGGGAAATTTCCAACTCGCCCGCATGCTCGGCCCTGCGGTCGCGGGAGTGGTTATCAGCGCGGTCGGCTCCGGATGGGCGTTCGGCATCAACGCAGTCAGCTACCTGGCCCCGATAGCCGGGCTGCTGGCCATGCGGAACACGGAATTGCAGCCCCAGCAGCGTCCGGTGAGAGGCCCGGGACAGATCAGGGAGGGCCTGCGGTACGTCAGGGGCCAGCCCGCGCTGCTGTGGCCGATCGTGCTGGTCTTCTTCGTCGGAACGTTCGGATACAACTTCGCCATCATCCTGTCGGCGTACACCAAAGAGGTCTTCGCGTCCGGAGCCGACGTGTACGGCTTGTTGAACACCGCAATGGCGGGTGGGTCGGTGGTCGGAGCACTGCTGGCCGCCCGCCGCTCCACCGGGCGACTCTCGGTGTTGTTCGGCAGCGCCGCCGGAGTGGGTCTGCTGCTCGTGTTGCTCGGGCTCACGCCCTGGTTCTGGCCGTTCGTCGGGCTGCTGGTGATCACGGGTCTCACCTCGGTCACCTTCAACACGCTGGGCAACAGCACGGTGCAACTGGCCAGTGACCCGGAACTGCGGGGACGGGTGATGAGCCTGTACATGCTCGTCTTCATGGGCGGAACGCCACTGGGATCGATCCTGGTCGGGGCGGTGACCGAGCGATGGGGTGCGCCGCTGGCCCTGGTGCTCTCGGGTGGCGTCTGTCTGAGCGCCGCGCTCGGCGCCGCGTTGCTGGCAGCCCGCAGTACCGGCATTTCGGTGCGCGTCGACCTGCACAGGGGTGCCGCACACCACGTCAACCTGATCAAGCACTCCGGGTGAGTAGAGCCTTCGCGCTGGTAGCGTTGGCTGCGTCGAAGACCCCTCGCGGGAGAGTCCGGGCCTGCTGTTGACCGGACGCCGAAGGAGCAACTCCCCGCCAAACTCTCAGGCCAACGAACCGTGAGGGAAAGACACCTCTGGAAAGCAGGACACCGTTGCACCGGTGGCCTCGCCGACGGGGCAAGCGCACTTCGGTGCGCGAAGCTCTCAGGTACCGATGACAGAGGGGGAGAGCGCCGCATCGACCAGCGATTCCAACGCTGACGCGACGGTGCCACCCCTGAGGCATCCGAATCGGCACCTCGACCGCAAGGTCGATGAGAAATGACAGGGCACATGAGCGCGCACTCCCACCTTCCGCATTCACAGCCGGCGCATTCCAGCTTCGCCGCCCACTCGCCGCTGAATCCGGAGAATTTCGCCGATCGGCACATCGGTGTCGACGTTCCTGGTCTGGCTGCGATGCTCGAAGCGCTGGATCAGACCGATCTCGACTCGCTGGCTCGTGCGGTCGTTCCGCCGGTGATCAGATTGGACCGGGCGCTGGATCTGCCGACGCCCGCGACCGAGACCCAGACCTTGACCGAGCTGAGAGCCTTCGCCGCGAAGAACACGCCGATGGTGCAGATGATCGGCATGGGCTATCACGACACCCTGACGCCCGGTGTGATCAAGCGAAACGTGCTCGAGAATCCGGCCTGGTACACGGCGTACACGCCATACCAGCCGGAGATCTCGCAGGGCAGGCTGGAGGCGTTGCTCAACTTCCAGACGGCGGTCGCGGACCTCACCGGCCTCGACCTGGCCAACGCCTCCATGCTGGACGAGGCCACCGCGGCCGCCGAGGCGATGACGTTGATGCGAAGGACGTCCAAGTCGAAGTCGAACCGCTTCGTCGTCGATGCCGACACGTTGCCGCAAACGATCGCCGTTCTTCGGACCCGAGCGGACCCGCTCGGCATCGAAGTCTTCGTCGGTGAGCTGTACGCGGCGGACGCCGGCTTGCCGATCGGCGACTTCTTCGGGCTGCTGCTGGCCTACCCCGGCGCATCCGGCGCGGTCCGGGACCAGTTGAAGCTTGTCGAAGAAGCGCACAGTCGCGAGGCAAAGGTGGCGGTCGCGGCCGACCTGCTCGCCCTGACGCTGCTCCGCCCGCCGGGCGAGATCGGCGCCGACATCGCGGTGGGCAGCACGCAGCGCCTCGGCGTACCGCTCGGTTTCGGAGGCCCGCACGCTGGCTACCTGGCCGTTCGAACCGAGCTGCAACGTCAGCTCCCCGGTCGGCTCGTCGGGGTGTCGCACGACGACGCGGGGAATCCGGCCTATCGGCTCGCCCTGCAGACCAGGGAGCAACACATCCGCCGGGAGAAGGCCACCTCCAACATCTGCACCGCACAGGTGCTGCTTGCCGTCCTGGCGTCGATGTACACCGTCTACCACGGGCCGGAGGGCTTGCGGCGCATCGCTTCGAAGATCCACGTCCAGGCGCGGATGCTGGCCAGGACCCTGGTCGACGGCGGTACAGCGGTGGAGCACACCGCCTTCTTCGATACCGTCCGAGCCATCGTGCCGGGCCGAGCACGGGCCATCGTTGCCGCCGCTCGGGAGCGGGGGATCAACCTCTGGCGCGACGGCGACGACGCGGTTCAGATCAGCGTCTCCGAAGCCACCAGCGCGGCGCACCTGGCCGCGGTCGTCAGCGCTTTCGGAATCGAACCGGAGCCCGGGCCGGTGACGGTCGGGGTCAACCCGCCGATCGCCCGCAGCAGCACCTTCCTGATCCATCCGGTGTTCCACGAACATCGCTCGGAGACCTCGATGCTGCGGTACCTGCGGCGGTTGTCCGACATGGACCTGGCTCTTGACCGCAGCATGATCCCCCTCGGCTCCTGCACGATGAAGCTCAACGCCACCACCGAGATGGAGGCGATCAGCTGGCCGGAGTTCTCGGGTCTGCACCCCTACGCACCGGTCGAGGATGCTGCCGGACTACTCGAACTGGTCGACCAGCTGGAAGCCTGGCTGGTCGAGATCACTGGCTACGCGGCGGTGTCGTTACAGCCGAATGCCGGCTCGCAGGGTGAACTGGCCGGGCTGCTGGCGATCCGGGCCTATCACCGATCCCGCGGCGACGAGCACCGAACGGTGTGCCTGATCCCGGCGTCTGCGCACGGCACCAACGCCGCGTCAGCCGTGATGGCCGGAATGAAGGTGGTGGTGGTCGGAACCGACACCGGCGGCAACATCGACATGACCGATCTCGCAGCAAAGGTGACGCTGCACGGCGACAGCCTTGCCGCCATCATGGTCACCTATCCATCGACCCACGGCGTCTTCGAAGACACCATCACCGCATTGGCTGCGTTGATACATTCCGCGGGCGGCCAGGTCTACGTCGACGGAGCGAACCTCAACGCGCTGGTCGGCTTGGCGAGGCCGGGCGAGTTCGGTGGTGACGTCTCGCATCTGAACCTGCACAAGACGTTCTGCATTCCCCACGGCGGCGGAGGCCCCGGCGTCGGCCCGGTGGCGGTCGCCGCGCACCTTGCGCCGTTCCTGCCCAGCCACCCGCTGGGGCTCGATGTGCCGGGCACCTTTGGGTCGGTCGGCGCGATCTCGGCCGCGCCCTGGGGTTCGGCGTCGATCCTGCCGATCAGCTGGGCCTACATCCGGATGATGGGCGCCGAAGGGCTGCGCCGCGCCACGCTGACTGCGATCGCCTCGGCCAACTACATCGCCCGCCGGCTCGACGAACACTTCCCGGTCCTTTATACCGATGCCGGCGGGTTCGTCGCGCACGAATGCATCCTGGATCTTCGCCCTCTGACTGCGGCGACCGGGGTGACCGTCGATGACGTGGCAAAGCGATTGGCGGACTACGGTTTCCACGCTCCGACGATGTCGTTCCCGGTGCCCGGAACGCTGATGGTCGAGCCGACGGAGAGCGAGGATCTGGCCGAGATCAATCGGTTCTGCGCCGCCATGATCGCGATCAAGGGCGAGATCGATCAGGTGGGAGCCGGCGTCTGGCCGCTGACGGACAACCCCCTGCGCGGTGCCCCGCACACAGCGGCGGCGCTGGCCGGGGACTGGTCACATCCGTACTCCCGGGCCCAGGCTGTCTTCCCACCCGGTGTGGTTCCGGCTCACAAGTACTTTCCGCCGGTCGGTCGCATCGACGGGGCCTTCGGGGATCGCAACGTGGTCTGCTCCTGCCCACCGGTCGAGGCTTACGCGTAACGCACGGCGTCGAGTTCCCTGATCTGTACCGGCGCTGATCGACTCGCCGCGCAGCCTGGAGTTGTCCTGCAGGTCAACTGCCCAGGACGCGGAGCAGCGTTGGTTGCAGGTCGGTCAGGTCGCCGACCGGGGTGAACGAGCCGCCACCGGCTCCCGCCAATTCGATCAGCGCCTCCGCGTTGACGTCGCCGGACAGACCGATGATGTCGAGGGTCACGCTGCGGTTCTGCGCGGCCAACGCCGCGATGGAAGCCATCAGTGCAGTCCGCGAAACACCGGGAGTCGAGTCGGGACCATCGGTCAGAACCACGACCCGATTGGCCCGACCGGCGACCGCCGACGACACCGCCTGCGCATAAGCCGCGCGAATCGCACCGTAGGTCCAGCTGTCCCCGCCGGGTTTGAGCGCGTTGATCTGCGCCGCGAGTGCGACCGTCCTCGTTTGTCCGTCGACGGGGTCGGTCAAGGCGCCCAGGGAGATGCGGGGGGCATACCCGGTGGCGGCCTCGTGCGTCGAGAACGCCCACAAGCCGAAGAGCGCAGTCGGGCTCTTCTGGATGTCCGCGATGACGGCCGACTGGACCCACATGATCCGCTGCAGGTTGCCCTGCGGGGTGCTCATCGAGCTGGAGGTGTCCAACAGCAGGGTGACGGCTGGGCCGGACGGCTGCGCGGGCTGGGTCTGCTGCGCGGGCTGGATCTTCGGCCTACTGGTCGATGTGGCCGGCGGTCGGGTGGCCGTCGGCTGGGTGGTCGGCGCTGTCGATGACCCCGTCGATGATCCCGTCGGGATGGGCAGGGACACCACCGCGGGTGCAGATGTCGCCGTTGGTGCAGACGTCGTCGCGGCTGTCGTTGTGGTCGGGGCTGTCGTAGGGACGGTCGTCGTTGCGACCGAAGGAGAGGGCGAGGCGGTCGAGGTGCTGGGCGGTGCGGACGAACGCGCCGCCGACCATGCCCGGCTCAGTAGGTCGCGGGCCTTCTTGCTCGTCTCGGGCAGTCGGATCACTGCCGTCGAGAGGCTGACGCCGGCAGCAGTTCCCGGCCGTCCACCGGTCCGCAGGCTTGCCTTGGCGAGAATGGCCAGACCCTTCGAGTCGCTGAGGAAGGCGTCGAATTTGGCCGCAGCGTCGGAGATCGCGCTGTTGATCCATGGTGCGGTCAGCGGGATTGCCAGGATGGCGTCTCCGGCTGTGCCACCGGTGGGGTACACAGCGGTCAAGCCGGGAGGGTTCGCCGCGTTGAAGTCAGCGAGTTCCGATTCCACCACCGGAACGGCGGAATAGGAGCTCGTACCGGTGGAGAGTTCGGTGAGTGCGGCCGCGGTCGTGGTCGGCGCGGTCGGCACGGACCGGGCGAGACGGAGCAGGGTGGGTGCGGCTGCCGCCACTGCCCCGGCCGCGATGGGCGCACCTGCGCCGCCGGGGGTCGACGACGCAAGGATCGACTCGAGGGCGTACCGCGAAGCACGGTTGGCTCCTGGATCGGGCATGGCGATCTTCAGTCCGGGCGCACCATCGGCCACGTTCTGCCAGCTGCCGACGGCGGCGCCAGGGGCGCTGCGGACCGCCAGCACCACTGGTGACGTCGCCAGATCGGTATTCGTATTACCCGCAGTCATCGCGGCGTTGTCAGCATCGAGCGCGGCAACGTCGGCGGCGGAATCGACCACCCAGAGCCCTGGGGCGGGCGTCGGCCGGCCTCTCCATCCGGCTGCCAGGGCCGCGACGGTGGAGGCACCGGACATGGCGCTGACGGAGACGGAGACGCACGTCGACCGCGCGATCGGGCCGGTGGAGTTGAAGGCGGCGGCCACGTCGTTCACGGCCGCGGCCGCTCCCGGCGCCGCCACCACCGGCAGCACCGCGCTACCGGTACACGCGAGTGGATCGTCGTGCCGGTTGATGATGACGAAGTATCCAACCGTGAGCGCGGCGACCACGACAGCGGTCACGGTTACCACCACTAGCCAGGCCGCCGGTCGCCGTCGTCGGCGACTTCCAGTGGCGTGACGCCCCATCGGTGGTCCTCATTCCTCATGGTCAATGGAAAGGCGGATCTCTCCAATTCGTCGAACATCCCCGGTGGCCGC
>JAABVA010001378.1_pt1 | contig 26301 bp, 24 predicted proteins | sample 5560331 | NCBI WGS metagenome assembly JAABVA01 (sample SAMN12812661, study PRJNA571458) | rock metagenome | isolation source: Antarctica rocks | place: Antarctica: Victoria Land, Mt New Zealand sud | collected 2016-01-07
CGGGCGGTACGTGGACGGGTCGGACACGCCGTCAGGCTAGTCCTGTCAGCCGACGCTCTCGGGCAGTGCGAGCAACCCCCGCACCACCTCGTCGAAGTGCTCCGCGGTGACGTGCGGGTCGGCCATCGCGTCGCTCACCCAGCCCTCCAGCCGGGTGAGCAGGCCCGCGACCAGCCCGGCCTGCACCGCTCCGTGGGTATCCCACGAATGGGCGGCCACCAACGCGGTGGCCGCTGGGGTGCTGCATACCTGCGCGCAACCCCAGTGGTACGCCGCGGCAGGGGGTTTGAACGTGTGCAGCGTCTCGGTCGAGAGCACCCCGGCGAGAAGCCCGCGCAGTCCCGCTGTGCTCAGCGCCTCCTCGGCGACGGCCGCCGCCCCGTGGGTGAACGCCCACACCGGGACCCCGGCGGCGCGCAGCGCTCGGAGACCGGGCTCCACATCCGGGTGCGCGGGCAGGCTGCGGAAGGCCGCGAGCACGTCGTCGGCGTCGGCACCCACGAGGCCGCTGGTGGTCCGCAGCTGGGCTCGCGCGAGGTCCGCGAACGGCAGCGACTCCCCGGCCAGGCTCTGGGCCATGCCGTCGCGCAGGGTGCGGGCGAAGAACAGTTCCAGCTCGTGACCGGGGCGCCCGTGCGCAGCGAGGCGGTCCCGCAGCCCACCGAGCGCCAGGGTGGTCTCGAAGACGTCGAGCAGGACCGCTCGCGGTCGCAACGCCGCAGCCCGCGTCCCCTCTCCGGCTACCGGGCTCATGCTGCGCTCCCGTCCTCGACCGCTCGCTGCGGGCCGGTGGTGTCGGTGGTGTCGGTGTAGGTCCGGTGCAGCGCGCGGAGCCGGTTGATGGCCTGCACGGCCCGGTCACCGTCGGCTGCCTGGATCGCCATGATGGCCACGTACTCGTCGTCGGGTAGCTCGAGGCGAGCCCACGAGGCGTCCTTGGGGAAGGATACCTCCCGCACGAGTGGCCAGGGAAAGCTCTGCTCGCCGAGGACGTTGCGCACCGCCACCCCATGGACTCCGACCCGCACCCGTGGGCGGGTGAGCAGCAGCACGGCTCCGGCGAGCATGAGGCCGAAGAGGATCATCGCCACCTGGTCGGCGGGCCGGAAGTACACGCCGGTGCTGTCGCCGGTGAGCAGCGTCGCCACCGCGGTGAAGACCACGACGATCACGACGGCAGCGGCAGCGGCCACCCGCCGCACCCGCTGCGGGCGCACCTCGAACTCGGCTGGGCAGGGCCCGCTCACTGGAACTCCTTCGCCGTCCACGGCTGCCTGAGGTACTTCAGGGTCAGCGCCGCGTCCAGCGCCGCCGTGCACGCCTGCGCGCCCTTGTCCTCCACCGACTCGGGCAGCCCGGCCCTGGCCAGCGCCTGCGCCTCGGTGTCGGTGGTGAGCACGCCATTGCCCACCGGTGTGCCCTCGTCCAACGACACGCGGGTGAGCCCGGCGGTGACGGCGTCGCAGACGTAGTCGAAGTGGGGAGTGTCACCGCGGATCACCACCCCCAACGCCACCACGGCGTCGTGGCCCCGCGCCAACTCCTGGGCGACGACCGGCAACTCGACGGCGCCGGCCACCCGCGCGACGGTGGGTTCCGCCACGCCGGCGGCCTGCGCAGCACGCAGTGCCCCCGCGAGCAGGCTCTCGGTGATCTGCGTATGCCAGCGCGTGGCTACCAACGCCACCCGCAGCTCGTGCGCGCCGCCGACCACCAGGTCGGGCTCGCCGCTACCGCTCACGGTGGTCCACCGTCCTCGACCACCGACTCCAGGTCGTCGAGCTGATGGCCCATACGGTCACGCTTGGTGCGCAGGTAGCGGATGTTCTCCGGTGTCGCCCGCACGGGCATGGCGACGCGCTCGGTGATGTGCAGGCCGTAGCCGTCGAGCCCTGCGCGTTTGGCGGGGTTGTTGGTGAGCAGCCGCATCGACGTCACACCCAGGTCGACCAGGATCTGCGCTCCGGTGCCGTAGTCGCGGGAGTCGGCGGCCAACCCGAGCGTGAGGTTCGCGTCCACGGTGTCCTGGCCCGCGTCCTGCAGCTGGTAGGCCTGCAGCTTGTGCATCAGCCCGATGCCGCGCCCCTCGTGCCCACGCATGTAGAGCACAACGCCCCGGCCTTCGCTGGCCACGGCAGCCAGCGCAGCGTCGAGCTGGGTGCCGCAGTCACAGCGCAGCGACCCGAAGACGTCACCGGTGAGGCACTCGGAGTGCACGCGCACCAGCACTTCCTCACCGCGGTCGGTACTTCCCGGGATACCGAGATCGCCGCGAACCAACGCGACGTGCTCGATACCGTCGAAGAGGCTCTCGAAACCCACCGCCCGAAACTCCCCGTAGGGGGTGGGGATGCGCGCTTCGGCGACGCGCTGGACCTGCTTCTCGTGGCGGCGGCGCCACGCGATGAGATCGGCGATGGAGATCAACGCCAGCTCGTGCTCGTCGGCGAAGACCCGCAGCTCGTCGGTGCGGGCCATCTCACCCTCGTCCTTCTGCGACACGATCTCGCAGAGGACCCCCACCGGGCGCAGGTCGGCCATCCGCGCGAGGTCGACGGCAGCCTCGGTGTGGCCGGGGCGACGCAGCACCCCGCCGTCGAGGGCCCGCAGCGGCACCACGTGTCCCGGGCGGGTGAAGTCGCCTGCCCCGGTGCTCGGGTCGGCCAGCAGCCGCATGGTGGTGGCGCGGTCGGAGGCGGAGATGCCGGTGCCGACCCCGGCGCGCGCGTCGACCGTGACGGTGTACGCGGTGCCGCGCTTGTCCTGGTTGGTCGAGTACATCGGGGGCAGGCCGAGGCGGTCGCAGTCCGCACCGGTCAGCGGGACGCACAGGAAACCGGAGGTGTAACGCACCATGAAGGCCACCAGCTCGGGGTTGGCCTTCTCCGCGGCGAAGATGAGGTCGCCCTCGTTCTCCCGATCCTCGTCGTCCACCACGACAACGGCCTTGCCCGCAGCAATGTCGGCCACGGCGCGCTCGATGCTGTCGAACCTGGTCACTGTCCCGCCTCCCGGTCGTGCGACAGATGATCCCACGGGTACTTCCCGGTCATCACCAGGCGTTCCACGTACTTGGCGAGGATGTCCACCTCGAGGTTCACCTGCGTGCCGGGCTGCACCCGGCCGAGGGTGGTGAGGTCCAGGGTGGTGGGGATGAGGCTTACGGTGAACGAGGCATCGTCGCGCGCGGCGACGGTGAGCGACACCCCGTCGACGGTGATCGAGCCCTTCTCCACGACGTAACGAGCGATGTCGTCGGGCAGCGAGATTCGTACCAGTTCCCAGTTCTGCGAGGGCGTGCGGTCGAGCACCTCGCCGGTGGCGTCGACGTGGCCCTGCACGAGGTGGCCGCCGAGGCGGGTGCTCAGCGTCGCCGCCCGTTCCAGGTTCACCGGGCTGCCGGGAGCCAGCGTGCCGAGGCTGCTGCGGGTCAGCGTCTCCTGCATCACGTCCGCGGTGAACGTACCACCGGGCCGCGCGTCTACGACGGTGAGGCACACGCCGTTGACGGCGATGGAGTCACCACGGGCGACGTCGACGGTGACCACCGATCCGCGCACCGTGAACCGTGCGGCCTCGGCGAGATCGTCCTTGGCCACCACCTCGCCCAGCTCCTCGACGATTCCGGTGAACACAGGTCTACTCCCGTTCCGCTGGGGTAAGGACTGCTGGGGTAAGGACGATGCGGACGTCTGGGCCGACGCGGTCGATGGTCTCCACCTCGAACCGCAGCGCCTGCGTGATCGTGGCTACCCCAGCGTCCTCCAGCGCAGCCGGGCCCGCTCCCAGCAGCACCGGTGCGAGGTAGGCGGTGATGCGGTCGATCAGGCCGGCCGCGGCGAACACCCCGGCCAGGGTGGGGCCGCCCTCCAGCAGGACGTCCGGGTGGTCGGACAGCGCCGCTAGCACCTCCAGCGGGTCGTGGGTAGCCAGCAGCAGGGTCTGCGCTGCGTCGTCGAGCACCTTGGCCGTAGGCGGCAGCGACCGGGTACCCACGACGACGCGCAGCGGCTGGTGCTCGGCCAAGGAGCCGTCCGGCAACCGGGCCGTGAGCCACGGGTCGTCGGCCAGCGCCGTGCCCGTGCCCACCATGATCGCGTCGAGCTTCGCGCGCTCCGCGTGCACCTCTGCACGCGCGGGTGCATCGGTGATCCACCGGCTGGTCCCGTCGGCGGCGGCCGCGCGTCCGTCGAGGCTGGTGGCGAGCTTCCAGGTGAGGTGGCTGCGGCCGGTGCGCTGGCGGTGCAGCCAGGCCCGCAGCGGGTCCGGGTCGGTGCCGGTGGTGGTGACCGTGACACCGGCGGCGCGCAGCCGCGCACCCCCGCCTGCGGCCTGCGGTGTGGGGTCGGCGGCGGCGTAGTGCACGCGGTCGACTCCCGCGGCGATCAACGCGTCGCTGCAGGCACCGGTGCGCCCGGTGTGGTTACACGGTTCCAGGGTGCTGACGGCGATGCCGCCGCGGGCCCGCTCGGCCGCCGCCCGCAGCGCCACCACCTCGGCGTGCGGGCCGCCGGGGGGTGCGGTGGCGCCGGTACCGACGAGCTCGCCGGCCGGGTCGAGCACCACGCAACCCACCGGCGGGTTAGGGCTGGTGTGCCCACGCACCTGCTCGGAGGCGGCCGTGGCGAGCATGAGGGCGGCGTCGAGGTTCACCGGCGCGACGCCGCCGTGGCGCTGGCCCGCAAGGACGCCACGGCGGCTTCCGGATCGTCGGCGCCGTACACCGCCGAGCCGGCGACGAAACAGTCCACACCCGCTTCGGCTGCGGCATGGATGGTGTCGGCGTTGACGCCGCCGTCGATCTCCACGAGCAACTGCAGATGCCCACTGTCGACCAGGCGGCGCAGCGTGCGCACCTTGTCCAGCACCTCCGGCATGAAGCTCTGGCCGCCGAAGCCGGGCTCGACGCTCATCACCAGTAGGGTGTCGAACTCGGCCAACAGCTCCAGGTAGGGCTCGAGCGCGGTGCCCGGCTTGATGCCCAGCCCCGCTTTGGCCCCGGCAGCACGGATGTCGCGGGCAATAGACACCGGGTCGGTTCCCGCGGCGGCGGCGGCCTCGGCGTGGAAGGTGACGTTGTGCGCGCCCGCTTCCGCATAGGGCGGCGCCCAGCGACCCGGGTCGTCGATCATGAGATGGCAGTCCAGTGGGATGGCGGTGACCGCCAGCAGGCTCTGCACCACCGGCAACCCGAGGGTGAGGTTGGGGACGAAGTGCGCGTCCATGACGTCGACGTGCAGCCAGTCCGCTCCGCGCACGGCGTCGGCCTCCTGGCCGAGGCGAGCGAAGTCCGCGCTGAGGATGGACGGGGCGATCATCGGCGCTGGCACGGCTGGGGAGTCTACCGAGCGTTGGCGGTAGGGCCTGCCGGGTTCGTGGTGCGGCCGGGTTCGTGGTGCGGCCGGGTTCGTGGTGCGGCGGGGTTCGTGGTGCGGCGGGGCCACGTGCGGCAGGAGAAACAACGGAGCAGCCATTTGCGCTGAGGTCGATCTTGAACCAAGTCGGGCCGTGCGGGCGCCCAGAGTTGGGATAGCCCTGGCCTAGTGCCGGCCCTAGTGCCGGCCTAGCCCAGGCCTAGTGCAGGCCTGGTGCTCGACAGGGCGGGGCGTTTGGACCCGAGTTGCCTCTCGTGCACCAGATCGCCCCCGTGACGCGGGAATCCGCGCCTGAGACCGAATCCGGTGCACCAAAGGCAACGACGAGGACGGTTGGTCTTGGGCTAGCCTTGGGCTAGTTTTGGGCTAGTCTGGGCGCGTAGCGTGCCGATATGACCCGCTACGTGATCGACGCCCCCACCCTCCTGCACCTCGTAGCCAACGATGTCGAGGTCAGTCCGAGGCATCAGATCGTCGCCCCGAATCTCATCCGCTCCCAAGCACTTTCCCTCCTTCCCGAGGCCGTGCGGCACGGTGGCCTCACCGAGGATCTGGCGCTTCAGCACCATGAGCGCCACACCGAGCTGAAGATGCGGCTGCTGGGTGACCGAGTGTCGCGCCGTACCGCCTGGAAGATCGCGCGCGAGCAGGGCTGGGAAACGACGTACGACGCGGAGTACCTCGCCGTCACCAAGCTCCAGGCCGACGCACTGGTCACGGTCAACCCCGCATTGGCGACGAAGGCCAAGGACGTCGTGCCGCTAGCAAGCCTCGAAGCGGTCACCGCGGACCAAGTCTGACCGGGTACTGAACCCCTCGCGGGCTGATCAAGGCGCTCAGGCGCCGATCACTGATGGTGACGTGTGGGCCCGCGACTGCGGTGTGCACCGGCAGCCGGGGACAGCTGCTACTGCCCCTGGTCGTGACGCCCGCCCAGCGCGACCGCAACAAGCGCACCGAACGTGCGGCCCGAGACGGGCGCACCAGCGGGCACGGGACGGGTCATCCCCCCTGCCCGGTGTTCCGGCGATGAACTGCGCCCGCCACACGATGGCGACCGAGACAGCGGTCGGTCCGGCCGGTGAGCTGGACCGGTTCGCTGCGTCGTCAAGGACGCGGCGGACCCACTCCGATATGGAGGCGCCGGAGCGCTCGGCCGTGGTGTACGGCCGCGTCCACCTCACGCGACAGGCGCACGCGCAGCAACGGGGACTCCCCCGACACCGACAGCGACGGGCGGCCCCGGCCTCGAACCCGAGCGATGGCGTCCTCGACGTAGGCGTCATCGATCAAGCGTCCCTTGCTGGCGTACGGCTCCTCGGCTTCCCCCACGTCGGGGCCGAGTTGGTACTTCGTGGGTTTGTTGCTCACCCTCACGCCGCCTCAGGGCGGTCGGCATGACGTGGACCACCACGATGGCGTCGTCGAGGTCCAGTGCCACCATCTCGAGCTCGATGCCCCGGTCGTCCTCACCGGTCCAGCCCAAGCGAGCGTCCGCGGTAGCGGTCGCCGGCACGTGGTCGGGCACGACGGAATCGATCACGAACATCGCGTGGGCCTTGACTCGGACGCGCTCGTGGCAGACACACTCACCCAGATCCTGCAACGACCGCTGCAGGTGCAGACCGCGTGCCTGACCACCGCCATCATCACCGACCTCACCGCAGACCTACGAAAGATCAAGCAGCCGGTCTTGGTGGTGCACGGCGACGCCGACACGTCCGCCCCGCTACCCATCACCGGCAACCCACCGCCGAACTCCTCGCCGACGCAGAACTGCTCGTCTACCCAGGCGCACCGCACGGGCTGTACGTCACCGAGAAGGACCGGCTCAGCGCCGACGTGCTCACCTTCCTGGACAACACCAGAAACGCATCACGTACGTGACCACCAGCCGCTGACATGATCACCGCCTACAACATCAGCCAGCAGCCGATGGGCAATCGGTGACGGGCGCGCGACTACCAGACCGTCTCGACCAGCCCGGAGCTTTGGATGGCGCCGTCTCGGGTAACGAGCGGCGCCCGCAGCACCAGCGCGGTGGCCACGATGAACCGGTCCCACGGGTCGGTGAGCAGCTCCCGGCTGATTGTCGTGCAGGCATCCGCGACAGCGGCATCGATCGGGTGGAGATCGATAGTGGGAGTTGCCGCGCAATTCCGATAGTTCGCGCGCGCTGACTCCTTGGGTCGTCTGTGCGACGTACCACAAGTCGACCAGCGTGGCGACCGACACCGTGATCCCGGCATCAGCCTCGGCTTCTCGCAGAACCTCACCCGCGCGCACCGACAGCCGCGGTGAACCTTGGGTGAACCAGACCAGCGTGTGGGAGTCGGCAACAACTCTCACGACCGGTTGAGGTCCGCCTGGGCGAGCTGGCTGGCCTGCTCGAAATCCTCCCAGCTCAGGTCCGGCCAAGTCACTAGCCGCCCAGCAATGCTGCCTTCCTCACCCGGGGGATGCTCGGCAACCACTCGAAGGTGCGTACCGGGCCGCATCCCGAGGCGCGTGATCTGCTCGGCCGGGATGCTGCCGTCCTCGGCGACGACGAGTTCATGGCCATCCCGACCGCTGACTACGCTCATGTCACCAGCGTAGGGCGCCCAACCCGGTCGTGACGACCGCTGCTGCGACGTAGCCAACCGCGGTCGGACGCCCGTCACCGGTTGACGATGCTCTATCGGTCGTCGCGTCGGCGCAGGTGTAGGTGTTGTTGCAGCTGCTGGTATTCGATGGGCCTGGTCGTCGGTGCGGTGGCGGTGCGGGCTGCCGCCGCGGCGTCAAGGGCGGCGGCCAGTGCGTGACGGTAGAGCGTTGAGCCGGTGCTGACGCTGGCGACACCGGGCTGCCAGAGCACGTTGAGTGGCAGCGCCACGGTGGTCGCCACGGTTTGGATCGCTGCCGGGTCGAAAAGTCCTGGGGTGAACACGCCGGAGGCGCCTGCGTCGCGGTAGGCCGCCAAGCGCCGAACGGTCTCGGACAGCCGTTCCTGGTCGGCGCCGACGGTCAGCCAGTAGGTGTCGGTGCGGGCGTTGACGAACAGGCTGGGCGTGGCGTCCGTGACCGCGCGGATGACGGCGGCGTGCTCGGCTGTGGGGCCGCAGCTGCCCGCCGGGGCGGCCGTCTTCGAGGTTGATGCCGGCGACGCCGAGGTCGGCGAGCTGGGCGGGGAGGTCGGCGACCTCGGCGGGATCGTCTGAGTAGCGGCACGGGCAGGCGCGGGAAGAGCGCGGCGGCCAACGTGATGGTGGGGTCGGCGCCGGCGCCGTCGGGTAGACCGGCGGTGGCGGTCACCCCGAGGCTGGTGGTGCCGACAGCGGGGAAGCCGCTGTCGGCGATGCCCGCCGGCCGCCTGGGCGTCATCACCTACCTGGTGCCGCCGCTGACGATCCTGGGCGCCTGGCCGCGACACCGCTACCTGCACCTCGCCGACCCCGGATGCCGTGGCGGTGGACGCTGGCTGCGACCGGCGCCTCCCACAACTCCGCTTTGTCAGGATATCCTGACAAAAGATGGTGTGTCATCGCCCTACTGGTCGCCTTGTAGTTGTGGTTCGCCAGAAGTCCCGCTTGCCATCCCCTTGTGACGCACCTTCCTGCGCCCGCACGCTCAGGGGGTCAGCGGGTGAGTACACGTCGCGACGGTGACCAACTCCCAACGCCAGGACGGTGGGGGCGTTGTCGATGATCTGCGCGAGGATGCGGTAGTCACCTACGCGATAGCGCCACGCTCCGGCATGGTTCGCGGTCAACGCCTTCCCACGCCGCCGAGGATCATCGAGGGTTCCGACTTCTTCGAGGTAGGCAATCACACGCCGCTGAACCGCGCGATCGAGCTTCTTGTACTCGCGGTCGAACTGGTCAGTGGTCCCAATGCTCCACCGACGCGTCACGCGTCGGTCTCGGCCTTCACCGCCGACAGCGGACGACTACGTCGACCCCCAGCCTCGAATGCGTCGATCGCGGCGTCGGCCACGAAGGCGTCTTCGAGGTCGGCCAGGTACTCACGGAGCGCCGTCCTGACGTAGAAGCTCTTCGAGCGCCCGGTGCGCCGCGCGAGCCCGTCTAGGCGCGCCTCTTCTCGTCGGTCAGCCGGATAGAGATCGTCATAGGACCAACCCCTCGTCATGGGTAAGACATGTTTACGGAAGCCTGCCTCAGGCAGCGGCTACGTCGACAGGACCCCGCACGATCCGCTGCGGATCGGCCGACGCTGGCACGGTCCACTCCGAATCGATGCCCACCGCGCCGGGGTACCAATCCCCGCTGTCATGATCGCGGGTCGTAGTCGGCCGCGGTAGGAGACCCGCTCCGCCTCGGCCGAACAGGGCTCACCGGTGAAGCTGCGCAGGGGGCGACCGGGCAAAGCTCCCGGAGCGGCCGGGCGACGTGGAAGCCTTCAGCCCTCGACACCCGGTGCAACGGGGCCACGTGGAAACCATCGGCCCGCAGGCCGGCCCTCAGGCCTTTGGCCCTCAGGCCGGTGCTCGCCGCAGCGCCGCCAGGAACATGGCGTCGGTACCGTGGCGGTGCGGCCAGAGCTGCACGTGCGGGCCGGCGCCCAGGCGTGGCACGCCCGGCAGCAACGGCCGCACATCGAGCAGGGTCGCGCCCCGGGCAACGGCGTCGGCCACCACCGCCGTCGTCTCGGCCAGGTGCGGGCTGCACGTCGCGTACCCCACCACCCCGCCCGGCCGCACCAGCTCCAGCGCCGATGCCAGTAGCTGCTGCTGCAGCGCCACGAGCTCGGCGACGTCGGAGGGTTGCCGGCGCCACCGGGCTTCGGGCCGCCGCAGCAGCGCCCCCAGCCCGGTGCACGGCGCGTCCACCAGCACCCGGTCGTAGCCCGGTCTCAGCCCGGGGTCACGGCCATCGACCACGTGCACGTCCACGGCGAGCCCGCGGGTGGTGCGCCGGACGAGCTCGGCGCGGTGCGGGCTGGGTTCTACGGCGTCGAGCCGTCCACCTGCCATGCCCACCAAGGCCCCCAGCAGGGCGGCCTTGCCACCGGGCCCCGCACACAGGTCCAGCCAGCGCAGCCCGTCCGGTCCGTCGACCGGCGCCAGCGCGAGCGCGAGCGCCACCAGTTGACTGCCCTCGTCCTGCACCCCCGCCAGGCCCGCACGGACAGCGTCGAGCTCACCCGGATCCCCACCCCCGAGGTGGACGGCGTACGGCGACCACGGCCCCTGCTCACCCCCGGTGACCGCGGCGAGTTCCACCGCGCTGATCTGCCCGGGACGGGCCACCAGATGCACGGTCGGGCGGGTGTCGTCGGCGGTCAGCACCGCGTCCAGTTCAGCGGAATCGGGCCCCAGGGCGTCGGCGAACGCCTGCGCGATCCACCGGGGATGTGCGTGGGCGAACGCCAACCGGCCCAGGTGGTCACCCGGCGCCAGCTGGGCCACCCACGCAGCCTCGTCCTGCCGGGACACCCGGCGGAGCACGGCGTTGACGAACCCGGCCCGCGCCGGCCCCAGTCGGGCCATCGCGAGGTCCACCGAGGTCGACACCGCCGCGTGCGCACCGATCCTGGTGCGCAACAGCTGGTAGGTACCGAGGCGCAACACATCCAGCAGCGCGCCGTCGACGTCGGCCAGCGGCCGGTCGGTGCACGCCTCGAGCACGCCGTCGAGCAGGCCCTGGGCCCGGCAGGTGCCGTAGGCCAGCTCGGTGGCCAGCGCGGCGTCCCGACCGCTGAGCTTGCGCTCCCGCAGCAACCCGGGCAGCACCAGGTTCGCGTAGGCGTCGCGCTCGCGGACAGCGGCGAGCACGTCGCGCGCCGCCGCCCGCGCGGGGTCGCCGATCACCACGGGCAGCGCCAGACGGGGTCGCTGGGTACCCCCGGTGTGCTTGGCCGGGCGGCGGCCTTCCGGACTCACTGCGCCCACTCATCGGGGTCCAGCCGGGCACCGCGCGCCCAGTCAGGGGCCGGCATCGGCCGCTTGCCCGGCGGCTGCACCAACCCGAGGCGAACCGCGGACGTCACGGTGCCCACCAGCACCCCGCACGCCTCCACCCGCAGCTGCCCCGGCGCGAGCCCCTCAACCTCGGTAGTCACCACCGGCCCGAGCTTCACCCGCAGCGCGCGCACCGTCGTCCACGCCCCCGGGTCGGGGGTGACCGCGCGCACCATTCGGTCCACGGCCAGCGCCGGCATCCGCCAGTCGACCCGCGCATCCCCGGTAGTGATCTTAGGGGCCAGCGATACACCGTGCGCGGGTTGTGGCACAGCCTGCAACTCACCGGCCTCCAGGCCGTCCATCGTGGACTCCAGCAGCTGGGCGCCGGACACCGCGAGCCGCCCGAGGAGTTCACCGGCGGTGTCGCGTGCGCGGACGTTCTCGGTGAGCACGCCGTACACCGGCCCGGTATCCAGACCCTGCTCGATGCGGAACGTGCTGGCCCCGGTCACCTCGTCGCCGGCGCGGACCGCGGCCTGCACCGGCGCGGCTCCACGCCAGGCGGGCAGCAGGGAGAAGTGCAGGTTGACCCATCCGAGCCGGGGGACGTCCAACGCCTGCGGCGGCACCAGCAGACCGTAGCCGACCACCGGGATGCAGTCGGGGTGCAGGCTGCGCAGCCGGTCGAGGAACTCGGGATCACCGACGCCCGGCGGCGTCAGGACCGGCACACCCCGGGAGTCGGCCAGCTGCCCGACCGGGGAGCGGGTGACCCGCTTGCCGCGTCCCGCGGGCGCGTCGGGCCGGGTGAGGACGGCGACGACGTCATGGCGCGGCGCGGCGAGCAGACGTTGCAGGGAGGGCACCGCGGCGTCGGGCGTGCCGGCGAAGACGAGGCGCACGTCAGCGCCCGCCGGGGCCGTGCAGCCCGAGCGGGTTGAGCTTGACGAGGGGGGCGGGGGCGCCGAACCACTCGGCCTCGCGGATCGTGCGCATGGCTTCCTTGCGGGTCTCCGGGTCGAGCCGGTCGACGAACAGCACCCCGTCGAGGTGGTCGACCTCGTGCTGCACGGCCCGCGCGAGCATGCCGCTGCCCCGCAGGGTCGCCGGCTCACCGTGCATGTTCCAGCCGTGGGCCACGACGTGCAGGTGCCGGCGGCAGTCAACCCGCAGCCCGGGAATGGACAGGCACCCCTCGGGACCGTCCTGCTCCTCCTCACCCACCACGTCCCACGTCGGGTTGACCAGGTGGCCCGCGGCGTCGTCCGCCCGGTAGGTGAACACCCGCAGGCCGATGCCGATCTGCGGGGCCGCCAGCCCCGCTCCTTCCTGAGAGACCATGGTGTCGTGCAGGTCGGCAACCAGCTGGCGCAGCTCGGCGTCGAAGTCGAGGACCTCCACGGCGCGGGTGCGCAGCACGGGATCGCCGAACAGGCGGACGGGCTGGACGGACACGCAGCGGCTCCGGACGGTCGTGGCGGGGAGTCACCGATCCTAGTCAGCGCGAGGTGCGACGCTGGGGTCACCGCCGGGCAGCGGTGCGACAGTGGCCAGCCGGAGCGGCGATCGGAGAAGGGACGGCATGCAGGACGCGGACAGCGGGGCTGGGTGTGCGGAGGGTGGCGGGTGCGAGCCCTTCGATTTCCACGCCGACGCGGTGTGGAACCTCGTGTGCCAGCTGACCCCGTCGACCGATGCCGCCCAGGAGGTGCTGGTCGCCACGTTCCGCAGCGCGGCCCGCCGTGCTGGGCGGCCGCGGCTCGTCGGCGGCTCCGCGCGGGTCGGGCTGCTGGCCATTGCCGTGCGGCTGTCCCGACCGGTTGTGACGCCGACGGTCCAGGCCGAGCTGATCATGCGCATCGACCGCCCGCCGGACCCCGGTGACGGCGACCATCGGGCGCGGCTCGGCGCCCTCGACCGACTCGCACCCGAGGTGCGTGATGCGGCCGGGCTCTGCGTGCTGGCCGGTTTGTCCATCTCGGAGGCCGCCGACGTGCTCGACGCCGGGGCGCGCACCCTCCGTCGCCGCGTGGCCCGGGCCCGCGCGGCGCTGGGTGAGGTTGCCGCGCAGACACCCGAAGTGTCGCAGCTGACGCCCACCGAACGGGCGGCGCTGCGGGCGCGGGTGCACGCCGAGCCTGACGATCCGGCACCGGAACCGCGTCCCACCGGGATGCGTCGTCCGCGGGTCGCCGTGGCGGTCGGGCTGGTCGTGCTCGCGCTCGCCCTCGGGTCGACGTGGCCCAGCCGTCAACCGAACCGACCGAGCCCCGGCACCGACGTCGTTGCTCCCGAGGTGGGCGCCCTGGCCGCGGCACGCGACGCCCGCCAGGCGGCGGACCGCGCGATCGCCGACGAATCCGGTGTGCCGAGAAGCGGTGACCTCACCCTCGACCGGCACCTCGCCCGCTGCGCGAGCACCGTCGCCAGCTCCGGGCGCGCGAGTGCCTATCCGCCCCCGTCGACGTGGGCGGTGGGGCCGAGTCAGGTTGGCGCGTCGGGCATCACCACCGGGGTGAGCGGGGCCTTCGTGTGTTCCACCACGCCGACCACGGTGTTCGTCTCCGGCACCGTCGGTACCCGCGCCGGCGAGGTGCGTGCCGTGCGGGCGGGGCCGACCCAGCTGGGCCTGCTCAACCCGGCCGGTGCCGAGGTCACCGTGGCACCGACCCGGCCGGGCAGCGGGTCGCGGGCAACCACCAGCTCGGCGCGAGTGCAGGTGGTGCCGCTGTTCGACGCCCGCACAGCGCCGTTCGACCTCACCCTCACCGTCCGCGGCCCCGCCGGGGTTTCCTTCGACGCACCCCTCCCCGACCCGCAACCTACTGCCGTCGAGCTTCTCGACCGACCGGTGCCCCCGCAGGATCGCTCCAGCGTCGACGGCGCTCTGCTCGGACGCTGCTTGGCCTCCCCATTCGCCGCGTTCACCCCCGACCACGACGCGTGGTCGCCGGTCGCCAGAATGGACCTCGACGACGGCACCGTGGTGCTGGCCGTGCGGGCGTACGGCCAGGCCGGGGTGTGCGCCGAGCGCGGCACGCGACAGGTGTTCAGCGGGTTCCCGGTGGACGACCCGCCTCCCGCGCGCAGTCTGCGCACCGTCACCGGGGTCGGCGCGGTCGGCGGCGACGACCGCGCCTACACGGTGCTCGCCGTCGACCCCACCGCCGTGCTCCTCGAGGTCAGCGACGCCGAGCGGCCCGCGCGGTGCGTCGTCGCGGCGGGTGTCGGCGTGTGCGCCTCCACGACGCGTCCCAGCCAGGGGGGCATTGCCACCGCGCACGACGCCGCGGGCGCAGTCGTCGCCGGACCGACCCGGCTGGCGTGAGCCGTTCCCCGTGCGCGCGTTCACGCTGTGCGTTTGCGCTCGGGCTCAGCCGATACGGTGCGGGTCGATCTGCACCCGGGTGGCGCCGGGCTCCTTGCGGGCACTGCGCACCCCCTGCGCCGCCGTCAACGCCCGAGCCAGCGCCCGACCGTCCCGCCGCGGTACGCGCAGCAGCATCCGTTCCCAGCCCTGCGCCCCGCGCGGTGCGTCAGCGGAGTCCACCGGTCCGAGCACCTCGGTTCCCGGGGGCAGCTCGGCGACCTCGAGCAGACCCTCGAGTGCGTCGGGCGCTGCGTCGAGCGCCGCCAGGTGCACCGCGGGAGGGAAACCCACCTCGGCCCGGGACGCCAGTTCAGCGGCGGCGTGGCCCACCGGGTCCCAACGCACCAGGGCCTGCACGGTGGCCAGCTCCGACTCGGCGACGACCACCACCTGCCCGCCGTCGCCAGCAGCGCGGACCAAACCCGCGGCCGCCATCCACCGGCGCAGGGTCTCCTCCGCCGCGCGCAGGTCGGCCCGACCCAGCAGCGCCCACCCGTCCAGCAGCAACGCCGCCCCGTATCCGCCGTCAGCCACCGGCTCGGCACCCGGGGTCGACACGATCAGCGCCGGGGTGCCCGCCACGGTGGCCAGCACGTCCGCGGCACCGGAGGTGCGCACGGGCACCCCGGTGAACGCCCGACCCAGTTCCTCGGCGGTGCGCTGGGCGCCCACCACCCGCGCCCGCAACCCCCGTGACCCGCACGCGCTGCACCGAAACGCCGCGTCGAGGACCCCGCACCACCGGCACACCGGCGCGCCAGCGGAGTCCGGCGCGACGGGGGCAGGCAGTGCGAGCGGGCCGTGGCAGCGCCGGCAGCGCACCGGTTCCCGGCAGCGCGCGCACCCCAGCGCCGGCACATAGCCGCGGCGCGGCACCTGCACCAGCACCGGGGTGCCAGCGGTGAGGGCAGCGCGGGCGGCGGCGAAGGCGATGGCGGGCAACCGGGCGGCGCGGGCAGCCGGATCGCGGGCGAGCTGGTTGTCGATGTCGGCCAATGCGGTGGTCCTGGGTGCGCGTTCGCGCACCACCGTGCGCGCGGCCACCAGGTCGTGCGCCCAGCCCGCCTCCACCAGCGCCTGCGCCTCAGCCGTTCGCGCATACCCACCGAGCAACACCGCTGCACCTGCGGCGTGGGCCCGCAGCAGCGCCACCTCGCGGGCATGTGGGTACGGGGCGCGCGGCTCGGCGTGGTTGTCGTCCCCGTCGTCCCACAGGGCCACCAGGCCGAGCTCAGCCACCGGCGCGAACACGGCAGCCCGGGGCCCCACCACCACCCGCGCCGTGCCCCGCAGGGCAGCAAGCCAGCGCCGATACCGCTCGGCGGGCCCCAGCCCGGCGGACAGCGCCACCACGGCTCCCGTGCCCACCAGCGGCAGGCACGCGGAGTACACGCGGTCGACGTCACGCTGGTCGGGTACCACCAGTACCGCGGTGCGCCCTGCAGCTGCGGTGACCGCCGCGGCCTCCGCCAGCCGGCCCGGCCAGTCCGCTCCCGGCAGCGCCTGCCACACCGCCCGCGGACCTCGGCCGGCGCCGAGCGCCTCGAGGTAGCCGGCGGCGTGCGGGTAGTGACCCCAGCCCGAGCAGTCACCGGGTGGCGCCACCAGCGACCCCGCCGCGACCGGTTCGGCCTCCGCCCGCGCGTGCCGGCCGGGCACCGCCAGGCGAAGCACGTCGGCCCGCGTGCCGGCGTAACGCGTGGCCACCTCCCTGGCCAGCCGGGCGAGTTCGGGGGTGAGCACCCGCTCCGCCGAGACAACCTGCTCGAGGAATCCGAGTTTGCCTGGGTGCTCGCTCGCCTGGGCCCGCTCCAGGACGAAGCCGTCGACCAGGCGCCCGGCGAAGCGCACCCGCACCCGCACCCCAGGCTGGGCATGCACCGACTGGGTGGTGTCGACGAGGTAGTCGAAGTCCCGGTCCAGGTGGGCCAGCGGCACCATGAGCGCGACCCGGGCCACGGGCAGCTCAGCGGTCGGGGTGCGGGGTTGCTTCACCGGTGCAGGTCTACCCGCGACACCCGACACCCGCGGCGGGCGGCGGTGGCCACTCCCGGGGTCCGGCGGGGGGCGGTACGTCCGCCCGCACCCCGCGCCGCGCGCGCACCACCCTGCTCAGGCGCCCGCAAGCGCGCGCAGCGCGTCCACCCGGTCGGTGTGCTCCCAGGGCAGATTCACATCGGTGCGGCCGAAGTGGCCGTAGGCGGCCGTGGCGGCATAGATCGGCCGCATCAGGTCGAGATCCCGGATGATCGCGGCCGGGCGCAGGTCGAACACCTCGTCGATCGCGGTCTGGATCTTGGCCGGGTCGGTGGTCTCGGTGCCGAAAGTCTCCACGAACAGCCCCACCGGAGCGGCTTTGCCGATCGCGTAGGCCACCTGCACCTCGATCCGCTGGGCGAGCCCAGCGGCCACCGCGTTCTTCGCCACCCAGCGCATTGCGTAGGCGCCCGAGCGGTCCACCTTGGAGGGGTCCTTGCCGGAGAACGCACCACCACCGTGCCGGGCCATCCCCCCGTAGGTGTCCACGATGATCTTGCGGCCGGTCAGCCCGGCGTCGCCCATCGGGCCGCCCAGCACGAACTTCCCGGTCGGGTTGACCAGCAACCGCACATCGGAGGTATCCAGGCCGGGCAGGTTCAGCTCGGCGATCACCGCATCCACCACCTGGCTCTTGATGTCCGGGGTGAGTAGGCCTTCGAGGCTGACGTCCGCAGCGTGCTGAGTGGACAGGACCACGGTGTCGAGCCGCACCGCCTGGTCACCGGCGTACTCGATGGTGACCTGGGTCTTGCCGTCCGGGCGCAGATACGGCAGCAGGCCCGACTTGCGCACCGCGGCGAGCCGGCGGGACAGCCGGTGCGCCAGGGCGATCGGCAGCGGCATGAGCTCCGGGGTGTCGGTGCAGGCGTAACCGAACATGAGGCCCTGGTCACCGGCGCCCTGCCGGTCGATCGCGTCGTCGGACAGGCCTTCCACCCGCGACTCGTATGCAGTGTCGACGCCCTGAGCGATGTCCGGGCTCTGCTGGCCGATGGAGATGCTCACCCCGCACGACTCGCCGTCGAATCCCTTGGTGGAGGAGTCGTAGCCGATGTCGAGGATCCGTCGCCGGACGATGTCGGCGATGGGGACGTAGGACTGGGTGGTGACTTCACCGGCCACGTGCACCTGGCCGGTGGTGACCATCGTCTCCACGGCGACCCGGCTGCGCGGGTCCTCGGCCAGCATCGCGTCCAGGATCGAGTCGCTGATCGCGTCGCAGATCTTGTCGGGGTGTCCTTCGGTGACCGACTCGCTGGTGAACAGACGACGACCGGACTGGCTCACAGGTAGATCCTCTCGGGTGCTGACGCTGCTGGCGACGCGGCCGGGCGAGCGGTGTGGGGCGGTGCGGGGAGCACCCTAACCGCGCCGGTTCAGCTGGGCGGCGACCGCGTCGAGGACGCGGCTGGCCAACAGTGCCTTCGATCCGTGCTCGAGCACCAGTTCGGACCCGGTTGCGCTGAGCAGCCATCCGGTGTTGGTGTCGACCTCGAACGCGCCACCGTCGCCGACCGCGTTCACCACCAGCAGGTCGCATCCCTTACCGGCCAGCTTGGCCCTGGCGTGGTGCAGCACGTCACCCGCGCCGTCGCCCGTCTCCGCGGCGAAGCCGACCAGGACCTGCCGTTCGGGCAGCTCGCCACGGCCGCGGGCAGCGACCAGTTCCGCGAGCACGTCGGGGTTGCGGGTCAGGGTGACGGCGGTGGGTTCGTCGGTACCTTTCTTGATCTTCGACGGCGCGGTGGTGCTCGGGCGGAAATCGGCGACGGCCGCGGCCATCACCACGGCGTCGGCACTGCGGGCGGCGGTGTGAACCGCAACGCGCAGCTCCTCGGTCGTACCGACGCCCACCACCTCGACGGCCGCGGGCGCGGCGAGCCCGGCGACGTGACCGGAGACGAGGGTGACCCGGGCTCCCCGCTGGGCAGCCACCCGGGCCACCGCGTATCCCTGCTTGCCGGAGCTGCGGTTGCCCAGGAAGCGGACGGGGTCGAGCGGTTCGCGGGTGCCCCCCGCGGACACCACCACGTGGCGGCCCACCAGGTCCCGGGGCAGGGCGTCGGGGCGTTCGAGCAGCAGGGTCGCCAGTGCCGCGAGCTCACCTGGATCGGGCAACCGTCCCGGTCCGCTGTCGGTTCCGGTGAGCCGACCGGACGCAGGTTGCACCACGACGGTGCCGCGGGCACGCAACAGCGCCACGTTGTCGACCGTGGCCGGGTGCTCCCACATCTCGGTGTGCATCGCCGGGGCCATGAGCACCGGGCAACGCGCGGTGAGCAAGGTGGCCGTGAGCAGGTCGTCGGCGCGGCCCTGCGCGGCACGCGCCAGCAGGTCGGCGGTGGCCGGTGCTACCACCACCAGGTGCGCCCGCTGGCCCAGGCGCACGTGCGGAACCTGCTCGACGTCGTGGAACACCCCGGTGTGCACGGGGTGGCCGGACAGCGCCTCGAAGGTGGCTGCGCCGACGAACTCCAGGGCAGCCGCAGTGGGCACGACCCGGACGTCGTGCCCGGTCTCGGTCAGCAGGCGCAGCAGCTCGCAGGCCTTGTACGCGGCGATGCCCCCGCCGACCCCGAGGATGACCGTGGGGCGGACGGGGGTGGTCTCACCGGCGGTACGGCCAACACGCCCGGCGCCGGCGCTCACTCGCCTTCGGTGTGCTCGAGCAGGTCGGCGTGGATCTCCCGCATCGCGATCGACAGCGGCTTCTCCTGGGGGCCGGGCTCGACCAGCGGGCCGACGTACTCCAGCAGGCCGTCACCCAGCTTGGAGTAGTAGTCGTTGATCTGCCGGGCGCGCTTGGCGGAGTAGATCACCAGCGCATACTTCGACGACGTGCGGGCGAGCAGCTCGTCGATGGGCGGGTTGGTGATACCCAGCGGGGGGTCGTACACGGGGATGACGGCGGGCTCGGTCTGGGGCGTGCTCACGAAGAGGCTCCTGCACAGGTTGCTCGAAAGGCGATGGTGGCTCGGACCACAGTGACCTCGGTCCGACGGACGAACGGGCTCGTCGCTGAGCGGCGGCGCTGCGACTGCGCGTGCGCCGCTGCTCAAGATGGTCCGACGAGCAAGGCTAGCAACTCGCCCGCCGCGACGCCCACGTCGTGGTTGACGATGGTGACGTCGAACTCCCCAGCCGCGGCGAGTTCGTCGCGCGCCGTCTCCAGCCTGCGGGCCACCACTTCGTCGGGTTCGGTGGCCCGACCGGTGAGCCGGGACACCAACACCTCCCAGCTGGGCGGGGCCAGGAACACCAGGATCGCCTCCGGCACCGCCGCCCGCACGGCACGGGCACCGGCCAGGTCGACCTCCATCAGCACCGGCCTCCCTGCCGCCAGCGCCGCGCGCACCGGGCGTACGGGGGTGCCCGAGCGGTGTAGGCCACGGTGGATCTCGGCCCACTCGAGCAGTTCACCGTCGGCGATCATCGTGTCGAACTGAGCCGGGGTGACGAAGTGGTAGTCGTAGCCGTCCACCTCGTCGGGGCGGGCGGTTCGGGTGGTGGCCGAGACGGAGAAGTGCAGCTCGGGCAGCTCCGCCCGCAGTACCCGCACCACGCTGGACTTGCCGACGGCGGAGGGACCGGCCAGCACCACCAACCGGCCCCTCCGCGCAGCGGCTGTCCGGTCCGTCTCCGACGCAGCAACCCCGCGCGTCTCCGACGCAGTGCCCCCGCGCGTCTGCGACGCAGTGCCCCCGCGCGTCTCCGACGCAGTACCCCGGTCCGCGGATAGCTCCGTCCCGGCTGCGTCGGCCGTCACCGCGTTGCTCAGGCCTGGTCGAAGCGGGCCAGCAGGGCCTTGCGCTGACGGTCTCCCAGGCCACGGAGGCGACGGGTGGGGGCAATCTCCAGCTCGGTCATGATCTCCTGCGCCTTGACCTTGCCGACCTTCGGCAGCGCCTCCAGGAGCGCGGAGACCTTCATCTTGCCGAGGATGTCGTCGCTCGTGGAGTCGGCGAGCACCTGCCTGAGGTCGGTGCCACCGCGCTTGAGGCGCTCCTTGAGTTCGGCCCTGGCCTTGCGCGCGATGGCGGCCTTCTCCAGGGCAGCGGCCCGCTGCTCGTCGGTCAGCTGGGGAAGCGCCACGGTTCCTCCGTCATGTGTGGATCCTCTGTGGATCGTCTCGGGTTCCTATCGTGCCGCTGGTTCGCCAGCAACGCGACCGACCGTACCCATGGCTGTCTACCTGGCCCAATCCGCCCCGGCTCGCCGGCGGGTCGGGTCCTGGGGCAGGGCCATCCGAGCGCTCAGCCAACCAGCGCGGCGCTCACCTCGGCGCGCACCCGCCCGGCGGCCGCGCGCAACGCCGCCACGGCTGGCCCGTGCCGCAGAACGGCGCGGGACGTGCTGGGCAACACCAGGTGCGTGGCTGCGCCGAACAGCCGCACCAGGTCGGCCGCGCTCGCCCCCTGGGCACCCAGGCCGGGGGCCAACACCGGCCCGTTCAGTGCGGTCAGCTCGAGCTCATGATCCTGTGTGGCCCCCACCACCACACCTACCGAGCCCAGCGGCGTCGCCCCACGGTTGCGCTCCGCGGCGGCGTCCACCACCGACTGCGCCACGCTCCGGCCACCGGAGCGCGCCAGTTGCACGGCCGCACCCTGGGGGTTGGAGGTCCGAGCCAGCACGAACACCCCGCGGCCGGTGAGCGCGGCCTGCTCCAGTGCGGGCTCCAGCGAGCCGACCCCGAGGTACGGCGAGAGCGTCACGGCGTCGGCAGCCAGGGGTGAGCCCTCACCGAGGTAGGCCTGGGCGTAGGCGGTCATGGTGGAGCCGATGTCACCCCGTTTGGCGTCCAGCAGCACCAACGCGCCGGCCTCCTGCGCGGCCGCGATCGTCCGCTCCAGCACGGCGACGCCCGCGCTGCCGTGCGCCTCGAAGAACGCCGACTGCGGCTTGAGCACGGCCACCTCGTTCGCCAGCGCCGCCACGCAGGTCATCGCGAAGCGCTCGAGCCCGCTCGCGTCGCCGTCCAGACCCCATGCCTGCAGCAGGCGAGGGTGCGGGTCGATCCCCACGCACAACCTGCCCCGGGCCGCCGTCGCCGCGGTGAGCCGTGACCCGAAGGATGCCCGAGTGCTCACCGCGCCGGCCGCAGCGCCCGGTGCAGTTCCTGCAATGGCCGCACCCCGATATCGCCGGCGATGGCGGCCTCGATGCCCTGCACGGCCGCCGCCGCGCCCTGCACGGTGGTGATACACGGAATGTCGGCGGACACGGCGGCACTGCGGATCTCGTATCCGTCGATGCGCGGTCCGGAGTTGCCGTATGGGGTGTTGATCACCATGGCCACCTCACCGGCGGCGATCCGCGCCACGATGGTTGCCGTGCCGTCCTGGCTGGGACCAGCGGAGTGTTTACGCACCTCGGTGCACGGAATCCCGTTGCGGCGCAAAGTTTCCGCGGTTCCTGCCGTGGCCAGGACGCGGAAGCCGAGATCGGCGAGCCGTTTGACTGGGAACACCAGCGAACGCTTGTCCCGGTTGGCCACCGAGACGAACACCGTCCCCGAGGTGGGCAGTGAGCCGTACGCCGCGGTCTGGCTCTTGGCGAAGGCACGGCCGAAGTCGGCGTCGATGCCCATCACCTCGCCGGTGGACTTCATCTCGGGGCTGAGCAGGGAGTCGACCCCGGTGCCGTCGGCCCGGCGGAAGCGGTGGAAGGGCAGGACCGCTTCCTTGACCGCCACCGGGGCATCGGCGGCGACCGTGCCACCGTCCCCCTGTGTGGGCAGCACCCCGTCGGCACGCAACTCCGCGATGGTGGCGCCCAGCATGATGCGCGCGGCGGCCTTGGCCAGCGGGACCGCGGTGGCCTTGGACACGAAGGGCACGGTGCGGCTGGCTCGCGGGTTCGCCTCCAGCACGTAGAGCACGTCATCCTTCAACGCGTACTGCACGTTGATCAGCCCACGCACCCCGATGCCGTGCGCAAGCAGTTCGGTCGAGCAACGCACCGCGTCGATGTCACTGCGGCCCAGCGTGATCGGGGGCAACGCGCACGCTGAGTCGCCGGAGTGGATACCGGCCTCCTCGATGTGTTCCATCACCCCGCCGAGGTACACCTCGGTCCCGTCGCACAGCGCGTCCACGTCGATCTCGATGGCGTCGTCGAGGAAGCGGTCCACCAGCACCGGGTGCTCCGGGGTGATCTCCGTCGCTCGTTGGATGTAGGAGGACAGCGTCGCCTCGTCGTAGACGATCTCCATGCCGCGCCCACCCAGCACGTAGGACGGGCGCACCAGCACCGGGTATCCGATGCGCTCGGCGATCACCTTGGCCTGGGCGAAGCTGGTGGCGGTGCCGTAGGCGGGCGCGGGTAACCCGGCGGCGGCCAGCACCGCACCGAAGGCGCCGCGGTCCTCGGCCAGGTCGATGGCCTCCGGGCTGGTGCCGACGATGGGCACGCCGGCGTCGGCGAGGGCTTGGGCCAGCCGCAGCGGGGTCTGCCCGCCGAGTTGCACGATGACTCCGGCGACGGTGCCCGAGCCCTGCTCGGCGTGCACCACCTCCAGCACGTCCTCCAGCGTCAGTGGCTCGAAGTACAGCCGATCTGCGGTGTCGTAGTCAGTGGACACGGTCTCCGGGTTGCAGTTGATCATCACCGTCTCGTACCCGGCGGCGCTGAGCGTCAGCGCGGCGTGCACGCAGGAGTAGTCGAACTCGATGCCCTGGCCGATCCGGTTGGGGCCTGAGCCCAGAATCAGGACCTTGGCTCGTTCGGTCTGGGTGGCCACCTCGCTCTCGGCGTCCGGGTCCGACTCGTAGCAGCTGTAGTGGTAGGGGGTGGACGCGGCGAACTCCGCGGCGCAGGTGTCGACCGTCTTGAACACCGGGCGCACCCCGAGGCGGTGGCGCAGCACCCGCACACCGCCCTCCCCGGCCAGCTCGGGGCGCAGCGCCGCCACCTGACGGTCGGACAACCCCGCCCGCTTGGCCCGGCGCAGCAGGTCCGCGTCGAGCACCGGGGCGTCGAGCAGCGCGGCCCGCAGCTCGACCAGCCCGGCCACCTCCCCAACGAACCAGGGGTCGATGCCCGAGGCCAGCGCCACCTCCTCGACGGTCCCGCCCAGGCGCAGCGCCAGCTCCACGTCGTAGATGCGGCCGTCGGTGGGGGTGCGCAGGTCGGCGAGCACGGTGGTCAGGTCGGCGAGCTCGGCCGGGTCCGGTGTGGTCCAGAAGCCCTGCTGGGTGGTCTCCAGCGAACGCAACACCTTGCCCAGCGCCTCGGCGAAGCTGCGGCCGATGCTCATCGCCTCCCCGACGGACTTCATCGTGGTGGTGAGCGTGGGGTCCGCCCCGGGGAACTTCTCGAAGGCGAACCGCGGCGCCTTGACCACCACGTAGTCCAGTGTCGGCTCGAAGCAGGCCGGTGTGGCCCCGGTGATGTCGTTGACGATCTCGTCCAGGGTGTAGCCGATGGCGAGCTTCGCGGCAATCTTCGCGATGGGGAACCCGGTGGCCTTGGACGCCAGCGCCGAGGACCGCGACACCCGCGGGTTCATCTCGATGACCACCAGGCGGCCGTCGGCGGGGTCGACGGCGAACTGGATGTTGCAGCCGCCGGTGTCCACCCCCACCTCACGCAGCACGTCGATGGCCAGGTCCCGCATACGCTGGTACTCGCGGTCGGTCAGGGTCATCGCCGGCGCCACCGTCATCGAGTCCCCGGTGTGCACCCCCATGGGGTCGATGTTCTCGATGGAGCACACCACGACGACGTTGTCGTGGGCGTCGCGCATCAGCTCCAGCTCGAACTCCTTCCACCCCAGGATGGACTCCTCGATCAACACGTTCGCCGCTGGCGAGGCAGCGAGTCCCCCGCCGGCGATGCGGTCGACGTCGGCGGGGGTGTAGGCCATCCCCGATCCGAGACCGCCCATGGTGAAGCTGGGCCGAACCACAACCGGAAGACCCAGCTCGGCGACGGTGTCGCGGACCTCGGCCATGGTGTGGCACACCCGTGAGCGGGCGCTCTCGCCGCCGACCTTGGCCACGATGTCCTTGAACATCTGGCGGTCCTCACCGCGCTGGATCGACTCCGCGTCCGCCCCGATCAGCTCGATGCCGTGCGCGGTGAGTACCCCGCAGTGGTGCAGGTCCATGGCGCAGTTCAGTGCGGTCTGCCCCCCCAGGGTGGCCAGCACGGCGTCGATGGGGTGACCCGCGGCAGCCTCGGCGGCGATGACCTTCGCCACGAAGTCCGCGGTGATCGGCTCGATGTAGGTGGCGTCGGCGAACTCCGGGTCGGTCATGATCGTCGCCGGGTTGGAGTTGATCAAGCTGACCCGCAGCCCCTCCGCGCGCAGCACCCGGCAGGCCTGGGTGCCGGAGTAGTCGAACTCACACGCCTGCCCGATGACGATGGGCCCGGAGCCGATGACCAGAACGTGGTGCAGGTCGGTGCGGCGGGGCATCAACGGCCTTCCATCATGGCGGTGAACCGGTCGAACAGGTCGGCGGCGTCGTGGGGTCCGGCCGCGGCCTCCGGGTGGTACTGCACCGAGAACGCGGAGCCGTCCAGCAGGGCGACGCCCTCGACGCTGCCGTCGTTGGGACAGGTGTGGCTGATCACGGCCCGCCCGTACGGGGTGTCGAACTCCTCCCCCGCCGCGCCCTCCACCGCGAAACCGTGGTTCTGCGCGGTGATGGCCACCTTGCCGGTGGCGTGCTCGATCACCGGGATGTTCATGCCCCGGTGGCCGTAGCGCATCTTGTACGTGCCGCGGCCCAGCGCCCGGGCCAGCAGCTGGTTGCCGAAGCAGATGCCGAATACCGGCAGGCGCAGCTCCAGCACCTGCCTGGTCAAGGCGACCTGGGCGTCCGCGGTGGCGGGGTCACCGGGGCCGTTGGACAGGAAGAACCCGTCCGGGCTCACCTCACGCACCTGATCCAGGCCGGCGTTCGACGGCAGCACGTGCACCCGCACCCCGCGGGCGGCGAGCATCCGGGGGGTGTTGGTCTTGATGCCCAGGTCCAGCGCCACCACCGTGAACCGGGCCGGCCCGTCGGGTTCCACGACGTAGGCGGTGGCGGTACTTACCTGCCCAGCCAGGTCGGCCCCGACCATCGACGGCTGGTCCTGCACGCGACGCAGCAGCGCTTCGACCGGAGCCAGCCCGGCACCGGAGAAGATGCCGGCCCGCATCGAGCCCCGTTCGCGCAGGTGGCGTACCGCTGCGCGGGTGTCGATACCGGTGATACCCACCACGCCCTGGGCACGGAGCTGGTCGGCCAGGGTGCCCGTGGCACGCCAGCTCGACACGCGGCGAGCGGGGTCACGCACGGCGTAACCGGCCACCCAGATGCGTCCGCTCTGCTCGCCCGCGCGCCGCGACTCGGAATCTTCGTCGTTCCAGCCGGTGTTGCCGATCTGGGGGGCGGTGGCCACCACGATCTGGCGGTGGTAGCTGGGGTCGGTCAGCGTCTCCTGGTAGCCGGTCATGCCCGTGCAGAACACCGCCTCCCCGAGGGTGGTGCCGGTGGCCCCGTACGCCTCACCGAGGAAGGTCCGCCCGTCCTCCAGCACGAGCATTGCCCCGTTCATGCCTTCTGCCCCTGCTCGTTCGGCTTGCGACGCGCTGCGAGCTGCGCGCCCACCGCGCTCAG
>JAABVA010001380.1_pt1 | contig 26278 bp, 37 predicted proteins | sample 5560331 | NCBI WGS metagenome assembly JAABVA01 (sample SAMN12812661, study PRJNA571458) | rock metagenome | isolation source: Antarctica rocks | place: Antarctica: Victoria Land, Mt New Zealand sud | collected 2016-01-07
GGGGAGGAGAGGAAGGGGGTTAGTTGAGGTTGAGTAGGGGGAAGGGGCAAGATGGGGTGGAGATTAGCGGGGGAGGATGGTATAGACGTGGGAATGGAAGGGGTAAGGGAGCAATTTTCATGGGAGGGGGTTTGGTAATGGGGATTTATGACAACAGATCGAACGAGGAGATGTGAGCGGGAAGGTGGGGGAGGGGTAGGGTAGGATAATGGGCGAGGGGACATGGAAACTATGGGAACTATGGGAACGAAAAGATTTAGGGTGAGAATATTCTCTAGTGAGTATGGCACGTATGACGATGTGAAGGAGACAATTGAAAGGCTTATTTGTGAGTAGAGATGAGGGTAGAAGCGGCGAACGTAAAGATCTCCGGAACGTTTGAAAACGAAACCGTGTCAGCAAGTGAAGGCAGAAACATGGAAACAAGTGGGTCCATAAGAAGAAATGCAAAAGTCAACCGAGTCTGCAATCCCCACTTACTTTAGCTTTCCGGCGATTTCTTCTTGCTCGGCTTTCGTTTCCTGGATTTGACACTCTAAGGCTGCGATCTTGGCTTCAAGATCTGCCTATCTTGGGTAACATCAGTCAGGGTCCAAGCGTTCCATCGGTAAAGTCGGGATTGTGGGAAGAACAGCACTTGCCACTTTCTTGGCTTCGGCCTCGGATACCGGAGGTGATGGCGGAGTCATCTGTTGTGTGGGGGTGAGGGAATTGCTTTGCGTGGTAGCGGGGGGTGGAGAGGAAGGCATGTTGCGCTTGTGATCCGCATAGAGCGGAGCGTCAGGTCGCTGTGCCAATTAGTCGGATCAAGCTCAAGCACGATAGAAGTTGTCGGCGCAAAGTTTAGGGTGTTCGGCAGTACCCGGCAGATCGGGGTGATCAGGAACAGAGCTTCCATACACAGTACAGACTACAGTAGGGGTACCGTAAGAAGGGAAAGTTACCTTGATGAAACTTCCGTGCCACTCTAAGGCGTTTGTTTAGCTGAAGCTGGACCGTGTTCACACTAACTGTGCTCGCCAATCGAGTCTAGTCTCGCTGGCCCGGACTCCATACGAAGTACTAGCAGGTGCCTTTAGGTACTCTACCTACTCAAGCAGGTGTCTAGGTACTCGTACGGTACAGTACAGTACAGTACTCCTAAGCTAAGTTTAAAGCACGACTTTAAACCCACCCCTGGCCCCTGCCGAAGTCCCGTCCAAACGCCCGGGAAATATACACCGATATTTGTATTCCTTCTGAGATACCTTAGTTCTACCTGGATACCTCTTCAGCCTTTGAGATCGATGCTGCAAAGACCCAGGCGCTACAGTATGAAATCCAAGGCCTATTCCTCGTGGATACTGTGGTCCAATGCAGATACATAACGAGAGAGACGATTAGACGAATGCCCCTCGTACGGAGGAACTTTAGACTTCAAGGGTCTTCGGAGTACTTAAAAGCGTCATTCCTTAGCGCGTTCGTACCTGAACCGTACCGCGCCGCTTACTCCTGGACTCCCCCCGCCCCCTGTGTGGATATCATTCGTCATTGGCTTACGAACGGATCATCGCCCTCGAAACTCTTCAGGTACGGAGCAGTCAGCGAGTTAGTCGTACCTGTAATCTCCACCGCACATCGACTGGACTGGTCAAGGCTCATTAGCCCACACGAGGCACGGCTTGCTCCAGATACGGCATGGCCAAACAAAGCCGACGACCCTGATCCCGTCTGAACGCGGCGTCGTTCTTCGCCACGACGGAACCAGGGGACGGTCATGTGTATACAGCTTTGTTCCCTCATCATGTGTGTTCTCTCAACCATTTCCAGTGGCACTCTTTGGAGGCATTACCTTCGTCTTTACCTTATACTACTGTCGTTACTCCAGCATATCCGGTCGTGATTACGTCGTTCTTTTGTATCTTATCACTTAACACGTTCTTTGTCTGGCACCTCGTTCTTAACAAAACCCTTTGCGGGCCATCTACTTCCCTCAAGGTCAATTGATCTTTTCTCCTATATAATCATGTATTCGAGGTCGATCTACGTCGCCCTGGGCCTCATCTTCGCCACTAGCAGCTCCGCTGTTCCAACCCAGAGTCCTGGCAGCCAGCTCTCGGGCTTGCACTCTTTGGTTGGCCGTGCTTTGACCACCGACAATACCTGCGGAAATGTCCTCGCCGGGAATGGCAATAATTATACGTGTAACCCTGCCCTTGCCCAGGGCGGAGCGTGTTGCTCTGCATCTGGATACTGTGGTCTGTTTTACTCGAGTCCTGGACAAGCTGCATGTTTGCAAGATGACCTTCTGACATGCCAAACAGGAACAACTACCGACTATTGCGGTGTCGGCTGCCAATCGACTTTTGGCACCTGTTCAGGTTCTGAGGTCATAGCGATAGACCCGAATGTGTGCGGTCCTGCCCATAGTAACAACAAGTGTCTGAGCGGTCTCTGCTGTTCGGGAGCTGGGTATGTCAAGATCAGCCTCCTTGAGAAGACCAGAAGCTCACAAGCGTAGATACTGCGGCAACACAACAGACTACTGTAATACTGGATGCCAGTCTGGTTTTGGGGATTGTACTGCCACTACCATAGGAATTGGACAATCAACCTGTGGCCCTGCCTTCGGCAATGCAAAATGCTCTGGTACCAACTGCTGCTCCGCTGCGGTATATATGCCTTCCATCTTGTGCTGCGCTGGTGACTAAACAGATCCAGGGATACTGTGGCACTGGCGTAGCATACTGTACTGATCCTGACTGCCAATGGCAATTCGGTACTTGCGATTCTAGCACTACACCTGCGGGACCCTCGACACTGAATGATCCACGACCACTCCTCGGAAGTGTTTCATATGACAACGATATCATTGACTGCACACAGCAAAACGTGGTAGCCCTGACATATGATGACGGACCATATCTTTACACAAACCAGCTTTTGGACACCCTGAAGCAATTCGGCTTCCATGCCACATTCTTCATGACCGGCAACAATCTTGGCAAAGGTCCCATCGACACCACAGCCCCATATCCTACCATTATCCAACGCATGATCGCCGAAGGCCACCAGGTCGCGTCGCATACCTGGTCCCACTACAGTCTTTCAAATATTACCTCCGACGAGCGCAAACAGCAGATGGTGAAAAACGAGCGCGCAATCGCTAACATCATTGGGAAATACCCTACCTACATGCGCCCCCCATACTCCCAATGCAACGCTGCCTCCGGCTGTCAAGCGGACATGAAAGCCTTGGGATACCACCGCGTCTACTTTGATTTAGATAGCCAAGACTACTTGAATCCGTTGCCGACTCAGATCCATGCCTCTTTCGATATTGTGGCTTCACTTCTTGCCAACCCAGCCGCATATGACTATCTCTCCATCCAGCATGACATTGTCCAACAGTCAGTCACCAATTTTTCTTCATACTACTTTGGCCTCATCCAGGCAAAGGGCTGGAAAGGCGTCACCGCCGGTGAATGTCTTGGCGATGCACCAGCGAATTGGTACCGAACCCCTGGCGCCGCTGCAAGCACCAGCACCAGCACCCCTATCTCCCTCTCCACCTCCCTCTCCACCACAACTACCGCCAAAACTTCCACCACCTCCTCTTCCACCAGCATCAAACCCTCCACCTCCGTCTCCGTTGCTACCGCAATTCCCACCTGCATCGTCAAGGCCGGTCAATTCTGCGGCACCATTCTCCCCTTTGGCGATAAGCTGGATTGTCAAAAGAGTGCCGCGAGCTGCTATGCCCAGTCGTCGAATTGTGAGGACGCAGTCAGTAAGAAGGATCGCCTGCATTGTAATAAGTACAAGGCCGATTGTGCGCGGTTGACCAAGTACTGTTCGACTTGTGGGTTCCAGTGCAGTAGTCCAGAGTTCCTCAAGTCTTGGTGAAAAGATAAAAGTGGCTTGATTGGTTTAGGGGGGGAAATTGGGGAAAGGAGAACTTGGATTTGGTTACAAGCGGGTTTTTTTGGGCATTGTTGGGGTAATAGATAATGAACGGCTTATAATAAGTGTAAGACAGTTGGTAGAGTAAAGCCACGAAGATAGAAAATTCGATTCAAGGTGACTGTCTGCCTTTTGTAACTATGCAGATGGTTTCAAGAATTGTTAACAAATAGCGATACTTGAGCCTGATTCCTACACTCCAACAATGAAATACTTGCGATGCTGCAGTTCGCGAGGCTGGAGGATCTGAAGTGTAGCGACGACCTCCCTTGTTCGATTATGCCTTCAATGTCATAAACCTAAACAATTGTTAATTCTGAAAGAAGCGTCCAGCTGTGAGATTTCGGACTGACTCAGCACGGACCCGGGAGCGACGTTGTAACGCCTGAAGGGGCTTAAATATACTGCACACCCAAGGAACATCAACCATTGGCAATCTGATGCATTTAAGCCGTCAAATGCATAGGACTCGGATTACACGGATCTTGTGATAAGAAGCCCCTTCCTTGCTTCGACCGCCAACATCTACCATGTCTCGCATATTCGGTCTTGCGGCGGGATGCCTTCTATTGGCCGGCCAAGCAGCAGCTCATGAGCATCACAATGATGAGATACCGGAAGGCGAGCGAATCTCTCCGGATCCCATTGTGAATCCTCTACTTCAATGTTCATTCATCTGCAAGATCTAATAGCATCTGTAGGACGTAACATTATGGGTTCACATAGCCATTCAAACCCTCTCCTTCGCCCTCATCTTCCCAACGGGCATGGTCCTTGGGGTTAGCCTCTAACTTCCCTGCGACCTTACTCTGTTCTGTGTACTGACCGTCGCAGATCGTCCGTTCCCGCTGGCACGTCCCCCTCCAAACCCTCGGCGTTGTCCTTGCAATCGTAGGGTACTTCCTTGGCCACAGCCACGGCGGGCGCCAATTCGCTCCCAATATCCATGCGTCCTTCGCCTCTATCCTTATGTTAATGCTCATAATGCAAGTCCTCTTCGGTGTGTACCTCAAGCTACATTTGCAAAAGGGAATCCATGTTCGGTTACGACGGTATACCGTAATGGCGCATGGAATCGTGGGAAAAGCGATGCCAGTGGCTAGCTGGGTGCAAATACTATTCGGCGCCATCACCGCTCTGGGGTTCTGCGGAGAGAAGGGGGACCATGTCGGGCAGTGTCTGGCACATTTTATTATGGGAAGTGCTTTTATCGCGTACGGCATAGTCTTGACGATCATCCTGCTCGTCGGACAATTGTGGCTCAAACGCACAGGCAGGAGCCAGGAATTCTTTGACAGCTTGCTGATTGCTGTCTGGGGTTGCATCAATACCTTTACCGAGCATGAGTGGGGTGGTCCATGGGTTCGTAATGACCTACAACACACGAGTATGGGCATTGTATGGTGGTGTGCGGGGTTGGTAGGGGTTTGGCTATCAAGGAAGAGAGATGGGAAACCGAAGAGAAATCTGATTCCTGGGATCGTTATTCTATTGACCGGATGGGCTATGAGCGCGCACGACCAGGAATTGATGATCAGCACAAAGGTGCATACGGTGTTTGGCTACACGCTCATGGCAGCCGGAGCCGTGCGTATCGTTGAGATTGCCTTTGTTCTCAGAGATCAAAACTCCATCTCAGATACTGATCCGGAGGAAACCAACAGCTGGCAATACCTCACTCCCTTCGTAAGTCAACCTCAGCGACCTTGCCTCTATGACCCTACCTACTCACATCATGACCCTACAGCTCCTCTACACCTCCGGCTTCCTCTTCATGGGTGCCACTGAAGAACAAATGGTCCTCCTCACCTCGGCAAACATCTCCCACACCTCCTACGTCCTCCTCCTCTACAGTGTCTCCTTCCTGCTCTTTCTCTTCGTCTCCATGCTCCTGCATCTCTACGCCCAGCACGCCATACCCGCCAAGGCCCCTGCTGTAAACGGTGCGTTGAATGACGGGGCGATGGCGCGCGGGGTGAATGGGCATGTGAGGGATGCGGAGGAGTTTGAGCTTGAGGGCTTGATGAGTGAGGATGAGGAGGATGCGAGTCCAGGTGGGAGAAGGAAGGAGAATGGGAGGGCTGTTTGATGGAGGTTTTGGAAAGCGGCAGGGAGGTTTTCGGAAGGCGTTGAGGCGTTTGGGTGATTGCATCAAACGGCCGTATCGTCGGTTCTGCATAGTGCAAGTATATAAATTCTGAACCCATTTCTTGTCCATGACGATTGACATGAAATCTCGAGCACTTTTTTGCTTTGGCTAGAGAGTGGCTATTGGCAGGAACGTCACTAAGCCGATTCACATTATGGCATAGAAGGAGAGACAATCCTATCAAAATCCTCGACGAGATGACTAGTAAACCGTACGTCAAAAAAAAGTGGTAGAAAAGGGGGTTTCTTTGGGCCAGGCTTGTACGGTAAGATGAGTGATGCCTTGCTAATACGTGTAAGTCCTTTTTCTCTGTACACAAAGTATATCAACCACAAGAACCCTTTCCCCGTGGAATTTCTTTTCATTCGAGGAAATCGAGCGGTTTTGACGCTTGTAGCAAACGAATATATCGCTTGGTTTTTGTGTAATACGAACGGATGGAGGATCTGAGAAGAGGGTTTTTTGGTATGGGATGTGGGGTGAGGATGTTTGTGTGTGGTGTTGGGGGTGGGGAGGGCGTGGTTGGAGATGGGGAGGTTGGGCAGAGGGTTTGCTTTTGGAAAAGAAGGAGAAGGCGGGAGAAGAAAGCGGCAGCACGGTTGTTAACATGCTCAAAGCAAAACCTGTCCGACTCCGTCATTAACATTATCTCCCTTCTCCACCCCTCTAAACCCCAACTCGTCTTCTCTTACTTCGCTACAGCATCTCATAGACCTCATGATCGTTTGGTCAAGTCACCATACAGTCTTCCTACTACCACGCAAATATATTAAGTTCGTCCGTTTTTTCCCTTAGCGATTCTCGAAATGAAAGAGGTTCGAGCTTGTCGTTCTAGATACGAAATATTTATCTACCGAAGTCTGTATATTTGACTGTTCAGACAATCGGACAGTTAGGACACCGGCTGCGCTGCTAGGTTTCTCGACCCACCGCGGTTGCTTCAGGTACATGGGGCTTATTTTAGAGACCCATTCGTGCTACTAAATGGGAGAACAAAGAAGAAAAGCAGACCACGACACGAGATACGGAACAATTGAGGGTCTAGAGCACTCTCGGGACCGAGATTCGACTATGTCATACATCGGATCAAGGCGGAGAAGCTCATTCAGACGAGAGACAGAGATAATCTAAGAAATGACTTCCAGTGACATGGAGACGACTCTAAAGGCAAATCCTTTGAAAGTTCAAAGTACGTTTTAGAGCATTGCCGCTCCTGACACGGTTTAGAAAAACCATAGCAGTATGATGATTTGGGTCAGGCGAAGACGCAAATCACAGGGTTGCAAGGTTCTGTTCGCCATGATATGGTTGCAGAGGTGGCAAAAGATGCGTTGGTCTCATTCTACGGAGGCGCGACTCTGTCACTCTCAGCGGCGGGAGAGGAAGAAGGCACAAGCATCGGGTCACAAATAGCGGCTGTTAGCGACGTGAACAAGCGGACATCGGAGGGATTGGCTTGTCGTAGAAAACGATATCTCCAGAGAGTTATCTTCTTGCTATCTTCTAGGTTAAAGGTTCCGGTTGTCTGGCGCTGTGGTAAACTGTTTATATGGCAAAATGACTGCGTGATGTGGTGATCCACTTGGGAAGCCCATAGATGACGGATGGCAATCAATGACCATACGTGAAGCTTGACAAGATTGATGTGGATGATCTTGAAGAAGAAGAAGACGGGAATCTGTAATGTTTGCTGCGCCAATCACGTTCCTGATCCCGGACTGCTCTGTAGAACTACTCGTATTAGTAATAGGGTTCCTAGGCTTAACACAGCCCTATGGATATCTAAAGCGCCTTCAGCAAGCCCAACCCTCTAGGAATCTACACCACCGTTGCTCCACTTACATCCACAGCCCCTTCCAGTCTCGAAACCCCAAGTACCGCCATTATGCCTAAAGCCGAGGTAGGCTCCACAAAGTACCTCAACAACAAGCTGAAATCCAAAGGCCTCCAAAGACTCCGCTGGTACTGCCAGGTCTGCGAGAAGCAAACGCGCGATGAGAATGGCTTCAAATGCCACACCCAATCCGAATCCCACGTCCGTCAAATGCTCCTTATCGGCGAAGACCCCCGCAAACACATCAACGACTTCTCCAACCAATTCCAACGAGACTTCCTCCAACTCCTGCGTACCTCCCACGGCGAGAAGAAAATCCACATGAATCATTTCTACCAGGAGTATATCGCAAACAAGGAGCATGTCCATATGAATTCTACGAAATGGCCTAGTTTGACGGAGTATGCCAAGCATCTAGGGAGGGAAGGGCTGTGCAGGGTGGAGGAAACGGACAAGGGATTGCATATCAGCTGGATTGATAATAGCCCCGAGTCGTTGAGGAGGCAGGACGCGATTCGGAAGAAGGAAAGACAGGATCGCGGGGACGAGGAGCGGGAGAGGAAGGTTATCGAGGAGCAGGTAGAGCGGGCGAGGCTAGATGCGGCGGAGAAGGGAAGGCTAGACGACAAGGAGGATTCTGGAGAGGAAGGAGGGATCTTGAGGAGAGAGCCGGGCGAAAAGATAAAGTTGGACTTCAAGCCTAAACCCAAGGAGCCAAAAGATCCATCACCACCGTTAACTGCGAAAACCGACGATGCTGGCGGCATAGAGAGACCAGAAGCAGACACCGACAAATCCACATCACCGCCCACAAAAGTACCCACGCCTCCGCCCGAGAGAGTCTCCCTCAAGCTCGGCATGACCAACAAGCCCAAGAACGTCTTCGCCGCTCCTTCGAGGAAGAACGCCTTTGGTGGCGGAAAGGGAATGTCAATACAGGCGCCCAAGAAAATGAGCGAGGCGGAGCGGATCATGAAGGAGGAGATCGAACGGAAGCGCGTGCGGGAAGGAAATGGACCTCCGGGTCTTAGTGTTAAACGACAAAGGGTTGCTTAGGGCGTTGGGTGCTTCTATGTGCAGATAGGAATAGGGGAAATAACGGGTCTGCGTTGATTATAAGCATGGCGTTGGTGGGGGACACGGTTGAGAATATACTAGGGGGCGGAGCTACAAGGAGCGCTGAGTGTTTAGGTACTTAATTTGACTTCTGGATGTCATGAACCATGATTCTGCTTGTCCAAGCTTTTCTGCATGCTCAAACCCGTCTCGGACCATTGATGGAGTGTCTTATGTGAATGTACTAGGTCACTTTCTCTACGAGTTGTCATTGGGTATGGACATAGAGGAACCGAGTGTCCGCAATGCCCCGTTTTTCTCAGTTTCGAATTTCATGTACCTTTCTCTACCAAACCCTCTTTCTTCTCCAATGCCATCCCCCCCATCAAGCAAGCGTCTCCTCCCTCAACTCAATCCCATACTTCTTCAGCGCCTCAATCAACGGATCATTAATCTTGGGCGTATATGGCGCCAATATCCCCTTCTCCGAAATCGTCCCGTCAAGTACCTGTAATACCGCCAACCCGCATGGGACACCTACTAGCTTGGCCATGGCGGAGTATCCTTTTGGATCGCCGTACTCGACGAGGGTGGATGTGCGGGTTTCTTTGCGGCCGTCTTTGTGCTCGATTTCGAATTTGCTGCCGGGGTGGGGGGTGGTTAGTGTTGTGGATGATGGCTTTGAGGGGGTTACTGGGAAGGGGGGTGGCTTACTGTTGCAGCATCACCATGTCTCTCTCGCCTGGGCCGTATTCCATCTTTGCTTCAAGAGTGGCGCAGAGGGTGTCCAGGGGAGTACCGCGCGGAGTGATCTTGTTGTCTGAGAACAGTCCTAACCATCGGAGTCCGGCCATGATGCGGTTCTTCTCTTCGGTGTCGTCGAATTTTGCTTTGGAGGAAATGGCCCACTCAAGGTCTCTAGATGGCCGTTAGTATATATAGCTTTCCTATAATACATGCTGTGACGTACGACTCCTTGTCAGATGATGACTGGAGGACCTTGGCTGTCGCCTCTTTCCAAGCTATAGGCTTCTCCAGGAAATCCTTCTTCTCCTGGCTCAAAAAACCCATATTCACCAGGACACGGACGAATTCGGGGAAGCCGCCGTATCGGAGGGTTCCGCGTATTATGGTCTGTGCTTCTGGGATATTATACTTTTCCTTGAATGGCGTGGAATCCCGGTTGGGGTATGCAACGAAGTTGAAGCCGGGGTATATGTGATATGGCTTTGCAGTACCCATGAGCTCCGGTCCAGGTACTTCCTCGACCTTGCCATTTTTATAGTACTTAGCCGCGTTTCCCAGAGCTAGTAGGACGCCTCTTGACGACCATGAAAATTTGTAACCTAAAGGATTGTCTGAGGCTTCCGGCGCTGGTAGTCCACCACAGTAGGATAGGAAACTATCAAGATTATTTATTAAGAGATCTAAAACCCTAGGCCGTCTTCAAAAGACAAAAATGCTACATGTTAGCCATACCTGATAATCTTGCCTCCTTCACGGTGAACCTCATCGATGAGTTTTACTGCATAAAGCTAGGAAAAATCAATCGTAAGAAAGAAGGCATCTTGCCAGAAGAATGGGCGCAACGAACGTGATCAATGCCAGGATCTTGGGTGTACACTGTTAGTCTTTGGTTTGTTATGTTGGACTGAGAGGGAGGCTCTTTACCTAGGCCTATCTCGTTCATTACTGTAATCCCTGCCTCCTTGACCTCTTTCTCGAGCTCAAGCATTGCCGGTGAAACATAGCTAGTAGTAACCACATTTTTCTTCTTCCGAATTGCAGACTTAATGACTGAGACCAGTACGTTACGTTAACCCATTTGGCGGCCTTTAGACAACGCCACAGCTCAGCGTTGTTTAAGTGAAATCTTACCATCGGCATGAAAAGTGTACGGAATCAGGCTGACAACAATATCGTTTTTGGCGACTTCAGCATCTAATGCAGCAGCGTCTGTAACGTCTAGAGACATCGGATGAGTTTTTCTGATGCCCTGGCAAAGCTTTTCCGCGCTTCCGAGAGTTCGACATGCTGGAACAATTCAACATAAATCTTTGAATACAACATGGGGGTCTGACAGACCCACGGAGACTTGAACGCCGGCGTCACTGAGAATTTGGACAGTGGGTTTTGTTACGAAGCCTGCCCCCAGAAGGAGGACTTTTCTACTGCAACGTCAGTTGCACTTTACTAGATTCTTCGATCGACATTGAATGAATATAAATTACTTATTTGCACTCATTGTTTCTAAGTCCCGGCCTAAGAAGTTGGAAAATCTTGTCAAGCACCTAGACAAATTTCGTGGATATGGAATTCTAAAATTTTTGTTCGAGAATGACATAGATTCACGTGATTGACTAGCGATAGGATTAGCGTCAGCCCTGTCAGCCTTACTCGACGCCTTCAAAAAGACACGATTCTCATATGTTCATGACAGAATTGCCAACTTATACATCTTCCAAGCAGTATAAGCAACTTCAGCAACATGTCAGCTATGGAAGCATACTGGGCTGCTCCGCCAGTATCGAGGTAGGTCATCTGCTTTCTATGATCGATACATTTGGGACAAGTATTAGTCTCTGATGCTGATGCGTAGGACTTTGACAGCATTGACCCTAACCACATCTCTTCTTGTCTACGGGAACCTTCTGAGTGGTAGTCGTGTTGTCTTCTACTTGCCATGGATCTTCAAGTTTCCTGCACCTGAAATATGGCGTTTTTTCACTCCTTTTTGGGTGACGGGCCCAAATATTAGTATTCTCTTCGACACCTATTTTTGTAAGTTCCATCTGGTCATGAGGATGCTTTCTGCTTACACTCTACTAGTATGGACATATTCGAGCGCCTTGGAAAAAGACTCGCCCCGTTTTTCTCAGCCTGGCGACTTTTTAACCTACATCATCTTCCTTGGACTCTTCATCCTAGTATGTCATATCCTCTCTTCTTGTATTTTATTCGAGGCACCCCTGTTTTCACAACTCAGCTTTCTTTTGATGCCACTCACCTCTTATATCTGCCCGCCCAGCCAATATCTAGCTGAAGCGGTTCCTGAAAACGAGGAAGATTACCCTTGCATTTCGCGTTGGTCCGTCATTCGCAATCAATCCTAAGGACCTTCGTGCGGTGTAGGCATGGTGGGAGCGACATTTGAGATTAGCCTGCGTGGTCTTCGGAAATTCGCGTTTGGTGGTTTTTGCTTCCTACATCTCTCGCTTGACTACCTGGCTTTGTTCTACGTTTCAAACTACTTCAAAGAAGGCCTGTGCTTGTACCCATGAATACTTGCTGACTGTCATAAGGTGACAGCTGGTGGCATTTTGGGGGCTGTGATATTCACATCATGTAAGTGCCCTTATGAGATTCAAGAGACTCTCACAGCCTATCGCTTATCTGTTATAGCCCTCGTTCTCGGCTTGGCATACACATATTCGCAAGATAACAAGGGAAAGAAAGTGTCTTTCTTTATCATTACCTTCAATGTGATATGGCTCCCGTGGGCTATGCTCTTGATGACGTTCGTGATGGGAGGCCCTCAGGCGACCATGACACAAGGAACCGGTCTTCTTGCGGCTCATCTTTATGATTTCCTCACACGCATATACCCAACTTTTGGTGGCGGTAGGAATTTCATCCGCACACCAGCTCTAGTCAAGCGATGGTTTGGAGCCGAGCGGCCTGCAATTCAGGTTAGAGGCTATGGCACTTCTTTCAGGCCAGCGACACAACCGCCTAGTCGTGGTGCATCCAGCGGATATGCCGGTGGGTTTTCCGGTATGTGGGGTAGCAGGGGCCAAGGTAGACGTCTCGGTGGAGAATGATGGGTATATGGTTCGGCGTCGTTTTAGCGAATCTAGGTTACAGCAATCCATAGTTAGCAAACAAGCAAGCATATCATCACAATTATAAGTTGTTGCCATATCCGTGAAATCATCCAACGAGCTGATGAGAGGCCCAAGGGTTGGTTTGCGGAAAACTAGTGTTGTGTCTAAATTCGGTTAGCTCACACACAAAAGTTTAAGATCCTCAAAGCTCAAGCTCCAATTTGTTTCCTGAAGGACCTAACACCACAACTGTACGACCAATGTCATAGTATGGTAATTGCCTTCAGTCAACATGGCTATGGTAGTATCGAAAGACGAGGCGGACTATACCATAAAACCTGAGGCTACAACCCCAGCAGTTGACACAAGCAGCTGGCCATTGTTACTGAAAGACTACAACAAACTCCTCGTCCGCACTGGTCATTTTACTCCAATACCCGTAGGATGTACGCCTCTTAAGCGCGACTTAAAATCTTACATCGCGTCCGGCGTCATAAACCTTGACAAACCCTCCAATCCCTCGAGTCACGAAGTCGTAGCATGGGTAAAGCGCATGCTAAGGTACGTGAAGGAGTGATTTCGGGAGCGGTCAATATGTGCTAAAAACAATCAGGGTCGAGAAAACCGGACACAGTGGTACATTGGACCCCAAGGTTACTGGATGTCTCATTGTCTGTATAGATCGCGCAACACGACTTGTCAAATCGCAGCAAGGAGCCGGAAAGGAATATGTCTGCGTAATCCGACTACACGACAAGCTTCCAGGTGGCGAAGCGCAGCTTGCGCGAGCCCTTGAGACCCTGACCGGAGCACTCTTCCAGCGACCACCACTTATCTCAGCTGTCAAAAGGCAACTGCGCATTCGAACGATACACGAAAGCAAGCTATACGAGTTCGACAATGACAGGCATCTTGGTGTTTTCTGGGTTAGTTGCGAAGCAGGAACATATATCCGGACGCTGTGCGTACATTTAGGATTGTTGTTAGGTGTTGGCGCGCACATGCAGGAGTTAAGGAGAGTACGAAGTGGAGCTATGGATGAAAAGGATGGTATGGTCACGTTACATGATGTTTTGGATGCCCAGTGGTTGCAGGATAATACTCGAGACGAGTCGTATCTACGAATGGTTATTAGGCCATTGGAGAGTCTTCTTACGACTTACAAAAGAATCGTGGTCAAGGACAGTGCTGTAAATGCCGTATGTTACGGAGCAAAACTCATGATTCCCGGTCTCCTACGATACGGTATGAATATTCCTGTAATGTATGATGAGCGGCATGCTGATGTATCTGTAGAGGCTGGTATCGAGGTTCATGAGGAGGTCGTACTAATCACTACGAAAGGCGAGGCAATTGCGTTGGGCATAGCGCAAATGTCGACCGTTGAATTGTCTACCTGCGATCATGGGGTTGTGGCGAAGGTGAAGCGATGCATAATGGAGCGAGATCTCTACCCGAGGCGTTGGGGACTAGGACCTGTCGCTCTGGAGAAGAAGAAGATGAAGTCCGACGGTAAACTTGATGTAAGATCCCCTTTGGTATTCTGAGCATTCTTGTGACGGCTAACGCTTCGAAGAAATATGGAAGACCAAATGAGGAAACACCATCCAAGTGGCAGAAAGATTACAAAGACTTCAATGCTCCGTTGGAGAATGGAATCAGTGTATCCGCAAAGGTTGAGGCAGAAGCATCTATACCACCAACCCCTCGAACTGCTGCAGATTCAGAGCCCGCGGGCGTTGGATTGAAGGAAAGCTCTCTCAAACCGCCAAAGTCAGAACCAGCGGACGAGGAAGGAGAGTCCAAGAAGCGGAAGAGGCACGAGGGTGAGACATCCGAGGAGAGAGCTGAGCGGAAACGGAAAAAGAAGGAGAAGAAAGAGAAACGCAAGTCAAAAAAGGAGGACTCCGATGACGGTAGCGAATAACGGAGTTAAGGTGGCTGGCCTGCTGACGCTAAACATTGTACAGTAGCGTAAGGCTGGCGTACTGTGCCGAAATGAAAATGCCCATATCAATGCGCCATTTCACTCTTATCATTGTCTTGTCGCATATTTATGCGCTTTTCATTTCTCATTCGCTTGCATTCAAGGTCAGAGCGAGCCTCAAGGGGCTCGAGATGATTAATTCAGGCGGTTGGAGACTTATGGTGGCATTCAGCCTATTCTCTTCAAATTGTAAAATAAGGTCGGTTGAACCCATTCCACAAAAGGTTTCCATCTGAAACCAGTGCGTTATACGCTGCTCCATATACACATCTTTTCTGTTCTCGCCGTAAGTCTTGCTTGCTTGCCGACATCGATGTTAATTCCAGTCGAAATGTCACTGCAGCAAAGGGAGTTCGATGAGGCCCAGTCCGTCACCATGTAGAACCAGTTAATGGTCCTATAGCTGTCTGCGGCAGAGCAGTGACCATAGTCTACGACGCCATCGAGTCCCTGAAAGCAGAATGAATCTGTCACTTCATCTAGCAATCCCCTCTCAGTGGCCGCGATGAAAGCACACCCTTAGCGGCATAACACTACATCGTAGCAGAGATATCAGCAACGGGTGCTGGCTGGCTTCCTTGGTACAAGGGTCTATTCAATTCCGATTTGGCTCGAGGTGTCGTTGTCGATAGAAGATCGAATAGTAGTCATCAGCTCTCATGGGGAATTTTATAAATGAGTACGATATGGCTATCAGGCTATTTGCCTTGAGGGAAAAAGAGTTGAGAAGCGAAGTTGACGTACATATGGATGTGGGCTGTGGTCGGAATAGGACAGGTTGCTGCAAGATCAGTGCCTAGGCCTGTGCCTGGAACCTGAAATCGTCGCTATGGATGAAGAGTTTCCCGGTTCAACATGTATCCTGGGTAATAAAAGCCCAATACGTTGACTTTTGTCTTCTTGCTGATCGGATGAGTAATTTCATAATGAGGTTGAAGGTTCTAAGCCCTTTCCAGGGTAGCAAGACGTAGAATAACTGCAAGGTCTTTGAACTAACTCTCAGAACTGTGGAGCTCATCATTGGTTTTTGAAGGAGTAAAAACTTAGCAAGAACGAGTATGATTTACCCAAGGTAGTCCTCGAGGTCTCCAAACTAGGTTCGTTGGCTGCCCGAGCAAGTCTGTTACCAATGGAAAGCAACGCAGTTTTCAGCTATTGCTGACTCAGAACTTATTGGTTATTGCGATCGTATAATAGGTTAATTACTAATTAATTTGACTAACTAAATAATAGCTATTTACACAATTTAATATATGCGCTGGGAAAGTCAATGGGGAAGTTAATGGGTAAACTAATGAGGTAGGGAGTCATGAAGGAAGCCATGAAAGGAACCATGAAGGCTGTTCGATAGGAAGCCATGTAGGATGTTCGATAGAGAGTCATGTAGAATGTTCGGTAGAGAGCCATGTAGAATGTTCGATAGAGAGTCACGTAGAATGTACGATAGAGCTCATATTTGATGCTCGGTAGAAATCAAATTTGATCCTTGATTGCGAAGCAATTCGAAGCTTGATAGGGAGTCATGTAGGGAGTCATGTAGAGAGTCATGTAGGAAGCCATGTAGAGAGTCATGTAGGAATCATAAAGACTGTTCGATAGAGTCATATTTGATGCTCGATAGAGAACAAATTTGATTCTTGAATGGTGAGTAGAATGGTGAGTAGAGTGATGAATAGGGTGATGAGTAGAGTGGTGAGTAGGGTGGTGAGTAGAGTGGTCAGTAGAATGGTCAGTCGGAAGGTCGGTAGAAAGATCAGTAGAAAGGTCAGTAGAAAGCTCGGTCGAAAGGTCAGTGGGAAGCTCGATGGGAAGCTCGATGGGAAGCTCGATGGGAAGCTCGATGGGAAGCTCGATGGGAAGCTCGATGGGAAGCTCAGTAGAAAGCTCAGTCGGTAGCTCAGTAGAAAGCTCAGTCGATAGCTCAGTAGAAAGCTCAGTAGAAAGCTCAGTCGAAAGCTCGATGAGAAGCTCAGTAGAAAGCTCAGTCGATAACTTAGTAGAAAGCTCAGTAGAAAGCTCAGTCGAAAGCTCAATGAAAAGCTCAGTAGAAAGCTCAGTAGTAGAAAGCTCAGTAGGAAGCTCAGTAGAAAGATCAGTAGAAAGCTCGATCGAAAGGTCAGTAGAAAGGTCAGTAGAAAGATCAGTAGAAAGATCAGTAGAAAGGTCAGTAGAAAGCTTGATCGAAAGATCAGTAGAAAGATCAGTAGAAAGCTCGGTCGAAAGATCAGTAGAAAGGTCAGTAGAAAGCTCAGTAGAAAGCTCAGTAGAAAGGTCAGTAGAAAGTTTGATATCGAGCCATGAAGAGTGCGTTCTATTGAGTCAGTTAGCATTATTTCGTACGAAATAGAAAGTAGAAACTGTTCTACGAAGAAAGAAAGAAGTGAGAAGAAGTAAATACTTTGAATCCCCTGACTTTTCTAGCGTCGACCTTCGACTGAAAGCGAAGATTACTAATCACAGAGATAACAGTACTGTTCTCAAGTCATGTAGAAAGCATTGTTTGAAGCACTGTTTGACGTGTTTTATGCGTTCGACCGACGCGTTTGATAGAGCGTTTGGTAGAGAGTTTGGTAGGGCGTTTGGTAGGGAGTTTGGTAGAGCGTTTGGTAGGAAGTTTGATAGAGAGTTTGGCAGGGCGTTTGGTAGGGAATTTGGCAGGGAATTCGATAGGGCGTTTGGTAGAAAATTTGGTAGGGCGTTTGGTAGAGAGATTGGGAGGGCGAGTAGGTGAGCGAGTAGATGGGCGAGTAGGTGAGCGAGTAGGTAAGCGAGTAGATGAGCGAGTAAATGAGCGAGTAGGTGAGCGAGTAGGTGAGCGAGTAGATGAACGAGTAGATGAGCGAGTAGATGAACGAGTAGATGAACGAGTAGATGAGCGAGTAAATGAGTCGAACTTCATTGAAAATTAATCTCTAACTGTAATAGATTTAGCTTTCGTGATCTCTAACTGTAACAGATTTAGCTTCACGATAGCTTTCGTGATCTTGAAAAAAGAGTCAATCGTTTTACAAAGAATCAAAATAAGGTTTCAGCACGCTAGTGAAAAGGGGTCAAAATCAGTCGATAGAAGCAACTGCGTTGCTAACTAAATTCATTGACTGTCTGAGCAAGTCTGTTACCAATGAAAAGCAACGCAGTTTTCAACCTTAGCTTACTCAGAGCTTATTAGATAATTTCATTAACTTGTCTCAGTTTAGCTTGTCTCAGAATCTCAGACGAAGTAGTTGAAATCTAATCTCTTCAAGGCTAAATAGATGTGTTACATCTTTTCAAATAAGCGATGATGACTAAGTCTCTTTGAATTAGCTTCTTGCTTATTATGTAAGTTTCAACTACTACGTCTGAGCGTCGCACAGTAGCTCAAATTACAATTTGATATTCATTCAATATTAAATAATATCAAATTCTGCAGCGATCTTATCTTTTACGACAAATAAACAGATATAGTGACATTATAACGAAAATATTTTACATAATTGATTGTATTAAATATCTACACATAAGTACAATCTGAAGATAATTGCATTGCAACAATCACAGTTACATCGATAAACATCAAAGTATCTGAGACGAGATTGACAATTCTTATGACTTTAGTGAAGTCAGACAATGATGATACAATATAGATTTTGAAATACAAGTTCAGCATAATAATGATCAATTATGAGCTATTTATGATTTGTTTTATGTGATGATGAGCTTAAAAGTCTTAACTTTTGCAACGATTTTACTTTTTGCATTCTTGAACATCTGAACAATCTGTTCATTCTGACTCTCAGAGATCTGCATTACAGTCTTGTATTTCATCTTGAAGTTGAATTCATCACAATGAAATGTCTCATGCAAAAGATGAATGAGATACATTTGTTTTCTAAATTTCTCATCGCTCATTAAGCAGTGTAAATCACGTCATCACTTATAATAGTAGTCAGTCTCATTCTGTGTAATGATCATTTCATCAATATTCATTTCTTTGACATTAATGTACATTTTGATGACATTTTCAAGAAGCATGCATGTTGCTTGAATCATGCTCATCTTATTCAGATTTGCAGATCAATTGTGATGTAGTGAATCAGTCTTCATCTTGTCGATAACATGAAAGATGATAAGATCATCAATGCAAATGCTGACTGTAGAAATTTTCTTAATCTTGTTAAGATTGCTCTTGATAAACAAAAGATAATGATCATACTTATTGTATGATATGAACATTTTATTTACAGCTGCAACGACTGATGAATGATCAGAATTGTAAACATTATAATGATTGATAACATATTTCAAAAATGTGATTGTTGATGAGCATGATGCATGTTTGATGAACTTCTTGCTCTTTTTAGTGAAACTGTCGATGATTGAAAAATTGAAGTCAGAGTTCAAGTCACTTAACATGATCATTATTGTACATTTCTTATTGATGCTAAATGCAAGTATCAAAGAATGAGATTTCTTGAACTTATTCTTTTTCTTAAAGTTGAATTTTTTCTTGACTGCATTTGTTATGAAAGATTAAACTCTTCATCACTGAGAAACATTGAATCATTCACATTGACATCAATTTCTGAAGAACTATTCTCATCTGACATCATTTCAGTCTCATTCTTCTTCATGAATTGATCATCTTTTCTGCAAGAAGTGTTAAGCATTGTTCTCAAGATTCTTTTCTTTCAAGTCTTCTACTTTTCAGCAGCTTCAAAAGACTTAAACGCAAGCTTTGTTTTAAAACTATTAGCATCGATCTTTTTGACAGTCGTTGAGAATGAATCAACAACTTAAAGAAACTTAGTCACGAGCTTAGTCTTAGAATTACTAGCGTTGATCTTTTCAACAGTCAACGAGAATGAGATGACAGATATGTTCATCATCAACTATACATGAGTGTCAGTAAGATCTGATACATAAGTGAATAGAATTGAAGAAAGAACATACAATGTCATTGATCATATGAAGATTAACAGTAATGTCTTCAGTGTTCATCATGTAAATTAATATTGTTTTCTTCAAAATGATGATGATTGTGTGATTCTTGAAAATTGTTAATTTTTTTAGAAATTAAGTTTCTAAAAATGTGTGTTGAGTGAGTGAAGTGTCTGAGTTTTTAAATTTAATTATGATCTTTGTTTTAAAACTTTATACAGCACAACTGTAAAGTCGCGCAGCACGACTTTATTAATGATCTCATCAAACTGTCAATTGTTATCAGAGAAACATACTATATTGAGCGAGCAGAGTTAATGTTCAGTGAAGCACTAATGTTGAATGTTTGATTGTTGTGATCATGATGACAGATAACAAATTGATCATGATAAAGTGTTAAAGATTTTGATGATCTTGAAGTTTGTAAACAAAACTTATTTATTTTATTGAAGTTCTGTTTCTTTTACATTTCAAATCTCAATTCATCAGTTAAACTCAATGATTCAATTTCAACATCTTTGTTCTATTGTTAATGTTCATTCTGATTGCGCTATCTTACATTTTGATGTTCTCATAATGAAGAAGAGTGTCAACTCAATTATGACAGCAATATCATCTTTCAATCAGCTGAGACTTCAGATAAACTTCTTCTCTGAGATAGATTTCAAAAAACTCATCAACAAATGAATGTTGAATCATGAAAGTGATGAGAATCAGCTTAAAGAAATCTTGAATATTTTTGAACAAGCTAAACTGCATGTTGAAGAACTGAACGATGTTGTTATGAAAGTCTGAGAAATGCTGATCGATGAAAAAATATGAAAAGCAAAGTTCAAGACAAAAAATGATATCATTAAGACAATCGACACTTCATTTTTGAAGAACTTTCATGCTCATGCTCAATTAAGTTGAAATAGAAAGAAGCACTATATTGTCATCATCAAGACAAAATGAGAAATAAACATTCAAGATTGATGATTCAAGACTTTAAGTAAAAACTATCTTGACAATGTCACATCTGTTGCAAAAGACTGAATCTTTAAGCTGACAAGTGATTTGATTTGAAAGATCATTGTGAATCATCTGCAAAAAACTCAATTAAATCGAGACTCAACTCAATTGATTATCATAAAGAATTGAAAAAACATGCAATTACTTGATGAGAATGAGATCAAAGTATTACTTTCTCAAGCGTTGATTTCAAATCATGAGCTTGTCAGATTCAAGAATTCAAGCATTCAATTATTCAAGAGATGAGCATTCGCAGTTGAAGAAATCAATCTTGACATTGAGTTAGATAAAATAGATGATGATGATGTTGTCATGAACTCAAAAAATGAGAATACAAGCATGCTCAATTTCAAGAAAGATGAAAGCGATATGAGCTCAGCGAAGTTCAAACATATCAATGAAGTCGACAGCGCAGATGACGAAGATGAGATTAGCATCACTATTTATTGCAAGAAGAAACATTCAAGTTGCATCTGCAAAGATATTGAGTTTAGTCTGCTAAAAAGATTAAGACGTAAGAATGCAAGAATCTCTGATATAAAGACAGAGATTGAATGTATCAAGATGTTATGATGCATCATAGTATGCAAGTTGAATGAAAAATTTCTCAAACATATCTGTCATCAACATCTTCATGCTCTTGTTGATCATTTTGATCTTCAGATAAAGAAATTAAATTCAACTGAACTGAGAAAACATTTTGAGATGTGCTGAAACAATTGAAATGATTTGATTATATTCAAGATGACTTCTGAGCATACATTCTGATTTTGACTGAGTGCTCGATCACAGATAAAAGATGATCTGCATGATGTTTATGTAAAGTGAATGATCAAATAAAGCATTGTCTTTAGATCAAGCGCAATACAAGTCAAAGTCATTGTCAATGAGATTAACGAGTTGAAGACATGAGCGAAGTGAAAAACAAATGAAAATCTATTGATTCAGAATATGTTTGTTTGACTGTGAGTTGAGAGAGAGAACATAAAATGAGCATCAATAATATAATTTTGAAGAAATTTGATATGTATCTTTATCATCAGCGTGAACGAAACGATCAATCAAACAAAGAATGACTGAGAATGATGTTTTATTTCTTGAATCAACAAATCATATGACAGAATATTGAATACTGAGTGCTTTATGCATGTCTTCGATCGAACAGAAACATTCAACTGATTTTATATTTTTATTACATCAAGTTTGTAACTTCTGATGACTCAACATTCTTTTGTCACATAGACATGAGCATTTCTAAGTATCTCGTCGATGATCATGAGAAAAATATTATTCAGAAGTTATTATTCTTAAATGATGAAAGTCTTGAAAGATGCATCAAGATAGTTTCTGATTTTCACAAGCATATAGAGAGATGATGAGCGAAAGTGAAGACACGCAGAATGATGATCAATGATTATATTCACGATCTGAAGAAAATCTGATTGAAAGAAAATGTCATCAAGTATGATGATTTTATTTTTGTTCTCTGTCAGCGAAGCAAAGTTCATGTTACAAGATTAAAGATTCTTCATAAGTGAATTCATAACAACAATGACATCAAATGTAAAATCATTCTTTCTTGATTTGTTGCAGTGAGTCAGAATGATCAGACATTGAATAATGAGAAATTCGACAAGTGAAAGAATATTGCGTGCGCTCACGCTATTCAGAAAGTCATCAATCTCACATTCTCTGATCTGATTAATAGATTCAAGCTCATTCTCTACAGATTCTCAGCGTCAACATAACTATATCTAGACAGCTCAATCAATCAGACATTGATTTGTAGAATCATCTGAAATGATTTTGTTGTACAAGCTCAGACAAATGTGATGTTGAAAGTGAATCATGAACGAGCTAATTACGCTATTAACAGACATTGATTTAAAGCGCTGCGAGTGTTTAGAAGAGTTTACAATATAATGAAGATGATTGAGAAATTATTTTATGAAGCAGATAGTTTTTTCAATAAATAAATAGAAATAAGTAAAATGTTATTTTTTCATAAAGATTTTAACAAAGCTTTTCATCTTTCAGATAAACTCTCTCTCTGATTGATTGAATGAATGATAAAGTCGCGTCGTTTTGTTTTAACTCATTCAAATTCTTTGATTGTCTCTCTCTGTTTAATAAAATGAATGATAAAGTCACATCATGCTGTTTTAACTAGTTCAAATTCTTTGATCTTTACTACAAACATAAATCATACATTGACATTGAGAAAAAAAAGAAAAGTGATGTCAATCTCTGTTGATGATGATTATCATTAATGCATTTGAAAATTGACTCATCATTACATTGAAAGAAACAATCATAGAAAAACGAAATTTTAAAAGCAAGATCTTGAATTCAATGAACTCGTGATAGATTCACATATGTTAAATCTTGACAGAAGTTCAACATAGCAAGATTGAGAATCACTTTGACTAAAATGAGTCTTTGACTCTTGTGAATGATGATAACGAAGATCAGAATCAGAGAGAATTACTCACAAGAACATGTATTGTCATCATTATTTCACGTAGCTGTTTTGAGAAAAATAGAAACAACATTTTGATCATTGATGAGCATGCTGATAGAATCAACATAATCATTTATCTTCATCAAAATAACTGCAGAAAGAGTTGTAAAAGAATCATCTGTGTCATCATTTCAAATAACATCAACAACAATGCTCATCAAGTCATTGATCAAGCTCTTCTCAATAAACATATTGAACATTAGCATGACTTGAGCGTCTCTGCTGAGAAGCAATGTGCGAGAGAGCTTGTCAGCATCGTTGAATGAAATCTTCTTAATCTTCTTGTCAATGTGTTTGATGCATATCTTAATAATCGACTGATTTAATCGCTCAAAACAATTGAAATTATACTCATCAATTTTATGTCTGATGACGTAGAGATGTAATGCTTCATTAAAATTGATTCAGCTTTTTAGAATCATATTTTTCTTTACATGAGTTAAAAGAAAGTTTCAATTCTCAGAATTTAGCTTGTCGTCTTGCAATTCATTCAAGATCTTACGAAAATATCAAGATTTAACATTCTCATCTTGTTGTTTCATGATTTAAGACAGAACAATAATCTGATCAAAAGCGAGATATGTTTGCAGATCAGTTAAAGCTTTCATGAAGAGAAACATGACATGAGAATTATACAATGCTTGATCATTGATCGAAGAAAGTTGATCAAAGTTGTTGCAAAAAAGAATAAAAAAATCTTTGAAGAAAACATTCAATTGAGCATGAATCTGATTAAAACGTTGATCGATATAATGAAGAGTCTTTAGATCAATCATGAACTTCTTGTTGATAATAAAAAGATGACAACGACAAAAGTGATTCTGCAAGCGAGTAAGACTTTTCAACTTCAGAGACTCAAAGACACTCTGAATGAGAAGATTCAACAATTGATGAAGAGTAAAGCTTTTAATGTTAAAGACAATTACATCAATGAAAGTTGCTCGCAGTACTGAATTGCTCATATTAATCTGTACAGCATAGTACATCAATTGATTGAAGATTAAATTGATGCAGATTGACTTTTCAATTTTGACAATCTCGTTCAGATGCAGAAGAAGTTGAGCATCAGAGCAATAGTAATAATGATCAATGATTTAATCAACAACGTCTCACTGCTCAACATTTAAAAGAAAAAAACTATCAATCTTCTCAAGAGTAGCTGAGATGAAAGCATTCTTGCAAGTTATACAAGCAATGATCAAGTGATCTCGAATGATGATCAGAGTCACGTCACATGTAGATTGCAATCAATTATGATTCTTATTCATGAATCTTTCACTCAGATCAATAAATATCTGTATGAGACTGTCATCATGATTTGATCTGCATTGACTTAATAATTCTTCGTGACGAAGATTCTGATTCTGCTCGATCTCATCATGCTTTAAGCACTTGATTTCAGAGTTCATCTTGATCGTCTTAAGCACAACTTTCAATGAATCACGCGAGTGATCATGATTGATCGCGCAAGCGACATAAGCAGACACTCAATTCTCATCATCATCATTCAATAAATCATCAAGAGTGACACTTTGAAAGCAGTGATGAAGCATGAGCTTGATTCTGCAGAAATTCGAAAAATCAACATGAGATGACTGACATGAATAGCAAGAAAATAAGTTAATCATCTTGAAGTAATCACGTTAAGAGCGAAAGTCTTGAGTTTTGTTTATTCATGTGTACTTTCAAGCTGCAATCAGAAGAATTAAATGTTTTTGATGAGCAGATTGCTCACAATAATGTTTCAGAAATGTTTTGAACATTGTGATATAATCATTCTGAAAATTCAAAGCACATTTTTGCTTCTTGATTGATCATAGATCAAGATTCTGCATGACTTGTGAGAAATTTCATAGATCTCGCTGAAGAATATGATGACACATCTCTTGAGCAAATCAGTCTCGCTCGACAATTAACTTGTTCATTAGTTTAGTAACAAGAGACAGTAAGAAAACTCTCTCAGAAATTCTGAGCATGATGAACTGAAGAAGACTTTTAAACAACTCAGACTTCTTTTCAATCTTGAAGCAATACTTGATCAAATAGTTCATCATTGTCGTTTGATTCATACAAGAAGAAAAGTTTATGTTAATCATTCATCTCATGATCATCGTGATGTTATAGCTGTTGAGAAGAGCATCATTTCAAGCGAGAAGATAAACATGATGATGTGAATTCATCTTGCAAGAGACTTCAGACAGAGATTGCTCTGATCAAGAGAAGTGAAAACAACAAGTCAGCTCATCTGTTTCTTTGATCTTTCGCTGACAGTAGCTAAAAGTGCAGCGAGTGTGATGCTGAAAGTGATTCAACAGTTCAATCAACTCATGAAGCATATTAGTATACTTTGAAAAAGAATGACTGCTTGAGTGAACAACAGTCATTGACAAATCATTGACGAGATTGAAGATCATGATTTGTACATCTCAAAAAGAAAAATATTGATCAAGATCTGTGACGCTTGTTAGAGATCTGTCTAGAGCGAGTCAGATAGAGATGTCATTTAACTAGAAGATAAATGCTAAGAAAGAAAGATAGCTACGAGAAAGAAGCTGACTACATATGTGTGTTTCTCAGTCGACGCTAGACTCAATAGAAACTAGTCAAGATGACGAAGCGAGAATAAATCTGATAAGACTAGAAGACTAAGTCTGACAAGACTAGAATTGTGACATTATCTCTTTTCTTCGACGATTCATGTTCGCATGAATGTATTTTCTGCTCGACTTGATTGATTGCTCAATCATGATTTCACAGACTCAGATCTGTTAAATCGTGATTGATTGAATTGTCGATTAGCGCGATTTGTTCGAGTATTAAATATGAAAATTGTCAACGATCTTCTGAGCGTTCATAAATTCATCGTCATCAGCGTTGTATCAATTGAGATCATTGTCATAGTCATTTCATTTGACTCTATACTGAAGTCGTCTTTGATATCGACGAAAATTCAATATATCATCGATTTCTCACTCGTCTTCGTCGTTTATCACTATTGAATCTGAGAATTCGTTCTTTTGATCAGGCAAGAGAT